>Ga0308159_1000090_pt1 | contig 368229 bp, 295 predicted proteins | sample PhyCR1_FD_201040 | JGI IMG/M metagenome (GOLD analysis project Ga0308159, IMG submission 201040) | Phyllosphere microbial communities from UC Gill Tract Community Farm, Albany, California, United States - DLSLC.R1 | ecosystem: Host-associated > Plants > Phyllosphere > Unclassified | place...
ATCCTGACCACTTCCAGCTTCAGGCTCGGATCGAATGTTTTGCGTTTTCTTGTTGTCATGCTTTAACTCCTCAGGTGGTGGATTTTCCACCTATTGAGGTGTCCAGGCAAATTAGACCATTACAGTCGGCTTGATCACAAGAATCTCAAAGGTGAGAGCGTGGAGATGCTTGCGGCAAAAAGCCGTTCGGCGGAGGTCATTGATTTGATCGCCTCCGCGACGCGTCCGGGTTGATGCTGCCGAGATAAAGGGGGAGCGCCGACTCAAATTTGGCGGCCAGTTGGTCAAGCAGGTTCACTTGGGTAGAAATGGAAAGATAGCAATTGCGACGCGTTGATGAATCGGCCGATGAAGCCGTGTCTGCTGTTTGATTGAGGAAGATGAGAGTCGGTGTTGTTTGTTGGTGTGACGGTCGCGCGCGCCCAACACGTTTTTTTAATACGCTTACGGCTTGCCTTTTAGACGCGAGAAAAAAGCAGCGACGCTTCGATATGGCCCGCTGCTGTCCCAATAAAAGGGAGCGCGAATTGCGTAAGGAGCTGGCGTGTTGAGCGCCTTCGCACGAAATGGGCGTTTGTGATTAAGCCTTCATTTGGCGGCGCAATGGCACCATGAGGTCCTCAGCCAACTCTGCCGCTTGAAAGCGCAGCGCTGCTCGTGGTCGATCGGTGGAAGAAGTCGGTGGCTGTTGTCCGCTGCCCATCCGCATGGTTCCAGAGTTTGGACTCGCATCCTGCTCGGCCTGAGTGCGCCATCCCATGTAGTCGCTCGCCTCGATCGACGCTGCCAATGCGACGTGTGTGATGCGCTGGGTCGGATCAATTTTATCCAACAGCCAGGCTGCGAACGCCAACGCGGCGCCGAGTTCGCGCAGCACGTTTTCTTCAATGACGGCAAAAGCTCCGAAGCCGTTGCGGCCGCTTGCGTCCGCGCGATCCATGCGCAGACCCAGCAAGACAGATCCGTTTTCGTCAAGTCGTATGCTAGCGCCGCGATCCTGCTCCAACAGAAGAGCCGCGCCGTCAATGCTGGCTTTGAGCCCCTTCGAACTGGAAAACAGTTTGGGAGCGCCAAAAAGGGCCTGCTGGTGAATTGCCTCGGTCAGGGCCGCAGACTCCAACTCAGCAGGGCGCATGATTCGCTGTTGAGGCCCACCCGCGATACTGACCCAGAGACTCGGAGCGCCTTGGCTGTTTCTTTGCGCTTTCGGCAGAAGGCCCAAGGCGGTGGCGGAGATGGCGGCATTGTCGAGAGGACCGGCGGCGTTGGCAAGCTGGTAGTCGTGGACGGCCCCGGTGACGAGGTCGCGAAGTTCGTCAGCCGTTTTGAATCCGGCGCGAAAATGACCTTCCTGCCAAGCGCTCGCCTCGGAAATGAGTTTCGTTTGCTCATCCTCGCGTTCGACATCTTGTTGCACGAACATCAGGATCGGTTTGCGTCCTTTTGCTTCCAAATACTCTTCATGGGTCGGCGACACTCCGGACGACCCTTGCGGATAACCGTAACGGGCGCCCAATATCAGGACCACCAGATCGGCGGAGCGAACTCCTTGGAGGCACGAAATTTGAGGGGAGGTGGGCTTGGCGCCAAAATCTTCCGCCATGATCGGTTCGTGACGCAGCGCGACGATCGCTGAACGGGCCGCCGACCGAAACTCTTCAAATCCCCCGATGAGCGAGCTGATGAATATTTTCATGCGTAGTCTCCTGTGTTGGCAAGATCGCATTGTAGTCGTTCTAGCCGTAGGGACGGTGGATCGCTAACGTAGTAGCGCTCGACGGGATAGCTTGTAAACCAAATTCGACAACTATTCCACCAAAATGATAATATGCTCTCTCGCTTAGCGCATGTTTCCCCTATGAAGAGTCAAGACTTGAGCGCGCCCTTCACACTGCAGGGGTCGCAAGTTCGAAACTTGCACTTCCCACCAAGAATATCCTTTATTTTCAACGGGTTGCATCGCGCAGGCGAGCTCTGTTACAAATTTGGGGCAAATTTGGGGCAATGCGAAATGCATTGCCCTATGAAAAAACCGGCCGAGGCCGGTTTTTTTTCGCCCTGATTTCAGTCAAATCTGGGGAACTCATCCACGCGTTTTTCATTGCTCTGGCGGTATAGCTGGAGCAGGCGCTGGCGCTTGTCATCTTCCAGTCCGGCATGCACCCATTTCCCATACGTACGCATGACCAGTGTGGTGTCTGCGTGACCGAGCTGGCTCGCGACATACAGCGGGTTGGCGCCGAGCATCAGCAAATTGGACGCGAACGAATGCCGCGTTTGGTACGGGTTGCGGAAGCGCACTTCGGCAATATCGAGGAGTTCCTTCCAGCGTTTATAGATCGGCTTGTCGCCATTCCACTGCTTCCGGGTCGTTGGATTGACAAAGACCAAGCCGGCATCCTGGCCGGTATACGGCAGTTGCCCGTTCAGTGCCGCCAGCGCACCCAAGCGCAGGTCGATATTGCGCAAGCCGGCCGGTGTCTTTGCCGTATTCTTGGTTTCGCCGTCCACGTAGGCACCCTCGACGGCAACGTAATGCCGGTCCTTGCGCACCGCCTTCCACTGCAGGGCGATATATTCCGAGGGGCGCATGCCGGTGCAGAACGCGAACTGCAGCATGTTGCGATCCTCCTCGCGGCTGCATGACAGCAGGATCGCTTCGATCTCATCGATGTCGAAAGGACCGGCCCGGAAGGTACTTGTGCGCTGCTCGCGCGGCAGGAGCTTGGACAGCTTGATGCTGTCGAAAGGGTTAGCTTCCAGCAGATCCTCGGTGACGGCTAGTTCCATGGCATTGCGCATTGGTGTGAGGATCAGCTGGATCGTCTTGCGTTTCACGGTAAGCGACATGATCCAGGTGCGCAGATCCCGCGCTGTAACGCTCGCGGCCGGCACCTGCTTCCATTTCGGATAAAGGTGTGTCTGCGCCACCTGCTGATAATTGTTATAGCTCGAGAGCGCCAGATTGCGTTCAGCGATACGCAGGTAATCATCGAGCAGATGGCCCACTGTGGTGGGGCGCGGCAGCGTCTTTCTTGGCGTGGCAGGCATCGGTTTCTGCATCGCCTTGACCGTCTTGGAGTTGGGGAAGAATCCTTGTAGCGGAAACTGTTCTTTGCGATCGAATTGACGACCTCGCCGTAAAGGCGCGTGGCATACGCGATGTTCGTCTTGGTGTGGGCCAGTCGCAGCGACTCGCGGCAGCGCTTGCCCTGATACTGAAAAACGATACGGATCGTTTCTGACCGTACTCCCTTGCGCAATTCTATTCCCGCGCCGCTGTGCCTTGCTCCCATGATTCCACCCATTTTTCTGCGGCCGGCAAATTCACCCACAACATGTCGTCGACCACCTTGCCGTGCGCGCCATCGCGCCATTTGCCGGCGCGCCGGCGGGCATGAACCGACGCGGCAGTGTCGCCCGTCAGTTCCTCGTATTTTTTCACTTTGACCCATTTCATCGGATGACTCATTTGACACCTCCGGCCGTGGTTTGGTTGCATCGCCTGGATGGAAGGAGCGGCTGGTGGTCTGCGCGGCGCCAGCCGCAGGGAGGGCTAGTACTCCGTCAGCGCCAGCGGCACTTTGCGGCCGCTATGCAGATCGTCCTGGAATGCCGGCGCCTTGCGATAGCCTTCAGTGAAATTGCGCATAGCACGCATCGGTACCGTCTCGCGCTTGGAGCGGCACCGCGACCGCTCCGCCGCGTACGAGGTATGCACCGGCGTCATGTCGCCGAACTGGAGGCCGAGGCCCACGCCCACCTGGAATCGGTATTCCGGATGTCGTCAGACTTGAGCGCGGCGCATGCAGAGGTACGCACCCATGCAGCGCGCGCGGTGGAGATCGAGCGGCGCGCCGATGAACTGCGCACCGAGCTTGACCGCGCCCATGCCGCAAATGCCGCCCAGGCGGCAAAGGACGCTGCCAGCCAGACGGAGCTCGCTGCGGTTCGCGCCGAGATGCTGCACTTGATGCAGATGGTTTCCGGCGCAATCGGCGGCAGAATTCCTGCGACAAAAGACTATAGTGAACGGAAACGACAGTGACCGCGATGACGCGCCATGCCAGGAGAAATAGATGAGCCAGCGGGTCTTGGTAATGAACGGCCAGCGCCTGCTGCAAAGCGAGAGCGACGGCAAATGGGTGACCAACAAGGTGGACAAGGCAGGGCAGCTCAAGCCGGGCATTTACCGCCTCGACGCCGCGCAGCCAGCGGACAAGGCCAAGTCTCATCTTGGCGTCATCGTCCATGCGGACCGGCAAGCGGTTTTTCAGCAGTCGGGGCAGTCACTCGTCAGGCACGACGCGGATGCCTTCGCGCAGACACCTGCGCACGGCGCAGCGGCACGGATCGAATACGCCCAAGGCAAGGCAAGCTGCGAACAGGAAGGCCAGCAAGTGCGGCGCGGTATCAGGCGGTAGCGGTCACCGCAGGCCAATGTTCCACATGTCGCCAGGACCAAAATCGCGCGAAGGACACCGCATCGCATCATGTACAACCAGATCTTCTTCACCAACGTGCTGCGCACGCTCGATGAACAGGGCACGACCAAGAGCGAGCTGGCCGACAAGGCCGGCATTTCGGTGTCGTTCCTGTCCGACCTGACCAATGCGAAAGCCAATCCCTCGCTCAAGGTGCTCGACGCCATCGCTCGCGCCCTCAACACAGCGCTGCTGGCGCTGCTGGAAATCACCGACCTCGATGAGGCCACCATGGCGGCGCTGATGCATGAACAAACCACGCAGAGCCTGCCCGATGGGTATGTACGCGTGAGTGCCGTGCTTACTCCTTTCCAGGTGTATACGGTCAAGCGCTGGGACGAGGAAAATCGTAGGAAGCTCAAGCGCTGAATTGCAGACTTGACCCGGCGCAAAGACAGGCGGCAGCTCACACATTTCAAAGCAGATAGTGGACGGCGGTGCTGATTAGTCGTGGTCCGCCACTTTTTTAGCGAAAATCCCGTTAAATCACCAGGAGGCCGATGCGATGCGAATTGTCCTATTGCTTGTCTTGTTCATGTCTTTCGGCGATGCCTGCGCGAAGGCCGAGACTTTCAGCAACATTTTCCTGGACCGTAAAAGTAATGCTCGCGTATCGCTGGCACAGGATGGCGAACGACGGCTGACGACCAATGGCCGCGCGATGAACGTCGCTCTCTCGGGCGACAGGCGCACGGCTGCCTGGCTGGTGCGGGAGACCTGGGAGCTCGACGGCCAGCGCCACGTCACCGCCGACACGCTCATGGCCTACAGGGGTGGCAGATACCGGCGTATCAAGTGCTCGCCGTTCATACGAAGCTACTGGTTCTGGAACGGGGGGAAGCAGCTCGCGATCGATTGTGGCGGCCTGCACTTCGCCGGAACCCTTTCGCTGTATGACTTCGCTACCGGTAAGCTCGTCGACTCGTTCTCCCAGCCGGACATCCCGGAAGCTGAGCGACCTGCCTGGTCCAAACCGACAGAAGAATACTAGTCGCAAGAGGTGTTACCGGGTGCCTCTCCAGCAGGGGAGCTATCCCGTGAAAATTTGCTTTTCTGCAAGGGGACGATGCCTGGAGCGCCTATGGTTGAGCTTCGTACAACGAACGGAGTATCAACCATGTCGAACACCACCTCTGCTTTGAGATCTGTTACGTGCGGTCTGCGCCGCTTCTGGTGCATCGCCATCGTCGCAAGCCTTGCCTGTTCAGGTGCACTGGCAGCAGATGCGGGCAAGACCGCCAGTCCTGGCGAACTTGCCGAACTCGCTGGTCCCGACCGCAATGACGACGGTATCCGGGATGACCTGGAAGCCTTCGTGACCAAAACATTCGGCAACGACGCGCGCGTGTTGCGCACCGTGCAGAACGCCTTGATCGCCTCGCGGTATGCCCTTGCTGCAACCGATGAACAGGCGTCATCGGCGGCGCACTCAATGAGTATACGTTCTGCAGAATGCCTCGGCGCGCTGATACGAGAAGGTAAAGGAATTAACATCCGTGCGATCGAGGAATTGGCAGAGATGATCGCCAACACACCCGAGCGCGTCGCCGCTATGGAGGCCCATGCGCAACGTATACGCGACGTAAATTTTGTCGTCAACCACGCGCCAGAATGGGGGAAGTGGTGCGAGGGGGCGGTTGACGAGCAGGTGCGCGCTGCACGGGCCGCCTTGAAGGCAGCGCCGAAGTAGGATCGATGAACAAGACGGCCATCCGGCCGCCGCTGTCTCACTCATCCGCTGGCTGGCGCAGGTCGGCAATACCGGGTGTTTCCAGGCATGCGGCATCAAACTGCGGCATTTCTTGCAAGTCCAGCTTCATGGCCACCACCCGATTGAAATGCTCACGCAGAGCATCCTGCCGGACACCTGTGTCTGCAATCATCATTGCGAACTCGATGATAGCGTCTAGTTTGAGCGATGATTCGATCTCGGCCAGCCCTTTGACACAACCGGCGGCACGGCGGTACCCCGGATGCGCCTTGGCCGACTGCTGTGGCGTCGTGGTGATCATGAGGCGCTGCGTAGTGATCGCGAAATTCCGCATTGCTTTGGCGACACGCTCATCATTGCCAAAGTGCTGTTGCGCGAGATCGTCAAGGTCGTCTCGTACGCCGTTGCCATCAAGATCAGGTCCCAGCAGGGCAGCTTTCGCATCGCGATGATGCACAAGCGTGTCATTTGTTGGAGCGGTCGCGGCAACGGCGCGTTCGACCTGCGCAAGGACAAAGGCGGCGATGACGATGATCTTCAAACGCTGGCGAAAACGGGAAGTAGTGGCAACAGTCATATCTGGCCTCGACGAAAGAATAATGAACGTCAACGGTATCCTGTGATCTGGCCGCTCCAGTTGTTTCGAAACAATGATCTTTCGCTTGCCCCCAACTGCGACGCGTGCAAAGATACGACATCATTGTCGTATCTTCGCGAGATTTTTGATGCCGAAATTCGCTATTGAAAAACGATTGGACCAGAGCTTGAAGCGATCCAAGGCCAATGTTTTTCTGCGCAAGGATTTCGACAAGCTTGGCGGCTATGACCAAGTTGGCCGTGCATTGCGCGAAGCCACAAAGAAGGGCAAGCTCGTCAAGGCGGGGTACGGTGTCTACGTGAAGACCCGCGAATCGAGCATCTCAGGCAAGCCGGTCCCGGTCATCAGCCTGGTGGAGGTGGGATTACAGGCGCTTGAGAAACTGGCCGTTAAAGCTGACGTGGGCAGTTCGGCGCGTGCTTATCGCGATGGCACGTCCACCCAGGTGCCTATGGCTGCCGTCGTCAGCGTCGGTAAGGCGCGCGTATCGCGCCACCTTGGGTTCGGCAACAAGACCCTCCGCTACGAAAAGACCTGAAGACTAGGCGAAAGCCTGTCGCTTATGGTCGTGAAAAATACTCGACCATGGGCAATGCTTTACGACACCCCGCCGGCTGGCACCCAGCCATGGAAGCCACAGGACATTATTTCACTAAGAAAACCACTAAAGATGGCTCTGATGATAGTAAAAAAATCGGACTTGTCGGTCCGTTTTTGGGTTCAGCAAATCTGGCGTGACCCGCCGCTCATCTGGAGAGCAGCTCCGAGAAAGTCAAAGAGCATGACCGGCAATATGCCTGTCCACAGGATGAATGCAAGGATCAGTCCCTGGATGATGATTGTCCATTTCTGGACCTGAATCGGGCGCCCAAGATTGCCATAGGCCGCGACAACCACCCCGCCAACGAGTACCAACAACGTTGCCCACAATGGATAAAAGTGTTCGGCCGATGTACACCGATTAGCGAACGCTACAAAAACAAACACTGGTCCAGCCGCCAGGATAGCCGAACTGAAGTACATTTGCGCAGTGAACAGACGTAGGCGCTCCCCGAATTTTTCGGTTGCCTCACCGTAGAGTTGAAGGGCCGAGAAAAACAGAGCGCAGGGAATGCCGATAAAGAGGAATATATTGTTGTAGAGAGTTCCCATGGGGTGCTTTAAGAGGTCAATTAATTTGTCGGCGCAATATGCGTTTGCATCGCCGCAATGCTCACGGGTAGCTCACGCACCCTACCGCATTGAGACCACGGCAAATTGATGCAAGATAATTGTAAGTGTCAGCGAATCCCCGCCTATGCATGTCCTGCCTGATCTGCGAACGTACTTCACATCGATGGCAACGCAGGGAGAAGGCAATGGGAAAGCAGTTAGTTCAACACGGCGCTGTGCGCTACTACCGGCACGGCGACGAGTTCTGGCTTGATTTGATCACACGGTGGAAAGCATCAGGCATCGGCGTGCGCAAATTTTGCGAACAGAATGGCGTGGCAACCAGCACGTTTCACAAGCGGCGCGCGGACCTGGCCAAGTGTGGGGTGACCGTGCCGACAGCGGCGAGCGTGATGACACCGGATGCTTGCTTCATTCCGGTGCTGCCAGATTCAATGATGGAGTGCGCCGCACCGGTCGCGCCCCCGGTCGTTGCGGCGCCAAGCAAATCAGCTGCGCGCGATAGCGTCGTCATCAGCAGTGGCGGGATGCGCATCGAACTGACCGGTGCCCATGCCGACCGTGTCGTGCGACAGTTGCTGGGTCGCCTTGGCGGCTTTTCATGCTGATCGCAGGCTCCTGCCGCGCCTACGTATGCCGCGACTTGGTCGATATGCGCAACGGCGTCGATGGCTTGTCCTACCTGGTCGAGCCGCTGCTGGCACAACCTCGCTGTCCGGCCACCTGTTTGTCTTCGTCGGGCGCGACCGGCGCAAGGTCAAGATCCTGTACTGGGACCGCACTGGCTTCGCGCTGTGGTACAAGCGGCTCGAGCGCGGCCGCTTCCCGGCTCCGGAGTCGCTGACCCAGCGCGGCCTGTCGGTGGCCGAGCTGCAGGCCTGACTCGAAGGCATCGACATCTCGCCGCTGCAACCACATCCGCCCGTCACGGCACAGCGCGTCGCGTGATGCTGCGATAAATATTTTCCATGCGTTGTAAACGCGCCGGCATGCTCATTCGTTTGACCTGCATGCTGGCGCTCATCGATCCCTCTGACCTCCCACCCGACCTCGACGCGATGCGCCGCATCGCCCTCGAACAGAATCGCATCGCCCATGATCTGTGAACGCAAGTCGAATTGCTCAAGCACCAGTTGGCCCGGTTCGTCCGCGCGCGCTTCGGCGCCAGCTCGAAGCAACTGCCCGGCCAGGGCGATCTGTTCGCCGACACCGTCACCATTCCCGTGCCGCCATTCTTGCCAGCCACGCCGGTCTCCGGTCACGTACGACGAGGGCGCCCGGCGGCGCTGCCCAAGGACTTGCCGCGCGAGCGCGTCGAGTACGATCTGAGCGACGCCGAGAAGGCATGCTTCGACCGGATCGACAAAATCGGCGAGGAGGTCTCTGAAACCCTGGATTACACGCCGGCGAAGCTGACGGTGATCGAGCACGTGCGCATCAAGTACACATGCAAGAAGGATGGCGAATCGACCGTGCGCACGGCGACGGCGCAGCCGTCGCCACTGCCGAAGTCCAATGCCAGCGCTGGCCTGCTGGCGCAGGTGTTGGTGAGTACCTTCGCCGACCATCTGCCACTGAACCGCCAAGAGGCGATCTTCAAGCGCCATGGCGTGCATCTGCCACGCGCCACGCTGTGCGAGTGGAAGCTGGCAGCGGCCGAACTGCTGGCGGTGCTGCGGCCAGCGCTTAAAGCCCATATCCTGACCGCGCCGCGCGTGCACTCGGACGACACCACGATGCCGCTGCAAGAGGCCGGCCGTGGCAGCACCAAGACGGCCCGTCTGTGGGGTTACCTTGGCGAGGGCCAGCGCGAAGAAAATGGCTTGTGGGCCGACCATCCGCCGGCGGTCCTGTTCGAATTCACCGAGTCGCGTGAGGCTGTTCATCCGGCGACCTTCCTGGCCGGTTATCAGGGCTATTTGCAGGCCGACGCTTACAGCGGCTATTCGGCGCTGTATCGTGGCGGGCGTGTGGTGGAGGTCGGTTGTTGGGCCCATTGCCGACGCAAGTTCTTCGAAATCGCCAAGGCGCAGAAGACACCCGGATTGGCCAGCGCGGCGCTGGCCTGGATCGCGCGCTTGTACGCCATCGAGAGGACCATCCGCGACCTGACGCCGGACCAGAAGTTGCGACAGCGCCAGGAACATAGCGTGCCGCTGCTGGCCGATTTCCGCCGCTGGCTTGACGGGCACGTGCCGCAACTGGTGCCGCAGGCGCCACTGGCCCAGGCATTCGGCTACGCCTTGCGCAACTGGGAGGCGCTGGCGCGCTATACCGAAAGCGGTGTGCTGGTGCCCGACAATAACGCGATCGAACAGGCCGTCCGCCCCAACCGCCGTGGGGCGTTCGAATTACCTGTTCGCCGGCTCGGCGCGTGGCGGCCACGCGGCGGCGACGATGTACTCGTTGATCGGCACGGCTAAGCTGAACGGAATCAATCCCTACCTGTGGCTCAAAGACGTGCTGGCCCGGCTGCCATCACATCCGATCAACCGGGTCTCGGAGTTGCTGCCAATGCCTATCTACCAATGGGCGTGACACGTTAAAATTGCAGGATGGACTCCCGCCTTCTTGACGCCCTGCGTAACGCCCCCAGCCTCGACTTGTATGAATTGAGCCTGGCCCTCAACCAAATGCTCGCCGACCCGCGCCGCATCCTCGACGTTCGCCGTCATCTGCACCTGGGCGCGCAGGTGATGTATTTCGACCACCGCCGTGGCATCCTCGCGCCCGGCCGCGTGCTGCAACTGCAAGCGGCCAGCGTCACCGTCCAGGACACCGCTACGCATACGCAATGGAGGCTGCCCTACGCCGCCATCGTCGCCGATCCGGCCCAGCGCGCCGAGCAGGCGCCTCCCATGCCGCAGCGCCCCGTCGATGCGACCGCGTTTAAACTCGGCGACACGGTCAGCTTCACCGATAAACATCTGCGCGAACGCATCGGCACCGTCACGCGCATCAACGCGAAGTCATGCTCGCTATTATGTGACGGAGAGCAATGGCGCGTCTCGCCGGGGCTGCTGCGTAAGATCATCGATTTGTAAGCAGCGTTGCGGGTACGGGTTCCGCTGACACTTACTTTTCATTCTCGGTATCAATCGCCTCCGCGCCGCGGCTTGCTTCCAAGCCTCTCGACTTGGGGGGGCGATGCTCTGACGTTGGGAGTGATAGCATCGATCCCGGTGTGATCCAGTGGCCTTTCGTTAGTTCAACACGAATGAAAGGATAAATATGGCCAATAGAACTCACCTATACGGAGCCGATTCCGACTATGTCGAAGTCGAATAATTTGAAGCAGTGGAAGTGCTGGAGGCAAGATATTGCATCCCCTTTTTATGGCTTTCGGTCTTGCGGCGCGACGATATCAGGGTTATCAAGAATGCGCCCGTGCCAGTGACATCGAAAGACCAGGTGATCGCCAGCTGGACAGCGCGAAAAGAAGCCGTTTCGAGATTTTTAGGACGTACCGCCGACCGGATCGTCGCCGCTTGGGACGAATTCATTCGCACTCGGGACCACGCGTTCTTCGTGCTCAACACCTACGAGCTGTGGCTCATGGAAAGCCAGGAAGGCGACTTGGCAGTCGATCTCTCCCGATACTTTAACGAACTGGACGAAATTTGTGACAACCCCAGGCCTGCCCGGGACCTTGCCGTCGCCATGCAGGCCGACCGCAGCGTCGCCGCTTACCCTTTTGAGGGCAAGTCGATGTTCCTTTGCGGTTATACGTTTGGAGCCACCGTTCCGTGGCCGGACCAGGCAGAAACGGCGCCTGCGCTGCTGATCGATACCCCGCGTTTTCGCATTGAAGAACTGGCGCCGCATGGCGCAACACTTGATATCGACGTGAAGGAGGCCTTGGCGCGTGCGCAGGCAAGAGGATTAAAACCTTTCGCCTGCATTAGCGCGACGTGGTGTACCCCGTGTCTGGAAATGTTTGTATCGTTTACCGATCCGCGCATGGCCGCCACCGTCGATGGTATTCATTTGCTCAAGCTCGACCTGAAGGCATGGGACCGCAAATTCGACGGTCTGCACCTGCCGCAATTTGACTCGATCCCGGTATTTTTCGAGCTCTCTGCAGATGGTGTTGTTACAGGGCGCACCATCGATGGCAACGCATGGGAGGAGTCGACGCCAGGAATTCCTGGTCAAGGTACTGACTCCGTTTTTTCAGCAGGCGTGATTCCGTCCATGTCGGTGACGTCCACGGTGAGGAAAGCCCGAAGGCGTCCACGGTGGGAACATCAGCGTTTGAAGCTCGGCTGCTTCGGATCGTAAGTCCAGCCGGGCACGAGGTAACGCATGGCGGCCGCATCGTCGCGCGCGCCACCGGCTACGCGCTGGTAAAGTTCGTGGGCGGCGTGGATCCGGTCCATGTCGGGCGTGATGCCCAGGCCCGGCCGGTCCGGCACCGCCACCTGGCCGCCGACGATTTGCAGCGGTTCTTGCGTGAGCCGTTCCTGGCCTTCCTGCCAGATCCAGTGGGTGTCGATGGCCGTGATTTGTCCCGGTGCGGCGGCAGCCACGTGGGTAAACATCGCCAGCGACACGTCGAAATGGTTGTTCGAGTGCGAGCCCCAGGTCAGGCCCCATTCGTGGCACAGCTGCGCCAGCCGCACCGAACCCTGCATGGTCCAGAAGTGCGGATCGGCCAGCGGAATGTCCACTGCACCCAGCAGGTGCGAATGGGCCATCTGGCGCCAGTCGGTGGCGACCATGTTGGTGGCGGTCTGGATACCGGTGGCGCGCTTGAACTCGGCCATGATCTCGCGGCCCGAGTAACCGTTTTCGGGACCGCAAGGGTCTTCAGCGTAGGCCAGCACGTGGCCCTGGCCGCGGCAGGCGGCAATCGCCTGCTCCAGCGACCAGGCGCCGTTGGGGTCGAGCGTGGCGCGGGCGTCGGGGAAGCGCTGCTTGATGGCTGCTACCGCCGCAATTTCTTCTTCCGGGCGCATCACGCCGCCCTTCAGTTTGAAATCGCGGAAGCCGTAACGCTCCACGCTGGCCGAGGCCAGGTCGGCAATCGCTTCCGGTGTCAGCGCCTCCTGGTGGCGCAGGCCGTACCAGCCAGACTGGCCTTCTGCGGCCAGGTAGGGCAGGTCGGTGCGCTGGCGGTCGCCAATGTAGAACAGGTAGGCGAGCATCGGCACGTGGGTGCGCTGCTGGCCGGCGCCGAGCAGTTCGCATACGGGCACACCGAGGTGCTGGCCCAGCAGGTCGAGCAGGCCGGCTTCGACCGCCGTCACCACGTTTTCCAGGCGCAGGTTGATTTCATGCGGTTGTTTCATGACCGCCTGTTCGCCGGCATTGGTGACCTGGTGGTTGTCCTTGCCGGCAATCGCGGCGCGCATGGTGTTCAGGGTGCGGTTGTAGCGGCCGACCTCGGTGCCGACCACCAGCGGCACGGCTTTTTCCAGCGCGCGCAGGATGCCGGCCGAGCCGGGCACCTCGCCCATGCCGGTGTGGCCTGAGCTGTCCTTGAGCAAGACCAGGATGCGGGTGAACCAGGGTGCATGGGCGCCGCACAGGTTCAGCAACATGCTGTCGTAGCCGGCGACGGGGATAACTTGCATTTCGGTAATCACCGGAGTTTTCGATTGTTGCATATGAATTTAATCCACGAAAGTTGAGCTAGGATCCTAGGTAATGGATCCGAGTGTAACGCACGTTTTACTGCGCACGCCATCGAAATTCGAAGGTTTCAGCATGCAATGCTGTTTCGCCACCGCACGTCGCAATCGGCAATGGCCGGGCCGCGCAGGGCCTGCGCCCGGGGCGCCATGCTAGAATCGGCGCCTCCGCGACCAAATTTGACGCCCCACAATGAGTTTAGAAAGCCTGACCGCTTCGTTCCGCCTCGACCGTTCGCGCAGCGCCGCTTCCCAGGTCTATGAACATTTGCGCGAGGCCATCGTCACGCTCGCGCTGGAGCCGGGCACGTCGCTGTCGCGCACCCAGGTGGCCGAAGCGCTCGACCTGTCGCCGATGCCGGTGCGCGATGCGCTGTCGCGGCTGGAAAAAGAAGGGTTGGTGGAGATTTTCCCGCAGCATCTGACGCGCGTGCGCGCCATCGACCTCGACTCGGCGCGCCAGGCCCACGTGTTGCGGTTGTCGGTCGAGCTGGAAATCGTGCACGGTCTGGCCAGCACCCGCAGCGCCGGCATCGACAAACTGTTGATGGGCGCCGTGATCAAGCAGCGCGCCTGCCTGGAGGCGGACGATATCGGCGGCTTCATCCTGTTCGACCAGGAATTCCACAAGACCATGTACCACGCCGCCCAGCTGATGAGCGTGTGGCACATGATCCGTGGCGCCAGCGGCAACCTCGACCGCTTGCGGCGGCTGCACGTGCCCGTCAACGGCAAGGCCCAGACCGTGCTGGAAGAGCACACCGGCATCGCGCAAGCGATCGCCGCCGGCGACCCGGCCGGCGCCCAGCAGTGGGTACGGCGCCACCTGTCCGGCACCTTGACCGAACTCGACAGCTTGCGCGAACGGTATCCCGACTACATCTTGCCGATGGCCGATTTTACGGACCGCTCGCCTGCATAGACGAACGGCGCGGGGTTACAGCTGTCGGTGGATTTTTCAGGTAACGACGGAACGAGTGCTGTCGATATCCAGCGATGTCTGGGCCAATTCCGCCATCCATTGATTCAAACTCTTGCCGCTTGCCGCGGCAGCCAGCGCAGCGGCTTCACGAGTGGCGGGGGACACGCGGAGCACGAATTTTCCGGAGAAGTTTCGGGGCGGCTCGATGCCCTTCTCGGCACAAGTCTTCAAAAATAGCGCCAGAGAGATCGCGCCCTCGCGCTGTGGGCCGGCAACATCGGCTGCATAAAAATCAGCTCCCCCGTTCAGCCCGATGAACTCGCCGCGAAACATGTCGATCTCGGGAGCAAAAACAATAATGGCGTGATGGCTGTCGATTTTCATAACGCTGTTCATGGTGTTACTCCGCTCTCTTCGACCCATCAGCGGGCGTTGGTCTTGAGAAAATGAGTCGCAGCGTTTTTTCGTGCATGGATGTTATGAGTGAGTAGTACCATTAAATAGTACTGATTTCAGATCGAATTTCGAACGTGCCTGAAAGACCTCAATCGCACCAGCTGGGCCGCTGCGTTGGAGGGCGGCTTGACCTTGTACGATAAGGGCAAATCGGCGCGGCTGGTATATGCAGAAGCGCTATAAGTCGGCGCGCACTGGATCGAAGCGCTTGCGCATGCCCATCCAGCATTGCGCGTAGTCGGGTTGTAGCTGGGGCGACGCCAGCGCCTGGGCGGTGGGGTGGATCACGTGGCGCGTCTCTAACATGAAGGCCATGGTGTCATCGACCTTGTGCGGCACGGTGGTGTCGCTGGCGCTGGCTTTTTCGAACGTCGGCGCGTCCGGGCCGTGGCCGCTCATGCAGTTGTGCAGGCTGGCGCCGCCGGGACGGAAACCGGTGGACTTGGCGTCGTACTGGCCGTGGATCAGGCCCATGAACTCGCTGGCCACGTTGCGGTGGAACCACGGCGGACGGAACGTGTCCTCGGCCACCAGCCAGCGCGGCGGGAAAATCACGAAGTCGAGGTTATCCACGCCGGGCGTGTCGCTCGGAGACTGCAACACCAGGAAGATCGACGGGTCGGGATGGTCGTAGCTGATCGAACCGATGGTGTTGAAATGGCGCAGATCGTATTTGTACGGCGCGTAGTTGCCGTGCCAGGCCACCACGTCGAGCGGCGAATGGCCGATGGCGGCGCGCCAGAGGTTGCCGCAGAACTTGGCCACTAGTTCAAAGTCGCCCTCGATATCTTCGTAGTGCGCGCAAGGCGTCAGGAAGTCGCGCGGATTGGCCAGGCCGTTCGAGCCGATCGGCCCCAGGTCGGGCAGGCGCAGCAGGGCGCCGAAATTCTCGCAAATATAGCCGCGCGCCGCACCGTCCGGCAACAGCACCTGGAAGCGGATGCCGCGCGGGATCACGGCAATCTCCTGCGGCGCGATGTCCAGCACACCCAGCTCGGTGCGCAGCAGCAGCCGGCCTTGCTGCGGCACGATCAGGAGTTCGCCGTCGGTCGAGTAGAAATAGCGGCCAGCCATATCGCGGTTGGCGGCGTACAGGTGGATTGCGCAGCCCGATTGCGACGCGGCGGAACCATTGCCGGCCATGGTCACCCAACTGTCGATGAAGTCGGTGGGCTGCTCCGGCATGGGCAGCGGATCCCAGCGCAGCTGGTTCGGCGGCGTCTCGACGAGGCCGAAGTCGGACACGATGCGGCCATTGTCGAGGCGCTGGAACGGCTGGTGCATGGCGGCGGGGCGGATGCGGTACAACCACGAGCGCCGGTTGTGGCTGCGCGGCGCGGTAAAGGCGGTGCCCGATACCTGTTCGGCATACAGCCCGTAGGCGGCATTCTGCGGCGAGTTGCGGTGCGCGGGCAGCGCGCCGGGCAGGGCCTCGGTGGCGAATTCGTTGCCGAAGCCGGATTGGTAGTTGGCGGTCATGGCGGTCTCCGTGGTCATGTTTTTTGCACCACTGTAAAACTTTGAGCAGGGTTTTACGAGGTAAATGAATGAATACAGACTATTTATAAGGTAAATAATGGTAGCCTGTGGCCGAGCCCTCACTACCCCGTAACCGCATATGATCGACATCCGCAATATCGACCTCAACTTGCTGGTGGTCTTCCACGAGGTGTACCGCGAGCGCCAGATTTCGCTGGCCGCCAGGCGCCTGCACCTGACCCAATCGGCGGTCAGCAACGCGCTGGCTCGGCTGCGCCGCACGTTCGACGACGAGCTGTTCGTGCGCACTGCGCAGGGCATGCAGCCGACGCCGTTTGCTGAACAACTGGCCGATCCGGTAGCCGGCGCCCTGGCCAGCATTACCGATGCCGTCAACGCGCCGCAGGCGTTCGACGCTGCCACCAGCGCACGCCACTTCCGCCTGGCCATGACCGACGTGGGCGAGGTGTATTTCATGCCGGTGCTGATCGAATTGCTGCGCCGGCGCGCGCCCCAGGTCCAGGTCAGCACCGTGCGCGCTAGCGCCATCGACCTCAAGACCGAGATGGAGGCGGGCAGGGTGGACCTGGCCATCGGCGCTTTTGATGACGTGTCGGCATCGCTGTACCAGCGGCGGCTGTTCGAGCAGCAGTACGTGACCATGTTCCGCCAGGGCCACGCGCTGGCCCGTGGCACGCCCACGCTCAAACGCTTCCTGGCGGCCGAGCACCTGGTGGTGGCGTCGTCCGAAAGCCCGTACGACCGCATCAACGCGCTGCTGGAAGAGGCCGGCGTGCGCGCGACCACCACGTTCCAGGTACCGCACTTTACGGCCGTGCCCTATATCGTGGGCAGTACCGACCTGGTGGTGACGGTGCCGGAAAAGCTGGCGCAGCGCGCGGCCGCGCCATTCCAGCTCGCCTACGTGCGACCGCCGCTGGCGCTGCCAACCTTGCAGACCCGGCTGTTCTGGCACCGGCGCTACAGCCAGGATGCGGGCAACCAGTGGCTGCGCAACCTGGTGGCGCAGACGTTTGCGGAATAGTCAGGGCTGGCGCAGTTTCTTGCGCGCCGCCTCGATCCCCCGTATGGCCCGGTCGGTATCGTGGGGCGCTTCCAGAAAACGGCGCAGGTTGTCGTAGGTGGGCGCCACCAGGTCGGCCCTGGCGTCGCGGTCGAGGAAGTAGGTGTGGCCGGCCGCCCGGCGCCAGACGGCGGCGGTGGCCTCGCCCAGCAGCACGGCCGGTGACGTGGCGCCTGCCTGCGGCGCGAGAGTCTGGTCGGCCTCGGCGATGCGGCGCAGCGCGTCGCCTTCGGCCAGGAATGCCAGGAAGCGGTTGCGCGCCTTGGGATGGCGGCCGCGCGCCGGCAGTACCAGCACATCGAGCGGCGCTTCCTCGTAGACGGGCTGGCCGGGCCGCATCACGGGGAACGGAAAGAATCCCATGTCGGGCGCGATGGCGTTGGGAAAGCGGGCCGCGATGAAGCTGCCGGCCAGCATCATCCCCACGTGGTTGCGGTACATATAGGGCAGCACCCGTTCATGCTCCTGGTCGATGGTGGGCGCAAAGAAATAATCGCTGCGCAGCAGGCCGCCCCAGGTATCGAACACCTGCCTGACCCGGGCATCGGTAAAAGCGATGTCCCCGCGCAGCAGCTTGCGGTGGAACGCCACGCCGTTCATGCGCAGGTTCAGGTAGTCGAACCAGGCGGCGGCCGGCCAGGCGCTGCGCGCGCCCAGGCCCAGCGGCGTCACGCCCGCCGCTTTCAGGCGCGCGCACACTTGCAGGAATTCGTCCCAGGTGGCTGGCGCTTGCAGGCCCAGTTGCTGGAACAGCGACTTGCGGTAAATAAAACCCCACACGTAGTAATACAGCGGAAAGCCGTATACCTGGCCCTCGATGCGGGTGCCGTCCAGCGTACCGGGCAAGAATTTTTTGTTTTCCAGGAGCGCCAGCATGCCGGCGTCGAGCGGCTCCAGCAGCTTGTGGCCGGCGGCATCGCGCAGGCGTTCGCCCGCGTACCAGAACGCCAGGTCGGCATGGCCCTCCCTGAGCCGGGCGGTGAAGTTGCGCTTGTACTGCTCTTGCGGGAAGCCGTTGTTGACGACTTCGATGTCGGGATTGGCGGTGGCAAACTGATCGATGATACTGAGCCAGGCGCTGCGCTGGGGACTGTTGGAAATGACGTAGTCGATCACCAGTTGCTCGGCGGCGCATGGCGGGCAGAGCAGCAAAAACAGGGCCCATAACCATCCGCTGGCATGCCGGCGGCGCAGACGAATGAATATGCTGGGCATCGATGTCATTGCAATGGTCGGTTTGGATCCAGTTGGCAGGATACGCTGATAATGTCTCAGAGCCATTTTAATTGTGCAAGTTTTAAATCTTTGTGTGGACACCTGCTGGCAATGGACGACATGGCTGCTTGCCCCGCTCCTACTTTCCCCTACGCGTCCGTCCTACGCAAACCGGCCTCGGGCAGGCGCACAATCTCCCTGCATGTGAGAGATCATCTACAAGGAGTATCGACATGAACCTGACCACACCAACCACCATCGGCGAATTGCGCCGCCTGATTGCCGAAGCGGACGACCTTGCTGGCGCGCACGTATTGTGGATCGATACCGGCGGAGAAGTGCACCTGTCCGCCAATGACGGCAACTGTGACGACGGCGCCGTGCGGCTGCGTTTTGCGCCGTTCCAGGCCGGCGCCGGCATGGTCGGTCCAATGGCCGCGCACGACGACCGCCTGATCGGCAAGATGTATTTCAGTATCTTGCACCACTGGCTGCACGCCGGCGATGCGCCACCGGGACCGCTGGACGCCGAACTCGATGACTTCGAGCGCGAGGGCGGCTGGAATGTGTCGGCCAAGGCCGGCGCACACGTGATGAACATCGCGCCACGTCACGGCGCGTTCGGCGCCAGGTGCCACTAGTGCTGTTTCTCGCCGGAAGAACATTCCGGCAGAGCGCGCGGGGCTGACCGGGTCTGCACCGGTGCAGGCGCTACCGCGTTGCAGCGCGTGTGCGCCAGCCCAGGTGCAAGCACAGCAATCCGACCGCGACAAACGCGGTATCGAAGCTGATAAACAGTGCGCTCGCGGGCCATCCAGGCAGTCCGGCATCAAGCAAAGGCAGCGCCATCCACAGCACTGCCCCCAGCCACCACAGCCCGCGCCAGGCCGCCGCGCCGCCGCGCCACCCCGAATACACGGCAGCGGCGCCCCAGCCCAGGAAAAAACCGTGCACCTCCCACTGTTCCCGGTTTTCCAAACCGAGCGGCAGCAGCCGATTGGCTAGCAGGAAGACGGCCACCGCCACCGGCAACCCCCCCACGCATGCAGCATTGCCGGCCTGCGTAAAACGCAGCCACGCCAGTGAAGTCCCCGGCTTGCTGCGCCGCTTGACCGTCCACAGCACCAGCCCGGTCGCCACCATGGCCGCGCCCAGCATGCTGCTGCCAAAGTACAGCCAGCGCAGCGCCGGATCGGCATAACGCCCGAGATGCAAGCCGTAGGCCGTGCCCCAGGTGGTGAGCGCCGGCCCGCTGCCTGTGCGCTCGTCGAGCAAGGCGCCGCTCACGCCATCGAACAGCAAATACGCCGGCGCCACCGAGATCCGGCCGCCATCGCCGCGCACGAGCGCCACGCGCGACGCCGCATCGCCGGGATGGCTCACGATCACGCGACCGATGCTGCCGTCGCCCCAGCGCGCAGCGGCCTGCGCCATCAGTGGTGCAAGGGGCGCGGGCGGCGCCATGATTACGCCACTGCGTTCCGGCGTCTCGAACCGCGCCTGCATCGCCTGCGCCATCGCCGGCCGCGCCTGCTGCTGGCCGAATGCCGCTACCGCGCCCCACGGCATATAGGTCAGCATGAGTGTCACCAGCCCGGTATACACAATCATCACGTAAAACGGCAGGCCCAGCACCGAGCTGATGTTGTGGGCGTCGAGCCACGAGCGCTGGCCCTTGCCGGGCCGGAAGGTGAAAAAGTCGCTGAAGATGCGCCGGTGCACGATCACGCCGCTGATCAGCACCACCAGCGCCATTATCGCGCACAGGCCGACGATCCAGCGCCCAAGCGTGCCGGGCAGGTAGTGCAGGGAAAAATGGAAGTAATAAAAGAATTCGCCGCCGTGCGTCGCGCGCGGATGGAGCACGGCGCCGTCGACCGGGGACAGCAGCGCCCGTTCACGGAGGTCGCCGGTTTCCCACGAGGCGTCGATCACGTTGTGGCGCGGGCCGGGCAGGTCGATCTGCCACCGGTCGGCGCCGGCCGCCTGTTGCGCCAGCGTGGCCAGCGCGCGCTGCGCTGCCGCCTGGTCGAGCACGGCTGGCCGCGCCGGCAGTTCCGGTCGCAGCCACTGGGTCAGCTCTTCACGGAAGTAGCTGATGCCGCCGGTAATGAAAATCGCGTACAGCAGCCAGCCGGCCAGCACGCCGGCCCACGCGTGCAGGCCGGCCATGCGCTGGCGCAGGCCGGGCGCCCTGGTGTCCATCAGAAGCGGTAGCTGGCGCTCACGCTGACGGTGCGCTCGGCGCTGCGGTAGCAGAAGGTGCCGTCGCAATCGAGCAGTACCTGCTTGTCGAGCACGTTGTTGAAGTTGAGCGCATAGCGCCACGACTTTTGCTCGAGCCCGAACGCCAGATCGAGCATGCCGAACGACGGATTGGTGAGATTGACGTTGTCGTAGTCGAGCGACGAGCGCGCCTTGCCGTAGTAGCGCAGGCCCAGGCCGGCGTTGGCCAGCCAGGTGTCGTTCAGCTTGTGCTGGTAGCGGGTCCATACCGAGGCGCTGTGCTTGACAGCGCTCTGTTGCGGCAGGCCGCGATCGCCGTTGTTGCTCTCGGTGATCTCGGTATCCAGGTAGGTGTACTGGGCCACCACGCTCAGGTTGCGCGCCAGGTCGGCGCGCGCTTCCAGTTCCAGCCCGCGCGAGCGCACTTCGCCGCTTTGCACCAGCGCGTTCGGGTCTTGCGCGGCGGCGGTGGTAACGTTCTTGCGCACCAGGTTGAACACCGACGCCGTGTAGCTGACATTGCCCTGGTCCGGCTGGTAGCGCAAGCCCGCTTCCAGCTGGCGCCCTGTGGAGGGTTTGAGCAGATTGTTGTTGATGTCGCGGCCGATCTCGGGCGAGAACGACGTTGACCAGCTGACGTATGGCGCCCAGCCCGACGGCTTCAGGTACACCGCGCCTACGCGGCCGGTGGTCTTGCTGGCCGACTGGTCGTAGGTCTGGTTGGCCGTGCCTGCCTGTGGCAGTTCCCGGGTGTTCGAGTTATCGGCGCGGTCGCGGCGCAGGCCGGCCGTCACCACCCACTGGTCCCATTTCACCTGGTCCTGCACATACAGGCCGAGCTGCTTGAGCGGGTAGCGCTCATTGCGCGGATTGGCTGAGGCCACCGGCGCCTGGCGGTCGCCATAGACCGGGTTGTACAAGTCCAGGGCCGGCATGGGCGAAATCGCGTACGGAAAGCGGTCGACGGTCTTGTTGTCGGCGTAATCGACGCCGACCAGCACGTTATGCGCGAGCGCGCCGGTGCGGAAGGCTGCTTGCGCGCGCGTATCGGCCTGCAGGCCGCGCCAGTGCGAGCTGCGCGGGTAGAACAGGCGCGTTATGCTGCCATTGGCTTGCAGCACGCGCGGGAAGACGTTGGTTTCGTGGCGATCCAGTTTGGTGTAGCGCACGTTCTGCTGCACGCTTCAGGTGTCGTTGAAGCGGTGCTCGAATTCGTAGCCGAGCGCGACATTCTCGCGCTTCCAGCGATTGTCGCGCCCGCCCAGGTTGACGCTGGGCGCGACCTGGCCGCGTGGCCCCGGGTTTTGCAGCTGGTTGGGCCAGGCATAGGCCTGGTCGTCTTTCTGGTACTGGCCCAGCAAGGTCAGGCGCGTGTTGGCGTCCGGCTGCCAGGTCAGCGCCGGGGCGAAGAATACGCGGTCGTCGCGGTCGAGGTCGAGGCGGCTGCCCGCTTCGCGCGCCAGCATGGTCACGCGCCAGAGCCAGGCGCCCTGGTCGTCGATGGCGCCGCCCAGGTCGGCCTTGACCTGCTTGCGGTCGTAGGTGCCGTATTCGATGCCCATCTCGCGCATCGCGCTGGCCGACGGCCGCTTCGACACGGCGTTGATCATGCCGCCCGGCGGCGACTGGCCGTACAGCACCGAGGCCGGGCCGCGCAGCACTTCCAGGCGTTCCAGGCCATATGGTTCGATCGGTGGCGTAGGCGCGGCCCGAGGTCAGCAGGCCGTCGCGAAAGATGCCGGCCGTGCCCAGCTCGAAGCCGCGCAACATCGAAAATTCATCGACCGCCCACGGCTTCATGTTGGGCGTCACGCCGGCCGTGTAGCGCAGCGCCTCGTCCAGGGTTTCCACCTTGCGGTCGGCCAGTTCGTCGGCCGTCACCACCGATACCGATTGCGGGTTGTCGATCAGGCGGCTGTCGGTCTTGGTAGCGGTGGCGCTGCGGCGGGCCACGTAGCCGTCCACGTGGCCGAGCGCGGTTTCGCGCTCGCCGCTGACGGTCACTGCCGGCAGCGATGGCAACGGTGCGGCTGCCGGCACGCCGGTACGGGCGGCCGCCTGCGGCGCCGCGCCCTGGCGCAGAATGTAGCGGCCGGCGCCTTGCGGCACCGCTTCCAGGTCGCTGCCGGCCAGCAGGCGGGTCAACGCGTCGCGCGGCGCCAGCGTCGCTTGCACGCCGGGGCTGGTCTTGTCGCCGGTGAGGGCGCCGTCGGCCGCCACGTAAACCCCGGATTCCACCGAGAAGCGGGCGATCACGGCGTTCAGCGGACCGGCGGGGATGTTGTAGGTGCGTGGAACAGCGTCGGCAGCGCAGGCCAGGGTGGCGGTGGCGGCAGCCAGCAGGCCGAGCAGGAGGCGGGGAGCGAAATAAGTCATGCGTACTCTCGGAAAAGGAGGATGTCGGTCTTCACAGAGCTTTCCGAACCACGCGGCAAAAAGGGAACCGCTTTCCTGAAAATACTTATCCAGGGACGACCGTCACCCACCACGGCAGCGTGAATTTCACCCGCACCGGCAACGCCGCTTCCAGCATGGCCAGCGCCTGGCCGGTATCGCGCAGCGGGAAGGCGCCCACCACGCGCAAGCCGGCGATCGCCGGGTCGCAGCCCAGGTGGCCGGATCGATAGCGCGACAGCTCCGCCAGGAACTGCGCCAGCGGCATATCCTCGGCGATCAGCATGCCCTGGGTCCAGGCCTGGCGTGCCGGTTCCAGCGCGTCCGCTGCGGCGATGGCGTGCCGGGTAAAACTGGTTTGTTCGCCGGCAGCGATCACCCGCGCCGGCGCGTCGAACGGGGTGATCTCGACCCGGCCCTGGCTCACGCCCAGCCCGGTATTGCCGTGGTACTGGCGCACCGCGAAGCGCGTGCCCAGTGCGCGCATGGCGCCCTGGCGACTGTGCACGATGAAGGGGCGGGCCGGGTGCGTGGTATCGGCATGGGTTTCCACCAGGATCACGCCCCGGTGCAGCACCAGCAGGCGCTGGCTGTCGTCGTACTGCTCGTCGAGCACGGTATCGGTATCGAGCCACAGCCGGGTGCCGTCGGCCAGCACCACCTGGCGGTGCTCGCCAGTGCCGGTGCGGTGGGCGGCGCCCAGGCCGGCTACCAGGGTTTGCACGCCTTCTTGGCGCGCTATCTGCCAGCCCGCGCCCACCATTACCGCTGCCAGCGCCATCGCCTTGAGCAGTTTGCGGCGCTGGCGCACCTGGCTGGCCGCATGCAGGGCGGCGCTGGCCGCTTGCGGCGCTTCGCGGGCGATGGCAACGCCGTCGCTGATCGCTTCCACCCGAGCCCAGGCCTGGCGATGACCGACATCGGCCGCCAGCCAGTCTTGCCAGCGCCGGCGCTCGTCATCCTCGACGCGGCCGGAGCGGAACACGGCAAACCATTCGGCAGCCTGTTCCAGCGTGGCGTACGGGATGTCCTGTTCGTGGCGGTGCATGGCTACCGGTCAGGCCAGCGCGGGTCGGAAGGCGGCGCCCGCCGACAGGCAGTGCAACATCGCCTGCGCCATGTATTTTTTGACCATGCGCTCGGACACGCCCAGCTGCGTGCCGATCTCGGCGTAGGTCAGATCGTGCAGTTGCGCCAGCAGGAAGGCCTGGCGCGGCTTGTCGGCCAGGCTGGCCAGAATGCGATCGACCTCGATCAGCGTTTCCACGATGATGGCCTGGTGCTCGGCGGACGGCTGCGTGGCTTCGGGGCGCTCCAGCATGGCCGCCATCCACACCCGTTCGATTTCGGCGCGGCGCCAGTGGTCCACCACCAGGCCCTTGGCAATGGTGGTGAGATAGGCGCGCGGATGTTGCCCGGCATCGAGTTCGCGCGGCCGCACGACCAGGCGCAAAAACGTGTCCTGCGCCAGGTCTTGCGCGGTAAACAGGCATCCGAGCCTGTTGCGCAGCCACGCCTGCAACCAGTCGTGGTGCTCGGCGTACAGCGTGTGCAATTGTGGCTGCCCGGGAGGAGATGCCGTCATGCGTCGTCACCATGGTTGAGAATAATTCTCATTATTATAGATTCATTCGGCGCGGCGCTACAAGCCTTGCAACGTGCTTGCCACACCCGATTATTTGCCCGATAATGCGAATACTTCTCATTACATTGGCTGGCCGTGCCGGCAGCTCGTTTCCATGCCTGCCAGCGATTGCTCCCTTTCCACCGACTCCCTGCACGGCGATGCCGTGGGGCGGTTGTATGGCGAGTACCACGGCTGGCTGCTGTCGTGGCTGCGCTACAAGCTCGGCTCCGCCCACCTGGCTGCCGACCTCGCCCACGATACCTTTGTGCGCGTATTGGCCACGCGGGCCCAGGCCGGCATCCTGCAGCCGCGTGCCTACCTGCGCACCATCGCCCACGGCCTGGCCGTCAATTACTGGCGCCGGCAGGATATCGAACGGGCCTACCTGGACTTGCTGGCCACGCTGCCGGCCGACCTGGCGCCATCGCCGGAAGAACGCCTACTGGTGCTCGAAGCCTTGCACCAGGCTGACGCCATGCTGGCGCGGCTGTCGCACAAGGCGCGCCGCGCTTTCCTCATGCACCAGGTCGATGGCAGCACTTACGCTGAAATCGCGCTTGAGCTGTGCGTGTCCGACCGCATGGTGCGCAAGTACGTGGCCCAGGCCATGCTCCAGTGCCTGGCGCTGGCGGCGGCGGACTGACATGGCCAACCCGGTGTCGCAAGAACGCTTCATCGTCCTGCAACAGGCGGCCGAATGGTATGCCTTGCTCGAATCGGGCGAGGCCGGCAAGCGCGAACACGTCAAATGGCAGCGCTGGCTGGCCGCCGATCCGCTGCATGCCGCCACCTGGCGCCAGGTGCAGGAGATCAGCGGCCAGTTCCGCAGCCTGCCGCAGGCGCCGGTCCGCGCCGCGCTGATGACGGGCGCACCGCAAAGCCGCCGTGCCTTTGCCGCCATGCTGGTGGCGGCAGTTGGCGGACTGGCCTTGTGGAAGTTCGCACCGGGCATGGCCGCACCCGACGACGTAGTGGCCGGCACCAGCGCCGGCTACGACAGCGCGGTCGGCCAGCTGCGCCGCCTGCGCCTGCCCGACGGCGGCACGCTGCTGCTCGATACCGACAGCGCGGTCGATATCGCCTACGACACCGGCGCCCGGCGCATCGTGCTGCGGCGCGGCCGCATCCATATCGACACCGCGCCCGATACGCAGCAACCGGCGCGGCCGCTGCTGGTGCAAACCGGGCAGGGCGTGCTGCGCGCGCTGGGTACACGCTTCGAGGTCACTCTATTGGACGGGCGCACCCGCTTGCGGGTGGAGCAGGGCGCCGTGGAAATCACGCCGCACCAGAACGCAGCGCGCGTGGTCCCGGCCGGCGCAGGTGCGCAGTTCGATACATCGACGATTGATGGCGAGACGCTGCCAGCGCACGGTGCCGATGCTGCAAATGCGGCGCACGCGGCTACCCGGCCAGGCGACTACCAATGGCCCGGCGGCTCCGCCCCCGGCACCGTTCCTCCCGCCGCCAATGCCGCGCCGGCCTGGACCCGCCGCCTGCTGCTGGCCGATAACCTGCCATTGGGCGACTTCGTGCGCGAGCTGTCGCGCTACCGGCGTGGCTACCTGGGTTGCGCGCCCGAGGTGGCGGGTTTGCGCCTGGTCGGCGCCTATCCGCTGGGCGACCACGAGGCCGTGTTCGCGATGCTGCAAGACAGCCTGCCGGTAAAAGTACGGCACATCCTGCCGTGGTGGGTGACGATTACCGCGCGCTAGAAATATTTTCGAAAATTTGGTTCCGCTTTTCTGGTTTCGCTTGGCATACAGGGGAAAGCCACTTCAATAAAGGGAATCCCATGTCGTTACGCCTTGCCCCACGCCGCCGCCAGCTGGCGCTTGCCATCCATCTCGGCCTGCTGTTCTGCGCGGCCACTGCCACCGCCCAACCCGTGAACATCGCCACGCACGAAGCCGCGCGGCCGTTCGATCTGCCGGCCGCCGCCCTCAGCACGGCGCTGAGCCGCTTTGCCGGCGAGGCGGGCGTGGCCCTGTCGGTCGATGCCAGCCTGACCGACGGTAAAGCTGCACCCGCGCTGCAAGGGCGCTACACGCCGGCCGAAGGCTTGCAGCGCCTGCTGGCCGGCAGCGTCCTCGAAGCCGTGCAGCGCGCCCCCGGCAGCTTCGTCTTGCGCCCGGCGCCCAGGACGGCTCAGGCCCAACCCGAACCGATGTCGGTCATCACCGTGATCGGCAACTGGCTGGCCCACCCCAGTGCGCAATCGGTGCAGGATCATGGCGGCGCTCGCAGCGTGGTGGAGCGCGACGAGTTCATGCGCCTGGGCGCCACCGACGCCCGTGATGTCCTCAACCGCATTCCCGGCGTGCTGGCGCCGACCAACAACGGCACCGGCAGCCACGACATGGCGCTCAACTTCGGCGTGCGCGGTTTGAGCCCGCGCCTGGCAGCGCGTTCGACCGTGCTGATGGACGGCATCCCGGTTCCGTTCGCGCCGTACGGTCAGCCGCAACTGTCGTTTGCGCCCATCTCGATGGGCAATATGGATGCGGTGGACGTGGTGCGCGGCGGCGGCGCCGTGCGCTACGGCCCGCAAAACGTGGGCGGCATCGTCAACTTCGTCACCCGCGCGATTCCCGGGCAGGCCACCGGCGACGTCAGCGTGCAGGGAGAGCTCAGCCCGTCCTCGACCAGCGACAGCATCAAGACCCATACGAGCGTACTGCTGGGCGGCACCCGGGACAACGGCCTGGGCGGCGCCATCCTGTACAGCGGCGTGCGCGGATCCGACTGGCGCGAGCACAGCGACACTAAAATCGATGACGTGATCCTGAAAGGGCGCTATAAAATCGACAGCGCCAGCACCGTCAGCGCCATGCTGCAACACTACCAGGGCGAGGCCGACATGCCGGGCGGCCTCACGCGCGCAGCTTTTGCGGCCGATCCGTACCAGTCCACCCGTCCGCTCGACAATTTCTGGGGCCGCCGCAACCTGGCCAGCCTGGCCTGGGAGTACAAGCCCGACCGCCAGCGCCAGTTGAGCGTGCAGGCGTTTTACACCGACACCCTGCGCAGCGGCTACCTGGACCAGGGCCGCAACGTCACGCTGTCGCCGCGCACCTACACCGTGCGCGGCGTGGAAACCCGCTATGCGCAGGGATTTCGCGCCGGCCAGGTGCGCCACGAGATCGGTGTGGGCCACCGCTACATCGACGAATCGAGCCACGAACTGCGCTACTGGCGCCTGAAGACCGACAACGTGCTGCCCACCACCGGCAGCCCGTTCGACCGCGATACGTCGGGCAGCACCCGCGCCCACGCTTTCTTCATCGACGACCGCATCGACGCCGGCAACTGGACCATCACGCCCGGCCTGCGCAACGAGCGCATCAGGTCCTACCAGGACAACAACCTGACCGGCAAGCGCGACAGCGGCAATTACAACGTGCTGCTGCCTGCACTGAATGTGCTGTACCACGCCAGCGACGCCTGGAAGCTGTATGCCAGCTCGGACAGCTCGTTTGGCACCGTGCAGTACAGCAAAATGGCCAACGCGGTGGTCAGCGGCGGCGCCGAGCCGGAAAAAGCCCGGTCGTGGGAACTGGGCACGCGCTACCGCCAGGGCGGCCTGCGCGCCGAGGCCAACCTGTTCCTGATCCGCTTCAGCAACCAGTACGAAAGCAACCAGCAGAACAACAGCGTGTATGCGCGCGGCAAAACCCGCCATCGCGGGCTGGAAAGCAGCGTCGAATACGATCTGGGTGCGGCGTTGCGCGGCGTGACCGTCTATGCCAGTTATGCCTACGTCGATGCCGTGATCAAGGAAGCGGGGCCGAACTTCGACTTGCAGGTGCCGTTTTCGCCGCGCCACAAGGGGACGGCCGGCATCGGCTACCGGGCCGGCAAGTGGCGCGCCAGCCTGGACGGCATGTTCGAGGGCGCGCAGTTTGCCGACAGCGCCAACACCGTGCCTGAAAATGCCGCCGGCAACAGTGGCCGCGTGCCCGGTTACGGCGTGTGGGCCGCGCGCGGCAGCGTGGACCTGGGCGGCGGTCCGGGCTCATCGGCCTCCTGGCGCCTGAGTGCCGGCGTGAAAAACCTGTTCGACCACGCGTATTTCGCCCGCTCGTTCGACGATAACAACCTTGGCAAATACATCGCCCAGCCGCGCACCGTGTACCTGCAACTGGGCAGCCGCTTCTAGCCGAAGTACCAGCGGCAGGGGAGACGATTCGAAGCGGAGGTGCAACAACAGTTATCTTAAGTTAAACTGCTGCACCGACTTTCGATCCTTGTGCTCCCTGATTCCATGCTTCCTCGTTCCCGGCGTACCTGGCCCCTGCGGCACCTGTTGATCATGCTCACCGCGATCGGGCTGCTGCCGCTGGCGCTGCTGGGTGCGTGGAGCATCCACAACGCCAGCGAATACCAGCAGCGCGAACAAAAACGCCTGATGCTGGACCTGGCGCGGGCCCTGTCCAGCGCTGCCGATGCCGAGCTCGACAGCGCGGTGGCCATCCTCACCGGGCTGGGACGGGCGCCGGAATTGCAGGACGGCGACTTGCGCGCGTTCCACGAGGTGGCCCGGGCGCTGGTCAGAACCCAGCCGGAATGGCTGGGCGTGATCCTCACCGACCAGGCCGGCAAGCCGCTGCTGCGCACCATGACGGAATTCGGCGCCCCGGCCCCGCCGGTCGCCGATCCCGACAGCCTGCGCGAAGCGCTCACCACGCGCCAGCCGGTGGTGGGCCGTATTGCCCGCGGCCAGCGTGGCCAGCCGGCGTTTCCGGTGCGGGTGCCGGTGATCACCGCATCCGGCAAACTGTATATATTGACTGCCGTGATCCGGCCCGACCGCATGGTGCGCCTGCTCGACCGCCAGCAGGCGCTGGGCGGCGCCGTGACGGCAATTCGTGACAGCAGCCAGGCGGTGGTGGCGCGCTCGCGCAACCAGGATGGCAGCGTGGGCGGCCCGCCCAGTGCGTCGCTGATCGAACTGATGGCGCAGCACGGCGCCGAAGGCGTGGGCTCCGCCCGCACCACCGAGGGCCGCGACATGGTCACCGCCTATACCACCTTGTCGCACTTTAACTGGCTCGCGGTCGTGGGCCGGCCCGCCGAGCAACTGACCGCCGCCTCCATGCAGGGACTGGGCATGTACGGCGCCGGCATCGCCGTGTCGCTGCTGGTGGCGATGGCGCTGGCATCGCTGCTGGCGGCGCGGCTGGTCGATACCATCCGCGCCCTGCAGCAAAACGCTGCCGCGCTGGGGTCCGGCGCCGCGCTCACGCCGTCGCCTTCGTCGATCACCGAGGTCGAACAGATCAGCCGGGCGCTGGCGCTGGCCGACGCCCAGCGCAATACCCGCGAGCATGAGCGCAAGCTGCTGCTCGACTCGCTCAACCAGGCCCTCACCAGCCACCAGGCGGCGCTGGCTGATGCGCGCCAGGCCGGCCGCGCCAAGGATGAATTTCTGGCCGTGCTGGGCCACGAGCTGCGCAATCCCTTGAGTCCCATCGTCACGTCGCTTGATTTGCTCGACCTGCGCAACGACACGGCCAGCCGGCGCGAACGCGGCGTGATGCGGCGCCAGGTCAACCACCTGCGGCGCCTGGTGGACGACCTGCTCGACGTCTCGCGCATCATCTCCGGCAAGCTGCAGATCGACGTGCGTCCGCTCAACCTGGCCGACGTGGTGCGCCACGCGGTGGCGGCGGTGGCTGACCAGCCGGTGTCGTCCAGCCTGCCGCAGGCGGTGTGGGTGCAGGGCGACGACAGCCGCCTGACCCAGGTACTGAACAACCTGCTGTCGAACGCCGCGCGCTTCGGCAGCACCGCCACGCACGTCACGCTGACCGCCGACGCTGCCGAGGGCATCGCCCGGCTGGTGGTCAGCGACGACGGCATCGGCATGAATACCGAGCTGCTGGCCCGCGTGTTCGAGCCGTTCCAGCAGGCGCCGCAATCGCTGGCGCGCCGTACCGGCGGCCTCGGCCTCGGCCTGGCGATCGTGCGCAAGATCGTGGAGCTGCATGGCGGCCAGGTCACGGCAAGCAGCGCCGGCCTGGGAGAGGGCAGCCGCTTCGAGGTGGTGCTGCCGCTGGCGGCCCCGCCCGAAGCCGTGGCGCCGGCCGGGGCCGGTACGGCGCAGGCGGCATTGCACGTGCTGCTGGTGGACGACAACGTCGATGCCGCCAATGCCGGCGCCGAACTGCTGACCCTGATGGGCCACACCGTGCGCACGGCCCACAGCGGTGTGGCAGCGGTGGCAGCCGTGCGCGAGCACATGCCGCAGGTGGCCATCCTCGACATCGGCCTGCCCGACATGGACGGCTACGCGCTGGCCGGGGCGATCCGGGCCGAAGCCGGCGGCAGGGCGGTGCGGCTGGTGGCGCTGACCGGTTACGGCCAGAAAGAAGACGTGGAACGCGCGTATGCGGCCAGTTTCGACCTGCACCTGACCAAACCGGCGTCGCTCGAGGATTTGCAGTTGGCGACAGCGACCGTGTAGCAGAGCAAACCTACGGTTGTTGTGGCGCGGCCGATCCCGGTGCTTGCGCCGTGGCTGGCGCAGGTTGAGTATAGATGGTGATTGGTGCGCCAGGTGCCGGCGGTACTTTTGGTGTGGCGTTGTTGAGCACGAAGGTGATGATGGTGATACCGGCCGCGCCGAGGCCGATGCCCATGCCGACGATCCAGCGGATGGTTTCGTTGGCGCTGCGGTGGACTTCGGCCCGCAACTCCGCCAGGTCGGCCTTGGTGGCCATATCTTCAAGGCGCGCCTCGATCCGCGCCAGCCGTTCTCCGGTAACGGCAGCAAATTCCTCCAGCTTGACGAAGCGATTTTCGATGTCCATCCAACCATCGTAGAGCCCAGGCTTGCGATCGTCAAGCAACCTCAAGCCTGCAAAACACGCGTTGGATCAAACGCTTACTGCGCCGTCACCTGCACCGGTTCCTGCGGGAACGAGGTGGCGCCATGGCCCAGGTAGAAGCTCGGGTTTGGCGGCTGGTTGTAGCCGGCGTTCTGGCCCGCCACCTGGCTGCGGTACTGCGGGTTGTGCATCAGCGTGGTGATGCGCGTGGTGGTCGGAACCGTGGTGCTGAACACCAGCAGCGCGGTATTGCTGCTGTTGCGCACCACGATTTCCTCGCGCCAGTCGCCGAACAGGTCGGCGGTCAGCACCGGCGTGGCCTTGGTGCCGTTATTGGTGGCGCCGCCATAGGCGCCCAGGTCGAGCAGGTTGTTCATGCTCGACGTGGCCGGATTCCACTTCTGCACGATGGTGCTGCCCAGCGGTTCGCGCAGCAAGTCGCCATCCCACCAGACGCCGAAGTTCATCGAGCTGGGCGCGCTGGTGCTCAGCTGGGTGCCGGTGACCGTGTGCAGGCCGCCCCGGCTGGCCCAGCATTCGGCGCCGGCGTGATTCGGGTCGATGTCGAAGCATACGCCGCGACCGACGTCGGTGTTCGAGCCGCTGGCGCCCCAGATCAGCGCGCCGGTGGCGGCGTCGTGCAGGCCGGAACCGTTGGCGCCATAGCTGCTCGGGCTTTCGTGGATCATGTAGATTTGCTGGCCGCTGCGGTTCGGGTCGAACTTGCCGAAGTGCAGGGCGTCGCCGTGGCCCAGGCCCGTGGTGTAGAGCAGCTGGCCGTTGCTGCCGATGGTGGCGGCGCCATACACGATGTCGTCCTTGCCGTCGCCATCGGCGTCGCCGGTGGCAAACCAGTGCGCGCCCTGGCCGCGCGCCGCGCTGCCGGCCACGTCGGTATCAAACACCCAGCGGCTGGTCAGGTTGCCGTTGCGCCAGTCCCACGCCGCGATCACGGCGCGCGTGTAGTAACCGCGCGAAAACACCGCGCTCGGGCGGGCGCCGTCGAGGTTGGCCACGCCGCCGAGGAAGCGGTCCACCCGGTTGCCGTAATTGTCGCCCCAGCTCGACACCGTGCCGCGCGCCGGCAGGTAGTTGACGGTTTTCATGGCCGCGCCGGTCTGGCCGTTGAACACGGTGAGGAATTCCGGCCCGGTCAGGATGTAGCCGGCGCTGGAGCGGTAGTCGGCGGTGGCCGAACCAATGGTCGTGCCCTGGCCATCGACGGTGCCGTCGGCCGTTTTCGCCATCACCTCGGCCTTGCCGTCGCCGTCGAAATCGTAGGCCAGGAACGTGGTGTAGTGGGCGCCGGCGCGGATGTTCTTGCCGAGGTTGATGCGCCACAGCAGGGTGCCATCGAGTTTATATGCGTCGAGGTAGGTGTTGCCGGTGTAGCCGGACTGCGAATTGTCCTTGGCATTGGTCGGCTGCCACTTGACGACGATCTCATAGGTGCCGTCGCCATCGAGGTCGGCGGGGGCGCCGTCGTTGAGCTCATACGTGTAGGCCACGCCGTCGGGCGTGGTGCCGCCGGCGGGCGCCTGCACCGGGATCGATTTGTAGGGCTGGCTCCAGGTGGCGCCGGCGCTGAACTGCGAGCTGGCCTGTTCCACCCCGCCCACTACCGCACGCACCGCGTACTGGTTGCCGGCGTTACCGACGCTGTCGCTGTAGTTGAGCGCAGTCAACGGCGTGGCAGTGATCTTGATGCCGTCGCGATACACATTGAAGGTGGTGCCGGCAGCGTCGGTGGCCAGCTGGCGCCAGCTGACGAACACGCCGTTGCCCGACGTGACGGCCACGGCGCCGCGATTGAGTCGTTCGATCTGCTTGTTCGCTGCGGTGGCCGTGCCGGCCGCAAGCGTGGCGATCAGGATGGATACCGCTGAGGCGATGCGTAAATTCATGGGTTTGTCTCCATTGGTTATGGTTATGGGCCCGTCGCGCGGGCCTGCCTACGTTACCTCAGTAAAAATGCAAGTTACCGCCGCAAACCGGGCAGGAGCCTAATAGTCAACTTGTCGAGCAATGTTGTTGTTTTTGGCGTTCGATGCAGCGTGGTATCATCGACATCCGCCTTTTTGCTTTAGATGAATACCATGTCCTCCCAGAAGTTATCCAAGATTCTCATCCTCGGCGCCATGGCCGCCGTGGCGCTGTCCGTCGTCGGCTACGTGTTCGTGGTGGTGGCGGATTACACCGACTGCGAGCGCATCGAGGCTGCCGAGCTCAAAAAAGGCAACAAAGTGTCTTGTCGCGACGTCAAGGCGGGCATGGCTGCCGAATAAATCAGGTGGGGGACGGGGCAGCGTTAGTTGTCCCACAAAGCGCGGCGACGCGCGGGGCTACAGTGAGGGCACTCCACTACCTGGCAAAGCACCCCCATGAATGCTCCCGAAACCCTCGCGCCCCTGGGCGCAGTAGCGCAAACGTATCCGCTTACCCTGCACATCAACGGCAGCCGGCACGACTTCAAGGTCGAAGCGTGGGTTACCCTGCTGGACCTGTTGCGCGAACACGCCGGCCTGACCGGCTCCAAGAAAGGCTGCGACCACGGCCAGTGCGGCGCGTGTACCGTGCTGGTCGGCGGCCGCCGCATCAATTCCTGCCTGACCCTGGCCGTGATGCAAAACGGTAAGGAAGTCACGACCGTCGAAGGCCTCGCCGACGGCAACCAGTTGCACCCGCTGCAGCAGGCGTTCATCGACCACGACGCCTTCCAGTGCGGCTACTGCACCTCGGGCCAGCTGTGTTCGGCTGTGGGCCTGATGAACGAAGGCAAAGCCTGCACCGCCGGCCAGGTGCGCGAGCTGATGAGCGGCAACGTCTGTCGTTGCGGCGCTTACACCGGCATCGTTGCCGCCATCACCGAGGTGATGGGCATCCCGGGTCGTGACGATCCGGCCCGTCCGTTCCAGCCTGGCACGGTGCCGGCATGAACCCGATCACCTATTTTTCTGCCGAAGACGTGAACGGCGCGCTGGCCCACCTGTACGCGGGCGTCGATGCCAATGCCGGCCCCTCCAAGGTCATCGCCGGCGGCACCAACCTGCTCGACCTGATGAAGGAACGCGTGATGGGACCGCAGCAGCTGGTCGACATCAATGCGCTGCCGCTCGACCAGATCACGCCCACGCCCGACGGTGGCCTGCGCCTGGGCGCCATCGCCCGCAATGCCGATACCGCGTATCACCCGCTGGTGCGCGCCCAGTACCCGGTGCTGACGGCCGCGATCCTGGCCGGCGCCTCGCCGCAGATCCGCAACATGGCCAGCAACGGTGGCAACCTGCTGCAACGTACGCGCTGCCACTATTTCTACGACACGACCACGCCGTGCAACAAGCGCTCATCGGGTACCGGCTGCTCGGCCATCGGCGGTCTCACGCGCCAGCACGCGATCCTGGGCGCCAGCGAACATTGCATCGCCACCCACCCGTCCGACATGTGCGTGGCGCTCGCTGCCTTGGACGCCGTGGTCGGCGTAAGCTCGAGCGCCGGCGAACGGCGCATCGACTTTGCCGACTTCCACCGCCTGCCCGGCGAACAGCCCGAGCGCGATACCGTGCTCGCTGCCGGCGACCTGATTACCTATATCGACCTGCCGCCGGCCGCGCAGTTTGCCCGTCATTCAGCCTATCTGAAGTTCCGCGACCGGGCGTCGTACGCGTTTGCGCTGGTCTCGGTGGCCGTGATGCTCGACATGGGCGAGGACGGCATGGTGCGGGACGCCCGCATTGCGCTGGGCAGCGTGGCCCACAAGCCGTGGCGCGTGCCGGCCGCCGAAGCGGTGCTGATCGGCCGCCAGGTCGATGAAGCAGCGTTTGCCGAAGCGGCCGACGTCCTGCTGGCCGGCGCCCAGGGCCAGGGCCAGAACAACTTCAAGCTCACCATGGCGCGCCGCGCCGTGATCCGCGCCCTTACGCAAGCAGTCGAGGGCACCCATGACAACACCGAAGAACTGACTGACGACGAGGCATCACTGTGACCGAATTGATCCACGCATTGCGCACCCCGAGCGCGGACCCCGGCACTGGCCAGGTACAAATCGGCGACGCCGTCTCGCGCGTGGACGGCCGCGACAAGGTAACCGGACAGGCGCGCTATGCCGCCGAATACGTGCCCGACGCCACCGAAGCTGGCCTGCTGTACGGCGTGGTGGTGAGCGGCGCCATCGCCAGGGGCCATATCAAGGCCATCGACACCGATGCCGCGCTGGCAGTACCCGGCGTGGTGGACGTGATCTGGCACCACAACCGTCCCAAGATCCGCTCGTTCGACATTTTTTACAAGGACATGACGGCGCCGGGCGGCTCGCCGTACCGGCCCCTGTACGACAACGAGGTGCATTACAGCGGCCAGCCGGTGGCGCTGGTGGTGGCCGAAACGTTCGAGGCGGCCCGCCATGCGGCAGCGCTGGTGCGCGTCGAGTACGATGTGCAACCGCACGAAACCTATCTGCTCGAACACCAGGGCCGTGCCCACAAGCCGAGCCGCCTGAAGGCCGGCTATACGCCGCCGCCCGATGTCAAGGGCCATCCCGACGAAGTGTGGGACAAGGCGGCCGTGAAAGTCGAGGCGTCGTACTACAGCGGCGTGGAACACCACAATCCGCTCGAGATGTTCGCCACTACCGTGATTCACGGCGCGGACGGCCACCTCACCATCTACGACAAGACGCAAAGCTCGCAGAATAGCCGCTGGTACGTTTCGCACGTATTCGGACTGTCGAAGGACAAGGTCACCGTGCGCAACCCGTTCGTGGGCGGCGCCTTCGGCTCCGGGCTGCGGCCGCAGTACCAGTTGCCGCTGGCGGTCATGGCTGCGCTCAAGCTCGAGCGCTCGGTGCGCGTGGTGCTCACGCGCCAGCAGATGTTCACCTTCGGCCACCGGCCGGAAACCCAGCAGCGATTAAAACTGTCGGCCGACGCCGATGGCACCCTGACCTCGATCGTGCACGAAGCGGTAGCCGAAACCTCGCGCTACGAAGACTACGTGGAAGTGGTGGTCAACTGGTCGGGCGAGCTGTATGCGTGCGAGCATATCCGCCTCGGCTACAAGATCGTCGATCTCGACCACGCCAGCCCGATGGACATGCGCGCCCCGGGCGCTGCCCACGGCGTGCATGCGCTGGAAGTGGCGATGGACGAACTGTCGTATGCACTGAACATGGATCCGCTGGCGCTGCGCCTGAAAAACTACGCCGAGATCGACCCCACCCACGGCCTGCCATATTCCACCAAGGAGCTGCGCGAGTGCTACCTGCAGGGTGCGCAGCGCTTCGGCTGGGAAAACCGCCCGCTCGAACCCGGCACCATGCGCGAGGGCCGCGAATTGATCGGCTGGGGCATGGCCACCGGCATGTGGGACGCGATGCAGATGTTCGCCCGCGCCAGCGCCGTGCTGCACGCGGACGGCAGCCTGGTGGTGAGCAGCGCCGCTTCCGACATCGGCACCGGCACCTATACCGCCATGTCCATCATCGCTGCTGAAGCGATGGGCTTGCCGCTGGAAAAAGTGCGCTTCCAGCTCGGTGACTCTACCTTGCCGGTGGCGCCCATCGAAGGCGGCTCGTCGCACGTGGCCACCGTCGGTTCGGCGGTGGCGGGCGTGTGCGAAAAACTCCAGAAGACCGTGTTCAAGCGAGCGAAGGACATGCCCGGTTCGCCGCTGGCCACCGCGCGGCTGGCCGACGTGGAGTTTGTCGATGGCGTGATCAGGCTGCGCAACATTCCCGGCACCAGCGTGCCGCTCACGCAGATCCTGGCCGGCATCGAGGAACCGATCGAGGAAAAATACCTGATGCTGCCCAATATGCTCAAGCAGATGAAGTACCAGCGCGCCACGCACTCGGCGGTGTTCGTGGAAGTGCGGGTCGATCCCGAATTCGGCACCGTGCGCGTGACGCGCGTGGTCAGCGCGGTGGCGGCGGGGCGCATCATCAACGCCAAGACCGCGCGCAGCCAGATCATCGGCGGGGTGGTGTGGGGCATCGGCCAGGCACTGCACGAAGAAACCCAGTGCGACCACCGGCTGGGCCGCTTCATGAACCACAACCTGTCCGAGTACCACGTGTCGGTCAACGCGGACATCCACGACATCGACGTGATTTTCGTGAAGGAGGACGACCGGATTGTGAGCCGCATCGGCGCCAAGGGGGTGGGGGAGATCGGCCAGGTAGGCGTGTCCGCTGCCGTGTGCAATGCGATTTACCACGCCACCGGGCAGCGCGTGCGCAGTACGCCGATGACGCCGGAAAAGGTGATGCGGGCTTAGTTGCATAAATGGCAGGTGGTGCGCTACGATAGGGGGACCGGCGGGAGGTCCGTCGGCGCACACCAACCTGGAACTATCATTGATGCAAAAGTATCTGTTTGCGCCGGCCCTTGCCGGCGTTGTACTGCTTGCCGGATGTAGCAGCCTGGCCGAGCAGCAAGCCCAACGTATCGCTGCGATCCCCGAAGCCAAACGCGCCTACATCATCGGCACTTACAAGGTCGGCTGCGAGCGGGACAAGGATGTCTGCCAGCAGAAATTCAATTCGATCACGACTTATTACAGCGACCGCAAGAACGATAACGCGCTGTATATGTTCCAGCTGTCCGCCGGCCGCATGTTTGTCGCCGACGATCCGCTCGACATCAACAACATGGAGCGCCGCGAGCGAGGCATCCATTTTTGCGTTGCACTGCCGGCGGCTGAGTACCGCGTGTTCACCTACGATTTCTACAATTCGGCCAATGGCGGGATGCGCTACTCGTTGCCCAAGGAATCGTTCTTCGATGTGCCGTTTGCGCTGGCCGAAGGCGAGGTGGTGGACATCGGCACCCTGAAGGTGACGACTACGACGGGCAAGAATTTCTTCGGCATGCAACTGCCAGCGCCGGGCATGCTGTTGTTGTCCCGTTCCCCGGACGAAGCGAAAGCCAAGGCGCTGCAAAAGTGTCCGGCGGACGTGCGTAGCCGTCCGGTACGCAGCGCCCCGCTGCGGCCCAACGGCAACAGTCAGTACGTGATTCTCGATCCGAAACCCTAGTGTGCTGCCAGGTGCAGCAGCGGCTGGCCTTGCGGTGGGGCGTCAGGTGCCTTCCTGGCGCCAACCCGTATATCAAAGTTCTCTCCACCCATGAATAATTTGTATACGGCGCCCGTTTCGGCTGCGCCTCAAATCAATACTGGATATACTGCGCCGTGATAACTGGGCCCCGCGCCAACCGCGTGCGGCCTGGTGAATCCGATCGTTGTTCATCCGGTTTCTTTTGGGGAGTTCCAGGCACTATGACCAGTTTTATCTTGAGGCTTACGAAGCAGTTTCCGACCATCGGTTTGCTGGCGCTGGCGGTATCAGCATCAAGCAGCGCAGCCAATATTGGTGCCACCAGCCTCAATCAGTCCTGGGACTTTTACCGCGACGACGCCAAGGTCGCCGCTACCGTGGACAAGGTGCCGGCCAATGGCTGGAGCCGCGTCAACCTGCCGCACACGGCGCGCCTGGAAGCCAAGGTGCCGGTCAATTCCTGGCAGGGCACGGCGTTCTACAAAAAGAGTTTCGATGCCAAGGTGGCGCCCGGCGAACAGGCGATCTTGCGCTTCGAAGGTGCGATGAACGTGGCCGATGTGTGGGTCAATGGCAAGCACCTGGGCCAGCACCTGGGCGGCTACCTGCCGTTCTCGTACGACGTCACGCCGCACTTGAAAGCGGGCGGCGGCAACGAGCTGGTGGTGCGCATCAATAACGAAGACAATGCCATCACCGGTCCCAAGCCGCTGAAAGACCTCGACTACATCCAGTACGGCGGCATCTACCGCGACGTCACGCTCACCATCAAGCCGGCTGTCCATATCAGCGACGAGATGCTGTCCAATACCGCAGCGGGCGGCGGCATTTTTGTCACCTACCCGCAGATCGACAAGACGTCGGCCACCGTGCGCGTGAAGGCGGAAGTGTGCAACACCGCTGCCGAGCCACGTACCGCCGAACTGCGCCATCGCCTGCTCAGCAAGAACACCCGCGTGGCCGATGGGACCGAGAGCGTAAGCCTGGCTGCCGGCGAGTGCCGCCACGTCACGCGCGACCTCAAGGTCGATCGTCCGCAACTGTGGTCGCCGAAGGCGCCGAACCTGTATGCGCTGGAAACCACGGTTGCCAGCAAGGGCCAATCGGACCTGGTGAAAACCCGCATCGGCATCCGCAGCATCGAGATGGGCAAGGGCAAGCTCTTGATCAACGGCGAGCAGACCGTGCTGCGCGGCGTCAATCGCCACCAGGAATATCCATACGTGGGCTATGCGCTGTCGCCGCAGGCGGAATACCGCGATGCGCTCTTGATCAAGCGCGCCGGTTTCGATTACATCCGCCTGTCGCACTACCCGCATTCGCCGGCCTTCATGGCTGCCGCCGATGAACTGGGCATCATGGTGGTGCCGGGCATCCCTGGCTGGCAGTACTTCAATCCCGATCCAGCGTTTACCACCCAGGTCGTGAAAACCTGTACCGACATGGTGCGCCGCGACCGCAACCACGCCAGCGTGCTGGCCTGGGAATGCTCGCTCAACGAAACGCAAATGCCGGACGCACTGGTCGAAAAACTGCACCAGACCGTGCACACCGAGTTCCCCGGCGGCCAGGCCTATTCGGCCGGCTGGGTGCCGCAAACCTACGACGTATATTTGCAAGCACGCCAGCACCGCCTGGACGACAAGCGGCCGTTGCCCGACAAGGCGCTGATCGTGTCCGAGTACGGCGACTGGGAATACTATGCGATGAACGCGGGCTTCAACCAGACCGCCTGGGGCGACCTGAAAGCGGCCGACCGCAGCAGCCGCCAGTTGCTGGCCGACGGCGAGACCCGCCTGCTGCAGCAAGCGAAAAACCTGGCCGAATCGCACGACGACAACTTCAACACCGGCGCGGTCGCCGATGGCTACTGGGTGATGTTCGACTACGGCCGCGGCTACGCACCGGACCTGGAGTCGTCCGGCATCATGACCATCGACCGCCTGCCGAAATTCTCGAACGAGTTCTTCCGCTCGCAGCGCAGCGCGCTCGAGTCGAGCAAATGGGGCGGCGGTCCGATGGTGTTCATCGCCAGCCACTGGAACAAGGACTCTTCGCCACAGGTGCGCGTGTTCTCGAATGCGGACGAAGTGGAGCTGTTCCTGAACGGTAAAAGCCTGGGCCGCGTGAAGAGCGCGCCGACCAAGCTGCATCCGAACCTCAAGCATCCGCCGCTGGAATTCAACGCCGGCCAGTACGCTGCCGGTGAGCTGAAAGCGATTGCCTGGCTGGGCGGCAAAAAGGTTGCCGAACACGTGGTGCGCACTGCCAGCGAGGCTGCGAAACTGGACGTCTCGGTTGACGACCTCGGTGTGAAATCGACGGCCGGCGACCTGGTATTCATCCGCGCCAAAACGGTCGATGCCAAGGGCAACCTGGTGGCCGACAGCGGCCAGTCGGTGAAGTTTACTGCCGGCGGCGCCTACGAAATCGTCGGCCCTGCCACGGTGACCACCGAAGGCGGCATCGCCAGCGTGCTGGTACGCGTGGGCGCCAATGGCGGCAAAGGCTCGATCACGGCCGATGGCGGCACCGTGCGCGGCAAGCTGTAAAACGTTGTGACGCGGCGCGCAGGCAGCCGCTTATCGGTTAGCATGTCGCACACGATCACTTGAATAAGGGTAGTGTGCACATGATTACTTTCGGACGCGGTCAAAAAGGCAAGCTGGCGGACCTCGGTTGCGGCAGCAACGTGGCGGTGAACGTGGCGCTGCAGGCGCCGGGCGCTACCATCGACCTGTCATGCTTCGGGCTCGACGCGCAAGGCAAGCTGTCGGATGACCGCTACATGGTCTTCTACAACCAGCTGGCCAGCCCCGAAGGCGCGGTGCGCCTGACCCTGTCGCCGGGCGCCGCCACATTCAAGCTCAATCTCGACGCCTTGCCGGCCTCGATCGAGCGCCTGGTGTTTACCGGCGCGCTCGATGGCGGCGGCACCATGCGGGCGATTGCTCCCGGCAGCATCGCCATCGGCGGCGCCGCCACTTTCCCGTTGAGCGGCGCGGACTTCGCCGACGAAAAGGCCGTGATCCTGGCCGAGGTGTATCGCCGCGACGGCGCCTGGCGCTTCGGCGCCGTCGGCCAGGGATTCAACGGTGGCATGGCAGCGCTGCTGGCGCACTTTGGCGGCACCGAGGCGGCGTCGTCTGCGGCTGCACCGGCGCCAGCGTCTGCTCCGACACCAGCCTCGGCGCCTGCCCCAGCGCCCGCGCCAAAAATCTCGCTCTCGAAAATCACGCTGGAAAAGCGCGGCGACAAGATCTCGCTCGAGAAGGGCGCCGGGCGCGGCTTCGGCAAGATCCGCGTCAACCTGAACTGGAACCAGCGCCCGCAGGAGCAGCCGGCCAAGACCGGCTTCTTCGCCAAGCTGACCGGCGGCGGCCAGCCCAAGGGCATCGACCTCGATTTGGCCTGCCTGTTCGAGCTGCGCGACGGTACGCCGGGCGGGGTGCAGGCGCTGGGCGAGAGCTGGGGTGCGTTCGACCGTCCGCCGTACATCCACCTGGCCGGCGACGACCGCAGCGGCGCGGTCAGCGACGGCGAAAACATCTACATCAACGGCGATCGCTTCGACGAAATCGGCCGCGTGCTGATTTTCAGCTTCATCTACGAGGGTGTGCCGAATTGGGCCGCCACCGATGGCGTAGTGCTGATCGAGGTGCCGAACCAGCCGCCGGTGGAAGTGCGTCTCGACCACGGCGGCAACCAGCCGATGTGCGCGATCGCCATGATCGAAAACCAGGGCGGCAAGCTGCAGGTGACCAAGCTGGTGGACTACGTGTCCGGCGAAGGCAAGATCAGCGGCCACGAGGTGATCGGCAACAAGTACGGCTTCAAGCTGCGCTGGCGCGCCGGCTCCAAGGGGTGACTTTTGTTTAGTAAGTTTGTCATGGGCGTGTAACACCACGGCTCTAGAATCGTTGGCATTCCAACCTTTCCAGAGCCGGTCATGCATAACGACGCCAAGTACGACACCACCACCGAACCAGCCAACGAGCCCCAGGCGAGCCGCCGCACGCTGCTGAAAATGGGGCTCGCTTCCGCCTCGACCCTGTCGGTCGGCGGCCTGCTGGCCGGTTGCGGTGGCGGCAGCGATCCGGTGAGCGCCGCCCCCACGCCGGCCCCGGCCCCGGCTCCCGCAGCGAAAATCTCGAGCTTCGCGCTGGCCGTGCTGCCCGACACCCAGTTCTATTCGCGCTACGCCACCTCGGGCGAGAGCAACCAGTACCAGCGCCACTACGGCAACGAGCCGTTTTCCGCCCAGACCAACTGGGTCGCGCGCAACGCCCAGGCCCTCAACATCCCGTTTCTGATCCACCTCGGCGACGTCGTGGACCAGGTGGGCAAGCCGGAACAATGGAAGGTGGCCGACAGCGCCATGCAGGTGCTGGAAGTGGCCAAGCTGCCGTACTCCATCCTGGCCGGCAACCACGATGTGCTCAATGACCTCGATTACAGTGGTGACCAGTCGCGTGGCACCGACGCCCAGCGCGTGCTGGCCAACGAGCCTTACCTGCAATGGTTCGGCACGCGCCGCGCCCAGCGCCAGGGCACCTTCGGCGGGCGCGATGCCAGCGGTTTCCACGAGTACCACATCTTCACCGCGCAGGACCAGCGCTTCCTGGTGCTGTCGCTGTCGTGGCGCATCTCGGACGCCGGCATTGCCTGGGCGCGCAAGGTCCTGGCCGACAACCCCACGCTGCCGGCCATCCTGGTCAATCACCAGTTGCTCAACATCGCGCCCGATGCCGTCAGCCCGCTGGAAACCGAGTACGGTAAGATGTTGTGGGAAAAGCTGATACGCGATAACGACCAGATATTCATGACCCTCAACGGCCACCACCACGGCGCCGCGCGCCTGACCAAGACCAACAACTTCGGCAACCCGGTCGAGGAAATGGTGGTCGATTACCAGATGGCCTACCAGGGCGGCAACGGCTTGATGCGCCTGTACGAGTTCGACCTGACCAACAAGCAGATCAAGGTGCTGTCGTTCTCGCCGTGGGTGCCGATGAAACCGGCCGATACCCTCAACGCTTTCGACCGCGCCGTGCTCACCGAGACCAACGAGGTTTTCACCATCAGTCTCGATTTCGCCAAGCGCTTCGCCCGCTTCAACCCGACCTTCGGTACGGGCCAGGCCACGGTGGCATCCTCGCTGGTTGATCAGGCCAAGGCATTGGTATTGAAGGGTTATACGGAACCGGCGGTGGTCACGCCGGTCGCGCCCAAGGACGCCGACGACTACCCGAAAGTGGCATCGACGGTAGCGCACTGGCGCTTCTTCGGTGGCGCCGACGGGGCGGTCGTGGCGCCGGGCACGCGCATTGCTGACGTCACCGGCGCCAACCCGCTGGTGCGCGACGCCCTCAATCGCGGTGGCGTGAAAAATGCGGAGGCAGGCGACATCGTATGGAGTGCCGACCGCCACCGCCTGTCGTCGGCGCCGGGATCGGTCAGCTTCCTCAACACCGACAAGAATGTGCCGCGCCTCAGTTATTTCGTCACCGACGCCTCGGCCGCGATCAACGCCCAGACCTTTGCCACCACCGGTTACACGATCGAAGCCTTCATCAAGATCAACCCGGCCTGGGTCAACTCGAAACACGCATGGATGAACATCATGACGCGCGACGGCGTGCGCGGCAACCTGGCCGGCTTCAACGGCGGCGACGCCGAATCGCCGCCGCTGCTGTTTGCGATTTCGAGCCTGCGCGAAGTGCAGTGGGAAGTGGTGCCCGACGTGACGGGCACGCGCGGTGGCCTCGCCAGCTGGTCGGGCGAGATCATCGCCGGCACCTGGGTGCACATCGCCATCGTCAACGATCCGGTCACTCACGACACGGTGATGTACGTGGAAGGCGCGCCGGTACTGCGCAACAGCAGCAACGTCGTTGGTTTGGCGACGCTGTCGGCGACGTCGCCTTGGGTGGTCGGTGGCGGCTCGTGGGATGGCGAACGGGCCGATGGTTTCTTCGGCAATATCGGCGAGATCCGCGTCGCCTCGGGGGCGTTGAAGCCGGCGCAGTGGCTGACGGCGCGCCGTACCTGATCTACAGGTCGGCCAGGCTGGCGCGCGTGCGCGCCGCCTGTTCGCGCACGCCATCGAGTACCGGCCCGTCCATGCGCCTGAGCTGCTGATAGACCATCCCCAGACGGTGGTTGCCGGCCAACCGATCCCGGTTGCGATCGAAAAAATCCCAGTACAGCGCGTTGTACGGGCAGGCGCGCTCGCCGGTGCGCGCCTTTTTGTCGTAATGGCACCCCTTGCAGTAATCGCTCATCTTGTCGATATACGCGGCGCTCGACACATACGGTTTTGTCGCCAGCAGGCCGTCATCGGCGAACTGGCTCATGCCCAGGGTATTGGGCAATTCCACCCATTCGAAGGCGTCGATGTACACGCCCAGGTACCAGCCGTGCAGCGCCTGCGGCGACAGGCCGGCCAATAGCGAAAAATTCCCGATCACCATCAGGCGGTTGATGTGGTGCGCGTGCGCGTGTTCGAGCGACTGGCCGATGGCTGTCGCCAGGCAGCGCATGCGCGTGTCGCCGGACCAGAACCAGTGCGGCAGCGGCTCCTCGTGGCCGAAGGTGTTGAGTTGATCGTAGCCGGGCATGCGGTGCCAGTACACGCCGCGCACGTACTCGCGCCAGCCCAGGATTTGCCGCACATAGCCTTCCACCGCCGCCAGCGGCGCGGCGCCATCGGCCAGCGCCTGCACCACGCGGTCCACCACCTCGTGCGGAGCGATCATTTTCACGTTCATAGCGAACGACAGCAGCGAGTGGAACAGGCGCCAGGCCTTGAAGCTCATCGCGTCCTGGTACTGGCCGAAGTGGGGCAGGGCGTGTTTGACGAAGCGCTCCAGTTGCGCCAGCGCTTCGTCGCGGTTGAGCGGCCAGCGCAGGTCGGCCGCATTCGGCGCGCCGAAGCTTTGCGCACCGGAAGCCTCGATGGTCGCCCACAGGGCGCTATGGTCGTGCGACTCGCGCAGGTCGGCCGGCTCCCACGGAATGCCTTTCCACGCCTCGCGGTTGTCGTGGTCGAAGTTCCACTGGCCGCCCGCCGGTTTGCCGGTGTCCGAGACCAGCACCTTGTGGCGCAGGCGCATGTGGCGATAAAAGTGTTCCATCACCCAGCTGGTGCGGCCATCGAACAGCGCCGCCGCCTCGTGGCGCGCGGTGTAAAAATGTTCGGTGTCGGCCATCGCGGACGCAATGGTCAAACCGGCTGCATACGCGGTCAGTTGCCGGTCGAGCCGGTACTCGTCGGGCGCCTGCCACGCGAAGTCGCTGGCGCCATACAACGCCAGCAAGCGGTCCAGGTTGGCCGGCAGCGATTGCAGGTTGTCGGGGTCGTCGATGGTGAGGTAGTGCACCCGGTGGCCGGCGTCGCGCAGGCGCCGGGCGAAGTCGCGCATGGCGGCAAAGATGGCGATGATTTTCTGGGCGTGGTGCAGCACGTAGTCGGTTTCCTGCCGCACCTCCATCAGCACGAACACCACGCCGGGGTCCGGCGCTCGGTACCAGCTGTGCTGGCAGTTGAGCTGGTCGCCCAGCACCAGCTTGAGCGTGGTGACGTTCAAGATATCAGGCGCGGCCCAGGATCGAGGCGGCGGCCATCAGCTCGTCGATCAGCGCCAACGAGCTTTTGCCCGACAGCGCGTGCGGATTGAACTCGGGCAGCGCCGAGTAGCGCAACAGGGTGCCCGGATTGAGCTTGTTCAGGTTGACCTGGCCCATGGTCCAGCCGGAATAGCGGCGCTCGCAGATTTCTTCGTAGTGCAGCAGGATGGCGTCGGTGTGGCGCGGGTCGCGCAGGATCTTCGCGTACAGCGCGTTGACCTGCTCGCGGCCCCCTTCGATCACTTGCAGGTACAGGCGGTCGCTGTGGCACAGCACCCCGGTGATGCCGTGCTTGGGGTTGTAGTTGTGCGACTGCTGCATGATGGCGGTGATGCCGCCCACGGGCGTATCCCTGGCGGCGTGGCTGGCGTACAGAAGGCGGACAAGCATGCTGGTATCTCCCGGAGATTGACGTTTGATTAGCGTTTGATGAGCGAAAGGAACTCGCGGCGCAGTGCCGGGTCCTTGAGGAAGGAGCCGTGCATCACACTGTTGATCATACGCGCGTCCATGTCCTTGACACCGCGCCACTGCATGCAAAAATGGTCCGCTTCCATGATCACGGCCAGGCCGTCCGGCTGCATTTTTTCCTGCAGCAGGTCGGCCAGTTGCACCACCGCTTCCTCCTGGATTTGTGGACGGCTCATGATCCAGCTGGCCAGGCGCGCGTACTTCGACAGGCCGATCAGGTTGGAGTGCTGGTTGGGCATCACGCCGATCCACACCTTGCCGATGACGGGGCACAGGTGGTGCGAGCACGCGCTGCGCACCGTGATCGGGCCGATGATCATCAACTCGTTGAGGTTGGCTGCGTTGGGGAATTCGGTCACCGGCGGCATTTCGACATAGCGGCCGCCGAACACTTCGGTCATGTACATCTTGGCCACGCGGCGCGCGGTGTCCTGCGTATTGTGGTCGCTCACGGTGTCGATCACCAGGCTCTCGAGCACCTTCTGCATATGACCGCTGACTTCGTCGAGCAACTGATCGAGCTCGCCCGGTTCGATATAGGCGGCGATATTGTCATTGGCGTGGAAGCGCGTGTTGCTGGCCACCAGCCGTGCGCGGATGCGTTCGGAGGCGGTGGTGGTGACAGGCAGGTATGCCGGTTGCGGCTCGGTGGTCATGCGAAAATCCAATCAAAAAAGAGAGTTGCTACTGCGGCGGCAGCGGCAGGCCTTCGGCATAGGCCAGCCGCTCCAGCGCCTGTTCCATCAGCATGCGCGCATGGCCGGCGCTGCGCGCCAGGTCCTGGTGCAGCGTGGCGTCGGCGGCATTGCGGCTCACGCACTGGGCGCTGTACCGCTCGAAGCTGGTCAACATCAGCAGTATATCCGCCAGGTGGCGCGGACATTCGCAATCGATGCTGGTGGACATGGCGGCCAGTTCCGCCAGTTGCTGGTCGTCGAGCCGGCGCGGCGCGACCGCCGTGGCCGGTGGCGCCGGCGGGCGGCCGCCGCCGGCAAACGCGGTGGCGCACAGCAGCGCCACTTCGGCGGCGTCGGAAGGCGCCCGCGCCACCAGGCAGTCCAGTTCACGCAGGCGGCGCACGGTGGCGCTGTCGCAGAAACGGTAGAGCACCACCACCGCGCGGACGTTCAGCGCGGCGCGCGTGGCCATCACCGCCGGCAGTGCATCGGCGTTCATCTCGGACGCTTCGATTAGCAGCAGATCGGCCGTCACGCCGGCCAGCGACTGCGGCGCCTGTTCCAGGTACTGGCAACTGGCCACGATGTCGAGCACGGGGGCGGTGCGCGCCGCCGCTAGCTGACGGGTGAGGGCGCCGCCGGCAATCGCCAGGCGCAGCAGGCGCGGTTCGTTTTCCACCGGCGGCGCCACACCGGCCAGGGCCAGCAGTTCGTCGAGGTCGAGGCGGGCCACGGTGGAAATCGCGTGGCCCTGGTCCACGGCGCGCTTGAGCAGGCCGAGGCGGCGTACCTGCTCGGACGAGTACAGGCGCTGGCCGCGCGGCGAACGGCCGGCATCCGATACGCCATAGCGCCGCTCCCACACGCGCAGCGTCTCCACCGGCAGGCCGGCCAGGCGCGCGGCCACGCCGCTGCGGTAGCCGGCGCCGGTGGGCGAATTGTCGTCGGAGTCTGTCACGTTGGTTCCTGTCGGTTGATGGCCGCATTTTAACAGTTTCATGCCTGTGAGCCACATTGTCCCGGTCATGAACCGCTTTTTAGTTCTTTTGCAGCGCTATTCAGCATATCTTCGCCAGTATACTGGGACATCGGTAGAACAGGTAACCAAGAAAGTTTTGAGATGATCGTTACAAGACCCAATATTGCAGTCATCGGCGGCGGCCTGGCCGGGCTGTCCTGTGCGCGCCATTTGCAGGATGCGGGCTGCCGCACAACCGTGTTCGAGAAGGCGCGTGGCCCCGGTGGACGCATGAGCACGCGGCGGGGCGACGACTGGCAGTGCGACCACGGCGCCCAATATTTCACGGTGCGCGACAACCGTTTCCGCGACGAAGTGGCGCGCTGGGAAGCGGCCGGTGTGGCCGGCCTGTGGGAGCCCCGGCTGGTGGAGCTGACGGCGGCAGGCGCTTGCGTGAGAAAGGCGCCGGACAGCGTGGCGCGTTTCGTCGGCATTCCGCGCATGAGCGCGCCGGCCGGCTGGCTGGCGTCGAACCTGCGCGTGCACAGTGGCCATACCATCGTCGATATGCAGCACGATCGCGCCGGCTGGCGCCTGCAGTCGAAGGAGCACGGCGTGCACGAAGAGCGTTTCGACGCAGTGGTGCTGGCCGTACCCGGGCCGCAGGCCACGGTGCTGCTCGCGCCGCTCTTGCCGCTCACTTCATGGCAGACGGCAGTGGACATGCTGCCCTGCTGGACCCTGATGCTGCGCTATCGTACGCCAGGCATCCGATTTGCGCCCGGCTACGATGCCGCTTTCATCAACCACGGACCGCTGGCCTGGATTGCCCGCGATGGCGCGAAGCCGGGCCGGCAGGGCAGCGAAGCGTGGGTGCTGCAAGCGAGTGCCGAGTGGAGTGCCGCCCACCTTGAAGACGATGACGAGACGGTGTGCGCCGCGTTGGTGGCGGCCTTCGCCGAACTGGGCGCACCACCGCCGGACGCGGTGACCGCGCACCGCTGGCGCTACGCCAGGGCCGGCGCTCCACACCGTGAACAGCCGGACCAGGACGGCGCGGACAGCGAGCCTGGCTTGCAGCGCGAGGCCGTGTGGCTGCCGGCCGTGCGGGTGGGCATGTGCGGCGACTGGCTTGCGGGTGGCCGCGTGGAAGATGCATGGCTCAGCGGCCGCGCGTTGGCCGCGCAGGTGCTGACCAGCATGGCCTGCACGGCATCTTCCTGAATTACAGGCGGGCGATCACCGCCAGCAGTGCGTCATGGTCGAGCGGCTTGACAAAATAATGGTCGAAGCCGGCCGCCTTGGACATCTCGCGGTCCTCGCGCCGGCCATAGCCCGATACCGCCACCAGCGTGGCGTGTTTGCTGGCCGGGAGCATGCGCAGGCCGCGCGCCAGGTCGTTGCCGTTCAGGTCGGGCAGGCCGATGTCGAGCAGGCATAGCTGGGGTTCGAGTCGCTGCGCCGCTTCCAGCCCGCCGTGCGCGGTGTGCGCCACCACCACTTCGTGGCCGGCCGCTTCGAGCAGCAGTTGCAGCGTTTGGGCGGCGTCCACGTTGTCGTCCACCACCAGCACGCGCAGTTGCGGGCCGGTGACGTTGTCCGGTTTTGCCGGCGCCGGCGCCACGTCTGCTTCGGTAGCCGGCAGCACGATGGCGAAGGTGCTGCCCTGGCGTTCGCCGCCGCTGTCCACCGTCACCGTGCCGCCGTGCAGTTCCACCAGCATCTTGACCAGCGCCAGTCCCAGCCCCAGGCCGCCCTGCGAGCGGTCGGAGGTGCGGTCGGCCTGGGCGAACAGTTCGAACACGCGGCCGCGCAGTTCGGGCGACATGCCGATACCGTTGTCGCTCACCTCGAGCCGGACATTGCCGTCGATGGCCAGCACCCGCAGCGTGATTTCGCCGCCGCTCGGTGTGTACTTGGCGGCGTTGTTGAGTACATTGACCAGCACCTGCACCAGGCGCTTGTGGTCGCCCACCACCTGCAACGGCTGCTCGGGCATGACCAGTTCGAAGCGGTGCTGGCGCGCGCGCATCATGGGTTCGGCCTGTTCCACCGCATCTGCCACGATGTCGGCCACGTGCAGCGGCGCGCGGGTGATCGTGACCAGGCCGCGCGTCACGCGCGAGACATCGAGCAGGTCGTCGATCAGGCGCGTCATGTGGTGCACCTGCCGCACGATGATGTCGGCAGTGCGGTCCACGGCGGCCGGCGAGGCGTTGCCGCTGCGCAGCAGCTGGGCGCCGGCGCTGATCGGCGCCAGCGGATTGCGCAGCTCGTGCGCCAGCATGGCCAGGAATTCGTCCTTGCGCTGGTCGGCCAGGCGCAACTGCGCTTCCGCCTTCAGGTGCTGGCGTTCCTTGTCCTGCAAGGCAGCGGCCATGGCGTCGAGGGCGCGCGCCAGTTCGCTGATTTCCTCCTTGCCGTAAGTGATGCCGCTGCGGGCGCTCAATGATCCGGAAGCGATGCTGTTGGCCGTGGTGGCCAGCATTTTCACCCGCCGCAGCACCAGCACGTCGCCGACGAACCACGCCGCCAGCATGGCCAGCAACAGCGTCACGCCCAGGGCCAGCAGATCCATGACCTGGTCGCGGCGCGCCACGGCGGTGATGTCATCGACCGGGATGCCGATGGTGACGGTGTAGTCGGTAAGGCCGTTGTTGCCCACGCGGGCGAAGCGGTGCAGCCGCTCCACGCCGTCCGGTCCCGTGAGCCGCACCGGATTACCCGGTTCACCGGCCATGGCGGCGCGCATCTCGGGCCATACCGGCTTGCCGAACCATTCTTCCGGGTTCGGTTTGCGGGCGATGATCTTGCCTTCCGAGTCGGCCGTCATCAGCACCGAGCCTGGTGGCAGCTGGATGTCGGCCACGAAGCGATCGAGCTTGGTCAGGTCCAGCGCGGCGAATACCACGCCGCGTACCTGCTCGTCTTCGTCGAGGATGGGATAGGTGAGGTTGACCGTGTGCTTCTGGATCACGCGCCCGAAGATGTAGCCGCCGGCGACAAAACGCTTGAGGTGGACCGCGCGGCGGAAATGCGAGCGGTCGCGCAGGTTGACCGGTCCCGACGACGGGATGGCGCTGCAGGTGACGTCGCCGTTCAGCTGGATCACGCCGAAGTTGGCGTAGTCGCCGTTCTGACGCTGGATGCTGTCGAGCAGGTTGTTGCAGCGGGCCTGGTCGTTCATCAGGTCCGGCACGCTGGCCAGGTCGCGCAGGATCTGGCGCGCGCTGGCGATCGACTGCGCCTCGTTGGCGGCGGCCAGGTTGGTCAGGCGTTGCAGGTTTTCCTCGGCCACGCTGATCGCGTGGTCATGCTCGCGGATGCCGCTGATGATGGTCATCACGGCGATCGGGGCGATCGCCAGCGCCACCAGCAGCATCAGCCGTCCGCGCAGGCTGTTGAGGCTAAAGAGCAGAAAGGCCATGGTTCAAAGGCTGCCGTGGCGCTGGTTGCCGAAGGCGATGATGGCCTGCACGCCGCGCCGCAGGGTGGCAACGTCGTCGGAGATGTAGCCAATGCGCAGGTGGCCGGGCACGCCCAGTGCGTCGCCGGGCATCACCGCCACCGCGTATTCGGTCAGCAGTTGTTCGGCAGCGGCCACGGTGTCCAGTCCCAGTGCCGACACGTCGAACCACAGGTAGGGCCCGGAGGCGGGGGCGCGCACCGTCAGCCACGCCAGGTTGGCGGTCAGGTCCAGCACCAGGTCGCGGCGGGCGCGGTAGTCGGCCAGCATGGCGGCTGATTCGGGCGAGTGGTCGGATTCGAAGGCGGCGGCCAATGCCAGCTGGATCAGCATCGGCGCGGCGGCGGTGATCGGTCCCTGCACGGTTTCCATGGCCGCCACCAGCGGCGCCGGCGCCACCGCGAAGCCGGCGCGCCAGCCCATCATGGCGTAGCTTTGCGAGGCCGAAAACAGCGTGACTACGCCGAGCGCGCGCCAGTCGGGTCGCGCGGCCAGGCTGTGGTGGACGCCGTCGAACACCAGCTTTTCGTAGCTCTCGTCGACGGTGGCGCGCGTGCCGGTTTTACCCAGCCAGGCGGCGATGCAGTCGAGCTCCGTGGCCGACAGCAGCGCGCCCGTGGGGTTGTGCGGATTGTTGAGGATCAGGACTTTGGCCGGCGGCAGGCTGTCGAGCAGTTCGGTGGTGATCTGTGCGGGCAGATCGACCAGTATCGGTTCCAGGCCCAGCAGTTTGCTGGTGGCCACGTACGCGGGCCAGTACGGTTTGAAGATAATTACTGCGTCGCCCGGATCGGCCATCACGTACAGCGCCTGGTACAGCGCCTGCTTGGCGCCGTTGGTGACCAGGATCTCGGCCGGCGCGGCATCGATGCCGTTTTCGCGCGTGACGCGGGCGGCCAGCCGCGCGCGCACGCCGGCGTCGCCGCCCACCGCCGTGTAGGGCAGGGCCGGGCGGTGCAGCGCTTCGTGCATGGCAGCGAGTACGGCCGGCGGTGCGGGGAAATGCGAGATGGCGATGGAAAAATCGATCACGTGTTCGCCGCGGTCCTTCATGGCGTCCACCCGGCCGTGCAAGGCGGTGGTGGCAAGCGGCCGGGACTTGGCGATGCGATGCGAAATTTCCATAATTATTTCAATGACTTATGCAGTGGGGTAATAAGTATATTACGTAAATAGCCGTGCGGCATCTACTGATGGCGGTCTGTCTTGTCGGATGGTATCCTAACCGGCTAAATTCGTAAGGAGTTGTATGCCGTACCCAACACACGCAACAAAAATTGCCCTGGCGATCACGCTGGGATTGACAAGCACCGCGCTTCCGGCACTCGCCAACTCGCAGGAAATCATCAAGATCGGCCACGCGTCCGGCACGTCCGGCACCGCCGCCCACCTGGGCAAGGACAATGAAAACGGCGCCCGCATGGCGGTCGAGGAACTCAACGCCAAGGGCGTCGTCATCGGTGGCAAGAAGTACAAGATTGTGCTGCAGGCGGAGGACGACGCGTCCGATCCCAAGCAGGGCACGGCCGTGGCGCAAAAGCTGGTCGATGCAAAAGTGAATGGCGTGATTGGCCACCAGGTCTCGGGCACCACCATCCCGGCATCGCGCATTTACTTCAACGCCGGCATTCCGCAAATTTCGCCGTCGGCCAGCAATCCGCAGTACACGCGCCAGCGCTTCAATTCGGCGTTCCGCAATATCGCCAACGACGAGCAGCAGGGCGCGGCGCTGGCCCGCTATGCGCTGCAAAACGTCAAGGCCAAGCGCATCGCCGTAATCGACGACCGCACCGCGTACGGCAAGGGACTGGCCGATGAGTTCTCGAAAAATATCAAGCGCCTGGGACCGGCGGCCGGTGCAGCCATCGTCAGTACCCAGTACACCAACGACAAGGCCACCGACTTCAACGCCATCCTCACCACGGTAAAAGCCACCAAGCCGGACCTGGTCTTCTACGGCGGCATGGACGCAGTGGCCGCGCCGATGCTGCGCCAGATGAAGCAACTGGGCTTCCCGGTCAAGTTCATGGGCGGCGACGGCATGTGCTCGGACTCGGTGCCGCGCCTGGCCGGCGACGGCATGAACGACGACCAGGTGCTGTGCGCGGAAGCGGGCGGCGTGGCGCCGGCGCAGGAAAAGGCGCTGACCGATTTCAAGGCTGCCTATAAAAAGCGTTTTGGTGTTGAGGTGCAGACGTACGCCCCGCAAACCTATGATGCCTTGATGACCATGGTCGATGCGATGCAGCAGGCCGGCTCGCCCGACCCGGTCAAGTACCTGCCGTACCTGGCCAAGATCAACCACAAGGGCGTGACCGGTGATATTTCCTTCGATGCGCGTGGCGATATCAAGGATGGTGCGTTGACCATCTTCACGTTCCAGAAGGGCAAGCGCGTGAAGGTCGCGGTGGTCAAGTAACGTCAGTGACATGAAAAACGCCCGGTAGCCGCAAGGCCCCGGGCGTTTTTTCGTGGCGATCAGGCGCCGGGCGGGCCGCCGAAGCCGCCGGGGCCGGGACCACCGGGGCCGCCGGGACCACCAGGGCGACCACGGAAGCCGCCTTCGCCTTCACCCTCGCTGCGGTTGCTGTTGACGCCGCCGAAGCGGTACGACAGGCCCACGTAGAACACGCGGCCGTCGAAGCGGCGGGTGCTGGTCTCGCGCAGCGTGGTGCTGTCGACGATGGTTTCCATCTTGTTGCGGTCGAAGATGTCGGTGATGTTGGCCACCAGGTTCCACTGGCTGTTCAAGGCATGGCGCACGCTCATGTTGACCGTGTTGTTCGGCGAGCGGTAGCCCTGGCCCGACAGCATCTTGCCCTGCATTTGCAGCGCCAGCTGCACTTGCGTGGCCGTGGTCATCTGCCAGTTCAGGCGCGCGCGCCCGCTGAGCGAGTTGGCAGTGCGGCTGGTGATCACGCCAGCTTCATCCTGCGAGCGCTGCTGGTTGCGCATCAGGTTGCCGCTGGTGTTGAGCGTGAGCGTGGGCGTGAGCTTGCCGCTGACGGTGAATTCCAGGCCGCTCGAGTGGCTGCCTTCGCCATTCTGGCGGGTGGTCAGCAGCACATTGTCGGCGATGAAGTAGCGGTAGTCGACGATGGCGTCGGTATCGCGCCGGTAGTAGCCGCGCAGATTGGTCTCCAGACCGCCGAACTTGGTCTCGTAACCGACTTCGAACGAATCGGTCTTGGTCGGTTTCAGATCAGGATTACCGGCCGAGACGTTGAACTCGTCGCGGTAGGTCACGTACGGATTGAGGTCGTTTGCCTGCGGGCGGCGCAAGCGGCGCGCGTAGGCAAAACGCATATTGGCGTCGTCCGACACTTTATAGGTGGCGAACATGCTGGGAATGAAATTGATGTAGCTGTTCTTGGCCGTGATGCCGCCGGTGATCTGGTGGATGTCCATGTCGGTGTGCTCGGTACGCACGCCGCCCAGCAGGCCCCAGCGCTCGGACAGGCGCATCTGGTAGGTGCCGTAGAGGGCCAGCACGGTTTCCTCGATGTCGAAGCGGTTGGTGCGCGACGGGTTGACGGTGGCGAGATTGGTGACCGGATCGATGTCGGTGTACAGCGTGTCGAAATTGTTCCTGGTGCGGGCGATCTTGTAGCCGACATTGGTGGTGCCGCCCCACAGCGGACGGCCGTAGTCGCCGGTGAAATCGATCACGCGGGTGCTGGTGTCGTTGTGCTGGAAGGCGCGGGTATCGGTGCGGCCGAAGTTGTCCGCGCCGACGGCGTAGTCGCTGGCGTAGTTGGTATCGCTGTCGTTGTCGGCAGCCGATACGCGCAGGTCGATTTTCAGCGTTTCGCCCGGCAGTTCGCCCTTGTGGTCGTAGCGCGCGCCCCAGCTGAAGTTCTTGGCGTCGCCGCTGCGCGAGGTGTTGCGCACGTAATCGTTTGCGGCGCTGGCGGGGCTGAAACCGGTGGCGCCGTTCACATAATGCTCGGTCGAGCGCTGGTCGTTGCCGCGCCCCATGAACGACAGGCTGCCGGTCAGGGTGTCGGTCTGGTTCATATTGTAGCTGACGGTGCCGTTGGCGCCGACCATGTCGTTCAGCCCCTTGCTCACTGAATCCTGGGTGCTGGGCACATACTGGCCGGTGCGTGCGTCGAGCCGCTCGCGGTTCACTTCCGACGTCGAATTGCGGCCGTCGTGGCGCACATTGAGGCCGCCCTGGAAGCCCCACAGCCCCTCGTTGTAGCTGCCATTGACGGAACTATTGTAGCGTCCTTCGGTGCCGGCGTTGGCATTGACCGAGCCGAAACCGCCCGGCTTGCGGTTGCGGCGCATGACCAGGTTCAGGATCGGACCGCCGCCGCCCTCGTTGCCGAACTGCGCGCCGGGGTTGTTGATCACTTCCACCGATTCGATATCATCGGCCGGCATGGCCTGCAGCGCCGCGCCCCGGTTCTCGCCCTGCAGCATGGCCGACGGCTTGCCATCGACCATGATCTGCACATTGCTGCTGCCGCGCAGCGACACCGTGCCATCGGGATCGACGGCCACCGACGGCACGTTGTTCAGGGCGTCGGCAGCGGTGCCGTTGGTGCTCGAGACGTCGGACTTGACGTCGTACACCTGGCGGTCGATGCGGTTGGTGGGGCGTTCTGCCGCGACCGTCACCGACGGCACCACCGGCGTTGCCTCGGCCTTGACGGCGCCGGGCTTGGCTGCCGGAGCATCGGTGGACTGGGCAAGCGCGGACAACGGCGCCGTCAGCAGGGAGCAGGTCAGGAGTATCTTTTGCATGGGGGAAGGGGGTGGGTGATGAATGTAGGTCAATGCCGGTATTTTACAGAAGCAATGCCTAAAAACTTGCCATTTACAATACTTTACTTACATGAAGCTGGCGTGAAGTTTGTAAGCGGAGTATGTCGTCTTCTTTCTGGCAGAGGGCTGGCGTCTGCACAACGTCTAGAATGGCGGAAAGGAGATTCAACCATGGCACAAGGATATGCCCGTATCGGGCGCGACATGTATACCACCGATATCGAGGTGGGTGGACACAAGCTGACCGGCGACGAACCGCCGCGCAACGGCGGCCAGGATGCGGGGCCGGCGCCGTACGACTTTCTGCTGGCAGGCCTCGGTTCTTGCACGGCGATCACGCTGCGCATGTACGCCGACCGCAAGCAGTGGCCGCTGGAAGCGGTCAAGGTGGACCTGCACCTGGCGCGCGGCGATGACGGCACCGTGATCACCCGCACGCTGCACCTGACCGGCGCGCTCGATGCGGAGCAGGTGGCGCGCCTGGCCGATATCGCCGAGCGCACGCCGGTGACCCTGACGCTCAAAACCGGCGCCCGGATCGATACGACGGTTGCATGACAAACTGCGCCCGAAAGGGGATTGCCGGTTACGCCGCGCGGTGTGCTGCCGCACAGTCGATCCTCGGCCCGTTGGCTACTCTGGCTTTAGTTTTCTACAACCAGAGAGTCTTCCATGGCAGCCCCGCAGAGCAAACAAATCACCACCTTGCTGCGCAAGGTTTTCGGCATCGCGGCACTGCGCGACGGCCAGCGCAACGTGATCGACAGTGTGCTGGCCGGCCACGATACGCTGGCCGTCATGCCCACCGGTAGCGGCAAGTCGCTGTGCTACCAGTTGCCGGCCCGGCTGCTGCAAGGGTTGACGGTGGTGGTCTCGCCGCTGATCTCGCTGATGAAAGACCAGGCCGAAAAGCTCGAGGAAGCCGGCATCGCCAGCGCCGCGCAGATCAACAGCAGCCTGTCGCGCGCCGACGAACTCGCGGCGCTCGAAGGCATCGAAAGCGCCGCCCACGACATTGTTTTCTGTACCCCCGAGCGCCTGATCACGCCCGATTTCCTGGCGCTGCTCAAGCAGAGCGAGATCGCCCTGGTGGTGATCGACGAGGCCCACTGCATCTCGCAATGGGGCCACGACTTCCGTCCGGCCTATCTCGAAATCGGCGCGGCACTGGAGGCGCTGGGGCGCCCGCAAGTGCTGGCGCTTACCGCCACCGCCACCGACGACGTCATCAAGGATATCCGCACCCAGTTGGGCCGCCCGCGCATGGCCGTGGTCAATACCGGCATCTACCGGCCCAACCTGCACTACCGCGTCAAACAGGTCACCAATCCTTCCGAGAAGGCAGCGCAGGCGCTGCAACTGGTGCAGGAGACTGCAGGCGTGGGCATCATCTACGCCGCCACCGTCAAGGCGGCGGAGGAAATGCATGCACAACTGAAGGAAGCCGGCGAAAGCGTGACGATTTACCACGGCAAGCTGCGCGCCGCCGAACGGGTGGAAAACCAGAACCTGTTCATGAGCGGCGAGCGCCGCGTGATGGTGGCCACCAACGCCTTCGGCATGGGCATCGACAAGGCCGACACGCGCTTCGTGATCCACCTGCAGATACCGGCCAACCTGGAGGCGTACTACCAGGAGTCGGGCCGGGCGGGGCGCGACGGCCTCGATGCGCAATGCACGCTGCTGTACTACCACGCCGATAAACGCCTGCAGCAGTTCTTCCTGGTGAAGCACTATCCGCAAGCCGAGGAACTGCGGGCGGTGTACGAGGCGGCTGCCGCCCACGATGGCGCCGCGTTCACCGAGGCCGACCTGAAACCAAAGCTCGAGCATATCTCGGCCAGCCAGCTGAAAATCTGCCTGAAAATGCTCAAGGACGGCAAGCTGCTCAAGCGCAGCCGCAAGCTCGATTACGCACTGGCCAAGCTGCCGGGCGGCGCTACCGGGCCAAAGGCTGCCCGGTACGAGGAGATGGCGCAAGTGTACGCGGACAAGCATGAACGCGACCGCGAGGGACTGGAGCAAATGGTGGGCTACGCCCAGAGCGGCTATTGCCGCTGGAAGCTGCTGCTCGATTACTTCGACGATGCGTCGCCCGGGTTCGAGCAGTGCTGCAAGTGCGACAACTGCCTGTCGCCGCCCGCGATCCAGCTGTCGTCGTTCGACCTGGAGGCTGGCGCGGCGCTTGCGGAGCCGAGCGGTCAGGAGCCGGAACCGGGTCCGCCGGACGTGCCGCCGGTCGCCGCCGCCGGCTTGCCCGGATTGGCGCCGGCGCCGCTGGTGGCCGCGGCAGCCGTTGCCAGTACCGGCGCTACGGCGTTACCTCGAACAGCAGGAACTGCGTAACCTGGCGGTTGTTGAAGTTGTCGTCCGAGATCAGCACCAGGCTGGCATGGCCATTGGTCAGGCGCGGCCCGAAGGCCATGCCTTCGAGGTTGTCCACCAGCGGCAGGCCGGCCTGGTTCAAGTCAAGTACCAGGCGCTTGGTCACCGGGGTGATGCTGGCGCCGGCCACCGTGGGCAGCTGCGCGATATCGGTGGCGCCAGCAGTGTCCACCTCGTACAGGCGCACGTAGTTGCGATAGCGGCCGGCATCGTCCTGTATGCCGGCGCGCTCGAGCACCAGCAGGCGGTTATCGCTCAGCGCCAGGATTTCGGAAATGCCGTTGTCGGCGTTCTTGCCGGTGCCAGGGGCGGCCGCCAGCGGTTCCAGCGCATACGCATACTGGCCCAGCACCTTGCCGTCGCGGCCAAAGCGGGTGATGCGGTTGACCGCGCCGTGGGCGGTGGTGGGCACCGGACCATCCTGGTACATCGGTCCTTCCAGCGACACCCAGACCGAGGCGCCATCGGGCGTAAAACTCATGCCCTCGAAAGCCTGGTTGTTGCGCGGGCCGTAACTGTGATCCTTCTTCACATTGAACAGCGGCGGCAGCGGCAGCTCGTAGCGCAGGCGGCCATCGGCGCCGGCCTGGCGCACGAACGGGTTGAGGGCCAGCGAGACATCGCCTTCGCTGCCGTACCAGATGGCGCCATCGCGCGGGTCGACGCGCAGGGTTTCCAGGTCGGCCACCGCGCCGCCCAGTCGTGCGAAATCATTCTTGGACGGATACGGCGTGCCATCGGCCTGCAGCAGCGTGGTCACGCCGGTCAGCTGTACCGATGTGAAGGACTGCTGGTCGTAATCGAGCCGCGCGCGGTAGTAGCGCGCCGCGTTGTGCTCGGAGCGGTCGTCGCAGATCATCACCCAGTCGCCGCGCGCGGCGTCGTAGTCGATGCCCGACAGGCCGCCCACCAGCGTGCCCTCGAAGCGCATGCGCCAGGGCAGGCGCTGCTCGCCGATCAGGCGCAGCGATGCGATGGTATCGGGCGTGCGCGCCAGGGCCGGGGTGGTGGCGGGGGTCTGGGCGCCGGCGCTCAGCACCAGCAGGCTGGCGGCGGCAAGGGCGGTGCGGACGAAGGAGGACAGGGCGGCCATGGCGAATCTGCAAATCGGAAAAAGCGTGCAGTATAGCCGCCCCTGCCGGAACGCGTCAGCGACCTTTTAGGCCGGCTCTTCTTCGAGTTCGTCCTCGCGGCTCCAGGCCGGGAAAGGATCGGCATAGGTCAGCCAGGCGGGGGCGCCGGCAGCCAGTTCGTGGTCGGTCAGCACGCAGCGGCGGAAGGCTGCTTCCAGCGCCGGGCGGTCCATGCCCGCGCCGATGAAGACCAGTTCGTTCTGGCGGTCGCCGAACGGTTCCACCCAGGCCGCTTCGATGCCAGCGCGGTCCGCGTCGCCCACCGGTGGCCAGTTGGCGCGGTCGCTGGCGGCCCACCATTGTCCTACCGGTTCCACCGACGCGATGCGCCCGGCGCGCGAATAGGCGACCGCCCAGTCGGGACGGCTGGCGAACCAGATATAGCCCTTGGCCCGTATCAGTCCCGGCAACGCCAGGTCGAGAAATTCATTGAAGCGCTGCGCGTGCAGCGGGCGGCGTTCGCGCACCACGAAGCTGTCGATGCCGTACTCCTCGGTTTCCGGCATGTGGATGCCGGCCAGTTCGCGCGCCCAGCCAGCCATCTGGCTGGCCTTGTCCAGGTCGAATTTGCCGGTGCCGAGGATCTGGTGCAGCGGCACCCGGCCTTTCTCGGCCAGCACCATGGTGGCGGTGGGGTTGAGCGCCTTGATCACGGCGCGCACTGCGCCCATTTGTTCGATGGTGACCAGGTCGGTCTTGCTGACCACGATCACGTCGGCGAACTCGATCTGCTCGGACAGCAGCGCGGCCAGCGTGCGGTCGTCGCCTTCGCCGGCGCTTTGGCCGCGCTGGGCCAGGAAGTCGGCACAGTTGTAGTCGTTCAGCAGGTTGACGGCATCGACCACGGTGACCATGGTGTCGATACGGGCCACGTCGTTGAGCGACACACCGTCTTCGTCGGCAAAATCGAAGGTGGCGGCTACCGGCATCGGCTCGCCCACGCCGGTCGATTCGATCAGCAGGTAGTCGAAGCGGTTTTCTGCAGCGAGCTTGCGCACTTCGAGCAGCAGGTCTTCGCGCAGCGTGCAGCAGATGCAGCCGTTGCTCATCTCGACCATTTTTTCCTCGGTGCGCGACAGGGCGGCGCCGGCGTTTTCGGTACCGTGGCGCAGCAGCGAGGCGTCGATATTCACCTCGCTCATGTCGTTGACGATGACGGCTACGCGCAAGCCTTCGCGGTTGGCCAGTACGTGGTTGAGCAGGGTGGTTTTGCCGGCGCCGAGAAAGCCGGAAAGCACGGTGACGGGCAGGCGCAGATCGGCCAGGGATGGGACGGTGGGGGTCATGGATGGCTCGCTGAAAAGGCGCGGTCGCGCGGACGGAAACAGGGACGGAGAAAAGCCGTCAAATGCAATTGAGTTGCATCATAAGTCCGTTTCAGTGCTAATGCAAGTTTATTGCATTAGGCCTTGCGAGTTTTTATGGCTTCGATTTTGCGCAGTGCGGGCAGGTGCCCTTGATCAGAAAATCCATTTCCTGGCTCTGGAAGCCGCTGGGCAGCTTGATCGTGCGCGGCAGCGGCACGTCGGTGAAGCAGGTGACTTCTTCGCAGCGGGTGCACTGGAAGTGGGCGTGCTCGTGCGAATGGTGGCCGGCCCCGGCACGGAAACGCCACACCTGGTCGGCGCCGGCAATGCGGTGCACCAGTTCGTTTTCGGTCAGCCATTCGAGCACCCGGTACAGGGTGACCGAGTCGAGCGCTTCGTCGGACAGCAAGGCCTGGATATCGTGGTGGGTCAGTGACTTTTCCTGTCCCATCAAAAAGTCGAGCACGGTCACACGCTGGCGCGTGACGCGGGCACCGGTGGCGCGGATCAGTGCTTCTGCCTGGTCTGAAGAGGATGTTTGCATAGCCAGCATCTTAACATGGCCTTCAGGGAGACCGGGAAGGTCGCCATGTTGCGAATGAGAAGTGTTATCATTGTTACTTTCATGATACTTCTTTCATTGCCATGCCTCTTATCCGCCTGCCCGCCGCGCCACCATTCCCGTTGACTTCCATGGCCGCAGCGTTCGCGCTGCTGGCCGCGCCCCTGGCCCAGGGGCAGGACCAGGCCCAGGCCCAGGCCCAGGCCCAGGCCCAGGCAGGATCAGCGGCGCCGATGGAATCGATCCAGGTCACCGGCAGCTGGCTCGGGTCCGGCCTGCAAAACAGCGTCAAGAACTTTCCCGGCGCGCGCACGGTGGTGAACAAGGAAGACATCGAGGACTCGGGTGCGCTCGACATCGGCGACGTGTTGCGCCGGGTGCCGGGCGTGCAGGCCACCGACAACTCGGGCACGGCCGGCAGCGCCATTTCGCTCAATATCGGCGTGCGCGGCCTGACCGGGCGCTACTCGCCCCGTTCCACCATCCTGCTCGACGGCATACCGCTGGCCGTGGCCCCATACGGCCAGCCGCAACTGTCGTTCGCCCCGGTGAGCCTGAACAATATCGAATCGATCGACGTGGTGCGCGGCGGCGGCGCGGTGCGCTACGGTCCGCAAAACGTGGGCGGTATCATCAATTTCCGCAGCCGGGCTATTCCCGAAGGCGCAATCAAGGGCGACGTCTCGGTGCGCTACAACGACTTCAGCGACGCGGGCCACAACACCCAGTACAGCGCCTTCCTGGGCGGCACGCTCGACTCCGGCCTGGGCCTGGCGCTGATGTACTCGGGCATGGACGGCGGCGGCTGGCGCACCAGCAGTAACGACAAACTCAACGACGTCGCGCTGAAATTGCGCTATCCGCTCAATGGCCACAGCGAGGTGTACGGCAAGCTCACGTACTTCGACGTCAATTCGCGCACCCCGGGCGGGCTGACGGTGGCGCAGTACGCGGCAGACCCGTTCCAGAACACCCGGCCCACCGATTTCTGGAGCGGCGAGCGCAAGGGCGGCGACGTCGGCTATCTCAACACCATCTCGGCCACCCAGGAATTCGAAGTGAAGGCGTATTACAACGAGAGCTTCCGCCAGAGCGCGCTGATCAACGCTGCGCGCACCCAGGTGACCTGGCAGCCGCGCAATTACCAGGTGCTGGGCATTGAGCCGCGCTACACCCAGCGCTTTGCCGCTGCCGGCCTCACGCACGATGTCACGGCCGGCTACCGCTTCCTGCGCGAACGTGGCGACGACAACAACTACGCCGTGACCGTCGCCACCGGCGTGCGCGGCGCCACCACCAGGTTCGACAACGCGACCGACGCCCACTCGGTGTATATCGACGACCGCATCGCACTGGGCGCCTGGCGCATCACGCCGGGCGTGCGGTATGAACGCATCCGCTCCGATCGCCGCGACAGCGGCAGCGCTGCCGCTTTTGCGTCGGACAACAACAAGGCGCTGCCATCGCTGAACGTGGCCTACCTGGTCAACCCGGCGCTGACCGTGTTTGCCAACTACACCACGTCATTCGGCGCCGTGCAAAACACCCAGCTCAATTCGCAGAGCGCCACCAATCCGCTCAACCCGGAAGTGGCCAAGACCTTCGAGGCCGGTGCGCGCTGGAAGGACCGCGCCGTCAGCGCCGAGTTCACCGCCTTCAAGCTCAAGTTCGACAACCAGATCCTGCAGGTGCCGGGCACCGTGCCTGCCACGTTCCAGAACATCGGCGCCACCAACCACGAAGGCATCGAGACCGCGTTCGATTACAGTTTTTCCGACGCCAGCGCGCTGGCCGGCCTGAGCCTCTACGCCAATTACACCTATACCAGGGCGATCCAGGAATCGGGCGCCACGGCCGGCCTGGACGTGCCGTTCTATTCGCGCGGCACCGACACCGTCGGCGCGCGCTACCGGATGGACGCATGGTCGTTCAACGTCTCCGGCACCCACCAGACGCGCCAGTTCTCGGATGCCGCCAACACCGTGGCGGAAGCGGCCAGCGGCGCTGTCGGCGCTATCCCCGGCTTCCGCCTGTGGAATGCCCAGGTGGGCTGGAAGCTGAAAGGACAACCGGGGTACGAGGTGATGGCCGGAGTGAACAACCTGTCGGACCGCCGCTATTACACCCGCAACGTGGACGGCAATGCGGGCCGCATGGTTGGTGCGCTACGTACCGCTTACCTGCAATTGCGCGCCAGTTATTGAGTTGTTCGGTGTGCTACTACACAGTGTCTTGATGCCAACGTAGGACAAGGACCACATTTCCTCTTGCTTGGTGCCTACATTGGACTACACGCCGGTCCTATACCGGCGGATCGGCCTGCTAGATATAGTGTCATCAACGGTGAGCGATAACCAACTCACCAAGACCACACACCTAGAGGCAGACACCATGAACGCATACCACACCAGCTCCGCAACCACCGCCGCCAACGCCACCACAGGCCACAGCAGCGCCGGTTCGCAGATCAGCCTGATCGGCGCCCAACAAAACGATTTGCTGCGCGCCCTGTCGCGTGACGATCTGTTGGCCCTGTTCAGCGCGCTGGAACTGGTTGCGTTGCCTGCCGGCAAACACCTGTTCGACTTCGGCGACAAGGTCGAATACACGTACTTCCCGACCAACGCCATTATCTCCCTGCAATACGTGATGGAAGACGGCGCCACCACCGAGATTGCCGTGGTCGGCCGTGAAGGCGTGGTAGGCGTGGCCCTGTACCCGACCGAGCGCGCTTCGTACTCGGCCGTCGTGGAAGCCGCCGGTTATGGCTACCGCCTGCGTACCGATGTGCTGCGCGAAGTGTTTTACGCTGGCGGCCCGCTGGCCCAGCAACTGATGCGCTACACCAGCGCCATGTTCGCCCAATTGGCGCAAAGCGTGGCCGGCAGCCGCCACACCAGCATCGAACAGAAGCTGTGCCGCTGGTTGCTGGAACGCCTGGACCGTTCGATGGGCAATGAATTGAAAGTGACGCAGGAAATGATCGCCAACATGCTGGGCGTACGCCGCGAAAGCGTGACCGGCGCGGCAGGCAAGCTGTCCGACGAAGGCCTGATCTCCTACCGCCGTGGTTGCGTTACCGTGCTCGATCGTGCGGGAATGGAAGCGCGTGCAGGCAGCTGCTACCAGGGCGGCCGCAACAAGGCGGCCGGCATGGAACAGCGTGCTGCTTGAGAAACAACAGAAAGATTAATGCAAGACGCGGGACGGCGGGTTCACCAGGAATCCGCTGAAGTCCACCCGGGGGGCAGAGCGGGTGGCCATGTTGTCCAGTTTGCGCTGGACCAGCTTGTGCCAGGCGGCGGCCCAACGCGCTGCCAGCTGCGATTCCTCTGCCGAACGCGCATACAGCGTTCTCTCGACAGCGATTTTTTGACGGTTCAGGGCGCGGGTAGCGTTCATCATGGCAGACATGGCGGGCTCGACTTGAAAGTTGTTGAGTGGAAAGCAAAGCCATTTTGCCTGTCCCGGCCGGTTTTGAATGTGCGCCAGTTCACCCAAGCACTGCGGTAAACCATCCCATCCGTGTAAAATACGTCTGCTGCGGCGCATCAATGATGCTCGGCAGCTATTTTTTTGCGCGGTGCTCATCGTGTTTACCTACTCTCAGATCCCCTATGTGGTCCACCAATTTCACTAAAAACGCCCTGGCAGGGTTGACCACGTCGTTTGCGCTGGTTCCCGAATGCATCGCTTTTGCGCTGGTTGCGCATTTGAATCCGCTGGTCGGGCTGTATGGCGCGTTCTTTATTTGCACCATTACTGCCGTGTTTGGCGGCCGTCCGGGCATGATTTCGGGCGCTGCCGGCTCGATGGCGGTGGTGATCGTCGCGCTCGTCGCCCAGCATGGCTTGCAGTATTTCCTGGCCACCGTGGTGCTTAGCGGCGTGATCATGCTGCTGTTTGGCGTGCTGCGGCTGGGCAAATTGGTAAGCATGGTGCCGCATCCGGTGATGCTCGGCTTTGTCAACGGGCTGGCGATCGTGATCGCCTGGTCGCAGTTGCAGCATTTTCGCGTCGATGGCGACTGGTTGCCGGGCGCGGCCATGTGGTGGATGTGCGGGCTGGTGGCGCTGACCATGACCACTGTCTACGTGCTGCCGCGGTTGACGAAGGCGGTGCCGCCGGCGCTGGTGGCGATTGTCGGGGTGGGGCTGCTGTCGGAACTGCTGCACCTGCCGGTACGCACGCTGGGCGACATGGCCACCATCGCCGGCGGCTTGCCGTCGTTCAGCCTGCCGCAGTTGCCGCTGACCATGGAAACGTTGCGCATCGTGCTGCCGTATGCGTTGCTGATGGCAGTGGTGGGCTTGCTCGAGACGCTGCTGACCTTCAACCTCACCGACGAAATCACCGAAACCCGAGGCCTGCCCGACCACGAATGCGTGGCGCTGGGCGCTGCCAACGTCGCCTCCGGCCTGTTCGGCGGCATGGGCGGTTGCGCCATGATCGGCCAGACCATGATCAACCTCGGCTCCGGCGGTCGCACGCGGGTGTCGGGCACGGTCGCCGGCATCATGATCCTGCTGTTCATCCTGTTCCTGTCGCCGCTGATCGAGCGCATTCCGCTGGCGGCCCTGGTGGGTGTGATGTTCGTCGTCGCCCAGCAGACGTTTGCCTGGAGTTCGCTGCAAGTGCTGGGCAAGGTGCCGCGCCACGATGCGCTGCTGATCGTTGTTGTCACCTGCATCACCGTGGCGACCGACCTGGCGGTGGCAGTGCTGTGCGGGATCGTGATTGCCGCGCTCAGCTTCGCCTGGCGCCACGCGCGCGAAGTGCGCACCGAGGCCATGGTCGATGCCGACGGCGTGAAGCACTACACGCCGCACGGCACGCTGTTCTTTGCGTCGATCGCCCACTTCAACGACCTGTTCTCGCCGCAGGACGATCCGCAAACCGTGGTACTCGATTGCCGCCACCTGCGCCTGGTCGATCATTCGGCGGTGGTGGCGGTGGCGGCGCTGAGCGAACGCTACGCGCGCGCCGGCAAACGGCTGCAAGTGCAGCATCTCTCTTCGCGCTGCGAGCAGTTGCTGGCACGGGCCGGCGTCTCGGTGACCGCCTGACGTGTTCGTGGTATTCTGCGCATCCTTGACAGAAAATCCACTCCAATGCAGATCGCAACCATCATCAGCCTGGCCGGCACCATCACCTGCGTGGGCCTGTTCTCGAAACAAAAGGAATGGGTGCTGGCAGCGGCCTTCGCCTTCGGCGCCGCCTTTACGGCCCTGGCTGCATTCCGGCCGTCGTTCATCCCCGGCTACCTGGTGCCCTGGTGCGCCTACACTTTCTTCGCCCTGGCTGCGGTCGAGTTCGTCCGCAAGGTCATCCTCAAATAGTTTACTTGAATGATGGTCACAAATACATTGTTACTGTATGCTGCCAGCGCATTTCGCGGCATTTGTGTTAACCATTATCAAGAAAGAGTTTTATGAGACATTTGTTTTCTTCGTGCGCGTTTGGATTGGCGTTGGCGCTGGCTGGTTGTGGCGGCGGTGGTGGCGGCGGTGGCGATGTTGCTGCGCCAGTGACGCCGACCATTCCTGCGGTTCCTGACACCATCACGCTGCAGAAGATCGATAATGTGGTCGGCACGGGCGCTCTGGCCGTAGCTGGGAAAACTGTTTATGTGCACTACACCGGCTGGCTTTACGATGCCACTGCGACATCGAAAAAAGGAGCGCAGTTCGATTCGTCGGCTGGCAGGTCGCCGCTTGACTTCGTCCTGGCCAGCGGCTTGGTGATCAAGGGTTTTGACGAGGGCGTGACCGGCATGAGAGTTGGCGGCAAACGTACCGTGATGATCCCGGCCAGCATGGGCTACGGCGCCACCGGCACCGGCAATGGTGTGATTCCACCCAACGCCAACCTGGTCTTCGATATCGAACTGGTGGAAGTACGTTGACCTTTCACCGCGCACCGGATCAATAGAAATAGGGCGTCTTCTTCGCCCATGCGCTGTTGCCGTAGCGCTTGTGCAGCACGGTGAAGGCCTTCTTCGACAACGCCTTGGCGTCGTCGTCGAGGCAGCCGCCGCGCGTCGAGCGCACCACCACGTGCAGCAGCCAGGGCAGGTCGGCGTCGTTCGGCTTGCTGGCCACGCGTTGCAGCACGTGGTCGCCCAGGTAGCCGGTGGCGGTTTTCAGCGCGCTCAGTTGCGCCAGTTCCGCCTTGCGGCGCGCGGCATCCACGCCTGCCACTTGCGGCATCGGTGGCGCCTGTTCCAGCCACACGGTTTGCATCACCCAGCCATTTTCCTGGTACTCCTGCCCGACGGTGGACGGCATCTTGCACCACATGTCGGCCCGGGTATCATCGACCTCGCGCGGTACGTAAGGCACGGCCAGGGCCCAGGTGTTGCGCATCGGGCTGAAACCATATTTGACGGCATTGAGCATTAACCAGTGGTGGCGTTCCGGGTTGGCGGTGAGCGCGCGGTACTGCCGCATCACCGGCGCCAGTTCCGGCGCATCGACTTCCACCTGTTGCGCAGCTTTCACGGCCGCCTCGTATTGGCCCGTCATGTCGAAACGCATCAGGGCGGTCAGGGCGATGCGGCCGCGTTCGTCGGCCGGCAGTTGCCGGTCCGCCGCCAGCGTCAACAGGTCGCTTGCCGCCAGCCCCGTATTGAGCCAGCGTTTGCCATCCGCTGCCAGCCGCCCGCGCGCCACCGTGTCGGGATCCTGCACTGCTGCCGGTTCGCCGGTGTCGGCGTCGATCTGGTAGCCCCGGCTGCGCAGCAAATAGCGGGCAGCGTCGCTCACACTGGTGGCGACAGCGAAGCGCTCCTGCAGGAACAGGTTGCGGGCGGAATCCGACGCGGTGCTCGAGAGCGCGGCACCGTTCAGTTCCGCCTCGCTCAGCGCGCGGGCCTGGTCGCCTTTGCCATCCAGGCGGTAATGGCGCGCCAGCGCGTAGCGCAGCGTCAGGTATTCGGGCGCCGAGGGCGCCACTTGCAGCATGGCTTTTTCGAGCTCGGGCGTCAGCCGGTCGTTGATCATGGCGGCGGCGAACAGCCACGCGCGCGCCTGGGCGGCGTTGCCGTCTTTCGCATAGTGCTGCCAGCGGTCCTGCACGTGCGCGCGCGATGGTGCGCAGGTTGCGGCGACCTTGGCGGCAAATTCGCGGTCGTCTTCCGGGGAATAGGGGCTGCATTGCTGCACGGTGAACACCCAGTCGACCAGGCCTGACACCTCGCGTAGCTCGGGTTGGCCCGTGGCCGGCTGGTCCAGCAGGCGGTCGGCCAGGGCCAGCCAGTCGCCCAGGCGGTCGTCGCGGTACGGGTCGTTGCGTGGATCGTCGAGCAGCTGGCTGACCTGGGCGAAGCGCTCCGCTGGTGTGAACTTTGCCTGCAGGATGCGGCCGATGGCGCGGCTGTCACCGTGGCGCGCCGCCAGCGCGGGATTGGCCAAAATGCGGGCGATACGCGCCTCGACATCGGCCAGCGCTTGTTGCTGGCGCGCCTGGCGCGCCGCTTTGGCATCGGGACTTTCCTTCGCTTGCGCCACGCGCGCCTGCCAGCGCTCGTCGGGCGTACCCGGCACGTACAGCGCGGCGCGTCCTTGCGAACGCAGCGCCAGGTAGTCGCCCCAGGCGCGCAGCGGATGGCCTTCGGTGGCGCCGATCCGGTCGAACAGCGCCGTGCTGCGCGCGTAGTCCTCGCTGTAGAACGCCGCCGACGCCAGCTGGTATTCCCGCACCTGGCGCCAGTACAAGGGCTCGGTGGCAGCCAGCGGCGCCGGTTGCACCTGCACCCTGGGCCGCTGAAAATAGTCCCGGCGGTCCAGCGGATCGTCGCCGCACGCCTTGAAGACCTCGCGCTGGGTGGACACCCACGCCGCCAGCCGTGCCGGCGTGGCGTCCGCGCGCGCGGTCAGCTCGCCCAGCGTGCGCGTGGCAAATACATAGCTGGCCGTCGGGCAGTTCAGGTAGCTGTCGATCAGCGGATCGGCTGCCGGCGCCGGGTCCATTTCGCGCTTGAGGGCGCTGCGTACGGCAGTGCGCCAGGCGGCGTAGATTTCCCGGCCCTGGGCCTGGTCCTGCCAGCCGCCGCCGCCACGGCGCTCCTCGACCAGAGCCAGGGCGCCCGCGGGATTGGACGCCGTTTGCAATCCCGGCGCGCCCAGCATGACGGCGCGCCACGCGGTAAACAGATTGCTGCGGACGTATGACGGCAGTACCACGCCGAGGTGCCCGCTCTGGTAGCGGGCCAGCGCGATGTCGGTACGGTTGCGGTTGACGAATGAGTCAACCGGATCTTCGCCGCCGCTGGCAACGGCGTGGCCGCCGGTAAACAACAGCAGGGCGGCAATGGCAATGGCAATGGCAGGGAGCGTGCGGCTCATGGCGTGGTTCCTGGAACGGGCGGTGGAAGAGGGGATGCGGCCGACGCGCTGCGCTGCCAGGCGTAACGGTCGAACCAGTAAGTCTTGCGGTAGCGGGCGATCACCTGCGGGGCGAACGGTTCCTGCGGCGCGAAACCGGCGCTGCCCTGGCGGCAACTGGCGTGCAGCAGTTCGGGCGTGTGTTCGACGATGTGGCGCATGCGGACGTTATCGCGGCCCATGCGGAAGAACATGGGAACCACTTCGTCGGCAGGCAGGTCGTCGAGCCAGGCGGGCGAGCGGCACCACCAGGCCAGCGCAGTCACGCTCAGTTTGATCTGCCGCGGCAGTGCGGCACGCACGCGTGCTACCAGCGCGCGGTAAAAATCGCGCTGCGACGGCTTCGCTTCCAGGTCCAGCTGCACCCAGCCCGAGGTGCTGGCCCGCGCCGCTTCGCGCATGGCTTGCACAATCATGTCGGTGCGAGTGGCGATATCGACCGGCGGATTGACGGTGCTCACTTCCACGTGCAGCACCGGCGTGACGCGGGTCATCGATGGCATCAGCGGCCAATGGGCGCGCGGGCGGGTGCGGGCGGAGGGCCCGGTGAGCAGGATGTGGCGTTGCAGGACCGCCGCCTCGGCGGTGGACCATGATGGTAGCACGGCGCTGTCCCACAGCCAGGCCACGGCCGGCGCCGGAGTGTTGGCGCGGGCGCCTGCGCAGGCCAGCAATGCGATCAGTAAGGGAATTCGGGAGAACCACGACATCGGATGGGGCAGGCTGAAACTCGGGTGCCCCATTTTAACGATATTTATCAAATAAACAAAATAGCTTATTTGGCTCCGGATGCGGTGCGGATACAAAAACGCCCGGCGCGCAGGCCGGGCGTTTTACCTGTTGCGCACAGGCGCGACAGAATTACTTGCTTGGGTAGACGATGTCGTCGCGGCGGTTTTGTGCGCGCGATTCATCATCGGAACCGGTAGCTTTTGGCTTTTCTTTGCCGTAGCTGATGGCTTCCATCTGGCCGTCTTTCACGCCTTGTACTTTCAGGGCGGTGATCAGGGCTTGTGCGCGCTTCTGGCCCAGGGCCAGGTTGTACTCGGCGCTGCCGCGGTCATCGGTGTTGCCTTCGACTTTGATCGACACGTTAGGGTTGGCAGCCAGGAATTTACCGTGGTCGGCAACCAGGCCGTCGAATTCTGGCTTGACGGTGTACTTGTCGAAGTCGAAGTAGACGCTACGGTTTTTGTAGATCGAGCTGTTTGGGTCCAGGTAGGCGGCCAGTGGCGCTTGTACCGGTGCAGCGACTGGCGCTGGTGCCGGGACAGGTGCCGGAGCAGCTTTGACTGGCTCAGGTGCTGGAGCTGGTGCAGGTGCTGGGGTCGAGCATGCGCTCAGCAGGGCTACGGTGCAGGCTGCCAGCAGGATGTTGGTGTTTTTCATCGATATACTCCCGATTCGAATTATGTTGTGGGGCACACTAAAGGGTGTGAGGCTGTCAAGCCAGCCGCGACCAATATTATATAAGGGTTTCTCTGATTATAATTGGCGCGCTGCATTATTTTTTGAGCCATGGCGCGAAGGGAGTCAAATCGGTCCCCCTTTCGACGTACCACGCGCGGCGCGCCATGTCGAACTGCGCGCCCAGCGCCTTCACCGCATCCTTCTCCTGGTAACTGGCGGTCAGGTAGTGGCGGCCCGGTGCCGATGCAGCTGCTGCCTGCTGCGCCTGGTTGCGCGTGATGGCGGTGTCGGCGGCGGTGCTGCATTGCGGCAGGCGCAAGCGTGCGAGGAAGGAGCTGCGTGCGCCGTTGTCGGATGGCGACAACAAAGTCAGTTTCAATCGTGCGCGGGTGGCGGCCACGTAGAACAGGTTTTCCTCGTCGCGGCGCGGTTGCTGGGGATGCGGGAATTCGTCGGCCTGCAGATATGGCAGGATCACGTGGTCGAATTCCTTGCCCTTGGCGTTGGCCACGCACTCGATCAGCACTGCCTTCGGCGCGCGCTTGCGGCGGATAAACGCTTCGCGGGCGTTCATGGCGGCCCAGAAGTCCGCCAGTCCCAGCCCGGACGCGGCCGCCCACGCCAGCAGGCCGTCCACCGACTTGTTGACCACGCCGGCGTCGTACGGGCGCACGAAGATGCGCCGTGCGGCAGCCACCAGTTGCACCCGTTCGCACAATTCGGTCAGCACCTGCGCCGCTGGCGTGGCCGGGTCCAGCGTGGCCAGCCAGGCGATGGCGTCGATCACGGCGCGCTTGGTGGTCACGCTGGCGACGTCGCGCCAGGTGGGTTCGACGCCGTCGCGGCGCTCATCCTCGATCAAAAACAGTTCGCCCAGCAGGTCGGGCGACTTGGCGATCTGCGTCTTGAAGTGGTCGATGCGGCGGGCCGTAAAGGCCATTTCGGAGAATGCCACCAAAGCATCGACCACGGCGCCGCGCACCTGTTCCGATTTGACGGCACGAAAATCGCGCAGCGCGATGGCCAGCATGCCGCGCAAGAACAGGATTTCGTCGCGTTGCAGGTAGCCGGCCATGGCGGGCGTGCGGTAGTCGATGTCGGCTTCGATCAGGGCGTTTTCGATGGCCACCGACTGGTGGCGGTCGCGGATGAGGATGGCGCAGCCGTCGAGCGCATGGCCGTCCGCCTTCCAGCGTTTGACTGCTTCCACCACCTGGCGTGCGCAGTGGGCAGCGTCGTCGTAGTGGGGCTGGCTGATCTCGGTGCGCAGCGGCAGGTTCGATTCCACCGGCTTGTCCTTGAATGCTGCCATGGCGTACGCCAGGTGCGGACCGTGACGGTAGCTGAAGGTCAGCGGGTAGCGCGCCAGCTTAGGGAACCGTGCCGCGAAGCGCTGGTTCAGGTAGGCGTCGCTGGCGCCCAGCCTGGCGTAAATTACCTGGTCGCGGTCGCCGGCGCCGACAAAATAGCATTGCGGACGGTCGACCAGCGCTTCGAGGATTCGGAACGCCGCCTCGTTCAGGTCGTGCAGCTCGTCGCACAGCACCAGCCGGTAGTCGGGGAACTGTTCGGCCAGGCGCGCGCCGCCCACCAGGTTGCAGGCCAGGTCGTAGGTCGCGTCGAACGGCCCGCGCAGCAGGGCGCCGGCGCCGCCGTCCAGGCGCAGCGCTTCGTATTCCAGCGTGGTCAGGTAGTCGGCCACCGGCACGCCCAGCTGCTCGGCCGCTTCTTCGACGTCCATGAATTCGACGTCGGCGTCGAGCGCCATGGTGGCCTTGAGGGCCAGTTGCGCTTCGAGGAACTGGCTGACGGCGATGCTGTGGGTGTGCAGATCCAGGCTGTCGAGGCGGCCGGCGTAGCGTTCGCCCACGCGGTCCATGGCGGCCAGCGCCAGTTGTTTCAACTGGCGCGGCTCGGTACAGGTGCGCAGGCCGTCGCCGTCGATGGCGTCGAGCTGACGGGCGCTGAAGTCTTCGAACGTCAGCACATCGACACGCTCGGCCAATGTGGCCGGCACGCCCACGTCCAGCAGCCGCTGGCGCATGACATCGCGCGCCTCGGGCGTAAAGGTGAGTGCCAGGATCTGTTCGGGCGGCAGTTTACGGGCCAGCGCTTCGCCGATGCGCAGGGCCAGCGTGGTGGTCTTGGCGGCGCCGGCGTTGGCGTCCACCAGCGTGACCCGGTTTTGCGACAGCTGGATCGCGCGCTGCTCGAGGGTGGGGATCAGGCCGCGCGGGGTGAAGCGGGGTTGGTTCTGGAGTGGCGGGGACTGGGTAGCGTTCATCCGCTACATTATAGCGACCGGCGCGGACAAACCCGCGCTGCTCCCCGTTACTGCGCTGAACAGCGGCTCCAGGCGCGCGGTTGCCCCCTCGATGAACTGGGCGCTGAACACGCGGCGGTCCGGCGTGGCGGCGGCATTGTCGCTGCGGTCGATGACGGCGCACAGCAGTTCGGCGGCCGCCATCGCCATCTTGGGCATCGGCTGGCGCAGCGTGGTGAGGTTGTAGCTGAGCCAGTTGGACGGTTCGACCGCATCGAAACCGGCCACCGACAGCTGGCGCGGCACATCGATGCCCAGCTCGTGGCGGGCGCAATCGAGGCAGCCGATGGCCATCACGTCGCTGCCGCAGATGATCGCATCCGGCACCGCGCCCATGGCGCTGATCAGGGCGCGCAGGCCGGCCGCGCCGCTCGGGTAGTCGGACTGGCCCGGCACCACCACGGGCGGCGGCAGACCCAGTTCGGCCAGGCGCTCGCAGGCGCCGCGCCGGCGTTCGTTGGCGACGGTGGAATCTTCAATGCCGGCAATGATGCCGAAACGGCGGTGGCCGGCGGCAGCCAGGCGCGAGACCAGCATGCGGCCGGCCTCGCGGTGGTCGCAGGTGACGGTGTTGACGGCACGTTCGCGCACGGTGCGGTTGAACAGCACCAGCGGCATCTGGCGCCGTTCGAATTCGGCAATGTGGTCGGCGGTGAGGCGGGCGGCGGCGATCACGCCATCGACCTGGTACTGCCACACTTCGGACAGCACGCGATCGACGTCGGTCTCCCTGGGCAGCGTGAACAGCAGCACGCGCTTGCCGCGCGCCCCCATTTGCTGGCTCAATTCGCCGAGCAGTTCCGGGTAGTGCAGATTGGCCTGGCTGGCGATCAGCACGGCCACGATGTTGGAGCGGCGCGTGATCAGGCTGCGCGCGGCGGCATTGGGAATGTAGTCGAGCAGGGCGGCGGCCTTCATCACCCGGGCCAGCGTGGCCTCGGAGACGCTGGCGCCCTGCTGGAAGCAGCGCGATACGGCGGACTGCGACACCCCTGCCACCAGCGCCACGTCATACGAGGTCACGCGGCGTGCCTCGCGGGCGATCAGGGCTTTGTGGGCGATGGCGGTAGTCTCCACGCACGGCTTTATTTTGGTCATTGTCTCGTGGTTGGCGCAGGGACGGACCCGGACGAGCCGGGCATTGCCGCGCCAGCGGTTGTATTGCGACGAGCTTAATCAATAAATTGCCGCAAGGCAATATCAATTGCGCCTTGTTCTTATTTATTGGGTGTTTCTATGTGGAAATTACTTACGTATTGGTCCAGGTGCGTTGTAATGTGTTGCAGCACCGCCGCATTTTCCTCTGCGGCAGGCAGTTTTCTGCCAATTTTCCTGCTAAAATACTGCCCCTTTATCAGTTGAAGGGGCGACATGGCCAACGCATGCGGCGTCGATTTCGGTACGTCAAATTCCACGGTGGGTTGGGTACGTCCCGGCCACCCCGTGATGCTCGGCCTGGAAGACGGCAAAACCACCTTGCCGTCGGTCGTGTTCTTTAACGCCGACGAGGAAGAAGTCAAGTTCGGCCGGGCGGCGCTGGCCGATTACCTGGCCGGCTACGAGGGCCGCCTGATGCGCTCGCTTAAAAGCCTGCTCGGCACCAGCCTGATCGACGGCCAGACCGAGGTCGGTGGCCGTGCGCTGCCGTTCCGCATGTTGCTGGCGCAGTTCATCGGCGAGATCAAGCACCGCGCCGAGCGCGCCGCCGGCCGCCAGTTCAATTCCGCCGTGTTCGGCCGCCCCGTGCACTTCATCGACGACAGCGCCGCCAACGACCAACTGGCCGAAGACACGCTGGCCGAGATCGCCCGCTCGGTCGGCTTTACCGACATTGCCTTCCAGTTCGAGCCGATAGCCGCCGCGTTCGATTACGAGTCGCAGATCGACCGCGAAGAACTGGTGCTGATCGCCGACATCGGCGGCGGTACCTCCGACTTTTCGCTGGTGCGCCTGTCGCCCGACCGCGCCAAAAAAGCCGAGCGGCGCGACGACATCCTGGCCAACGGCGGCGTCCACATCGGCGGTACCGACTTCGATAAATACCTGAGCCTGGCTGCGGTGATGCCGCTGCTCGGTTTCGGCAGCAAGCTGCGCAATGGCAGCGAAGTGCCATCGAGCTACTTCTTCAACCTGGCCACTTGGCATACCATCAACCAGGCTTACACCAAGAAGATGTGGACCCAGCTGGCCGACCTGCTGCGCGATTCGGCCGAACAGGAAAAGCTGGGCCGCCTGCAACGCCTGATCGACGACCGCGCCGGCCACTGGCTGGCGATGAAATCGGAAGAGGGCAAGATTGCGCTGTCCGGCGCCGAGCGCCACCTGCTGGAACTGGACCGCCTGACGCCGGCGGTGACGATCGAACTCGACCGCACCCGCTTCGACGACGCCATCAGCCACCTGGTCGGTTCGGTGGAAACCACCGTGCTCAACCTGCTGCGCGACGCCGGTGTCACGCCGGACCAGGTCGATACCGTGTTCTTCACCGGTGGTTCGAGCGGCGTGCGCATGCTGCGCGAGCGCATCGCGGCGCTGGTGCCGGGTGCGCGCAAGGTCGAGGGCGACCTGTTCGGCAGCATCGGCGCCGGCCTGGCGCTCGATGCGGTGCGCAAGTTCGGCGGCGCCCATGCTTGACCAGCCGATCGTGATGCTCGACTTCGAGACCACCGGTCTCTCGCCCGTGATGGGCGACCGCATCACCGAGGTGGCGGCGCTGCGCATTGTCGGCGGCGAGGTGGTCGAGCGTTATGTTTCGCTGATCAACTGCAATGTGCGCATCCCGTCGTTCATCACCGGACTGACCGGCATCACCCAGGCCATGGTGGACGGCGCGCCGCCGGTGCACCACGTGCTGCCGGAGCTGCTGGATTTTATCGGCGGCGATACGCTGTCGGCCCACAATGCCAGCTTCGACGAGAAATTCCTGCTGGCCGAAGCCGCGCGCCTGAACCTGCAGGCGCGCCACCAGTCGCTGGTGTGCTCGCTCAAGCTGTCGCGCCGGGTGTTTCCGCAACTGCCCAGCTACAAGCTGGGCCAGCTCTCAAGCCAGCTCGGCATCCGTTTCAAGAGCGCGGCCCACCGGGCCGAGTCCGATGCCGAGGTGGCCGCCCAGGTGCTGATCCATATCGGCAAGCATATCGGATCCACGTACGGCATCGCTGCCGTCGATCCGGCGCTGCTGGTGTCGGTCAACAAGCTGGCCGCCGCCAAGGTCCACCAATTTCTCCTGAAACAGCAATCGGCATCCCGGGCAGCGGTCTGACCCGCTCTAGCCGTAACGGTCCCGGACTCGTTTGACTCCGCGCAAACGCCGGACTCGGGCGGGTTTTACACTTTAGTCAACTTTGTTGTAAAGATGACTAGAGGTGTGCCATGAATAACCAACGCTCGGCCAGGGATGGCTACGACAGTTACCTGTGGTACCGGTCTGCCGCCGAGCGTGGCGATCCCTACGCCCAGTTCAACCTCGGCCTGCTCTACAAGCACGGGCGCGGCGTGGCCCGCGACGACCGCCAGGCCGCACAGTGGTTCCTCAAGGCGGCGCTGCAAGGGCTGGCCTTCGCCCAGAACCATCTCGGTGTGCTGTACTACAACGGGCGCGGCGTGCCGCCCAGCGACCGCGCGGCCGTGCGCTGGTTCCGCCGCGCGGCCGGCCAGGGCGACGCCTCGGCCCAGCAAAACCTGGCCCTGATGTACAAAAAGGGACGCGGCGTGCCGCGCAACGATGAGGTCGCGCTCTCGTGGTGCTACCTGGCGTCCGAACAGGGCGTGGCCAGCGCCCAGACCCTGCTGGGCCTGGCCTATTCCAGGGGCATTGGCGTGCGCCGCAATGATGCGCTGGCGCTGGCCTGGTTGCGCAAGGCAGCGCTGCAAAACCATGCTGGCGCCCAGCTCAATCTCGGTTTGATGTACAAGAAGGGGCAGGGCGTGGCAAGCTGCGACCGCCAGGCGCTGGCGTGGCTGCGGCAAGCTGCCGCGCAAAACGATCCGGTCGCCCAGCGCCTGGTCGGCGTCGCCTATGCCGAAGGCCAGGGCGTGGCGGCCGATCCGCCGCGCGCGTTTGCCTGGCTGCTGCGCGCGGCCGAGCAGGAAGATGCCGACGCCCAGTTCAACCTCGGCATCCTGCTCGCCAGCGGTCGCGCCGGCAAGGGGGGCGGCAAAGATGACTGCATCATGCGCGATGACGAACAGGCATTTTCCTGGTACTACCGCGCCGCGCAGTCGGGCCACATGCTGGCCCAGTACAACCTGGCTGGCATGTACGCACGCGGACGCGGCGCGGCCCGCGACGACGCGCGCGCGTTGGCCTGGTACCTGCGCGCGGCGGAGCAGGGCGCGGCCAGCGCCCAGTTCAACGCGGCTGTGATGTACGCCAACGGCCAGGGCACGCCTCGCGACGAGGTCCGAGCCGTGCTGTGGTACCGGCGTGCAGCCAGCCAGGGCGATGCCAGCGCCCAGAACAACCTGGGCGTGATGTACGCCAGCGGCCAGGGTGTGCCGGCGGACCAGCGCGTGGCCGCCAACTGGTACGCGCGCGCCGCGCGCCAGGGCCACGCGCTGGCGCAGATCAACCTGGGTGCCATGTATGGCAGCGGCCGCGGCGTGACGCGCGATCCGGCGCGCGCCTTCATGTGGATGTGCCTGGCGGCGGAAAAGGGCGAGGCGGCGGCAATCACCAACTGCACCAGGATGGCGCCGGCCATGAGTGCGGCGGCCATGGCGCGGGCGCAGGAGCTGCTGCGGCGCTGGCGGCTGCGCCAACCGGCGCAGGTACGAATGCGTGGCCGGTAAGAGCGACGCCACTATCTGCCTGCTAGCGTCTGTGACAGTGCGAACCATTTTGCGACACATTTCACCTTCGATCGCGCTTTTTCATCCCCATCGGCGTAACTATTGCCATGATGCATCTCCCAGGCGCTACAATGGGTGATCACGTTTTCACACTTCGGGTAAGCCATGCGACGTTTTACGAGCCGCGCTGTCATCGCCAGCGTCCTGACGGGTTGTTGTGCAGCCGCCAGCGCCACCGGCGTGGCGGTGCAAGTGCAGGATGCCACCGGCAAGCCGCTGCCCGACACTGTCGTGTACCTGGAGCCTGAAGGCGGCTTTGGCGCCGGCAAGGCACCGGCGGGCGCCGAGATCGAACAGAAGGGACTGAAATTCCTGCCGCTGGTGACCGTGGTCCAGACCGGCGCCAGGATCAACTTCCCCAATAACGACAAGGTGCGCCACCACATCTATTCGTTCTCGCCCGCGCACAAGTTCGACCAGAAGCTGTACTCGGGCCAGGCCGCCACGCCGCAAGTGTTCGACAAGGCCGGCACCGTGGTCCTGGGCTGCAATATCCACGACAAGATGCTGGCCTACGTAAAAATCGTCGATACGCCATACTTCGCCAAGACCGATGGCGCCGGCGCGGTGCGCATCGAGCTGCCGGCCGGCGGCAAATACACGGTGCGCGCCTGGCACTACAACACCGTGGGCGGCGCCACGCCCGAGCAGGTGGTGCTGGTCAAGGCCGGCGACGCGTTGGCCACCGCCATCTTCAAGCTGCCGATGAAGCCGCCGGCGCCCGCCGACGGCGCGGCGTCGTTGTAGAGGGCACCGCATGCGCTTAGCCTTTCGCAGCCTGGAGAGCCGCATCGTCACCCTGTTCCTGGTGCTGATCGTGGCGGTCCAGGTGATCGGCCTGCTGGTGATCCAGCGCGGTATCGACAACAACGCCCGCCAGGCCATCGCCGGTGAATTGACCAACGGTACCAAGGTGTTCGGCCGCCTGCTGGAGCAGAATGCGCAGAACCTGCGTTTCGGCGCGCGGCTGCTGGCGCGCGACACGGCCTTCCTGGCCGCCATCGGCAACAACGAGGAGGGCGACCGCGCCACCATCGAATCGGCGCTGGCCAACAGCGGGCGCCGCATCAGGGCGTCGATGACGATGCTGGTCAACAGCGAACGCCAGCTCAGTGTTTCCACCAACGCCGCCCAAGCCGGAGCGCTGGCAAAGATCGTCGATGGCATGCTCGATGCGGCCGAGGCGGCGGACGGCGCCAACGGCATCGCCATCGTCGAACGCCGCCCCTACCAGGTGGTGGTGATGCCGGTGAAGGCGCCGATCACCATCGGCTGGATCGTCATGACGTTCCCGATCGACCGCCAACTGGCCAACGAGATGCGCGAAGTGACGTCGCTGCACGCCACCATCGCCACCCGCGACCAGGCGGGCCAGTGGCTGCCGGCCGGCTCCACCTTCCTGGCATCGTCGGCGCAGGCCGTGACCGCGCAGCTGCAGGCGCTGCCAGGCAAGGTGACGGCGGGCGGCACATCGTTCGACCTGAACGTGGAAGAAAACCGCTACAGCGCGCGCCTGCTGCGCATCGGCGAGGACAACGGCCAGTTCGCAGGCGTGATCCTGGCCCGCTCGATCGACGAGGCCACCGCCGAATACCGCCGCCTGGAGCACTGGCTGATTCTGCTCACGCTGGGCGGCATCGCCATTTCCACGATTGCCATCGTGATTACCGCCAAGCGCATCGCCCAGCCGATCAGCGAGCTGGCCGCCACCGCCCGCCGCCTGGAGCAGGGCGACTACAAGGGCGACATCGACACCAGCCGCGCCGACGAAATCGGCGCGCTGGCCGGCGCGTTCGGCTCGATGCGCGACTCGATCGCCAGGCGCGAACAGGAAATCCGCCGCCTGGCGTACTGGGATACGCTGACCAATCTGCCCAACCGCGCCCAGTTCCTGTTGCTGCTCAACGACGCGCTGGTGGACGCGCGCCGCCGCGAGGAGGCCGTGTTCGTGCTGATGATGGACCTCGACCGCTTCAAGCATGTGAACGACGTGATGGGCCACAGCTTCGGCGACGCGTTGCTGCGCCAGGTCGCCAGCCGGCTGCAACTGCTGCTGGTCAACCGCCTGCAATCGTCGGCCCAGGTAGCGCGCCTGGGCGGCGACGAATTTGCGGTGCTGCTGCCGGCGTCCGACCTCGACGCGGCGCAGCGCATGGCCGGCGAGATCCTGCAAACGCTGGAAGCGCCGCTGTCGCTCGACGACCAGACCGTCGATATCGGCGCGGGCCTCGGCATTGCCGGCTACCCCGAACATGGCGACGACGGCGAGGCGCTGCTGAGCATGGCCGAAGTGGCGATGTACACGGCCAAGTCCCGCAATGACGGCGCCGTGGTGTACGATGCAGCAATGGACAAGTCCAGCGACAAGAGCCTGTCGCTGCTGACGGAACTGCGCAACGCCATCGAGCGCAACGAGTTCCGACTGTTCGTCCAGCCCAAGATCATGCTCGACACGGGGCAGGTGGTGGGCATGGAGTCGCTGGTGCGCTGGGTGCACCCCGAGCGCGGCAACGTGTTCCCCGACGAGTTCATTCCATTTGCCGAGCAGACCGGTTTTATCCGCCTGCTGACGCGGTGGGTGATGGAAAAATCGGCGGAGCTGTGCCAGCAACTGGCGGCGCAGGGCCATCACCTGAAGGTGTCGGTGAATTTGTCCACCCGCGATTTGCTTGACCAGGACTTGCCGGTCAAGTTCGCCGACCTGCTGGCGCGCCACCGGCTGTCGCCCGCATCGTTCTGCCTGGAGATCACCGAGAGCGCCATCATGGACGACCCGGTGCGCGCGCAAACCACGCTCGAACGCCTGTCGAACATGGGCGTCGATCTGTCGATCGACGATTTCGGCACCGGTTATTCGTCGCTGGCGTATTTGAAGCGCTTGCCGGTCAACGAGCTGAAAATCGACAAGTCGTTCGTGCTGAACATGGAGAACGACGAGGGCGATACCAAGATCGTGCGTTCGACCATCGACCTCGGTCACAACATGGGCTTGCGCGTGGTGGCCGAGGGCATCGAGAGCGAAGCCGTGTGGCGCCTGCTGGCGGAACTGGGCTGCGACCAGGGCCAGGGTTATTTCATGAGCCGGCCGATTCCGGGCGACCAGCTGGTGGCGTGGCTGGAAAAATGGCAGGCGCCGATTGCGGTACCGGCGGCGGCAGCTTCGGCCTTGCCCGGCTACGTTACCGAATAAAAGTTTCTCTACAGGCATGCCTGGCGTGTCATATTTGTCACACTTCAGGCTATGATCTGGTTGCCGAACACATCCGTTCTGTTCAAAAACCAAGGATCGCAATGCCACGACGACTGACCCTCTTAGCTTCCCTGATCTTGACGCAAGGCGCCGCCATGGCGCAAACCTGCAACGGCAACTGGCCGGCCATCGACTACCCGGTCACCCGCACCGTGGAGCAGCAGGACAATTACCACGGCGCCACCGTGGCCGACCCGTACCGCTGGCTGGAAGACGCCAACAGCGCCGATACCGCCGCCTGGGTGCAGGAACAGAACAAGCTCACGCAAGGTTACCTGGCACAGATCCCCGGCCGCGACGCCATCAAGGCGCGCCTGACCAAGTTGTGGAACTACGAGCGTTTCAGCGTGCCGTTCAAGGAAGGCGGGCGCTATTTCTACAGCCGTAACGACGGCCTGCAAAACCAGGCCGTGCTTTACACCATGAAGTCGCTGGCCGACATGCCGAGATTACTGCTCGACCCGAACACCCTGGCCGCCGACGGCACCGTGGCGCTGGCCGGCCTGGCGGTCAGCCCCAACGGCAAATATCTCGCGTACAGCACCGCCGCCTCGGGCTCGGACTGGAACGAGATCCGCGTGCGCGATATCGAGTCCGGCAAGGACGTGGCCGACCATATCAAGTGGGTCAAGTTCTCGAACACCGCCTGGCTGCATGACGGTTCCGGCTTCTTTTACAGCCGCTACGACGAGCCGACCGAGGCGGGCAAGCTCGCCGCCGTCAACTACTTCCAGAAGCTGTACTTCCACAAGATCGGCACGCCGCAAAGCGCGGACACGCTGGTGTACGACCGCCCGGACAACAAGGACTGGGGCTTCTCCGCCCAGGTCACCGAGGATGGCCGCTTCCTGGTGATCACCGCTTCGCAGGGTACCGAGAACAAGAACCGCGTGTTTTACAAGGACCTGAAACAGAAGGACGGCAAGGTGGTAGGCCTGCTGGAAGACTTCGACGCCGCCTATAATTTCGTCGGCAACGACGGCCAGGTGTTCTACTTCCACACCGAGCGCAACGCGCCGCGCGGCCGCATCGTCGCCATCGACGTGAAAAAGCCTGCAGTATTGAGCTGGAAGCAGATCGTGCCCGAAAGCGGCAGCACGCTGGTCTCCGCATCGCTGGTCAACAACCAGCTGCTGGTGGACTACCTGAGCGACGCCCACAGCCTGGTCAAGGTATTCGACCTGCGCGGCAAGCCGCTGCACGACGTCAAGCTGCCGGGCCTCGGTACCGCCTCGGGCTTCTCGGGCAAGCGCACCGACACCGAGACCTTCTATTCGTACACCAGCTTTACCACGCCGTCCACTATCTATCGCCACGACCTCAAGACGAACAAGAGCAGCGTCTATCGCCAGCCCAAGGTGGACTTCGACCCGGCTGGCTATGAAACGCGCCAGGAATTCTTCACCAGCCGCGATGGCACCCGCGTGCCGATGTTCATCGTCGCGAAGAAGGGAATCAAGTACGATGGCAGCAATCCAACCTATCTGTACGGCTACGGCGGCTTCAACGTCTCGCTCACGCCCACCTTCTCGGTGGCCAACCTGGCCTGGCTGGAAATGGGCGGCGTGTACGTGATGGCCAACCTGCGCGGCGGCGGCGAGTACGGGGAATCGTGGCACGAAGCAGGCACCAAGCTGAAAAAGCAGAACGTGTTCGACGACTTCATTGGCGCGGCCGAATGGCTGGTGTCGCACAAGGTGACGTCGCCGGCCAAACTGGCGATCGGCGGCGGCAGCAACGGCGGCCTGCTGGTGGGCGCAGCGATGACCCAGCGCCCGGACCTGTTTGCGGCGGCGATTCCGCAAGTGGGCGTCCTGGACATGCTGCGTTTCCATAAATTCACAATCGGCTGGGCCTGGACGTCCGACTACGGCTCGTCCGACAACGCCGACGAGTTCAAGGCGCTGATGAAATACTCGCCGCTGCACAACCTGAAAAAAGGCGCATGCTACCCGGCCACCATGATCACCACGGCCGACCATGACGACCGCGTGGTACCGGCGCACAGCTTCAAGTTCGCTGCCGCCGCGCAGGCGGCGCAGGCGGGCCAGCCGGGCGCTGCCCCGATCCTGATCCGTATCGACAGCAAGGCAGGCCATGGCGCCGGCAAGCCGACCACGAAGCAGATCGAAGAAGTGGCCGATCGCTGGGGCTTCCTCACCCGCGCCCTGCATATGAATGGCAAGTAAGGTTCGATAGCGAACATAAAAAATGGCGTGGTGGAATTACTATTGGTCATAGCTTCCACCACTGCCGATTTTATGACCACGCCTCCGACCAGTAACATTGCCATCGCCACGCGCAGCAAGCGTCAGCCCACCACGCGTATTTCGACCGGCATCCATGGTCTGGACGACATCCTGTGCGGCGGCTTGACGGCGCAGCGCGTGAACCTGGTGGAAGGCTCGCCGGGTACCGGCAAGACCACGCTGGGCCTGCAGTTTCTGCTCGAGGGCGTGGAGCGCGGCGAGACCGGTTTGTACATCACGCTGTCGGAAACCGCCGATGAACTCGATGCCGTGGCCGAAAGCCACGGCTGGGACATGGAGGGCATCGACGTGTTCGAGCTGGTCAACGATACCTCGCTCGATCCCGAGGCGCAGCAATCGGTGTTTCATCCGTCCGAAGTGGAACTGGGCGAGACCACGCGCAGCGTGATGGAGCGCGTCAATGCGCTCAAGCCCTTGCGCGTGGTGTTCGACAGCCTGTCCGAGATGCGCCTGCTGGCGCAAAATCCCTTGCGCTACCGGCGCCAGATCCTCGCCCTCAAGCAGTTCTTCTCGCAGCGCGACTGCACCGTACTGCTGCTCGACGATAAATCGAATACGCCCGACCAGCAGCTGCACAGCCTGGCCCACGGCGTGATCAGTCTCGAACAGATTGCCCAGGAATTCGGCAAGGAGCGCCGCCGCGTCAACGTGATCAAGATGCGTGGCACCAAGTTCCGTGGCGGCTACCACGACTACATTCTGGAGACGGGTGGCCTGAAAATCTTCCCGCGCCTGGTGGCGGCGGAGCACCATCGCCCGTACAGCGCCCATGTCAGCTCCACCGGTTCCGACGGTTTCGATGCGCTGCTGGGCGGCGGCCTGGCCTCCGGCACCAACACCCTGATCGTCGGGCCGTCCGGCATCGGCAAGACCACCATGTCGGTGCGCTGCCTGCTGTCGGCGCTCGAGCGTGGCGAAAGGGCGTCGTTCTACCTGTTCGACGAGGGACTGGGCACCTTTTTTGCCCGCGCAGCCGCGCTCGGAATGGAACTGCGCAGCTACGCCGAGAGCGGCCAGCTCAAGATGCATCATATCGATCCGGCCGAACTGGCGCCGGGCGAATTCGCCCAGATGCTGCGCGACGCCGTCGAGGGCGCAAACGTCAAGTTCATCGTCATCGACAGCCTGAACGCCTATTTGCAGGCGATGCCCGGCGAGCATTTCCTCACCTTGCAGATGCATGAACTGCTGTCGTACCTGAACCAGCAGGGCGTGACCACGGTGCTCGTGCTGGGCCAGCACGGCGTGATCGGCGAGGTGCGTACCGACGTCGATCTCAGTTACATGAGCGATACCACGGTGCTGGTGCGCTTCTTCGAATCGAACGGCAGGCTGCGCCGCGCGCTCACGGTGATCAAGAGCCGTACCGCCGACCATGCGCTGACCATTCACGAGCTGGTGCTGGGCAGCGGTGGCCTGGCCATCGGTCCGGCGCTCGAAGGTTTCGAGGGCGTGCTGACCGGCCTGCCCACCTATCGCGGCGCCACGCCCATGATGGCGACCGATGCCGATGTCCGCGCCTGATCCCGCCATCGAGGAGCGGATCCTGATCCTCGCGCCCCATGGGCGCGACGCCGAGGTGATCCACCAGGTGCTGCTGCGCGATGCTTTTACCGGCGGCGCGGTGGCCAACGTGGAAGCGCTGGTGGCCGGCCTGCAGCAGGGCGCCGGCGCCTGCGTGATCGCCGAGGAAGCGCTGCGCGACTCCAGCGTCAAGCAGCTGCTGGCATGGCTGGGCACCCAGGAGCCGTGGTCCGATTTTCCGTTCGTGGTGCTGGTGGCCAGGGGCGGCGGCCATACCCAGGCCGCGCGCAGCACCTTCGACCAGCTGGGCAATATCATCCTGCTCGAACGCCCGCTCAACGCCGAGACCTTGCGCAGCGCCGCCGCCTCCGCGCTGCGCGCGCGGCGGCGCCAGTACGAGTCGCGCCGCATCTTGGCCGAACGCACGCTGGCCTCCGACAGCCTGCGCGACAGCCGCGCCGAACTGCTGCAACTGAACGAGACGCTCGAATCGCGCATCGAAGAACGCACGCGGGCACTGGCGCAGGCCAACGACCGCCTGATGAACGAAGTGATCGAACGCGAACGGGTGCAACTGGCCATGGTGCAGTTGCAGAAAATGGAAGCGGTCGGTCGTCTCACGGGCGGCATCGCCCACGACTTCAACAACCTGCTTAATGTGATCCAGGGCAGCATGGACCTGATCCTGCTGCTGTCGCAAGACCCCAATGCGCGCAACAGAGCCGAGGTGGCGCGCCGCGCCTGCGAGCGTGGCGGCAAGCTGACCAGCCAGTTGCTGGCGTTCTCGCGCAACCAGCGTCTGAACCTGCGCGCCACGCCGGTGCGCGCCATGTTCGACGGTGTGCGCGAGCTGATGGCCACCTCGCTGGGCAGCGGCGTGAAGCTGGTGTTCGAGGTGGCCGACGATGTCGGCCTGGTCATGGCCGACACCAACCAGATGGAAATGGCGCTGCTCAACCTGGCCATCAACGCGCGCGACGCCATGCCGGGCGGCGGCAGGCTGGCGGTGAGCGCCAGCGTGACCAGTGCGCCGGAAGGCTTGCTGCCGCCGGGCCGTTACTGCCGCATCGCTGTCACCGACAACGGTCCCGGCATCGACCCGGCCATCATCGGCAAGGTGTTCGAGCCGTTCTTCACCACCAAGAGCGTGGGCAAAGGCACCGGCCTGGGATTGAGCCAGGTGTACGGCATGGCCCAGCAGTCGGGCGGCACGGCGCGCATCGTGGGCGCCGACGGTGGCGGCACCACCATCGAGATCTGGCTGCAACTGGCGCAGCATGCCGAGGCGGAGGCGAACGCGCCGCTGGCGATCGCCCACAAGCCGGCCGGCGCCGGCGTGCGCATCCTGGTGGTGGAAGACGACAAATCGGTGCGGCAGTCGATGGTGGAACTGCTCGAGACGCTGGGCTACCAGGTGAGCCAGGCCGACGACGGCGAAGCGGGCCTGCGCGAACTGCGCCGCGCCAAGCCGCACCTGATGATCACCGACTACCTGATGCCCGGCATGACCGGCGCCCAGCTGGTCGCCGCCGCCAACATCGAGTTCCCCGGCCTGCCCATGATCATCGCCACCGGGTACGCCGACATGGAAGCCATCGACGCGGTCATCGGTGACAACACCGTGCTGCGCAAACCGTTCCACCTGGGGCAGCTGGCGGCAACCGTCGATCAGGCGTTGCGGCGGTAAGCAGTTGCTTGATACGGGGCCGATATGGTTTACAATAATTCATGAGTGTTCATCCTGCGGGAGTTTGCCATGCTGACCAATGAAATGAAGCGCAAGGTCTTCATGAAATTGCGCAATGAAAATTACCTTGCCAGCCTTCGTCTGGAGGGGTTGCCGCGACCTGCGGCTACCGTCAAAAAGGACGAGGCACCTCCCAAATCAGGCAAACCACTGATCAAAGATGGCAGATAAGTATGGAACTGGTCAGGATTTGCACTATTGCTATCCTGATTCGGACGTACTGATCAACAAGCTCGGGTTGATTGATGGCGCCGCGCTGGAGTCGGTAGAAATTGAGTTGACGCGAGCCCGTATTAAAACTTTTGACCCTGATTTTAACGACATCTCGTTACCGGCATTGCGGCGCATCCACCGTCATCTGTTCCAAGATGTCTATGACTGGGCTGGCGAGTTGCGCACGGTGGACATCAGCAAAGGGAATACCCGTTTCGCAAACGTCGTTCGCATCGAGGCGGAAGCCGATAAACTGTTTCGCCAGTTAGCCCAGGAAAATTACCTGGTAGCCCTGCCCAAATCCACTTTCGTGGAGCGCTTGGCCCATTACTACTGCGAACTGAACGTCATCCATCCATTCCGCGACGGCAACGGCCGCGCGCAGCGTGTGATGTTTGAAATTATCAGTATCAATGCCGGCTACGCGCCGCGGTGGGAGCCGATAGAGCGGGATGAATGGATCGCGGCCAATATCGCTGCATACCACTGTCAACTGGCGCTGCTCACAGGCTTGCTAGATCGCGCCATGTCGCCGATCTGAATATCGCGCCACTTTACCGGTGGATCACCACCATCAATGCCTTCGCCTCAGTCTTGCCCACGTTGCGGATCACGTGCTGCATATCGGCCGGGTAGCGTGCCGTGGCGCCCAGTTTGACTTTTTTCTTGTCCGCGCCAACTTCCACTTCCACCGAGCCATGCAGCAGGGTCAGGTGTTCCTGGGCGCCGGGGTCGTGGCCTTGCGAGGCAAGTTCGCCGCCCGGGGCCAGGGTCAGTTCGTACCATTCGTATTTGCCGGCCAGTTCCATCGGGCCGAGGATGCGCAGCACGTAGCCGGCGTGGTTGCCAGGCAGGGTGGGGGTTTCGTGGGCTTCCAGCACGCGGATGGTGGCGGTTTCCTTTTCGGTCGAAGCCAGCAGATCGCCGATCGGCACGCCCAGCGCGTTGGCCAGGCGCCAGGTGATGGCAATCGTCGGGTTGGCTTTTTCGCGCTCGATCTGCGAGAGCATCGATTTCGAGACGCCGGCAATGCGCGAGAGGTCTTCGAGCGTGAGGCCGCGCGCCAGGCGCAGGCGTTGCAGGGCGGCGCCGACTTCGGGCGGGGCGTTCGTCGAAACAGGTGTTTGCATTGTTTTATTCGGCGGATGGACTAAATTGCGGATGAATCTGCCGGCAACCGGCGGCTATTTCCGCATGGTTCCGGCTTGCGCAGTGCACTGGTTCTCTGTAATATCCACTATATTGAATTTTAGTTCGACATAGCGAATTTCTGCCGAGGCATTGAAAACTTGTCGCAATCGTACCATACCCGCTACCCCAGAACCATCCAGACAAGGGACCACCATGAGCATCGACGCCAAAAACACCTTCTTCACCGGCCTGCAGCATACCCTCGACCAGTTGCGCAGCGATGGCCTGTTCAAGCCGGAGCGGGTGCTGGCGTCGCGCCAGGGCGCCGAAGTGGTGGGCAAGGACGGCCGCACCCTGATCAATATGTGCGCCAATAACTACCTCGGTTTGTCCGGCGAAGCGTGGGTGGCGCAAGCCTCGATCGACGCCACCGAACAATACGGCTACGGCCTGTCGTCGGTGCGCTTCATCTGCGGCACCCAGACCGTGCACAAGCAGCTGGAACAGGCGATTTCCAAGTTTCTCGGCACCGAAGACACCATCCTGTACGCAGCGGCTTTCGACGCCAACGGCGGCGTGTTCGAGCCGCTGTTCGACGAGAACGACGCCATCATTTCCGATGCGCTCAATCACGCCTCGATCATCGACGGCATCCGCCTGTGCAAGGCTGCGCGCTTCCGCTACGCCCACAACGACATGGCCGACCTGGAAAAGCAGCTGCAGGCGGCCGCCGGCAAGCGCCATAAAGTCATCGTCACCGACGGCGTGTTCTCGATGGACGGCACCATCGCCCAGCTGGACAAGATCTGCGACCTGGCCGACCAGTACGGCGCGCTGGTGATGATCGACGAATGCCACGCCTCCGGCTTCATGGGCGCTACCGGCCGTGGCACGCACGAACACCACAACGTGATGGGCCGCATCGACATCATCACCGGCACGCTGGGCAAGGCCCTCGGCGGCGCCATGGGCGGCTTTACGTCGGCGCGCAAGGAAGTGATCGACATGCTGCGCCAGAAATCGCGTCCTTACCTGTTCTCCAACACGCTGGCGCCGTCGATCGCCGGTGCTTCGCTGGCGGTGCTCGAGCGCCTGTCGCAATCGACCGAGTTGCGCGACCGCCTGCACCTGAATACCGCCTATTTCCGCAAGGAGATCGAGCGCATTGGCTTCACCATCAAGCCGGGCACGCACCCGGTGGTGCCGGTGATGCTGTTCGACGCACCGGTGGCGCAAAAGTTCGCAGCCCGCATGTACGAGCTGGGCGTGCTCTTGTCCGGCTTCTTCTACCCGGTGGTGCCGATGGGGCAGGCGCGCGTGCGCGTGCAGCTGTCCGCCGCCCATACCCGCGAGCAGCTCGATACGGTGCTCAAGGCCTTCGAGCAGGCCGGCAATGAACTTGGCCTGCTGAACCAGGCAGCGTAAAACCAATAATATGCACATCGTCAGGAATCACATGAACATCACTACCCCAAGCGCCGAACGTATTCTCGTCATCGGCGCCAACGGCCAGATCGGCAGCGAACTGGTGGAGGCGCTGGCCGGCACCCACGGCGCCGACAACGTCTTCGCCGCCGACATCAGTCCCACCAACCTGTACAACGCGGCGCGCTACCTGACGCTCAATGTGCTCGACAAGGAAGCGCTGTCGGCGCTGGTCACCAGCGAAGGCATCACCCAGGTGTACCAGCTGGCAGCCATGCTGTCTGCCACCGGCGAGGCAGCCCCGCTCAAGGCCTGGACCCTGAACATGGACGGCCTGCTCAACATCCTGGAAGTGGCGCGCGAGCGCGGCGCCATCGGCAAGCCATTGAAAGTGTTCTGGCCGTCGTCGATTGCCGCCTTCGGCCCCAACACCCCGGCGGTGAACACCCCGCAAACCACGGTCATGGACCCGACCACCATCTATGGCATCAGCAAGCTGGCCGGCGAACGCCTGTGCGAGTACTACTTCATCAAGTACGGCGTGGACGTGCGCAGCATCCGCTATCCGGGCATCATCAGCTTCAAATCGCCTCCGGGCGGCGGCACCACCGATTACGCCATCGCGATCTTCCACTCGGCGCTGCGCGGCGAACGCTACGAATGCTTCCTCGGCCCGCACACCACGCTGCCGATGATCTACATGCCCGACGCTATCCGCGCCACCATCGAACTGATGGAAGCGCCAAGCGAACAGGTGAAAGTGCGCTCGTCCTACAACGTGGCCGGCGTATCGTTCAACCCCGAACAACTGGCCGCCGCCATCACCCGCGCGGTACCGGACTTCAAGATCGGCTACCAGCCGGACAGCCGTCAGGCGATTGCCGACTCGTGGCCGCAAAGCCTCGACGACGCCGTGGCCACCGCCGACTGGGGCTGGCGGGCGCGCATCGGCATCGACGCCATGGTGGCCGACATGCTGGCCAACGTCGATGTGCAGCTGGGTCAGGCCGCGTAAATTTAACCATCATATAAAACTACAACGAGAGACACTGATGGACATGAGCGTATTCGATCTGTTCAAGATCGGCATAGGACCATCGAGTTCCCACACGGTGGGACCGATGGTGGCGGCGCGCCGCTTTTTGCTGGACTGCGCGCCGCTCGATGACGCCACCAGCGTCACCGCCGAGCTGTATGGCTCGCTGGCGCTGACCGGCGTCGGTCACGCCACCGACAAGGCGGTCATCCTGGGCCTGATGGGCGAAACCCCGCAGGATGTGGTACCTACCCAGGTCGATGCGCAACTGGCCGCCGCCGAAGCGGCCGGCCAGCTGGCGCTGCTGGGCGGGCCTATTGTGCCGTTCAAACGCGGCGTCAACCTGGTCTTCCACATGGCCGAGTCGCTGGCCGAGCACCCGAACGGCATGCGCTTCACGCTGACCCGCGCCGACGGCTCGACCACCAGCAAGGTGTATTACTCGGTGGGCGGCGGCTTTATCCGCGAGGAAGGGGAGGCGCAGCAGGCGGCGCCCGATACCTCGCGCCCCGCGCTGCCATACCCGTTCGACACCATGGACCAGCTGCTGGCGCACGGTCAGGCCAGCGGCCTGACGATTCCGCAGATGTTGCGCGCCAACGAGTGCGCTCGGCTGGGCAACGCCGAACTCGATGCCGGCATCGACCGCATCTGGCACGTCATGCGCGACTGTATCAACCACGGGCTGGAAACGGCCGGCATCCTGCCGGGCGGCCTGCAGGTCAAGCGCCGCGCGGCGCGGTTATGGCAGCAGGCGCAATCGAACGTGGCGCCAGCGAACCACCTGCCGCACGACGCGCTGCACCAGGTCAGCCTGTACGCGATGGCAGTCAACGAGGAAAATGCCGCCGGCGGGCGCGTGGTGACGGCGCCCACCAACGGCGCGGCCGGCATCATCCCGGCGGTGCTGCGCTACTACGCGGAAGACTGTAAACCGAGCGATCCGGTCACCGGCATCCGCGACTTCATGCTCACGGCAGCAGCCATCGGCATGCTGTGCAAACGTAACGCGTCGATCTCGGGCGCCGAAGTCGGGTGCCAGGGCGAGGTGGGCGTGGCGTGCGCGATGGCCGCTGCCGGCCTGGTGGCGGCGCTGGGCGGCACCAACCTGCAAATCGAGAATGCGGCCGAAATCGGCATCGAGCACCACCTGGGCATGACGTGCGATCCGATCGGCGGCCTGGTGCAGATTCCGTGCATCGAGCGCAATGGCATGGGCGCGGTCAAGGCGATTACCGCCGCATCGCTGGCGCTCAAGGGCGACGGCACCCACTTCGTCAGTCTCGACGAGGTGATCGAGACCATGCGCCAGACCGGCGCCGACATGCAGGCCAAGTACAAGGAAACCTCGCTCGGCGGCCTGGCGATCCACGTCATCACCGTCAACCACGCTGCCTGCTGAATTTTCTCAGAGCAGTTTGCCACCTTCGAGCAAGCCCTGGAACTCCAGTGGCGCCACGGGCTTGCTGAAGTAGTATCCCTGCATTTCGTCGCAATGCTGCTGCTGTAGAAACGCCAGTTGCTCCGCCGTCTCCACGCCCTCTGCAATCGTCTTCAATCCCAGGCTGCGCGCCATGTTGATGATGGCGCTAACGATGGCCTTGTCCTCCGCATCGGTGCTGATGTCGCGCACGAACGACTTGTCTATCTTCAGTTTATAGACCTTGAATTTTTTCAGGTGGCTCAGCGACGAGTAGCCGGTGCCGAAGTCGTCGATCGACATCCGTATCCCGCGCTCGTGCAGGTGATTCATCATGGTGATTGCGCCCTGCGGGTCGTGCAGGGCCACGCCTTCGGTCAGTTCCAGCTCCAGGTACTCGGGCGGCAGACCTTCCTCGAACAGGATTTGCGACACCAGTTCCGGCAGGTCGGTGTTGCGGAACTGGGTGGCGGACAGGTTCACCGCCATCACCAGCGGCGGCAAGCCCGCGTCGAGCCACGCGCGCGCCTGGCGTACGGCCTGGCGCAGCACCCAGGCGCCGATCGGCAGTATCAGGCCGCTGTCTTCGGCGGCGGGGATGAATTCCACCGGCGAGATATCGCCCAGTTCCGGCGTACTCCAGCGCAGCAGCGCTTCGGCGCCGACGATGCGCTGGTCGGGTAGCGATACCTGCGGTTGATAGACCACGCGCAGCTGGTCGCGTTCGATCGCGTAGCGCAGCAGGTTGACCAGCTGCAGGTGGCGCGCTGCGCGCAGGTGCATGGCGGCGGTAAACAGGCGGTAGTCGTGGCGGCCGGCGCGTTTGACCTGGTACATGGCGGCATCGGCGCGCTGCAGCAGGTTTTCCATGTCGTCGCCGTCGTCGGGGCACAGCGCGATGCCGATCGACGCCGTCACTTTCAGATCATGGATGCCCACCCGGAACGGCTGGGCGATCAGTTCCATCACCCGGCGCGCCGCATCGGTGGCTTCCTGGGCGCCGGCGCCTTGCAGTACGAAGATGAATTCGTCGCCGCCCAGGCGCGCCACCATGTCGCCCTCGCGAATCGCATGGCCCAGGCGCTTGGCCAGCTCGCACAGCAGGCCGTCGCCCACGCTGTGGCCCAGCGAGTCGTTGATGTCCTTGAAATGGTCGAGGTCCAGCATCATCAATGCCAGCGGCGTGCGATGAATGCGTGCGTGTTCCAGCGATTGCAGCGTGTGCTCCTGCAACTGGGCGCGGTTGGGCAGGCCCGTGAGGGTGTCGAAGTGGGCCAGGTACTGGATGCGCTGGTCGGTCTGTTCGCGCTGGCGTTCGCGGTCGAAGTTTTTCAACGCATAGTCGATGTCGCTGGCCATCTCGATGAACAGCGACTGCACCTCGGGGTCGAAAGCGCCGGTCGCGGTGGAGTAGGCCGAGAAGAAGCCCGTGATGGCGCCGTCCCGGTGCAGCGGAATCGACATGGCTGCGCGCCAGCCGCAGCGCTCGAAATGCTTGCGCCATTGCGGCGACTGCGGCGTGTGCCCGAAATCCTGGCACCAGAACGGCGCGTCGTCGCGATACGCGGCGGCGACCGGGCCGCGCCCTTCCGGCAGTGCCGGATCGACCGATATCAGCTGTGCATTGAGGTACTCGATATGGTCGCCGGCGCCGGCCACCGGCGTCACCCGCAGCGATGCCGGATCGATCAGACCGATCCAGGCCAGCGACATGCCGCCATGCGATACCACGGCGTCGCACACGCTGTCGAACAGCTCCTGCTCGTCGCGGCTGCGCACGATGGCCTGGTTGCACTGGCTGAGCGCCGCGTACAGCTTGCCCAGGCGCTGGGCCCGGGCCAGGGCGTCGGTGCGTTCCTGGTCCACCCGCACCAGGTTGTGGCGGGTTTCGGCCAGCCATGCCAGCACGCTGTCGCGGGCGTGGTCCGGCACCGGCGGCGGTTCGGTGATGTCGCCACGTCCGAGGCGCCGGATCTCCTGCTGCAACTGGTCCACCGAACACCCCAGGGTGGCGTCGAGCCGGCGCTTGGCGCGCCACAGCAGCGCTACCAGCACCAGCGCAAACAGGATGAAGCCCATGCGCGCGCTATTGGCTTGCAGCGCCGTGTTTTCCACCGCGTGCAGGGTACGGTGTTCCACGCTCTCGGTCACCTGGGCAATCGGCAGCATGATGGCGGCCTTGGCGCGGTGGTAGCTGGCATCGAACAGCATGGCGCGGGCGGCAGCGAGGGCGTCGGGATCGTCGCCGCCGAAATCACGCATGGCCAGCGCCTTGTTCTCGATCGCGGTCAGGCGGTCCGATTCGTCCTTAGCGTGGGTGAGCAGGCGCAGTTCGCCGGCCGTAAAGCCGGCCTCGCGCAACAGGTCCATCAGCGCCACGGCGGCGCCGGGCTGGCGCGGACGCCGGCCGCTTTCGACAACCAGGTCCCAATACACGTTATCGTAGCCCTGCGGGCGCGGCGCGCGGCCGTCGCGGATGTCGAGGATTTCCTGGTAGTGACGGCGATATTGCGGATCGCCGGTAACCACGTAGCTGCGCGCCATGCGGGTGAGGTCGTCGGAAGACTGGCGCAGCTCTTCGATCAGCGTGCGCGAGGCGTAGCGCTGCTGGTTGGCGTGGTCGATGCGCTTTTCAGTCCAGACATAGAGCAGGAAGGCGATGGTGACGACGAACAGGGCGCCGAAACAGGCCCACAGGATGCTGACGAACTGCCTGGGCGCGGGCTGACGGGAGACTGGCAACTTCATAATGAATGGCGGCAGGCGCCTTGAAACCCTGGAAAATCTGACGTATGCAGTATATTGCCTCAAAGACAGCGAGACCAGCGCACGGGTGCTGAATTGCTCCGCAGCGTGCGTGGGCGGCCCGTCAGTACGCCATAAAACAACGATCTTCACCGCAATCGCCGTGGCGCACTATAATATCCGCTCATTTTGCAGCGTTCCGCCATTTTGTTGCCAGTACAACCGGACTTCTCTCATCTATGCAATACGTCTCTACCCGCGCCGCCTCCTCGCCGGCCGCATCGTCGAACTCCCAACAATTCTCGGACATTCTGCTCGGCGGCCTGGCCACCGACGGCGGCCTGTTCCTGCCGACCGAGTACCCGCAGGTGACCAGCGCCGAACTCGATGCCTGGCGCAAGCTGTCGTACGCCGAACTGGCGTTTGAAATCCTGCGCAAATTCGCCACCGATATTCCGGAAGCGGACCTGCGCGCGCTCACCGCCAAGACGTATACGCAAGAGGTGTACCGCAACGCCCGTCCCGATGATGACGCGGCGCGCATCACGCCGTTGCGCGTGCTGGAAGAGGGCAATGGCACCAAGTTGATGCTGCAAGCGCTGTCGAACGGCCCCACGCTGGCGTTCAAGGACATGGCCATGCAATTGCTGGGCAACCTGTTCGAATACGCGCTGGCCAAGCAGAAGGCGGAACTGAACATCTTCGGCGCCACGTCCGGCGACACCGGCAGCGCGGCCGAATACGCGATGCGCGGCAAGCAGGGCATCCGCGTGTTCATGCTGTCGCCGCACGAAAAAATGAGCGCGTTCCAGACCGCCCAGATGTTCAGCCTGCAAGACCCCAACATCTACAACATTGCCATCGAAGGCGTGTTCGACGATGCCCAGGACATGGTCAAGGCGGTCTCCAACGACCTCGAATTCAAGGCGCGCCACAAGATCGGCACCGTCAACTCGATCAACTGGGCCCGCGTGGTGGCGCAGGTGGTGTACTACTTCCGTGGCTACCTCGAAGCGACCACGTCGAACGACCAGAAGGTTTCGTTCACGGTCCCGTCGGGTAACTTCGGCAATATCTGCGCCGGCCATATTGCCCGCATGATGGGCCTGCCGATCGACAAGCTGGTGGCCGCCACCAACGAAAACGACGTGCTCGACGAATTCTTCCGCACCGGCGTGTACCGCGTGCGCAAGTCGTCCGAAACGTATCACACCAGCAGCCCGTCGATGGATATCTCCAAGGCGTCCAACTTCGAGCGCTTCGTCTATGAGCTGGTGGGCCGCGATGGCGACCGCACCCGCGCATTGTTCCACAAGGTGGAAACCCACGGCGGCTTCGATCTGTCCGGCAAACCGGGCAGCGACGGCGACGAGTTCAAACTGGTGGCCAGGTACGGTTTCAAGTCGGGCAAATCCACCCACGACGACCGCCTCGACACCATCCGCGACGTGGCCGACGACTATGGCATCGTGATCGACACCCACACCGCCGACGGCATCAAGGTCGCGCGCGAACACCTGCAACCGGGCGTGCCGATGATCGTGCTGGAAACCGCGCTGGCCGCCAAGTTCAACGAGACCATCCTCGACGCGCTGGGCGAAGACGCCGAACGTCCGGAAGGCTTCGAGAACATCGAAGACCTGCCGCAGAAGTTCGTGGTCATGAAGGCCGACGTGGAGGCGATGAAAGCCTACATCGCCGCCAACACCGGCCTGTGAGCGGCGCCGTGCACGCCCCCAAGCCGATGCTGACCATGGCGGAGGCGCTGGTGCAGATGCTGGCCGCCGCCCGTCCGGTGGCCGACATCGAGACGGTGCCCACGCTCGCGGCCAACGGCCGCGTGCTGGCCGAAGCCCAGGTCTCCGGCATGAACGTGCCGGGCCAGGACAACACGCAGATGGACGGCTACGCCGTGCGCGCGGCTGACTGCAGCAGCGGTCACGCCGTGCTCAAGGTATCGCAGCGTATCCCTGCCGGCCATGTCGGCCAGCCTTTGCAGGCCGGTACCGCCGCGCGCATCTTCACCGGCGCGCTGATTCCCCAAGGGGCCGATGCAGTCGTGATGCAGGAGCAGTGCGAAGTGGGCGGCGCCGACGGTGACACCGTCATCGTTCGCCACACGCCGAAGGCCGGCGAGTGGATACGCCGTGCCGGCGAAGACATCACCAGCGGCAGCACCATCCTGCCAGCCGGCGCGCGCCTGCGCAGCCAGGAGCTGGGCCTGGCCGCGTCGGTCGGCCTGGCGACACTGCCGGTGCGGCGCAAGCTGCGCGTGGCCGTGTTCTTTACCGGCGATGAGCTGACCATGCCCGGCGAACCGCTGGCGCCCGGCGCCATCTACAACTCCAACCGTTTTACGCTGCGCGCGCTGCTGGAAAACCTCGGTTGCGAGATCACCGATTTCGGCATCGTGCCCGATACACTGGACGCCACCCGCGCCGTGTTGCGTGACTGCGCCAATGGCCACGACCTGATCATCACGTCGGGCGGGGTGTCGGTGGGCGAGGAAGACCATGTCAAGCCGGCCGTGGAAGCGGAAGGGCGCCTCACCATGTGGCAAATCGCCATCAAGCCCGGCAAGCCGCTGGCGTTTGGCGAAGTGGGGCAGGCCGCCTTCGTGGGCTTGCCCGGCAACCCGGTGTCGAGCTTCATCACGTTTTTGATGTTCGTGCGGCCGTTCATCCTGCGCCTGCAAGGCGTGCAGGGCACGGTGGCGCCGCGCGCGTTTACCATGCGGGCGGACTTCAATCTGCCCAAGGCCGACCGCCGCAACGAGTTCCTGCGCGCGCGCATCAACGCCGGCGGCGGGCTTGAACCGTTCCGCAACCAGAGTTCGGGCGTGCTCACGTCCACCGTCTGGGGCGACGGCGTGATCGACAATCCCCCCAACCGCACCATCGCCGAAGGCGACCTGGTACGGTTCATCCCGTTCAGCGAGTTGATGTCCTGATGGCGGTTACCGTAAAATTTTTTGCCAGTGTGCGCGAAGCCGTGGGCGTTTCCAGCGACACCCTGGCCCTGCCGGAGGAAGTCATCACGGTGGGCGATCTGCGCGAGCACCTGTCCGCGCGCGGCGACAACTGGCGCGGCGCGCTGGTCAGTCCGGCATTGCGCATGGCCTGCAACCAGTTGATGTGCGATGCCTCCACCCCGGTACCGGACGGCGCGGAAGTGGCGTTTTTCCCGCCGGTGACAGGCGGTTAGCGCTTGTCCGGCCTGGTGCCGGCGCCGACGTCGTCACAACTGGCGCATGGCATGGCCAGGCGGTAGCGGCGCCAGTGGCCATATGTAAAAATGCCGGCGGCGGCCATGGCCCACAGCGCGGCGCTCAGGTAATCGTCGCGCGTGGTGGAGCCCTTGAACCATTCCACGGCGGCCAGGATCGCAAACAGCGGCAACGCTGCCAGCAGGTAGCGTTTCAGCCAGAACAATGCGCCCATACAGTCTCCCTCTCATTTTGATTATTGAACACCATGCAGCCTAGTGTGCCATCTTTTCGCGTCGCCGTCATCGGCGGCGGCCCGGCGGGCCTGATGGCCGCCGAAACCCTGGCGCAGGGCGGGGCGCAAGTCGATGTGTACGATGCCATGGCCTCGGTCGGCCGCAAATTCCTGCTGGCGGGTCGTGGCGGCATGAACATTACCCACGCCGAGCCGTATGCCGATTTCGTCACGCGCTATGGCGCGCAGACGGCCTCGCTGCGCCCCATGCTCGACGCCTTCGGTCCCGAGGCCGTGCGCACGTGGATCCACGGCCTCGGTGTGCAGACCTTTGTCGGCAGTTCCAACCGGGTGTTCCCTACCGATATGAAGGCTGCCCCGTTGCTGCGGGCCTGGCTGCACCGGCTGCGCGAGCACGGCGTGCGGTTCCACATGCGCCATCGCTGGACGGGCTGGCGCAGCGACGGCGAGCTGGTATTCGAGACGCCCGATGGCGAGTTGACCGTGCAGGCCGATGCCGTTGTGCTGGCCCTGGGCGGCGGCAGCTGGGCGCGGCTCGGCTCGGACGGCGCCTGGATTGCGCTGCTGCAGGCGCGTGGCGTGGAGGTCGCGCCTTTGGTGCCGGCCAATTGTGGCTTCGACGTGGACTGGAGCGCGCATTTCAGCGAGCGTTACGCCGGCCAGCCGCTGACCACGGTGGCAATCACCTCGGTCGGTGCGGACGGGCGCGAGTTCCGCCGCCAGGGCCAGTTCGTGGTGACTGCCGGCGGCGTGGAGGGCAGCCTGATTTATGCGCTGTCGGCCGCGCTGCGCGACCAGATCGCCGCCAGCGGCCACACGACGATGTATCTCGACCTGCTGCCCGACCTGGTGCCGGAACGGGTGCTCGATGAAGTGACGCGCCCGCGCGGCGCCCGCTCGCTGGCCAGCCACCTGCAAAGCCGGCTCGGTCTCAAGGGTGTGAAGGCGGGGCTGCTGCGCGAGTGCCTCGATAAGGAATCGTATGGCGATCCGCACTTGCTGGCGCACGCGATCAAGCGCCTGCCAGTGCGGCTCGTGCGTCCACGCCCGATCGACGAGGCGATCAGCAGTGCTGGCGGCGTGATGTGGCAGGCGCTCGATGGCGCCATGCTCAAGGCTGCGCCGGGGGTGTTCGTGGCGGGCGAGATGGTCGATTGGGAGGCGCCGACCGGCGGCTATCTGCTCACAGCGTGCTTTGCCAGCGGGATTGCGGCGGGCCGCGACGCCCTGGCATGGCTGGACAACCCGCACGGCCAAGCAGGCGACTGACCCGCAGAACTGCTGAAACGCTGACCCTGTATGCGCCAGGTCCCGCAGCGGTAACCCTGTCGCGGTCGGGTACTGCGGCGCAGGAGCTTACTCCCAATGCACTGAACCCGACCCCTTGCGGCTGATCTCGCGCTGATCGGGGTTGCCGTACACGGTCAGGTTGCCGCTGCCCTGCAACTCGAGATTGGCAGCTTTGCGGGCGAATACGTGGCCGGTGCCCGAACCCTTGAGCAGTACTTCCACCCGGTCCGCCGCCAGGTGGCGCGCGTCGAGCGTGCCGGAGCCGGCCAGCTGCATCTCCATCACCTGGCAGCTGCCGGCGGCCGTGATGCGGCCCGAACCCAGCAATTCCAGTTCCACGTGCTGGCCGCTGCCGGCATTGAGCGCAAGGTTGCCGCTGCCATGCACGGCCGCACTGAGCTTGCGATAGCGGCCATTGAAGGCGACATCGCCCGAACCTTGCAATTGCAGATCCATGCGCTCACCGTTAAAACCGCTGACCTTGACGTTGCCGCTGCTGCGTACCGACAGTTCCTCCAGTTGCGGCAGCACCAGCTCCACCTGCAAGCGGTGGCGCGGGTTAAGCAACATGCCCTTGGTGCCGATGTGCAGGTCGCGGCCATCCTGGTCGGTGTCGATATTGGCCAGCGAGCGCTGCTCGCCGCGCACCTTGAGCGAGGCGGTGGGGCCCTGGGTCAGTATCAGGTCGATCGGGCCGGTGATATCGACCACCGTGGCCATGGCGTTGATGCTGCGGGTTTCGCTCGACAGCGAGCGGCCGGCGCTGCTGACCGGGTTGGCGGCGCCATACGATTTCAGCATGCTGTAGGTGATACCGATCAGCACGAAGGAGAACAAGAGCAGGCTGAAGCCGATTTTCATCAGGGAGCGCATGGTGGGCCTTTCAATGTCCGCGCAGCAACGAGACGTTCATGGCGGCGTAGCGGCGCATGCCCACTACCGTGTAGCGGGTGAGCACGATGCAGACCAGGCACAGGCCGATGCCGCCCAGCACCAATCCAAGACCGATCAGGGTCTGGGTGGTGCGGGCGCCACCGTCGAAATCGGTGGTAATCGTCATGTCGCCGGTGGCCATGGCTTCGGCGCGGTCCCAGATACGGGTGTTGCGGCTGCCAATGGCGGCATCGTTGTTGGCGCCGCCAGCGTCGGAGTCGCGGAACACCTGGATGCCGCGCCCGGTGATTGCCACTTTCCAGCCCATGGCCTCCTCTTCCTCTGCGCGCGTATCGAAGCGCGAATTGGTCAGCGCCATCACCTGGCGGATCGGGCCTTGCAGCGCCAGTTCGTTTTGTCCCGACAGGCCGCTGGCCGTCACGGCCACGCCGCCGATGTAAAAACTGAACGCCGACAGGTACACCGCCAGCAGCAGCGACGCATACACCGCTGCCGGAATCACCATGAACAGGTTGAAGATGGCCAGACCGATGGCCGAGCCGACGGTCCGGATGATGTGGCGCGGCGGTGACGGTTGGCGGGAGGAATCGGGTTTCATGATGGTCAATAGTTGTTGCTGTCGATGTTGGCACTGTACGCAAGAGCGCCGCGCCGCGCCACAGGCATGTGACAGTCTGCGTAAATTGCGGTACAGGCTACCCGCCGACGCGCCAGGCCGTATGCTGCGCGACCGGGGCGAAGGCGGTCAGGCACCCTTGAGCAGGCGCGCAGCCGCCACGCCGCTGCGCACGGCCGATTCGATGGTGGCCGGATAATCGCTGGCCGTGTAGTCGCCGGCCAGCACCAGGCCGGGCAAACCGGTGGCATTGGCAGGCCGTACCAGGCCCGGGGTGCTGGCATGGGTGGCGCGTTTTTCCGTGATCACCTTGAACCATTGCGGCCGGCCCAGGTCCGGGCGCTGGAAGGCGACCGCCAGTTGCACCGCCACAGCTTCGGCCAGCAAGTCCTGCTGTTCCGCTGCGGCGCTGGCCGACGCGCTGATCACCACGGCGAGCAGGCCCGCCTGGGCTGGATCGAGCTGGCCGCGGTCGAACACGAACTGGCCCCACTCGTGGTTGTCGGCATCGTCCAGCAGGGCGTAGAAAGGCAAGTCGAGCCGGATATCGGGCGCGAATTGCAAATAAACGGTGGTGATGGTTTCCGGTTCCAGCGCGATCAGGCTGGCGCAGGCAGCACTGGTGTCGCAGCCGGCGATGCCGTGCAGCAGTGCCGCTGCCTGGTTGGGGCCGGTCGCCACCACCACGCCGTTGAAATAGGTGCTCCACATGCCGCCCACGGCGGCGCCGCTGATATCGGCCTGCCACAGCCGGCCTTCGATCGAGCGCAGCGCCTGCACCTTGGCGCCGGTGCGCACCGAGCCGCCGTTCGCCTCGATATACTTGGCGGCAGCCTCGGGCAGCAGCGCCGAGAGGTCCACGCGCGGCACCAGCATGTCGGAGGCGGCGCGGCGCGCGCCCAGGCTGTCGCGCAGCACGGCCAGAAATACTTGCGCGGAAGCGCGTTCCGGCGGCGTATTGAGCGCGGCCAGGCAGAGCGGGCGCCACAGCAGGCGGGTCAGGCGCGGGGTTTGATCGTAACGTTCGAGCAACTCGGTCACCGTGCAATCCTGGTGCAACTGCCAGCCCATCCAGCGCGCGGTCGATGAAAAGCGCAGCAGGCTCAGCTTGTCGGCCCGGTCCAGGCCCTGGCTGCGCAGCAGCGCAATGGCCAGGTGCAGCGGCGCCGGCAACGGCAGGGCCGGCGCGACGAAGTCCATGCCGCCCGGGCCGCCGGCCACGCGCGGGTAGCGCATCTGTAACGGCAATTTCAACAGCGCCTGGGCCGGATCGACGCCGACAAGTTGCATCACGCGTAAGGTTTCGCAGTAGGCGCCCAGCAGGATGTGCTGGCCGTTGTCGAGCAGCTTGCGGTCGGTTTCGATGCGGCGCGCGCGTCCACCGAGCACGCGGGCCGCTTCGAACAGCGTGACCTTGAAACCGGCGCGCGCCAGTTCCACGGCTGCCGTGCAGCCGGCCCAGCCGCCGCCGATGACGGCAATGCTGCGGCTGACATCGGTATTGCCCCGGGTCGCCAGGCGCTTTTCAGCCGCGTTGTCAGCGGCATCGTTACCAGGTTGATCGGCCACGGCGCCGTCAGCCACGGACATAGGTCTTCCACGCCAGCCACAACTTGCGGATCGGCGTGAGCGAGATGCGCTGGGTCAGCACGTGGTAGCCGTCGGCCTGCACTTCGTCGAGCAGGGTGCGGTAGATGGCGGCCATCATCAGGCCCGGACGTTGCGCGCGGCGGTCCTGCTTGGGCAGCAGCGCGAACGCATCGTCGTACGCTTGCTGGGCGCGCGCCACCTGGAACGCCATCAATTGCTCGAATTTCTCCGAGTGGCGGGCGTTCAGCAGGTCGGCGGCCGTGACGCCGAATTGTTGTAACTCGTTCACTGGCAAGTAGATGCGGCCCTTGCGCGCGTCTTCTCCCACGTCGCGGATGATGTTGGTGAGCTGGAATGCGTGCCCCAGTTTTTCCGCGAATTGCAAGGTTTGCGGCGTGGTGACGCCGAAAATGCTGGCCGACAGGATGCCCACCACGCTGGCCACGTGCCAGCAATAGCGCGTGAGCGCAGCGTAGTCGAGGTAGCGGGTCTGGTTCAGGTCCATCTCCATGCCGTCGATAATGGCCTGCAAATGTTCCTGCTTGAGGTCGTATACCGCCAGATGCGGCTGCAGCGCTTGCGTCACCGGGTGCGACTGGTGGCCTTCATACATGCCGGCGATTTCCTTGCGCCACCATTCCAGCTTGATGCGGGCGACCGACTCGTCGGTGCAATCATCGACGGTATCGTCCACCTCGCGGCAAAATGCGTACAGGGCAGTGATGGCGCGACGACGCTCCGGCGTGAGAAACAGGAAGCTGTAATAAAAACTGGAGCCGCTTTGCGCGGTCTTTTGCTGGCAGTAGTCGTCGGGGGACATGAATAAAAAAGCAAGGTTGGCCTATCGAAGCCGCTATTTTATAGTGTCGCGCCTTGTAACGGGGCCGATTTCATCCTGTGCTTCATGCGTACGGCCGACCAGAACACGCCCATCCAATCGCGCCGGTCCAGCTTGGGCCGGTGGCGGAACACATCGTATTGCACGCGCTCGATCTCATCGAGAATTTTCAGGCCGCCTTGCACCACCATGCGCAGTTCGAATCCGATGCGGCCCTTCATGCGCAGCGCCAGCGGCGCGCCACTCTGCATCAGGGCGCGGGCACGGGTTACTTCGAACTTCATCATGGCGCGCCAGCGCGGGCGCGAGTCCGGTGCGTCGAGTGCGCCAGGCAGGATGGCGTAGCGGTTCAGGTCTTCCAGCGGCAAATAAATGCGCTCCTTGTGCAGGTCGATCGCCACGTCCTGCAGGAAGTTGATCAGTTGCAGCGCGCTGCAAATGGCGTCCGAATCGCGCAGGTTTTCTTCGGTGGCCTGGCCGTACAGGTGCAGCATCAGGTGCCCGACCGGGTTGGCCGAGCGCGCGCAGTAATCAAGCAGGGCGCCGTAGGTGGCGTAGCGGTGCACCGTCACGTCCTGCTTGAAGGCCGACAGCAGCGCGTACATGGGCGCGAGCGGCAAGTCGTACTCGCGCACCACCACGGCCAGCCGTTCGAACATGGGGCTGTGGTCGGTGGCGCCGGCAGCGATGCGGTCGAGCGCAGCTTCGTAGGCGCTCAGGTCCTCCAGGCGCTGCTCCGGCGTGGCGTCGCCCTCGTCGGCCAGGTCGTCGGCGCTGCGGGCAAAAGCATAGATGGCCTCGACAGCCGGACGTAACCTTTTCGGCAATAAAATGGAAGCGACAGGAAAGTTTTCGTAGTGTTCTACCGACATGTAGTCTTGACCCAAAGCAAAATTGGCAAATTTCCGGATTAAATGACTTAAAAGTCATTTGCAAACCAGTTTGCTCGGCATATAATTAATTAACGGAAAGTCATTTATTTCCAACCCGTAATGGTAGTGCCTCAAGCCGCTCAGAGCAAGGAAAAGGAAAGTATCGTGGTCTCCTCCAGATTTCCCCGTTTCACCCCTCGTATTTCCACTATTTATATGGCAGTTGCGTGTGCAGCGCTTGCTGCCTGTTCCAAGCCGGTCGAAAAGACCGAGGATATCCGCCCGGTGCGGGTGATGGTGCTGGCCGGCAGCGATGTCGATGTCAATGCCGAGTTTGCCGGCGAGGTGCGGGCGCGGGTGGAATCGCGCCTCGGTTTCCGCGTGGGCGGCAAGATCGTCAGCCGCAAGGTCGATGTCGGCACGCTGGTCAAGCGCGGCCAGGTGCTGATGGCGCTCGATCCCCAGGATCTGAAACTGTCGCAGGCGCAGGCCATGGCCGCGCTGCGTTCGTCGGAAACCAGCCGCGACCTGGCCCAGGCCGACGCCCAGCGCTACCGCGAGCTGCGCGGCAAGAATTTCGTCAGCCAGGCCGTGCTCGACGAAAAGGAATCGACCCTCAAAGCGGCGCAAGCGTCGGTCGATGCCCAGCAGGCGCTGTACAGCGGCCAGTCCAACCAGGCGGCCTACGCCACCTTGACGTCCGATGTCGATGGCGTGGTCACCCAGGTCGATGCCGAAGTGGGGCAGGTGGTGTCGCCGGGCACGCCGGTGGTGCAGGTGGCCAAGGCGGGCGAAAAGGAAATTGTTATTGGATTACCGGAAGACAAGGTCGATGCGCTGCGCCAGATCACCGATGTGCACGTGCGGCTGTGGGCCGATCCGAGCCGCTCGGTCGCCGGCAAGATCCGCGAAATTTCGCCGGTGGCCGATCCGGCCACTCGTACGTACACCGCCAAGGTGACCGTGCCCGACACGCTGGACGCCAGGCTGGGCATGACCGCCGTGGTGCAGTTCGCTTCGCGCACGGCCACGCCGCAGATCAAGGTGCCGTTGACGGCGCTGTTCCACGAAAAATCCGCCACCTCGGTGTGGGTGGTGGAAAACGGCGCCGTCAAGCTGGTGCCGGTCACCGTGGCGGGCGCTGCCGGCAACGACCTGGTACTGTCCGCCGGCGTCAAGCCGGGGCAGTCGGTTGTCACTGCTGGCGTCAACCTGCTCAAGCCGGGACAGAAAGTGACCATCCTCGGTAACGATGTGCCGGTGGCGCCATCGAAGGCAGTGGCCGGGGCCGCCAAATGAAAGGTGGCTTCAACCTCTCGCGCTGGGCGCTCGAACATATTCCGTTGACGCGCTACCTGATTGCGGTGTTGCTGATCGGCGGTGCGCTTGCCTACAGCAACCTGGGCCAGGACGAAGATCCGCCGTTCACGTTCCGCGCCATGGTCGTGCGCGCCATGTGGCCGGGCGCAACCGCGCTGCAAATGGCCGAACAGGTCACCGACAAGCTGGAAAAGAAACTGCAGGAAACCCCGGGCATCGATGAAATCAGCAGCTATTCCAAGCCGGGCGAGACGCTGATCATTTTGAAATTGCGCGAGTCGACGTCACCCAAGGACGTGTCGCAGTCGTGGTACCAGGTGCGCAAGAAGATCGGCGACATTGCCGGCACCTTGCCGCCGGGCGTGGTCGGGCCGTTCTTCAACGATGAGTTCGGCGACACCTATGGCTCGATCTTCGCGCTGTCCGGCGACGGCTTCAACTATGCCGAGGTGAAGGAATACGCCGATTTCGTGCGCCAGCGCCTGCTCAAGGTGCCCACGGTCGCCAAGGTCGAGCTGTTCGGCGTGCAGGATGAAAAGCTGGTCATCGAGTTCTCGCACAAGAAATTCGCCCAGCTTGGCATCCCGATCGAAACCATTGCCAACCAGATCGCCACGCAAAACAGCGTGGAATCGACCGGCGTGCTGGTCACGCCCACCGACAACCTGCAAGTGCGGGTGACCGGCGCCCTGAAAACGCCGAAAGACCTGGAACAGCTGGAACTGCGCGCCAACGGCACCACGTTCCGCCTCGGCGACTTTGCCACCGTCAAGCGCGCCTACCAGGATCCGCCGGGCGACAAGATGCGTTTCAACGGCAAGGAAGTGATCGGCCTGGGCGTGTCGATGGAGAAGGGCGGCAACATCATCGTCCTCGGCCAGAACATGGAAAAAACCGTGGCCGAGATCAAGGCCAAGCTGCCGGTCGGCATCACGCTCGAGCGGGTGTCCGACCAGCCCGAGGCGGTCAAGGCGTCGGTGGGCGAGTTCGTCCATACGCTGATCGAAGCGGTGCTGATCGTGCTGGCGGTGAGCTTTGTCGCGCTCGGTCTGCACACCAAGCCGTTCCGCCTCGACGTGCGGCCGGGCCTGGTGGTGGCGCTGTCGATCCCGCTGGTGCTGGCCGTGACGTTCCTGTTCATGCGCATGCTCGATATCGACCTGCACAAGATTTCGCTCGGCGCGCTGATCATTGCGCTGGGCCTGCTGGTCGATGACGCCATCATCGCGGTGGAAATGATGGTGCGCAAGATGGAGGAGGGCATGTCGCGCTTCGATGCGGCCACGTTCGCCTACACGTCTACCGCGATCCCGATGCTGACCGGCACCCTGATCACGGTGGCGGGCTTCCTGCCGATCGGCCTGGCCAAGTCCACCGCCGGCGAATACACGTTCTCGCTGTTCTCGGTCAATGCCCTGGCGCTGATCATTTCGTGGGTGGTAGCAGTGACGTTTACGCCTTACCTGGGCTTCTTGCTGCTCAAGGTAAAACCGCATGCCGACGGTCACAGCGAGCACGACATTTTCGATACGCCCGGTTTCCGCCGCTTCCGCGCCGTGGTCAACTGGTGCGTGGAGTTCCGCAAGACCACCATTGCCGCGACCTTGCTGGTGTTTGCGCTCGGCATCTACGGCTTCAACTTCATCGAGAAACAGTTCTTTCCCGATTCCAGCCGGCCGGAGCTGATGGTGGAGCTGTGGACGCCGGAAGGCACCAGTTTTGCCGCCAACGAGGCGCAGGTGAAAAAATTCGAGGCATTCGTGACGAAATTGCCGGGCGTGGTCAGCGTAACCAGCTACGTCGGTACCGGCAGTCCGCGCTTCTATTTACCGCTCGACCAGATCTTCCCGCAGACCAACGTATCGCAAATCGTCGTGCTGCCCAAAGACCTGGCGGCGCGGGCGGCGCTGCGTGACCAGATCACCAAGGTCTTCGAAAAAGACTTCCCCGAAGTGCGCGGCAGGGTGAAACTGCTGCCGAACGGCCCGCCGGTACCGTACCCGGTGCAGTTCCGCGTGACGGGGACCGAGGTGGCCAAGGTGCGCGCGATTGCCGACCAGGTCAAGGACATCATGCGCGCCAATCCGAATGCGATCGGCGTCAACGACAACTGGAACGAGTCGGTCAAGGTGCTGCGCCTGGACCTGGACCAGGACAAGATGCGCGCGCTGGGCGTCACGTCGCAAACGGTGATGCGCGCCGCCAACACCATCCTGTCCGGCACCACGGTGGGACAGTTCCGTGAAGATATCCGGCTGATCGATATCCAGATCCGCCAGCCGATCGAGGAGCGCAACACGATTTCCGTGCTCAACGACACCAATATCCCGACCGCCAGCGGCAAGTACGTGCCGATCAGCCAGCTGGCGCGCGCGCATTTCGTGTGGGAGCCGGGCGTGGTGTGGCGCGAAGGGCGCGAATGGGCGATCACCGTGCAGGCCGACGTGGGCGACCATATCCAGGGGCCGACCGTGTCGAGCCAGATCGAACCGGAACTGAAAGCCTTGCGCGCGGCCTTACCGGCCGGCTATGCGATCACCATCAAAGGGGCGGCAGCCGACAGCGGTACGGCCGAAGCATCGATTGCGGCCAACTTGCCGCTGGCGATCTTCATCATCTTCACGCTGTTGATGTTGCAGCTGCATAGTTTCTCGCGGGCGCTGCTGGTGTTCCTGACCGGGCCGCTCGGCGTGGCCGGGGCGGCGATGGCCTTGCTGCTGCTGGGCCGGCCGCTGGGCTTTGTCGCCAACCTGGGCATCATCGCACTGTTCGGCATGATCATCCGTAACTCGGTGATCCTGGTGGACCAGATCGAGCAGGACATTGCTGCGGGCCACGATCCGTGGACCGCGATCGTCGAATCGGCCGTGCGCCGGTGCCGGCCGATCATCCTGACGGCCGCTGCCGCAGCACTGGCGATGATCCCGTTGTCGCGCTCGGTGTTCTGGGGGCCGATGGCGGTGGCCATCATGGGCGGGCTGATTTTGGCGACGGCATTAACGCTGTTGTTCCTGCCGGCGTTGTATGCGGCGTGGTTCCGCGTCAAAAAGCCGGTTGCGAAACCTGCTAATGGCGTGGAATAGCGGGAAAATAAGCGAAAAATGGTGCATTAATCCGGTTGGTTTAAAAAACACCACATTTCGCTAAAAAACCCGTTAGAATATCGCGTTGAAGTTGAAAGCCCCCGAGTCTACCGGGGTAAGGGCGACCGTTTTCACTTACGGGTCGCCCTTTGCTTTTGTGCAAACATGCCGCGAGGATGGCGAAATTGGTAGACGCACCAGGTTTAGGTCCTGACGCCAGCAATGGTGTGGGGGTTCGAGTCCCCCTCCTCGCACCAACTGTATTATATTTTTTTGGACGATTTTTACATGGCAACTGCAGTCGAAACCTTGGGCAAACTCGAACGTCGTATCACGATCTCCTTCCCGCTGACCGAAGTCCGCGCTGAAGTAGAGAAGCGCCTGAAAGTGCAAGCCAAAACGGCTAAAGCACCAGGCTTCCGTCCGGGCAAAGTACCTATGAAAATGGTCGCAGCACAATTCGGTTATCAGATCGAAACCGAAGTGCTGAATGATAAAGTTGGCCGTGCTTTCAACGACGCCGCGAACGAAGCCCAACTGCGCGTTGCCGGCTACCCGAACATCCAGCCGAAGGAAGAGTCGCCAGCCGGCGTGCTGTCCTTCGACGCGACTTTCGAAGTTTACCCGGAAGTGCAGGTCGGCGACCTGACCACCGTGGAAATCGAAACCGTCAAAGCTGACGTCACCGACGTCGAAATCGACAAGACCATCGACATCCTGCGCAAGCAGCGCGTGCACTTCCACACCAAGGGCGAAGCTGGCGAACACGGCGACGGCGGCGAGCCAGTTGCTGCCAACGGCGACCGCGCTACCGTTGACTTCGTCGGTTCGATCGACGGCGTTGAATTCCCAGGCGGCAAAGCTGAAGACTACCCGTTCGTGCTCGGCGAAGGCCGCATGCTGCCGGAATTCGAAGCTGCGACCATCGGCCTGAAAGTTGGCGAAGCCAAGACTTTCCCACTGGCTTTCCCAGAGGACTACCATGGTAAAGACGTGGCCGGCAAAACCGCCTCGTTCACCATCACCCTGAAAAAACTGGAATGGGCGCACCTGCCGGAAGTTGACGGCGAGTTCGCCAAGTCGCTGGGCGTGGCTGACGGCGACATCGCCAAAATGCGCGAAGACATCAAAGTCAACCTGGAACGCGAAGTCGCTGGCCGTGTGAAAGCACGCAACAAGGAAGCCGTCATGGATGCGCTGGTGAAAACCGCCACCCTGGACGTGCCACAGTCGCTGATCGCCCAGGACACCGAGCGTCTGGCTGAAATCACCCGCCAGGACATGGCGCAGCGCGGCATGAACGTCAAGGACGTGCCATTCCCACCAGAACTGTTCGCAGACAAAGCCGAGCGTCGCGTACGCCTGGGCCTGATCCTGTCGCAACTGGTCGGCGAAAACAACCTGCAAGCTCAGCCTGAGCAAGTCAAAGCGCAAATCGAAGATTTCGCCCAAAGCTATGAAGACCCACGCGAAGTGCTGAAGTACTACTACAGCGATCGTCGTCGTCTGGCTGAAGTCGAAGCCCTTGTTTTGGAAGAAAACGTCGTCAACTACGTGCTGGGCCTGTCGAAAACTTCGGCCAAAGGTATTGCCTTTGACGAACTGATGGGAAGCAACGCACAAGCGTAATCCAGCTAGGCTAGAATAGAGTGCAATCGGCGGCGCAAGCATCGTCGTTCCGCGCAAGCGGGGCGATATCGCTGACGCCGCCGTTCCTCCCTCTGGGCCCTAGCTGCTTCACAAGGAAAAAGAATGACTGGTTATTTTGGTACCCCCGACCGTAATCCGGCACTGGACACCCAAGCTCTCGGCTTGATTCCAATGGTGGTCGAACAGAGTGGCCGTGGTGAGCGCTCCTACGACATCTACTCGCGCCTGCTCAAGGAACGCGTGATCTTCCTCGTTGGCCCTGTCAACGACCAGATGGCCAACCTGATCGTGGCCCAGCTGCTGTTCCTGGAAAGCGAAAATCCGGACAAGGACATCTCGCTGTACATCAATTCCCCTGGCGGCTCGGTATCGGCCGGCCTGGCGATCTTCGACACCATGCAGTTCATCAAGCCTGAAGTGTCCACCCTGTGCACCGGCATCGCCGCGTCCATGGGCGCCTTCCTGCTGGCTGCCGGCGCCAAGGGCAAGCGCTTCTCGCTGCCTAACTCGCGCGTCATGATTCACCAGCCTTCCGGTGGTTCGCAAGGCATGGCTTCGGATATTGAAATCCAGGCCAAGGAAATCCTGTATCTGCGCCATCGCCTGAACTCGATCATGGCTGACCGTACCGGTCAATCGATCGAACAGGTCGCCAAAGATACCGATCGCGACCGTTTCATGTCGGCCGAAGAAGCGGTAGAGTACGGCATTATCGACCAGGTACTGACCAATCGTGCCTGATCTGCGGGCTGCGCGATCTCCGCAATATCGCTGACGAATTGCCATGAAACGCCCGGGCGATCAAACGTTCGGGCGTTTCGTTTTTATTTCGGGTAGCATGTGGCTTAGCGGACATTTCTGCATTCATGCTTGCCTCCTGTAACTAGAGAAAATTGCCCCATGTCAGACAAAAAAACCTCCAGCGGCGAAAAATTACTGTACTGCTCGTTTTGCGGCAAGAGCCAGCACGAGGTAAAGAAATTGATCGCCGGGCCGTCGGTGTTCATCTGCGACGAGTGCATCGATCTGTGTAACGACATTATCCGCGACGAAACTTCGGCCGTGGAATCGGTGACCGGCGCCAAGTCGGACCTGCCCACCCCGAACGAGATCAAGGATCTGCTCGACCAGTACGTGATCGGCCAGCAAACGGCCAAGCGCATCCTGTCGGTGGCGGTGTACAACCACTACAAGCGCCTCAAGCACCTCGGTAAAAAAGACGATATCGAACTGGCCAAGAGCAACATCTTGCTGGTCGGTCCTACCGGCTCGGGTAAAACCCTGCTGGCGCAAACCCTGGCGCGCATGCTCAACGTGCCGTTCGTGATAGCCGACGCCACCACCCTGACCGAAGCCGGTTACGTGGGTGAAGACGTGGAAAACATCATCCAGAAGCTGCTGCAAAGCTGCAACTACGATGTGGAAAAAGCCCAGCGCGGCATCGTCTACATCGATGAGATCGACAAGATTTCGCGCAAGTCCGACAACCCGTCGATCACCCGCGACGTGTCGGGCGAGGGCGTGCAGCAGGCGCTGTTGAAACTGATCGAGGGCACCATGGCCTCGGTGCCGCCACAAGGCGGCCGCAAGCATCCTAACCAGGACTTCGTGCAGATCGACACCACCAACATCATGTTCATTTGCGGCGGTGCGTTCGACGGCCTGGCCAAGGTCATTTCCAACCGTTCCGAAAAATCGGGCATCGGTTTCTCGGCCAGCGTGAAGAGCAAGAAAGAGCGCAGCAACAGCGAAGTGATGCTCGATGCGGAACCGGAAGATCTGATCAAGTTCGGCCTGATTCCCGAACTGGTCGGCCGTCTGCCAGTGGTGGCCACCCTGGCCGAGCTGACCGAAGAAGCGCTGATCCAGATCCTGGTCGAACCAAAGAACGCACTGGTCAAGCAATACGCCAAGCTGCTCGACATGGAAGGCGCCGAGCTAGAAATTCGTCCGGCCGCCCTGCACGCGATCGCTAAAAAGGCGCTGGCGCGCAAGACCGGCGCCCGTGGCCTGCGCTCGATCCTGGAACATGCGCTGCTAGATACCATGTACGAGCTGCCGAATGAAACCAATGTCGTAAAAGTGGTTATTGATGAAAATACCATTACCAGCGGCGCCAAACCTTTATTGATTTACCAGGAACAGGCGAAAGCCTCTGGTGAGAATTAATTAAGAGGTGCACACTTATCCCGGATCGATGTAAAAATCTTTTCGCATCCTCCGGGCCAGGCGGTACAATTTAAATCAAGACAGAGCAGGCTTCCATCGAAAAGCCACGCGTGACAGCAGCTGTTGCGCGTGGCTTTTTTTATTGGATTATCAGCGAGACCGTAACGTGACTACGCTTCGGGCAATATTCTTTCATCCGTAGTATTATTTCTTGTAGTTCGGTCTTGTGATTGGGCAGACCATCGCCACATCATCTTCACGCTTTCACATAAGGTACGCCATGACAACTTCCAAATTAACAGAGCAAACTCAACTGCCGTTATTGCCGTTGCGGGATGTCGTCGTTTTTCCGCATATGGTGATACCGCTGTTCGTAGGACGCCCGAAATCGATCAAGGCGCTGGAAGCCGCAATGGAGCAGGGCAAGAGCATCATGCTTGCTGCGCAAAAAGCGGCTGCCAAGGATGAACCTTCTGCTTCCGATATCTATGAAATCGGCTGCGTGGCCAATATTCTGCAAATGCTCAAGCTGCCGGACGGCACCGTCAAGGTGCTGGTCGAGGGCGCCCAGCGCGCACGCATCAACAAGATCACCGACACGCCGACGCACTTCGTGGCCGACCTGACGGCGCTCGACTCCGAGCTGGGCGACGATTCGGAAATCGAGGCGATGCGCCGCGCCATCGTTCAGCAGTTCGACCAGTACGTCAAACTGAACAAAAAGATTCCACCTGAAATCCTGGCCTCGTTGTCGGGCATCGACGACGCCGGCCGCCTGGCCGATACCGTGGCTGCACATCTGCCGCTCAAGCTCGAGCAGAAACAAGTCATCCTGGAAATCTTCAGCGTGGCCAAGCGCCTCGAGCACCTGCTGGGCCAGCTCGAAGGCGAGCTGGACATCCTGCAAGTGGAAAAACGCATCCGTGGCCGCGTCAAGCGCCAGATGGAAAAATCGCAGCGCGAGTACTACCTGAACGAGCAAGTCAAGGCCATCCAGAAAGAACTGGGCGAGGGCGAAGACGGCGCCGACCTGGACGAACTCGAGAAGAAAGTCGCGCTGGCCAAGATGCCGAAGGAAGCGCTGGACAAGGCCACTGCCGAGCTGAAAAAACTCAAGCTGATGTCGCCGATGTCGGCCGAAGCCACCGTCGTGCGCAACTATATCGACACGCTGGTGAGCCTGCCGTGGAAGAAAAAATCCAAGGTCAACAACGACCTGTCGAACGCCGAGAAAGTACTGGAAGGCGAACACTATGGCCTGGACAAGGTCAAGGAACGCATCCTGGAATACCTCGCGGTGCAACAACGCGTGGACAAACTGAAAGCACCGATCCTGTGCTTCGTTGGTCCTCCGGGCGTGGGTAAAACCTCGCTGGGCCAGTCCATTGCCCGCGCCACGAACCGCAAGTTCGTGCGCATGGCCCTGGGCGGCGTGCGCGACGAGGCCGAGATCCGCGGTCACCGTCGTACCTACATCGGTTCGATGCCGGGCAAGGTTCTGCAATCGCTGTCGAAAGTCGGCGTGCGCAACCCGTTGTTCCTGCTCGACGAGATTGACAAGATGGGCGCCGATTTCCGTGGCGATCCGTCGTCGGCCCTGCTCGAGGTGCTGGACCCGGAACAGAACCACACGTTCTCGGACCACTACATCGAAGTGGACTTCGACCTGTCGGACGTGATGTTCGTGGCGACGTCGAACTCGTACAACATTCCGCCGGCGCTGCTCGACCGCATGGAAGTGATCCGCCTGTCCGGTTACACCGAGGACGAGAAGACCAATATCGCGCTGCGTTACTTGCTCCCTAAACAGATCAAGAATAACGGCCTGAAGGAAGAGGAAATCTCTGTATCGGAAGCCACGCTGCGCGACATCATCCGCTACTACACCCGCGAAGCCGGTGTGCGGTCGCTGGAACGCGAAATCTCGAAGATCTGCCGCAAGGTCGTCAAGATGCTGCTGCTGAAAAAGTCCGACAAAAAAGTGCTGGTCACGCCGAAAAACCTGGACAAGTTCCTGGGCGTGCGCCGCTACGATTTTGGCGTGGCCGAGAAAGAAAACCAGATCGGTCAAGTCGTTGGCCTGGCCTGGACCGAAGTGGGCGGCGATCTGCTGACCATCGAGGCCGTGTCGATGCCGGGTAAAGGTGGCGTTATCCGCACCGGTACCCTGGGCGACGTGATGAAAGAGTCGATCGAAGCGGCCCGCACCGTGGTGCGCAGCCGTGCCAACCGCCTCGGCATCAAGAACGAAGTGTTCGAGAAGAGCGACATCCACATCCACGTGCCGGAAGGCGCAACGCCAAAAGACGGTCCTTCGGCCGGCGCGGCGATGACGGTGGCGATGGTGTCGGTATTCACGGGCATTCCGGTTCGCGCCGACGTGGCCATGACGGGCGAGATCACGCTGCGCGGCGAAGTATTGCCGATCGGTGGCCTGAAAGAAAAACTGCTGGCGGCCCAGCGCGGTGGCATCAAGACCGTGCTGATTCCCGAGCAGAACGTCAAGGACCTGGCCGACATTCCGGACAACGTCAAGAACAAGCTCGAGATCGTGCCGGTGCGCTGGATCGACAAGGTGCTGGAAGTGGCCCTGGAACGCCAGCCTGAACCGCTGACGGAGACCGCGCCGGTGGAAGCGGTGGCTGCAGCCGCTGCCAAACCCGACGGCCAAACGGAAGTGGTAAAGCACTAACACTTATTCGTTTTTAGTATCTTGTTTTACCAAAACAGGCGCTTTTATGGCGCCTGTTTTTTATTTTTACCTACTTTTCTACAGTGCCAACCTTGACAGGGGTGCACGCTGGCTTGTTTAATACGGCCTGAGATTTTTCTCGGCCGCGATTTATCAAATGCATCAACGATAAATCGACGGGCTAAATGATATAACTTATGTGACGGGGAATTGCTTTGAATAAGACTGAATTGATCGACCATATCGCTACTTCCGCTGATATCTCGAAAGCTGCTGCTGCGCGCGCGCTGGATGCCGTAATCGACGGCGTGACCACCACCCTGCAAAAGAACGACAGCGTGACCCTGGTCGGCTTCGGTACCTTCTCCGTGAGCGAACGCGCCGCCCGTACCGGTCGCAACCCACGCACCAAAGAAGAGATCACCATTGAAGCAGCAAAAGTTCCTAAATTTAAAGCTGGCAAAGCTTTGAAAGATGCTGTAAACTAACGGACTTCGGTGAGCAGCCAAGGTAACAAAGCTGCTTGCGATGGCAAAAACTGGGGCGGTTAGCTCAGTTGGTAGAGCGGAGCCCTTACAAGGCTTAGGTCGGGAGTTCGAGCCTCTCACCGCCCACCAGGGTTTGCAAAATGTAGTGACCTGTAGTAAAATGTTGCACCTAGCAAGATGCTGGAGCGGTAGTTCAGTTGGTTAGAATACCGGCCTGTCACGCCGGGGGTCGCGGGTTCGAGTCCCGTCCGCTCCGCCAGCAGCCTGTTAGATTGTGTAGCAAAAAAAGCAGTAAATGGAAGTGCCAAAGGAGCGGTAGTTCAGTTGGTTAGAATACCGGCCTGTCACGCCGGGGGTCGCGGGTTCGAGTCCCGTCCGCTCCGCCAAGAACAAGATACCCCGCAGCTAGTAATAGCTGCGGGGTTTTTCTTTTGTGCGTTATATTTCGCCAAGATAATCTTAAAACTGATTAATTTCAGCTTAAACACGAGCTCGCCGCCCATAGCAAGCTGCCATGATTACCCTTGCTATAGAGGTGTGTGCGCTGTAAAATCCGGTGGAATTGGCGGACGCGAGTTCGCCATTTTTGTATGTGCAAGTCCCTATCAATCCGAATTGGCTGACCATGTTTGAATTTATTCGTAATCATCAACGTTTGATGCAGATTCTCCTGGCGATCATCATCGTCCCGTCGTTTGCCTTAGTCGGTCTCGAAAGCTACAAAGGTTTTGGCGACGATGCGACCACCATCGCCAAAGTCGGCGGTCAACCGCTGACCCAGCAAGAATTTGACAACGCCTTGCGCAACCAGCTCGACAGCTATCGCCAGCGCATGGGCGAGCAGTTCGACCAGAAAATGTTCGACACGCCCGAGTTCAAGCAAAACATCCTCGACCAGTTGATCGCCGAACGCGCGATCGGCGTGGAAGTAACCCGTTCCAACCTGACCATCAGCGATGCCCAGCTGCAGCGCGCGATCATGGACCTGTTTGGCGGCGCCGCCAACTTCGACATGGAGCGCTACAAGGCCATCCTGGCCTCGCAAGGCTTGACGCCGGCCATGAACGACGCCCGCATGCGCCGCGACATGGCTCTGCAACAGCTGGGCGGCGCCGTGCAAAGCACCGGTTTCGCGCCGCGCGCGGTCGCGACCACGCTGTCGAACATCGGTTCGCAAGAGCGTGAAGTGCAGGAACTGGCGCTGCCGATCACCGAGTTCGTGCCGCAAGTCAAAGTGACCGACGCCATGGTCAAGGCGTTCTACGACAAGAACAGCAAGTTCTTCGAAATCCCGGAACAGGCGAAGATCGAATACGTCGTGCTCAACAACGACGCCGTGCTGAGCCAGGTGAAAGTGACCGACGCCGACATCGCCAAGTACTACGAGGCCAACCAGGCTGCGTTCACCACCCCGGAAAGCCGCCGTGCCGCGCACATCCTGGTCGCACTGAAAAAAGGCGCGAGCGCTGCCGATGTGGCAGCCGCCAAGGCCAAGGCCGAAGCGATTGCTGCCGAAGTACGCAAAACGCCGGGCGACTTCGCCAAGATCGCCAAGGCCAAGTCGGAAGATCCTTCGGCCGAGCAGGGCGGCGACCTCGACTACGTGACCAAGGGCAGCCTGCCGGCGCCGCTGGAAGCTGCTGTGATGAAGCTCAAGCAGGGCGAGATCAGCGATCCGGTGCAGTCGGACTACGGTTTCCACGTGCTGACCGTGACCGAATTGAAGCCTGCCGTGGTCAAGCCGCTGGAATCGGTGAAAACCGAAGTGGCCGATGCACTGAAAACCTCGCAAGCGTCGAAAAAATACTCGGAAATGGCTGAAGCGTTCACCAACACCGTGTACGAGCAATCGGACAGCCTGAAGCCGGCTGCCGACAAGCTGGGCTTGAAAATCGAGACTGCCAGCAATATCTCGCGCACGCCGTCGCCGCAAGCTGGTCCTGCGCCGTACAACAACGCCAAGTTCCTGACTGCGCTGTTCTCGAACGACTCGATCACCAAGAAGAGCAATACCGAAGCGATCGAAGTGGCGCCAAGCACCCTGGTTGCCGGCCGTATCGTCGAGTTCAAACCGGCCTCCAAGCGTCCGCTGGCCGAAGTCGACGCGGCGATCCGCCAGCGCGTGACGATGGAAGAAGCCGCCAAGCTGGCCAGCAAGGCCGGCGCCGAGAAACTGGCTGCCGCCAGGAAGGCTGGCGACGCCACCGGTTTCGGTCCTGCCAAGCTGGTGTCGCGCAGCAAGCCGGAAGGCCTGAACGGCGTGGCCCTGCAAGAAGTGATGAAAGCCGATACCAGCAAGCTGCCAGCCTACGTGGGCGTGGAGCTGCCAGGCATGGGTTACAGCGTGTACCGTATCGGCAAGGTGCAACAGCCTGCCGAGCAGGATGCCGAGCGTCGCAAGCAGGAAGCCGAACAGATCGGTACCATCATTGCCCAGCAAGAGATGTACGAGTACATCGAGCTGCTCAAGCAGCGCGCCAAGGTCAAGATCCTCAAGCCTATCGTCACCACCACCGTGACCGAAGTTAAAGAGTAATCAGCAACACGTAACAAGGGCCGCGTTCATCACGCGGCCCTTTTTTATTGCAGTTCCAAAAATTTCAATTGACGTTTTCGATCAGCCAGCGCGCGCCGGACAGGAAATCGGCGGCGCCGATATCGCCAAGTGCCAGCGGCACCGCATCGCCATACCGCACGAAATTGCGGTCGATCGAGCGCAAGTAGGCAGGATCGTAATGTTCGGCCAGTAATTCATCGACCAGCTGCGGCATGGCGCCGCTGTCGGCCATCGATTGCCAGCGGCGGATCTTTTCCTTGCCATGCAAGGCCGTCAAATGTTCGAGTTGCGCATTCAGGGTGGCCGGGCTGACCAGGAAATGCGCATAGTCTTCCATCAGCAACCGCACCCGGTCGGCGCGGCTCAGTGTGAGCGCGATGCAGTCGGCGCTGCGCATGGTGTCCATCAACGCGGCCGGCACGCGCAGGTTGCCCACTTTTTTGCTTTCCGATTCCACGAACACCGGCAAGGCCGGGTCGCAGCGGCGCAGGCAATCCCAGATGCGGGTTTCAAACGCCTTCTGGCTCGGTTGCGGCTGGCTCGGCAGGTGGCCCAGCACCGAGCCACGGTGCGCGGCCAGTTGCTCCAGGTCCAGCACTTGCGCACCTTGCGCGGCCAGCACTTCCAGTAAACGGCTTTTGCCGCTGCCGGTGGTGCCGCAAATCACCTTGAAGCGCAGTTGCGGCGCCAGTTCCAGGGCAGCATTGACCTCGGCGCGAAACGCCTTGTAGCCGCCGTCGAGCTGGACCACGGGCCAGCCGATCTTGGAGAGGATGTGGGCCATCGAGCCGCTGCGGTTGCCACCGCGCCAGCAATAGACCAGTGGGCGCCATTCGCGCGGTTGTTCGAGCCACAGTTGCTCGATGTGGCTGGCGATATTTTTCGCCACCAGCACCGCGCCGAGCTTCTTGGCTTCGAACGCGCCGATCTGCTTGTACATGGTGCCCACGCGAATACGCTGCTCGTCGTCGAGCACCGGCGCGTTGATGGCGCCGGGCAAATGGTCCTGCGCGAATTCGCCCGGGCTGCGGGCGTCGATGATGGCGTCGAAGCTGGCCAGTTGAGGCAGGACGTCGTTAATGCCGAGTACTTCCGGATATTTCATTTTGCCTTGATCGATTTTTCCAGCACGGGCCAGATATTGTTGAGGATGGTAGGGTGGGCTTCGGCCAGCGGGTGCAGGCGGTCGGGCTGGAACATCTCGGTTTTCTCGGCCACGCCGTCGAGCATGAACGGCACCAGCGGCGCTTTCAGCTCGCGGCTCAGGGTGCCGTACATGGCGTAGAATTTGTCGGAATAGTCGCGGCCGTAGTTGGGCGGAATGCGCATGCCGACCAGTATCACCTTGGCGCCGGACTTGCCGGCAGTATCCGCCATGGCCTTGAGATTGGCCTGGGCCGCAGCCACCGGCAGGCCGCGCAGGCCGTCGTTGGCGCCCAGTTCGATCACCACCAGCGCAGGCTTGTGCTTGGTCAGCAGGGCTGGCAGGCGGCTACGGCCGCCGCTGGTGGTCTCGCCGCTGACGCTGGCGTTGACGATTTCGGCGTCGAGTTTCTGGTCCTTCACTTTCTTTTCTGCCAGCGCCACCCAGCCCGTGCCCCGGGCCAGGCCGTACTCCGCAGAGAGGCTGTCGCCGAGCACGAGGACGGTTTTTGGTGCAGAATGAGCGCTCGCCGCTGCCGCCACCATGAGCCAGGCCGCCGCGACGTGTACACTCAGTTTCTTTGCTAACTTCATTTCCATATTGCGCATGCCTGATTTCCCTAAAGCGTCTTCCAATTTCGTGCCGGATGGTCCCGGATTCAATGCAGCCGATGTTACCGCCGCCAGTGCTGCGGCGAACCACGCCTCGGCCGCCATCGTCGTCAGCGGCCTCGCCAAGCGCGTGGCCGACGCCAGCGGTGAACTGACGATCCTGCATGAGGTCGATTTTACCGTGCAACGGGCGGAGACGCTTGCCATCGTGGGCGCGTCCGGTTCCGGCAAGTCCACCTTGCTCGGCTTGCTGGCCGGGCTGGACACGCCCAGCGCCGGCAAGGTGATCCTGGACGGCGTCGATATCTATGCGCTCGATGAAGACGGCCGCGCCGCGCTGCGCAAGGAGAAGCTGGGCTTCGTGTTCCAGTCGTTCCAGTTGCTGGCGCACCTGACCGCGCTGGAAAACGTCATGCTGCCGCTGGAACTGGCCGGCGTGGCAGGCGCGCGCGACAAGGCTGAGGCGATGCTGGGCCGGGTGGGCCTGTCGTCGCGCCTCAAGCATTATCCCAAATATCTGTCGGGCGGCGAGCAGCAGCGCGTGGCGCTGGCGCGCGCGTTCGTCAGCGAACCGCCGTTGCTGTTTGCCGACGAACCGACCGGCAGCCTCGATGCGGCCACCGGCGAGGCGGTGATCCAGCTGATGTTCGAATTGAACCGCCAGCATGGCTCCACCCTGGTACTGGTCACGCACGACCAATCGATGGCTGCGCGCTGCGGCCGCACGATCACGATTGCCGCCGGGCGGCTGGTGTGATCAGGAGAGCAAGCATGTCGATCGCATCTTTTAAAAAATCCGCGCGCCGATTCGGCGCCGGCTCCCTGCTGGCCTTTGCCGTGGCCGCCGCTTATGCCCAGGGCCCGGCCCAGCGGCCGGCGCCGACGCCAGCACCGGCTCCTACCATGTCCGCAGAGCAGTGGCGCCAGGCCGCAGTCGCCGACGTCGAAGCTGCCTACCTGATCACGCTCGACGACCACCCGGGCACGGTCGATCCGGCCAACCCCGATTTTGCCCGTAATCTTGAAAAAGCGCGCGAAGGCGGCCAGGCGCTGGCTTCCAGGGTGCGCGACGGCGCCGGCTACGCGGCCGCGCTGCAGCACTTCAATGCCTTGCTCGGCGATGGCCGTGCCGGCGTGGTACTGAAGGACATGCCGCCGGCGCCGCCGCGCTGGCCCGGCTTCATCACCGCCTGGCGCGGCGACAATATGTTCGTTGCCGCCACCACGCCCGGTGGCCCGGCCGTGGGCGCGCGCATCGCCGACTGCGACGGCAAGCCGATCGCGCAACTGGTGGAGACCAATGTGTTCGGCTTCGGCCAGCGCAGCGGCGGCACCGGCCCGTGGTGGACGTTTGCGCCCGACGTTTTCATCGACCAGGGCAACCCCTTCATTACCTTGCCGGTGCAGTGCATCTTCATCGACGAAGGCCGCGAATCGCGCCTCACGCTCAGCTGGCGCGCGATGGACGAAGCGGCCCAGCGCCTGCGCGACGACAGTTTCAACGGTGTCACCCAGCCGATCGGCGTGAGCACGCCGCGCTACGGCCTGCACTGGTTCGCGCTGCCCACGTTCCAGCCCAACGACACCGAGCGCGCAGCCTACGGCGCCATGCTGGCCGAGGTACAGGCCAACCGCCAGCGCTACCTGGACGCCAACGCCGTGGTGATCGACTTGCGCGGCAACCAGGGCGGCGATGCCGTCTGGGGCCTGAACCTGGCGCGTGCGCTATGGGGCGAGGCCCGCGTCAACCGCCGCCTCAAGGTGGCGCAGGCGCGCCAGGCGGTGCTGTGGCGCGCATCGTTCGCCAATATCGCCCACACGTCGTTCGAAGCAGCAGACCTGTCGGAACAGCAGCGCCGCCAGCTGGGCTACGATCCGGCCGTGGTTGCTCAGGGCATGCTGGCCGCCCAGTCCCGCGATGAAAAATTCTATCCCGATCCGGCGCGCCGCGACCCTGTCAGCGACAGCGACCGCGCCGAGAACCTGCCCGGCGATCCGGCCCCATTCACCAAACCTGTGTATGTGGTGGTGCCGGGCCAATGCACCGGCGCCTGCCTCGAAGCGCTCGACGTGTTCTCGCTGTTCCCAAACACGAAACTGATCGGCGCGCCCAGCGCGGCCGACTCGTCGTACACCGACATCCGCCTCGAACCGCTCAAGTCAGGCCTGGCGTCGGTGGTGGTGCCGTCCAAGGTGGTGGTCAACCGTCCGCGCAGCGCCGCCACGTTCTATACGCCGGCCATCGTGGTCAACGATCTGGAATGGTCGCAACGGGCTTTCCTCAAGGCGATTGAAGCGGACCTGGTGCGGAGGTAAGCAAGTACCAGGATCTATGGCGAGCAGCCCCGGATGCGCTGCAAGGCGCTTACCGGGGGCGCACAGCGAACGTTGCCAGCGGTGACCAACGACGCAGAGCGCCGGTGCTGCAAACGGGAATTCACCAGAAATTATCCGCAGTGACTTAATCTGCTTTCCGCCGCGCCAGCCGGTTCAGCGCGGCGCGAATGGCCGGTATCAGCTCGCCGGCCGTCATGCCGATCGGGCCGATGCCGGCAGCGACCAGTTCGTCTGCTGCCGCGCCATGCAGCCAAACGGCCGCCAGCGCCGCCGGCCAAGGCGGACAGCCTTGCGCCAGCACCGCGCCGCACAGTCCCGATAACACGTCGCCGGTACCGGCCGTGGCCAGCGCCGGGTTGCCGGTGGGGTTGATCACCGATTCACCGTCCGGTGCGGCGATCACCGTGCCCGAACCTTTCAAGACCACCACCGCTTGCAGGCGCGCGGCCAGCGTGCGCGCTGCCGCCACGCGGTCGGCCTGCACGTCGGCTACGTTAGTGCCCAACAGCCGCGCTGCTTCCAGCGGGTGCGGCGTGAGCACGGCGGTACTGCTGCGGTGGGCAAGCGCCTGTTGCAGGGCCGGGTCGCGGGCCAGCAGGTTGAGGGCATCGGCGTCGATCAGCAGCGCGCTATTGCTGGCGATGGCGCGCGCCAGCAACTCCGCCGCCGTGGCCGAGTCGCCCAGGCCGGGGCCGATCGCCAGCGTGGCTTGTTCGAAGTCGTAGCCTTCGGCCAGGCGGCACATCAGCTCGGGCTGGCCGCTGTCGGCTGGCAGCGGATTGTCAGGAAACAATACGTACACGCGGCCGGCGCCGGCGTGCAGCGCCGTGCGCGCGGACAGGATAGGCGCGCCGCGCATGCCGGCGCCGCCGCCGATCACCGCCACGCTGCCGTAAGTGCCCTTGTGGCCGCTGTGCCGGCGCGCGTACAGGTGGCCGGCGAACAGGTCCGGCCCGTTCAGGTGAAGGCGCGCGGGCGGGAACAGCGACGGTTCGATATCGAGGTTCGCCACCTCGACCAGCCCGGCGTGATCGCGCCCTTCGTTGGTGTGCAGGCCCGGCTTGTTGCCGATAAAAGTGACGGTGTGGCTGGCGCGCAGCGCGATGCCGTCCGGGCCGACGATGGCGCCGGTGTCCGCATCGAGGCCGCTCGGCACGTCAAGCGCCAGGACTGGGCAGTTCAGCTGGTTGACCGCTGCCACCAGTGCGCGCAGCGTTCCGGTGAGAGGCCGGGCCAGGCCGATGCCGAACAGGCCGTCGATGACCAGTTGCCAGTGGGCCGAGGGCAGGGCGGTTGCCGCAAGTTCTTCGATGGTGTTCTTGTCGCTGCTGGTCGCTTTTTGGCTCTCGGTTAATGGCTGCGCCTCGGCTGACCAGGTGGTGGTAAGCGGCGCGTCACTGCTTTGCCGCTGTTGCCTGCCGCCGGTGGCTTGCGCCGCAGGCGACGACATATCGATGATGTGCGCACCGCTGCTTGCGGCCCGCTGCCAGGCGGCCGCGCGTTCCGGCGACTGGGTGCCCGCTGGTGCGCTGTGCAGCACCGTCACCGCAAGGCCCGCATCGGCCAGGTGTGCGGCTGCTTCCAGCGCGTCGCCACCGTTGTTGCCGGGACCGGCCAACACCAGTACCGGCCCCGGTGCAGGAGCAATAGCCGGATCCGAGCCCGGAGCCGGGCCCGCAACCGGAACCTCGCTCACAACCAGGCCCGGGCTCGGATGCAGGGCCGGTACCGGGGCCGGTGCAGGGGCCGCGACCGGCGCCGAACCCGCTGAAGCTGCTGCAGAAGCTGCACCTGGCAGCAGCCTGAGCGCAGCGGACGCCGCAGCCAGCCCGGCCCGCCGCATCAATTCGCCCTCGGGCAAGACGGCAGTGGCGGCATGTTCGATGGCGCGGATTTCGGTGGTGCAATAAAGTGGGTTCATGCTGTCATCTTAACATCGGTGATTGCGCGTGCCGTGTTAGGCGACCGCCGCATCACGCACTACAATAACCGCTTTACCGACAGCGACGAGGCATGCATGGACTGGCAATTCTGGATCGACCGGGGCGGCACTTTTACCGACATCGTGGCGCTGGCGCCCGATGGCCAACTGCGCACGCTGAAGCTGCTTTCCGAAAATCCCGAACACTACGCCGACGCCGCCATTGCCGGTATCCGGCAACTGATGGGCGTGGCGTCGCACGAGGCGATTCCGGTCGAGCGTATTGCCGCCGTCAAGATGGGCACCACGGTGGCCACCAACGCGCTGCTCGAGCGCAAGGGCGAGCCGACCGTGCTGGCGATCACGCGCGGCTTCGGCGACGCGCTGCGCATCGCCTACCAGAACCGGCCACGCCTGTTCGACCGCCACATTGTGCTGCCCGAACTGCTGTACACGGACGTCATCGAAATCGACGAGCGCATGGGCGCCCACGGCGAGACCGTCGTGCCGCTCGACCTGGCTGCCGCCCGCGTGGCGCTGCAAGCAGCCTACGACAAGGGCTTGCGTTCGCTGGCCATCGTCTTCATGCACGGCTACCGGTATCACGCTCACGAAAACCGCGTAGCCGAGGCCGCGCGTGCCATCGGCTACACCCAAGTGTCGGTTTCGCACCAGGCCAGTCCCTTGATGAAACTGGTCGCGCGCGGCGACACCACCGTGGTTGACGCTTATTTGTCGCCGATCCTGCGCCGCTACGTGGACCTGGTGGCGCGCGAGCTGCCGGGCGTGAATTTGCAGTTCATGCAGTCGTCCGGCGGGCTGACCGATGCCAGGGCATTCCAGGGCAAGGACAGCATCCTCAGTGGTCCGGCCGGCGGCATTGTCGGCATGGTGCGCGCCAGCCAGCTGGCCGGTTTCGACAAGGTGATCGGCTTCGACATGGGCGGCACGTCCACCGACGTCTCGCATTTTTCGGGCGAGTTCGAACGCGTGTTCGAAACCCAGGTGGCCGGGGTGCGCATGCGCGCGCCGATGATGAGCATCCACACCGTGGCGGCCGGCGGCGGTTCGGTGCTGCACTTCGACGGCAGCCGCTACCGCGTCGGTCCCGACAGCGCCGGCGCCAACCCGGGCCCGGCCAGCTACCGGCGCGGCGGCCCGCTGGCGGTCACCGACTGCAACGTCATGCTCGGCAAGATCCAGCCCGACCACTTCCCGCACCTGTTCGGCGCCGACGGCCGCCAGCCGCTTGACGCCCAGGCCGTGCGGGTGCGCTTCGTGGAACTGGCCGCGCGCATTGCCGCCGCCACCGGCAGCCCCACCACGCCCGAACAAGTTGCCGAAGGTTTCCTTGCCATCGCGGTCGGCAATATGGCCAACGCCATCAAGCAGATCTCGGTGCAGCGCGGCCACGACGTAACCGACTATGCGCTCACCAGTTTCGGCGGCGCCGGCGGCCAGCACGCGTGCCTGGTGGCCGATGCGCTGGGGATGAAAACCGTGTTCGTGCACACGCTGGCCGGCGTGATGTCGGCCTACGGCATGGGCCTGGCGGACCAGTCCAGCATGCGCGAAGCGGCGGTGGAAGCGCGCCTCGACGAAGACGCGTTGCCCGACCTCGAAGCGCGGCTGCATGCGCTGGGCCGGCAAGCGGGCGCCGACCTGCTGCACCAGGGCGTGGAGCACGAGCGCATCACCCTGATCGAACGCGTGCACCTGCGCTACGAGGGCACCGACACCGCGCTGATCGTGCTGTTCGACCAGGCCGACGGCATCGCGGCCATGCGCGCACAGTTCGAAGCCGCATACCGCAAGCGCTACTCGTTCCTGATGCAGGGCAGGGCGCTGATCGTGGAGGCGGTGTCGGTGGAGGCGGTGGGCGCATCCGACGCGCCTACCGAAGCCGCGCCCGTCGATGCAATGACTGATGCGGCCACCGCACCGGCGCCCGGCGCCGTGGTGCCGATGTACGCGAGCGGCCAGTGGCTGCAAACCGGCTTGTACCAACGCGCGGATATTCACGCGGGCGCCTTGATCGACGGCCCGGCCATCATCGCCGAGGCCAACGCCACTACCATCGTGGAAGCGGGCTGGCGCGCCGAGGCCACGCCGCGCGGCCACCTGGTGTTGCGCCGCGTGGCCGCGCTGCCGGCGCGCCGGGCGATCGGCACCAGCGCCGACCCGGTCATGCTCGAAATATTCAACAACCTGTTCATGTCCATCGCCGAGCAGATGGGCCTGCGGCTGCAAAACACGGCGTATTCCGTCAACATCAAGGAGCGGCTCGATTTCAGCTGCGCGATTTTCGACGCCGACGGCAACCTGATCGCCAACGCCCCGCACATGCCGGTGCACCTCGGTTCCATGGGCGAGAGCATCAAGACCGTGATGCGCGAAAATGCCGGCCGCATGCAGGCCGGCGACGTTTTCATGCTCAACGATCCGTACAACGGCGGCACCCACCTGCCCGACGTCACGGTCATCTCGCCCGTGTTCGACGAGGCCGGCGCCGAGATCCTGTTCTATGTGGGCTCGCGCGGCCACCACGCCGACATCGGCGGCACCACCCCCGGCTCGATGCCGCCCGACTCGCGCGTGATCGAGGAAGAGGGCGTGTTGATCAGCAATTTCAAATTGGTCGATGGGGCAAGTGCGGGCGCCGCAGGCGGCCGCCTGCGCGAAGCGGAAACCCGGGCGTTGCTGGCCGGCGCCCGCCACCCGGCGCGCAATCCCGACCAGAACCTGGCCGACTTGCGCGCGCAAGTAGCCGCCAACCAGAAGGGCGTGGAAGAGTTGCGCAAGATGGTCGCCCACTTCGGCCTCGACGTCGTGCGTGCCTACATGGGCCACGTGCAGGACAACGCCGAGGAAGCGGTGCGGCGCGTGATCAGCGCATTACGCGATGGCAGCTACCGGCTGCAGCTCGACAACGGCGCCCAAATCGAAGTGAGCGTGATGGTCGATCACGACACCCGCAGCGCCGAAATCGACTTTACCGGCACGTCGCCGCAGCTCGACAACAATTTCAACGCGCCGTCGGCCGTGTGCATGGCAGCGGTGCTGTACGTGTTCCGCACGCTGGTCGATGACGAGATTCCGCTCAACGCCGGCTGTCTCAAACCGCTGCGCGTGATCATCCCGCCCGGTTCCATGCTCAATCCGCACTACCCGGCGTCCGTGGTGTCGGGCAACGTGGAAACGTCCACCTGCATCACCAACGCTTTATATGGCGCGCTGGGTGTGATGGCGGCGGCGCAGGGTACGATGAACAATTTCACGTTCGGTAACGCCAAGTACCAGTACTACGAAACCATCAGCGGCGGCTCCGGCGCCGGTCCCGGCTTCAACGGCGTGAGCGTGGTGCAGACCAATATGACCAATTCGCGCCTCACCGATCCCGAGATCCTCGAATTCCGCTTCCCGGTGCGGCTGGAGAGCTACCGCATCCGCGCCGGCAGTGGCGGCGCCGGTGAATGGCGCGGCGGTGACGGCGGCGTGCGCACCGTACGCTTCCTGGAGCCGATGACGGCGGCAATCTTGTCCAACAACCGTATTTATCCGCCGTTCGGCATGGCCGGCGGCCACCCCGGTGCGCTGGGCCGCAATACCGTGGTGCGTGCCGACGGCACCACGGAACAGCTGGGCCATATCGGCAAGACCGATATGCAGGCCGGCGATACTTTCGTGATCGAAACCCCGGGCGGCGGCGGTTATGGCACGGTGCTGCCATGATCATCGGTCAGGCGACGACTAGCCGTCCGGCGCAACTGACCAGCCCGATGGCGGCGCGGGTGTATGCCCACGACTGGGCCGGCACCGGACTGGGCGACATTGCCTCTTGGCCAGCTTCGCTGCGCGTCAGTGTGAACCTGATACTTGCCTCGGATTTTCCATCGTGCCTGTTCTGGGGCCCGGACATGCTGATGATCTATAACGACGCCTACCTGCTGCTGATGGGCCAGAAGCCCGACGCGCTCGGCTGCCCGCTGGCCCGGATATGGAGCGAGGTCTGGGACGATATCAAGCCGATCCTCGACCGCGCCTGGCTTGGCAGCTCCACCTTCATCGAAGACTTTCCCTTGATGGTGGACCGCGACGGTCACAGCAAGGAGGCATTTTTTACTTTTTGCTACAGCCCGGTGCTGGATGAACAAGGCGTTACCGTGGGCGTGCTCGACACGGTGGTGGAAACCACGTCCAAGGTGCATGCCATGCGCGAGACGGCGCGCTTTTCGTCAGCCCTGAAGGACGAGTTGCAGGCGCTGACCCAGGACCGCGACCGCATCTGGCAACTGTCGAGCGATGCCATGACACTGCTCGACGCCAGCGACACCGTGGCAGCCATCAATCCCGCGTTCAGCCGCACCTTGGGCTGGGACGAGGGCGAACTGGCCGGCACGCCATTCACCGCGCTGGTTCATCCGCTCGAACAGGACTTCGTACTGGGGCGCCTGCGCGCCATCCGTCATGGTCGCGGCACGCCCAGGCTCGAAGTCCGGATGCGCCACCGCAACGGCGAGTACGTGCACATCGACTGGACCAACGCACTCAATGGCAATTTTCTGCTGGGAATCGGCCGCGACAGCACCGCCGAACGGGCGGCTGCCGAAGCCCTCAAACGCACCGAGGCGGCGCTGCAGCAGGCCCATAAAATGGAGGCAATGGGCAATCTGACCGGCGGCGTCGCGCACGACTTCAACAACCTGTTGCAAGTTATCGCCGGCAACCTGCACTTGCTGTCGCACGTGGTGGCGGGCGACGCCCGCGGCCAGCGCTACGTGGACAGCGCACTGGGCGGGGTGCAGCGTGGTGCGCGGCTGGCCAGCTACCTGCTGGCGTTCGGCCGGCGCCAGGCGCTGGCGCCGCGCGTGGTCAAGGTGGGCACGCTGATTGCTGCCATGGACGAGATGCTGACCCGTTCGTTGGGTGAGACGGTCAATGTGGTCACGGTCATCGCCCCCGACATCTGGAGTACGCTGGTCGATACCGCGCAGGTGGAAAACGCCGTGCTCAACTTGTGCATCAATGGCCGCGACGCCATGAACGGCCATGGCAGGCTGACCATCGAAGTGGCCAACGCCAGCCTCGATGAGCAGTATGCGAAACGCCACGCGGAAGTCCAGCCCGGACAATACGTGCGCATCGCTGTCACCGACACTGGCTGCGGCATGCCGCCCGAAGTTGTGCAACAGGCGTTCGATCCGTTCTTTTCCACCAAGCCTGAAGGGCAGGGCACCGGCCTGGGACTGTCGATGGTTTTTGGCTTCGTCAAGCAATCGGGCGGCCACATCAATATTTACAGCGAAGTAGGCAGCGGCACCACCGTCAAGCTCTACCTGCCGCGCTGCCTCGACGAACACGAGGACTGCACGGCGCCGCCGGAAGCCGACGCGGTAGTGGGCGGCAGCGAAACCGTGCTGGTGGTGGAAGACGATGAAGGCGTGCGCGATACGGCGGTCGAGTTGCTCAAGCAACTCGGCTACACTGTCCTCAAGGCCGCCGATGCCTCGGCAGCCTTGAGCATTCTTGACAGCGGCATTGGCATCGACCTGCTGTTTACGGACGTGGTAATGCCAGGTTCGCTGCGAAGTACCGACCTGGTCAGACTGGCGCGGCAAAAGACGCCTGGGCTGGCAGTGCTCTATACCTCCGGCTACGCGGAGAACGCGATCGTCCACGGCGGCCGGCTGGAGGCAGGTGTGCAGTTACTGGGCAAACCGTATTCCCGCGAGGCGCTTGCGCGCAAGGTGCGACACGTGCTGAACCGGTCTTCCGAGCAATAATAAATTCTCTTAAATATTATTTTCTGAATATTTAAATTGTTTTTAGGATACTTTAGTTTTTTTTGATCCAGTTCTGGTAAGATCGCGCCTTGTCATCGAGCCGGCCCAAAAATCGCCGTCAGTTGCCCACTTAGACTGCCTGTTAAATTTTTTGGAGCCTGCTTCATGCCCACCACGCGCCTCAAGTCCCTTTTGCTGTCCCTGTCTGCCGTTGTCGTCATGAGCGCAGGCATGGCCCACGCCGCGACCAACCTGGTCACCAACGGCAATTTCGACGACACCACCAACGGCAACAACAAGCATTTGTCGGCGTCGCCGACCAACGAGGACGACCGCACCACGCTGTCCGGCTGGACCAGCACCAGTATCGAAGGCAACGGCGGCGGCTACAACTTCGTACTGGACGCCAACACCGCCAAGACCTGGGACTCGGTCATCTGGCTCAGGAGCGAAGTGGATGGCGTGAGCAACGGCTACGCATCGTCTGCCAACGGCGGCAATATCTTTGCCTCCGATGCACTGTACGGCCCGGGCACGCTGGCGCAAACCATCACCGGCCTGAAGCAGGACGCCTATTACCAGCTGACGTTCGATTACGCGCTGGCGCAGCAAGTCGGTTTCACCGGCGCCAACACCAATAACTTCTGGCACGTGATGTTTGGCGACCAGAGCGCCAACTCGAGCGGCCTGAGCATCACCAGCGGCGGCTTCAGCGGCTGGCAGACTGCCACCATGACCTTCCAGGCATCGGGAACCAGCCAGGTGCTGTCGTTCCTGGCGCAAACCACCGCGCCGGGCGCGCCGCCGTTCCTGCTGCTCGATGGCGTCAACCTGACCGCCGTACCGGAGCCAACCACCTGGGCCATGATGCTCGGCGGTTTCGGCTTGATCGGTTTCCTGGCGCGCCGTCGCCAGCGTGGCAGCGCCGCTCTGGCGTAAGCACTTTCCATGTCCGAGACATTGGCCGGGTTTGCCGCCACTGCGGTGCGCCTGGTCGCCTGGCTGGTGCTGCTGACGGTGGTGTTCGTGCCATTGGAGCGCTGGTTCGGTGCGCGCCATGCGCCCCGGCCGCGCCGCGAGCACGCGCACAATATCGCGTATTACATCATCAGCAGCATGGCGCCGATTGTCTTGCTCGGTGTGCCGACGGCCTTGCTGGCGGTGCTGGCCCAGAAAGTGGTGCCGGAGGCGCTGACCAGCGCGATTGCCGGCCTGCCGCTGGCAGTAAAAGTGGCGCTGGTGTTCATCGTCGGCGAAACCGGGTTTTACTGGGGCCATCGGCTCAGCCACGAACTGCCTTGGCTGTGGCGCTTCCACGCGCTGCACCACAGCACCGAGCACATGAATTTCCTGGCCAATACCCGCACCCATCCGGTGGACATGGTGATCACGCGGCTGTTCGGCCTGGTGCCGCTGTACTTGCTGGGTTTGGCCGGTCCCACCATGGCCGGTACCGCCGCGCCAGCCGCGCTGCTGGTGGTGGGGACGTTGTGGGGCTTCTTCATCCACGCCAACCTGCGCTGGCGGTTCGGTCCGCTGGAATGGCTGATCTCCACGCCGGCCTTCCACCACTGGCACCATAGCCGCAACGACCACATCAACCGCAACTACGCCTCGACCTTGCCGGTGCTCGATCGCCTGTTTGGCACCTATTATCTGCCGCGCCACTGGCCGGCCGAGGTCGGTACCGACACGCCGCAGCCAGCCACCCTGGCCGGCCAGTTGCTCGACCCGCTGGCGCCAGCCCCCAAAGCGCGCTGAGCTTTCCACACGGTACCGATGGTATCGGCTGGCGATACCATCGGCGCTGGACTTGATGACAACGTTGCTCCACAGTACAGTCGAACTTTTATGCTGTGCTGGAGGTTACCTTGCATCGATTGAAAAAACTCTTGCGCGGGAGCTCGTCGGCCAACACGGCGGTGCTGTCGGCATTCTTTCTCTGCGGCCTGTATTTCGCTTCGTGGTGCCTGATCAATCAGTGGTCCAGCATGCCCGGCACCATGATCTTTTACCGTTGATTAGGCGGAAGTAGCGATACCGTACTTGCGCTGGGTGTGATGATATTGCGCCATTAACGCATCGAGCGCAGGGTGGTGCGCGTCGATCTTGCGCATGCGTTCGAGCAGGTACACGGCCTGTTCGGCCAGCGGCGCCTCCCAGCCCATGTCGTCGAGCTGCTTGAGGATGGCCGACGCGGCTGCCGGCAGCAGCGTCATATTGGCCGGCGCCTTGCGCAGGCCGGCATTGAGGGTATCCACCGCTGCGCGCAGGTCGCCTTGCTTGCTTTTTTCGGCCGCGTGCGCCAGCAGTTCGCCCACCTGCATCCTGATCTGCTCGCCCATGCCTTGCGCCAGGTCGTGGCGTCCCGCCTTTTCAAACACGTCCACCGCATCGTCCATCGACACGCCGCTGGCGTCGTCGTTCATCAGGTCCAGCATCACGGAAGACGCTTGCTGGTCGAGCTTGACGTTCAGGCAGCTCTGGATCAGGTCGAGCTTGAGCCCGCTCGACAGCCCGCGCGTGTTGGCGATATTGTTGACCGCCATGGTCAGCTCGGTGGCGGCGGCCGTGAGGTTGCCGGCCATTTCCTGCACCATGCCAGCGGCAATTGCGCGGCAGGTATCGGTGTTGGCATTGCTGCGCAGCGAGCGCTCCATGTCGCGGATCACGCCGCCGGCCTGGTGGGCATCGCCTTTTTTGACCAGTGTCTTGACCAGCTTGACGTGGTCCTCGGGGTCGCGGAATTCAGAATACTTGGCCTTGTTGACGACCTGCTTGAACGCCCGCTCGGCAGCACCCACGTCGCCGGTGGCAAACGCCACCTCACCCAGGTGGCGCAGGCGGCGCACCATGTGCGGTGAAATTTCCACCGCGTCTTCCAGCACCTTCTTGGCCGACTGCTGCTGGCCCAGCGCCTGCAAGGTGTGCGCCAGCAAATCGTAGGCGGCCATGAAGGTGGTGTGGTGTTGCAGCAGGTCGGTCAGGGTTTGCTGCGCCTCGACCAGCTTGCCCAGGCCAAACTGGCAGCGCGCCAGGCCCAGCTTGGCCCAGGCGGTAGGGCGGGTGAGCAGGATGGCCTGGTACACGAACTCGGCCTCCGCCAGGTCATCGATCGACACCAGCAGCTCGGCCCGCAAGCGCGCATAGTCGGCAGCGTAGCGGGCATTGGTCTGTTCGCCGTCCTTGCAGCCGGCAATCGCCTTGCGGATATTGCCGGCCGCAACCTGCTGATAGACGGGCCAGAATACTTCGCGCCGCTCCACCGCGCGGCGGATCCGTTGCAGCAGGGCGTCCACGGTGAACGGCTTGAGCACGTAATCGGTCGGGGCCAGCTCCACCGCGCCGATCACGCGGCTGTACATCCCCTCGGACGTGATCATGATGAAGATCGTCCATGCCGGGATCAGGCGATGATGGCGCAGGTCTTCCAGCAGTTGCTGGCCGTCCTGGCCGCTGTTTTCGTTGCCGTTGCCGAGGTCGTACTCGCACAGCACGATGTCGAATTGCTTCTTGGTCAGCTGGCGTATGGCCGTGCCCGATCCCACCGCGTATTCGATACGGGTGATCTCGCACTGGTTCAGCATATTGTGCAGGCTGCCGCGCATGCCCGGATTCGGGTCCACGATCAGTACCGACAACTCGCTATATTCGGCCATGTTTTCCATCCATTCAGATTGGTTCTAGCATAACCGAAGGTCGTTCAAAGCACGCGTTTTTGCGTTGCACAAGGCGCATTTCGGCGCGTGGCAGGCGTGAAATGTTGCTTGCGGAATACTTCGCGGTACGTTTCGGGGTTATCTTGGCGCTGTATGGCGAGGGTGGGAAAGGGTATAATGCGCGCAAAAGGAATTCTGCAAGCCCAAGCCTGTGTTTAATTTTCGCTTTCTACCTTTAATCCGCAGCCACGCTGCATCAACTACTCCTCCATCATGTTGATACTCCCGGGCTCCAACGCCCTGTCCGCCTTCCGCAGCCAACGCCTGTTAAACCAACTGCAAGCCGCGCTCCCCCAGGTCGCCGCAGTCCAGGCCCGCTATGTCCACTTCATCGATGCCGCCCAGCCGCTGTCGGCCGACGACACCAGCCGCCTCGGCGCGCTGCTGACCTACGGCGAACCGGCTCACGCCGACAACGCTGACGGGGCGGTCGAGGAATTCTTCGTGATCCCGCGTTTCGGCACCATTTCGCCGTGGGCGTCCAAGGCCACCGACATCGTGCACAACTGCGGCATGGCGCACATCAAGCGCGTCGAGCGCGGCATCGCGTTCCGCATCAACCTGAAAGCCGGCATCCTGGGCAGCAGCATCGGCGCGCCGAAAAAGCTGTCGGACCAGGATGTGCTGACCGTGGCAAGCCTGCTGCATGACCGCATGACCGAGTCCGTCTTGCGCCACCCGGACGAAGCGGCTGGCCTGTTCCGTACGCTGGACGCCAAGCCGTTGGAAACGGTGGATGTCATCGGCGCCGGCGCCGGTGCGCTGGAACAAGCCAATACCGACCTGGGCCTGGCGATGTCGCAGGACGAGATCGAGTACCTGGATGCGGCGTTCACCCGCGCCGGCCGCAACCCGACCGACGTCGAACTGATGATGTTCGCGCAAGCCAATAGCGAACACTGCCGCCACAAGATCTTCAACGCCGACTGGACCATCGACGGCGTGGCACAACCGAAATCGCTGTTCGGCATGATCAAGAATACGCACGAGCTGCAGCCGAAGGGCACCGTGGTGGCCTACAGCGACAACTCGTCGATCATGGAAGGCGCCACCGTGATGCGTTTCTTCCCGCAAGGCGCTGGCCAGGAATACGCCCCGGTCACCGAGCTGACCCACACGCTGATGAAGGTGGAAACCCATAATCACCCGACCGCCATCTCGCCATTCCCGGGCGCGTCCACCGGCGCCGGCGGCGAGATCCGCGATGAAGGCGCCACCGGCCGCGGCGCCAAGCCCAAGGCTGGCCTGGCCGGCTTCACGGTCTCGAACCTGCTGCTGCCGGGCGCCGTGCAGCCGTGGGAAGTCGACGCCGACGGTAAAGCTTATGGCAAGCCGGACCGCATTGCTTCCGCCCTGCAAATCATGATCGACGGCCCGCTCGGCGGCGCCGCGTTCAGCAACGAATTCGGCCGTCCGGTCCTGGGCGGCTACTTCCGTACTTACGAGCAAAATGTCAGCGCCCAGTTTGGCGCGGCCACCGTGTTCGGCTACCACAAGCCGATCATGATTGCTGGCGGCATCGGCAATATCTCGTCGCAGCACACGCACAAGAACGACATCCCGGTCGGCAGCCTGCTGGTGCAGCTCGGCGGTCCCGGCATGCGTATCGGCATGGGCGGTTCCGCTGCCTCGTCGATGGCCACCGGCACCAACACCGCCGACCTGGACTTCGACTCGGTCCAGCGCGGCAACCCGGAAATGGAACGTCGCGCCCAGGAGGTCATCAACGGCTGCTGGCAGCTGGGCCAGGACAATCCGATCATCTCGATCCACGACGTCGGCGCCGGCGGCCTGTCGAACGCTTTCCCGGAGATCACCAACGACGCCAAGCGCGGCGCGATTTTCGACCTGCGCAAGATTCCGCTGGAAGAGAGCGGCATGGCGCCAAAAGAGATCTGGTCCAACGAATCGCAGGAACGCTATGTACTGGCGATTGCGCCGGAAAGCCTGCCGCTGTTCCAGGCCCTGTGCGAACGCGAGCGCTGCCTGTTTGCCGTGGTCGGCACCGCCACCGAGGAACGCCAGCTCAAGCTGATCGATCCCGAGCTGGGCAACAACCCGGTCGATATGCCGATGGACGTGTTGCTGGGCAAACCGCCAAAAATGCAGCGCGACGTCGAACACGTGGTGCGCGAACTGCCGGCGTTGGACCTGACAGGCATCGACCTGGAAGAGGCCGCCAAGCGCGTGCTGCTGCTGCCGACCGTGGGCGACAAATCGTTCCTGATCACCATCGGCGACCGCACCGTGGGCGGCATGTCGGTGCGCGACCAGATGGTTGGTCCATGGCAGGTGCCGGTCGGCGACTGCGCCGTCACGACCATGAGCTTTGAAGGCTACCTGGGAGAAGCAATGGCCATGGGCGAGCGCACCCCGCTGGCCGTGATCGACGCGGCTGCCTCGGGCCGCATGGCGGTCGCGGAAGCAATCACCAATATTGCCGCCGCGCCGATTGCCGACATTTCCGACATCAAGCTGTCCGCCAACTGGATGGCTGCCTGCGGCCAGCCGGGCCAGGACGCCGCGCTGTACGACACCGTCAAGGCGGTGGGCATGGAACTGTGCCCGGCGCTCGGTATCAGCATCCCGGTCGGCAAGGATTCGCTGTCGATGCGAACCACCTGGAAAGAGGGCGACGATGCCAAGGCCGTGCTGTCGCCGGTATCGCTGATCGTCTCGGCATTCGCACCGGTCTATGACGTGCGCAAATCGCTGACGCCGCAGATCAAGACCGATGCCGGTGAGACCTCGATCATCCTGATCGACCTCGGTCGTGGCAAGAACCGCCTGGGCGCCTCGGCGCTGTCGCTGGTGATGAACCAGCTGGGCAACGACACGCCGGACGTGGACAGCGCGGAAGACCTGAAAGGCTTCTTTGCCGCCATCCAGCAACTCAATCGGGACGGCAAGCTGCTGGCCTACCACGACCGTTCCGACGGCGGCCTGTACGGCACGCTGACCGAGATGGCGTTTGCCGGCCGTGCCGGCCTGTCGATCAACCTCGACATCCTGACCCTTGAACAAGGCCATGGCGCCGACCAGGGCGATGCCAAGAACTGGGCCGGCCAGATCGCCGAACGCCGCAACGAGCAAACCCTGCGCGCGCTGTTCTCGGAAGAGCTGGGCGCCGTGATCCAGGTCCGCGCCGACGAAAAATCGCTGGTCATGGATGTGCTTCGCAGCTTCAACCTGGGCGCCTGCAGCCATATCATCGGTAAACCGAACGACCGTGGCGTGATCGAGTTCACCCGCGACGCCAAGCTGATCTACAGCCAGCCGCGCAGCGCGCTGCACCGCCTGTGGAGCGAAACCAGCTGGCGCATCGCCCGCCTGCGCGACAACCCGGCCTGCGCGGACGCCGAATACGACCGCCTGCTCGACGAACAGGATCCAGGCATGCAGCCGAAGGTCACGTTCGACCTGGCCGAGAATATCGCCGCGCCGTTCCTGGCCACCGGCGTGCGTCCGCGCGTTGCCATCCTGCGCGAGCAGGGCGTCAACTCGCATATCGAAACCGCTTACGTGATGCACCAGGCCGGCTTTACCGCGGTCGATGTCCACATGAGCGACCTGATTGCCGGCCGCGTCAAACTCGACGACTTCCAGGGAATTATCGCCGTCGGTGGTTTCTCGTATGGTGACGTATTGGGTGCGGGCGAGGGCTGGGCTAAAACCATCCTGTTTAATACCGCGTTGTCGGAACAATTCGCGCGCTTCTTTGCGCGTGGCGACAGTTTCGGCTTGGGCGTATGTAATGGTTGCCAGATGATGAGTAATCTGAAATCGATTATTCCCGGCGCCCATGCCTGGCCGAAATTCACCACCAATAAATCGGAGAAATTCGAAGCCCGCTTTGCGATGGTGGAAGTATTGGATTCCCCGTCGATATTCTTCAATGGCATGGCCGGTACCCAAACCCCGATCGCGATTGCGCACGGTGAAGGTTATGCCGACTTTACCCAGACCGGGAATATTACCGAAGCTGTCGCTGCCATGCGCTTTGTCGATAACCGTGGTGATGCGACCGAAGCCTATCCGTATAACCCGAATGGCTCGCCGCAGGGCCTGACCTCGGTCACCACGGCCGACGGCCGCTTCACGGTCATGATGCCGCACGCCGAGCGTGTATTCCGCACGGTGCAGCAGTCGTGGCATCCGGAAGGGTGGGGCGAAGAATCGCCGTGGATGCGCATGTTCCGTAACGCGCGCAAGTTCGTCGGTTAAGCTTTAACCGCTCAATTGAAACCGGGTCCCTGCGCAAGCAGCGGCCCGGTTTTTCTTTGTCTGAATCGGTGCGGTAGCCGAGGTCCAGCCCGAAAGGCAGGACTATCTCGGATATATGGCGCGGATCAAGCTGGAAAGCAGCTGGAACGTGCCAAAAACTGGTTCGGTACAAGCGTGGAAGGCCGTAAACGACAACGCCCGGCACGAGGCCGGGCGCTGTTTAGCTCAGAACAGCCTTGAAGCTGTCTGGTTCCTGATTACTGAACCTTGGCTTTCTTTTGCAGTTCGTCGCGGTAGGCGGCGATCTTGCCTTGCTGCATTTGCTGCGAGATCTGCTGCTTGACCTGGTCGAACGGTGGGAACTGGGCGTCACGTGGTGCTTCGTCCAGCTTGATCACGTGGTAACCGAACTCGGTCTTGACCGGGGTTTCGGTGATCGCGCCTGGTTTCAGGGCCACCATCGCATCGGCAAACGGCTTGACCAGCTTGCCTGGCGACATCCAGCCCAGGTCGCCACCGTTGTTGGCGGAACCGTCTTTCGACACCTTGGCCAGCTCTTCGAATTTACCGCCCGCTTTCAGCTTGGTGATAATGTCCTTGGCTTCCTGTTCGGTGGTGACCAGGATATGGCGCGAGTGATATTCCTTGCCGCCGTTGGCTGCCTTGTATTTATCGTACTCGGCTTTGATATCGGCATCCTTGACCGGATTCTTTTTCACATAATCGGCCAGCATGGCGTTGATGATAATGCTCTGGCTGGCGTTATCGATGGCGGCTTTGACGTCGGCCTTATTGCCATAACCTTGTTTATTGGCTTCCTGCAGCATGACTTCGCGGCCGATCAATTCTTTCTTGACCATTTCGCGCAATTGCGGGCTGTCAGGTTGCTGGCCCTGGGCCACAACTTGTTTGACCATTTGGTCTGCCTTGGCGGCCGGAATGGCTTTGCCATTCACGGTGGCGAGATTTTGCGCAAAGGCGGGCGCTGCAACAACAGCAATCATGGCTAACAATAGACGGGCTGGTTTCAACATCATTATTTAAATCCTTTAAAAGCTTGAGATTGCACTTGGATGCGCATATTACCAACTTGAAATGAAAAACGGCGCCCACTAGGGCGCCGCCTTGCAGAACATTACTGCACTTTTGCTTTTTTAACCAGTTCTTCCTGGTAAGCTTGTACTTTCTTCTGCATCAGGCCTTCTTGTACCTGGCCCTTGACTTCTTCCAGCGGCGGCAGTTTTACAGCGCGGGTATCGTCCACCTTGATCACGTGCCAGCCGTTAGGCGTTTGCACTGGCTTCTCGGTCACGCCACCTTTTTGCAGGTTGACGAAAGCTTGCGAGAACACTGGTGGGAACGACGACGGGGTAGCCCAGTCCAGGTCGCCACCGTTGGCAGCCGAACCGGTGTCTTTCGACTGCTTGGCCAGGTCTTCGAACTTGGCGCCGCCTTTGAGCTTGGCAATCACGTCGTTGGCTTCGGCTTCGGTTGCCAGCAGGATGTGACGCACGTGGTACTCTTTTTCAGCCGATGCGGCAGCAACCGCTTTGTCGTACTCGGCCTTGACGTCGGCTTCCGATACCGGATTTTTCTTGACGTAGTCCATCACCAGGGCGTTGGTGATGATTTGCTGACGGGCGTTTTCGAGTTGTTCCTTGACCGCTGCATTTTTGCCGTAGCCTTGTTTCTCGGCTTCTTGCATCATTACTTCGCGGCCGATCAGGTCTTTCTTGATCAGTTCGCGCAACTGAGGCGAATCCGGCTGCTGGCCCTGGGCGACGACTTGCTTGACGACGGCGTCAACACGCGAGCTCGGGATGGCTTTGCCATTAACAACGGCAACATTTTGTGCGAAAGCAGGTACGGCGGCAACGGCGAGAAGTGCAATCAGCAAACGGGCTGGCTTGAAAGTCATTATTAATTCCTGTAGGGGGAAGATTTAGCGAAAACCGGAGGAGGGAGTTAGATCTGCTATCTGTGTTTTTGTTCAGTTTTGTGTTCGATTATTTCTGAAACCAATAGCCTCGGTCCACCCCACCGGCACTACATCATACTTCGGACGGTGCCAATGCAGTAATGGCCAATGCATGAATTTCTTTATGCATCATATCGTTCACGGAATCATACACGAGTCGATGTCTTGTGACGAGTTTCTGCCCCTCAAATTGTAACGAAACGATTCTGACACTGTAATGTCCGCCTCCAGAAGCGGCGCCGGCATGGCCGGCGTGCAAATGGGAGTCGTCGTTGAGCGTCAATTCGACCGGGGCCAGGGCCGCTTCCATCTTGCTGCGGATGCGTTCGATGCGGGTATCGTTCATGGCTGTTCTTTCATGTGACGCGAGAGATAAACGGTCTGGCCGATGATGAAGACGAACATCAACGCGGTGGTGCCGAACATCTTGAAGTTGACCCAGGCGTCGGTATTGCCCTTGAACAGCACGAAGGCGACATACCAGTTTAGTACGCCCATCACCGTGAAGAAGGCGATCCAGGCCAGGTTGATGCGGCTCCAGCCCGCGTCGGGCAGTTCGACGAACTCGCCCATCGACTTGCGCATCAGGTTTTTCTTGAACACCAGGTCGCTAACCAGCAAGCCGATGGCAAACGACCAGTAAACGATGCTGAGCTTCCATTTGACGAAGGCTTCGTCGTGCAGGTAAATGGTGAGGCCGCCGAAGAACACGAACATGGCCAGCGAGAACCACATCACGCCTTCGACCTTACGCCCGCGCACTTTCAGGTAGGCGATCTGCAGCACGGTGGCCAGGATGCCGACCACCGTGGCCAGCACGATGGGAGCCTGGTCCGGCGTCACGCTGCCACCCGAAATGATGCTGCCCAGGTAGGTGTTGGTGAACACCTGGGCTGCTTCGGCATGCATGCCAGCCAGTTTATAGGCGCCGAAGAACAGGATGACCGGGAATAAGTCGAACAGGAATTTCATGTTGCCTCAGTATTTATTTACTCTTGTGGATCGAACCGTAACGACGCCGAGTTGATGCAATAACGCAGCCCGGTTGGCGGCGGGCCGTCCGGGAACACGTGTCCCAGGTGGGCGTCGCACACGGCGCACAGAATTTCGGTGCGCAGCATACCATGGGTGCGGTCGGTTTTCTCGATCACGTTGGCCGGATCGATGGCTTCGAAGTAGCTGGGCCAGCCGCAACCGGAGTCGAACTTGGTGTCGGAGCGAAACAGCGGCGTGTCGCAGCAGACGCAGGTATAAATACCGTGTTCGTGGTGATCCCAGAACTTGCCGGTGAAGGCGCGTTCGGTGGCGGCGTGGCGGGTAACCTGGTATTCCATCGGATCGAGCATGGCGCGCCATTCGGCGTCGGACTTGGTGACTTTATTGGTCATGGCTTAGATCTTTCTTAAGAAGAACAACTTACTTCGAGATGGCTGGCCCAGTCGGGGGGCAAGGCGGCGTAGTGGTCGTGCTCGGGCTGCTCGTCGTACGGGTGCTGCAAGATTGCCAGCAATTTCGCCACTTCCGAGTAGTCCTGCTGTTGCGCCTTGTCGATGGCCACCTGGGCCAGGTAATTGCGCAGCACGTATTTGGGGTTGATTTGGTTCATCGCAAGCTGGCGGTCGGCATCGACACTGTGCTCGGCTTGCAGGCGCTGTCGGTACTGCCCGGCCCAGGCGTCGAAAGCAGGGCGGTCGATGAACAGGTCGCGCAGCGGCTCGTCGCCGCTGGCGTCCGCCGCCTTGAGGCCGCCCAGGCGGCGGAAGAACAGCGTGAAATCGACGCCATTGGCCTGCATGACAGCAAACATGGCGTCGAACAGGGCGCGGTCGGCATCGGCATGCGCGTCGAGCTGGGTCAAGCCCAGCTTGGCGTGCAGCAGTTCGTCGAGCCTGGCGGCGAAGGCGGGCTGATAAACGTCGAGCGCGGCTTGCGCGTCTTCCGGCTCGCCGATCAGCGGCAGCAGGGCCTGGGCCAGCGCATAGCAGTTCCAGTGGCCAACCTGCGGCTGGTTCGCGTACGAGTACCGGCCTTGCTGGTCGGTGTGATTGCAGATGTGGTCGGCGTCGAACGCTTCCATGAAGCCGAACGGACCGTAATCGATGGTCAGGCCCAGAATCGACATATTGTCGGTATTCATCACGCCGTGCATGAAGCCGACCGACTGCCACTGGGCGACCATGTGCGCGGTGCGGCGCGTGACTTCCGCCAGCAGGCCCTGGTAAGGGTTGTCGCTGGCGCGCAGATCGGGATAAAAATGGTCGATGACGTAGTCGGCCAGCACTTTCAGTTGTTCGTTCTGCTTGCGGTAGTACCAATGCTCGAACGAGCCGAAGCGCACGAAGCTGGGCGCCATGCGCACCACGACGGCAGCGGTTTCCACCGTCTCGCGCATCACGCCCTGGTTGGAGCCGGCGATCGACAGCGCGCGCGACGTCGGTATGCCGAGGCCATGCATGGCTTCCGAGCACAGGAATTCACGTATCGAGGACCGCAGCACGGCACGGCCGTCGCCCATGCGCGAGTACGGCGTCTGGCCGGCGCCCTTCCATTGCAGTTCCAGCGGACCGTTATCGGTGGCGGCCGCGCCAAACAGGATGGCGCGGCCGTCGCCCAGCTGGCCGGCCCACACGCCAAACTGGTGGCCCGAATACACGGCTGCCAGCGGTTGCCCCTGTTCCGGTACGGCATTGCCGACCAGGATGTCGAGGCTGTTCGCGACCTGGTCCGGCGAAAGCTTGAGCAGTTGTGCCGCCGACGGGCTGACCGCCACCAGGTACGGCGCGGGCAGCGGAGTAGGCATCAGCCGGGTGTAGAACGCGGGCGGCAGGGACGCAAAAGAATTGTCCAGCGGCAGCGAGGTCAGATTGGTAGCGATGATGGTTCCTGTGAAGAGCACCCGGCCCAGGGGCCGGAAAGCGCGATTTTACCGCAGCACGGCCAAGTGCGTCGCATGCACATGCTTGCTAATAGTAAGTTACTTCATTGATAAATTGATTGACGGTAATACGTACTTCCACTTAAAATATTGCCTTGCAGCATTTCTCAGATTTCACATTTCCCACCTTGCGCTCCAGGATCCCATGTTCACTAGCATCACTATCCGTACCCGGCTGATTGTCTCGATGGCAGTACTTGGCCTGTTGATTATTTCCATCGGCGCGGTCAGCCTGTTCGGCATGAACAAGGTGAATTTCGCGCTCAAGGATGTGTATTCGAACCAGATGGCGTCTGTGCTGATCCTCACCGAGTCGAAGAACTTCCTCAATCGTGCGCGCTTTGTCATCGATCGCGGCGTGTTCCACCCGGAGTCTCCTGAACTGGACAAGACGCTGGCCCGCGCCGAAGGCTTCATTCTCGATGGCGACAAATCCTGGAAATCGTACTTGTCGCTGCCGCTGACGGGCGAAGAGCAGCAACTGGCGACCGACCTCGACAAGAAACGCACGGTCTATATTGGTTTCCTGCGCGAGCTGATGGCCGCGATCAAGTCGCAGAACGCCGAGAAAATCGACGATCTGGCGATGAACAAGATGAGCAAGGAATTCGGCATTTTTGATGCGGCGTCCAACAAGCTGGAAAAATACCAGCTCGACGGCGCGCGCAAACACTACGACGACAGCCAGTCGTTCTTCAGCGCCTTCGAGGTCGGCTTTGTGATTGCGCTGCTGGGCGGCATGGTGCTGATCGTGTTCTCGACCCTGCGCCTGCTGTCGGCCATCCTCAAACCGCTGCGCGCCGCGCTGGGCCACTTCGACCAGATCGCGGGCGGCAACTTGGCCAACGATATCCGCGTCGAACGCGACGACGAAATGGGCAGCCTGATGCAAGGCTTGATCAAGATGCAGGACCAGATGTCCACCACCGTGCGCGGCATCCGCAACGGCAGCAATTCGATCGCGACCGCCAGCGCGGAAATTTCGCAGGGCAATCTTGACCTGTCGCGCCGCACCGAGAACCAGGCTGCCGCGCTGGAAGAAACCGCGTCGTCGCTGGAAGAACTGACCACCACCGTGCGCCACAACGCCGACAACGCGCGCCAGGCCAATCACCTGGCGGTCACCGCGCAAGACGTGGCCAGCAAGGGCGGCCAGCTGGTGTCGCAGGTGGTCGATACCATGAGCACGATTAACGGCTCGTCGCGCAAGATCGCCGACATTATCGGCGTGATCGACGGTATTGCATTCCAGACCAATATCCTGGCGCTGAACGCGGCAGTGGAAGCGGCCCGTGCCGGCGAGCAGGGCCGTGGCTTTGCCGTGGTCGCGACGGAAGTGCGCAACCTGGCCCAGCGCTCGGCGGCGGCAGCCAAGGAAATCAAGGAACTGATCACGGCGTCAGTGGAGCAGGTGGATGCCGGTTCGCAACTGGTGGACAAGGCCGGCGCGACGATGGACGAGATTGTCAGCAGCGTCGAACGCGTGACCGGCATCATCAGCGAGATCATGGTGGCCGGTGAAGAACAGAGCGAAGGCATCAACCAGATCAACCAAGCCATTGCCCAGATGGATGAAGTGACGCAGCAAAATGCGGCGCTGGTGGAAGAGGCGGCGGCAGCGGCGGGCTCGCTGCAGGAACAGGCGGCCACCCTGGAGGAGCTTGTCAGCACCTTCAAGGTCGATGCACAGTCGGCGCCGCGCCTGGGCCATGGCGCCAAACGTCCGGTCCTGGCATTGGGCCGCTGAATTGGCGCGGCCGGCCAGGCCGGGCCACGACTGGCGCGGCCTGCCCATGCCGGGCCACGCCAGGCCGGGCCATGCGATGACGAGCAACGCCGGCCCCGCTGCCTAGGCGCGCAAGCAGCGCCTCATTCCCTAACGGGACAGGTTCTTAGCCGACGTCAGCCAGCAGCAGCGAAACATAGAGCAAAAAGCGGTCTTCCAGCCGCGACAGATCAAGCCCGGTGATGTCGCCGATGCGACGCAGCCGGTAGTCGAGCGTATTGCGGTGGATGTGCAACGCTTCCGCCGTCGCCGCCAGGTGGCTGTCGTGGCGGAACCAGGTCTCTAACGTGCGCTGCAACAGTTCCTTGTTCTTGTCCTGCGCCTGCAGGCGCAGCATCGGCTGGCGCAGTTGCTCAGCCTGCCATCCGGCATCGAGACCCGATAACAACACCGGCAACGCCTGGTCATAATAGCTGTAGCGTCGCCGTCCGCCATCGCGGGCGCGGCCGATGCGCGCCGCCGTGCGCGCGCTCTGGTACGAGATCGCCACGTTATCCAGGCCTGCCAGGGCGATCCCCACCGTCAGTCCGTGAGCTTGCGCGCCTTCTTCATTGAGCAATGTCGCCATCGCCTCGAGCTTGCGCTGGGCCCAGGCCGGAACATCGGTGGCGGCCACGCTGTCATGAAAATCGAGGATGACCAGCTCGTGCGAGCTGGCCGCCGCCGTCAGTGCCGACGGCTGCCGGCCCAGCAGGCGCAACTGCAGGCGCTGGATTTCGCTCAGTGCTTCCACGGTGCCGGCCGCCCGGTCGTCCAGTTCCAGCAACATCACCACGTGCGGATGACGGAAGTCCACGCCCAGGCGCCGCGCCCACGATTCCAGCCCGGACCGGCCGCCGGGATCGCTGGCGATCAGTTGCAGCACGAAGGTTTCGCGATAGCGCGAGTCGCGTTGCAGGGCATCGGTCAGTTGCGCCTGTTCCAGGATCATTTCGGCAGTCAACCGTACCAGTTCGCCAAACTGGCGCACGTCGTCCGGTGCGCCCGAGAGGCCGATGGCGCCGCACCGCTGGCCGTTGACGCTCAAAGGGAGGTTGATGCCGGGCTGGGCGCCGTGCATATTGCGGGCGCTGGCCGCATCTATCTCGACCGGCAACTGCTTGGCCAAGGCCAGCATCGCGCCCGTGTGCAACTCGCCGATGCGGGCAGCATTGCCGCTGGCGACGATGCTGCCGTGGGCATCCATCACGTTGACGTTGTACGGGATGATTTTCATCGTGCGGGTGACGATGTCCTGCGCCAACGCGCTGTTCAAGATGGTCATGGCTAGCTGTTCATGGTGGGTTAACTGCAGCCGCCATTGTGCCAAGGAACGACGGATTGCGCTCGAAAGTCGTTTTTCTAGGGAAATATTTGGGCGTTTGCCCAGTATTTTGCCGTGTTGACTGCCAATTCTCGTGCATTCGGCCGATGATTTTTATGCAGCGATTCCAGATAATCAGCGCTGTCAGTCGTCATGACACTACAACATCTAGGAGACCTGCATGGGCAATTCCACCACCACCGCTGCCACGGCCGGTGCCGTACTCGACGGCGCCTACAAAAAAGCCACCTGGCATCTGATTCCATTTATCTTCGTCTGTTACTTCTTCAACTACCTGGACCGCGTCAACGTCGGTTTCGCCAAGCTGGAGATGATGGACGCGCTCAACCTGAGCAACACCGTGTACGGCCTCGGCGCCGGCATCTTCTTCATCGGCTATGTCCTCAGCGGCGTGCCAAGCAATCTGATCCTGCATAAACTGGGCGCGCGGCGCTGGATCGCCGTGATGATGATCATGTGGGGCGCCTTGTCGGCCGCCATGTTGTTCGTCACCACGCCCACCTCGTTCTACGTGCTGCGCTTCTTCACCGGTGTGGCCGAGGCTGGCTTCTTCCCGGGCATGGTGCTGTACTTCACCCACTGGTTCCCGTCGCAAAAGCGCGGCCAGGTGATGGCGCTGTTCATGTCGGCCATCCCGATTTCGGGCCTGATCGGCGGACCGCTGTCGGGCTGGATGCTGGCGCACTTCTCGGCCGGCCAGGGCGGCATGGCCGGCTGGCAGTGGCTGTTCCTGCTGCAGGGTCTGCCGACCGTGCTGCTGGGCGTGGCCGTGTACTTCTACCTGAATGACGGCATCGCCCAGGCCAAGTGGCTGAGCACGCAAGAAAAAGCCGCCATGCAGACCGCGCTCGACGACGACGAAAAGCAGCGCCAGGCGACCAGCACCGTCGGCCAGTCGATCGGCGACGTGCTGAAAAACGGCAGCGTGTGGATGCTGGGCGTGATTTACTTCAGCATCCAGATGGGCGTGTACGCAATTAACTTCTGGCTGCCATCGATCATCAAGTCGCTCGGCTACGACACCCAGACCGTCGGCTGGCTTAGCGCCATTCCTTACCTGTTTGCCGCCGTGTTCATGGTGTGGGCAGGCCGTTCGGCTGATAAGCACCGCGAACGCCGCTGGCACGTCAGTGCGCCGATGCTGATGGGCCTGTTCGGCCTGATGATGGCCGCCAACTTCTCCACCAATCCGCTGGTCGTGATGGTCGGCCTGTCGATGGCCACCATGGGCGCACTGGCCGCACTGTCGATGTTCTGGTCGCTGCCGGCCGCCTTCCTCGGCAGCGCCGCTGCCGCCGCCGGCCTGGCGCTGATCAACTCGCTGGGCCAGATCGCCGGCTTCGTCAGCCCGTTCCTGGTCGGCTGGATCAAGGACGCCACCCAGAGCACCGATGCCGCCCTGTATGTGTTGTCGGCGGTGATGCTGCTCGGCGCGCTGCTGGTCCTGCGGGTGCCAGCCAAGTTAGTGAATCGATAATCATCATGAACAAGCAACTGAAATTCGTCATCGCTCCCGATTCGTTCAAGGAAAGCTTGAGCGCGATGGCGATTGCCAATGAAATCGAAGCGGGCTTCCGTGAAATCTTCCCGGACGCCGTTTACGTCAAGGTGCCGGTGGCCGACGGTGGCGAAGGCACGGTGCAAGCCATGATCGACGCCAGCGGCGGCCGCCGCGTGGATCTGTCGGTGCGCGGCCCGCTGGGCGAGCCGGTGGACGCCTTCTACGGCATCATGGGCGACGGTCAGACGGCAGTGATCGAGATGGCTGCCGCCAGCGGCCTGGAACTGGTCCCGCCCAACCGCCGCGACCCGCTGCACACCACCAGCTACGGCACTGGAGAGCTGATTCGTGACGCGCTGGACGCCGGCGCGCGCCGCTTCGTGCTCGGCATCGGCGGCAGCGCCACCAACGACGGCGGCGCCGGCATGGTGCAGGCGCTCGGCGGCCGCCTGCTCGACGCGACCGGGCGCGACCTGGCGCCGGGCGGCGGCGCGCTCGACGCGCTGGCCCGGATCGACCTGTCCGGGCTCGACGCCCGCATCAAGGACTGCGTGTTCGATGTGGCGTGCGACGTCAGCAATCCGCTGGTGGGGCCGCAGGGCGCTTCCCACATCTTCGGCCCGCAAAAGGGCGCCACGCCGGCCATGGTGGCGCTGCTCGATACCAACCTGCGCCACTACGCGGCCGTGATCGCCCGCGACCTCGACCGCAACCTGGCCGATGTGGCCGATCTGCCCGGCGCGGGCGCGGGCGGCGGAATCGGTGCGGCCATGCTGGTTTTCCTGGGCGGCAGCTTGCGCCCGGGCAGCGAGATCGTGACCGACGCCGTGGGCCTGGATGCCGCCGTGGCGGACGCCGACCTGGTACTGACCGGAGAAGGGCGCATCGACAGCCAAACCATCCACGGCAAAACCCCGATCGGCGTGGCGCGCGTGGCCAAGCGCCACGGCAAGCCGGTGATCGGCATCGCCGGCAGCCTGGAACCGGGCGCGGGCGTGATTCACGGCCATGGCATCGACGCCGTGTTCAGCGTGGTCAATTGCCCGTGCACGCTGGAGCGGGCGCTGGCGGACGCCGCCTACAATGTGCGCACGTCGGCGCGCAACATCGCTGCGGTGTTGCACCTGGGAACACAATTAGGGAGCTAACTCCAGTCTGTGCTAAAGTCATTTCCTGCGGCAATGCATGTACGCACGCCCGCAGGAAGGATTTTGATGCTGCCGCACCAGGGTGACCAGAAGTACGTGGCCAGGTTGCCGACCATACGCTCCCAGCTCTACAGCCTGGTCTGGGCCTGCGCCTTGCCGGCCATCCTCGGTATTGCCCTGCTGACCAACAACTTCATCGTCCGCGAACGCAAGACCATCCAGCAAGACACGCTGATCACCGCCCGGGCCCTGATCCAGGCGGTCGATCGCGACCTCAACACCGGCATCACGGTGGCCCTGGCGCTGGCCAACTCGCCCAGCATCGACAGCCGCGATTTCGCCGCCTTCTACCGCCAGGCCACCGACGTGCTGCGCCCAGAATTCCCCGGCTATAACTTCGTGCTGCATGACCGCGATTCGGTCCAGCTGCTCAATACCGCCCGTCCTTACGGCGAGGTGTATCCCGATCCGTTCAGCGCGGCGCGCATCGCCCAGGTGTTCAAGACCGGCAAGCCGCTCATTTCCAACCTGTTTTATGCCGGCGCGCTGAAACGCCCGCTGGCGGCGATCCACGCGCCGGTGATCCGTGATGGCAAGGTGGTGTACGTGATCTCGGTGGCGTTCGTGCCCGAGCGCCTGGGCCAGGTGCTGCGCGAGCAATTGCTGCCGGCCGACCGCGTGACCGGCATTTTCGACGCCAACGGCATGCTGGTGGCGCGTACCCATGACCCGGAAAAATACGTGGGCCGGCCAGTCTCGCCCACCTTGATGTCGCGCTTCCGGCTGCGCCAGGAAGACGCGATCGAGGCCACCACGCTGGAAGGCATCCCCGTGTATTCGATGTACAGCCGGTCGTTGCAGAGCGGCTGGTCGGTGGTGATCGGCGTGCCGCGCAGCGCCGTGTATGCTGCGGTGTTCGATTCGATCACCTGGATCATGGCCTTCCTGGCGGCGGTCACCGCCGCCGGCTTCGGCGTGGCCTGGCATTTCGCGCGCAATATCGAAGGTTCGGTGCGTTCGCTTACCACGGCGGCGATGGCGCTGGGCGGCAAGGCGCGCCAGGGACCGGTGCCGCCGGCTGCGTTCCACGAGGCGGCGCAGGCGCTCGACACCCTGCACGGCGTGGAGTCGGAACTGCTGCGCTACCGCCACCACCTGGAAAACCTGATCGAACACCGTACCCGCCAGCTCGAATCGGCCATGCGTGAAGCGCAGGCGGCCAACGCCGCCAAGGACGTGTTTGTCGCCAACATGAGCCACGAGCTGCGCACGCCGATGAACGCCGTGCTGGGCGTGGCGCACCTGCTGGGCCGCACCGGCGTCTCGCCGGAACAGGCGCGCTACCTGGACATGATACGCACCTCGGGCCAGTCGCTGCTCGGCATCCTCAACGACATCCTCGACCTGTCCAAGATGCAGGCCGGGAAGGTGGAACTGCACCACGCGCCGTTCCAACTCGACGACGTGCTGCACGCGGTGGCCACCATCATGAGCGTGAGCGCCGGCGACAAGGATCTCGAGCTGGCCATCGGCGTCGATGCCGATGTACCGCGCGCCCTGGTCGGCGACGCACTGCGTCTGCACCAGGTACTGGTCAACCTGGCCGGCAATGCCATCAAGTTTACCGAGCGCGGCGAGGTGTCGTTAATGGTGTCGCGGTTGCCGGCGCCGGGCGGCGCCAGCCTGCTGCGCTTTGCGGTCAGGGACACCGGCATCGGCTTGAACGAAGAGCAGGTGGCGCGGCTGTTCTCGCCGTTTACGCAAGCCGACCTGTCCACCACACGCCGCTTCGGCGGCACCGGGCTCGGATTGACCATCTCCAAGGGCCTGGTCGGATTGATGCAGGGGCAGATCGACGTACACAGCATGCCGGGCGAGGGCAGCGAGTTCCGCATCACGGTGCCGCTCGGCGTCAGCAACGCCATCGATACCGTCGATGCCGCGCAGTCCGCCGCACCGCTGCACCTGCTGCTGGCCGACGACAACGCCACCAGCCGCCACTGCATCGCCCAGGCCATCGCCGCTGCGGGCTGGACTTGCGACGTGGCCGCATCCACGCCGGCCGCGCTCGCGCTGCTTGATGGCGGCACGAAGTACGACGCAGTGCTGGTGGACTGGCAGATGGCCGAACTGTGCGCCCTCCAGCCCGAGATCAAGGCGCCGCTGATCTGCATGCTCAACGCCTATGGCCGCGACCTGGTGGCCGAAGACATGGCCAACGCCCGCATTGCCGCCTGCCTGGCCAAGCCGGTGACGGCGGTGGGCCTGCTGGAGGCGGTGCAGGCCGCGCGCGCCCACGGCCAGGAGCCGGCCGCACCGGACGATAACGCCCAGCCGGCGCTCGCTGGCGTACGCATCCTGCTGGTGGAAGACAATCCGATCAACCAGGTGGTGGCGCGCGGCCTGCTGGAACAGGCCGGCGCGCGGGTGGCGGTGGCCGAGAACGGCGAGGACGCCGTCACGCAACTGCGCCGCCTCGATTGCGACCTGGTGCTGATGGACGTGCAAATGCCGGTGATGGACGGCTTTACCGCCACCCGCATCATCCGCGAAGAACTGCGGTTGTCGCTGCCGGTGATTGCCATGACGGCCGGCGTGATGGCCAGCGAGCGCGAGCAGTGCATTGCGGCCGGCATGGACGACTTTATCGGCAAGCCGATCGACGTCGAACAGATGTTCTCGATTCTGGCGCGCCACCTTGGCCGCGCCGCCCCGGAGCGATAACCAAAAGCGCGCCTGCCATGCGCTTTTGTCATAGCGCGAATTCTTCCATAGCTTATCTGTTTTAGTTCGTTTTATATCGCAAGCGAGACGAATATAGTGCGGATCATGACTTCCGTATCTATAGCCTCCGCCCGCGCGCACCTCCTCGGCAGCGAATTTCGCCGCAGTTATGGCTGGCTCACCGGCGCCATGCAGCGCCTGGTGGGCTCGCGCCACGATGCCGAAGACTTGGCTGCGTCAGCCTTCACGGAACTGGCGCAGGTTGACGACATCGCAGTGGTACGCCAGCCGCGCGCGCTGCTGACCACCATCGGCCGCCGCCTGACGTGGGAATTCTGGCGCCGCCGCGACCTCGAACGCGACTACCTGGCGCAACTGGCATTAACTCCCGACCATTGGCATGCCTCACCCGAAGATGTTTGCATGGCGGTCGAGGAACTGGTGCGCATCGACGCTGCGCTGGCCGGCCTGAGCGCCCGCGCGCGCGAAGCTTTCATTCTCAACCAGTACGAAGAACTCGGTTATGCCGAGATCGCGGCGCGGCTCGGGGTATCCGTGAGCATGGTCCGCAAATACATCGCGCAAGCCTTGCTGGCCTGCTGCGGCAACGCATGAGCACTGACGCCGCCGGCCTGGCCTGGCGCCAGGCCGTGGAGTGGGAGGTACGTCTGCGCGAGGGGCAGGCTGCTGCTGTCAGTATCGATGACGATGCGCTACGCGATTTCGCCCGCTGGTACTCCACGAGCGCTGTCCATGCGCAGGCCTGGGACGCCTTGCAGGAGCGCCTCGCGCGCCTGGGCGGCCGCACCGGTGCGACGTTGTCCGGCGGTGGCCCCGATGCCGCCATGGCGGCGGCCTTGCGCGCGCCTTCCGATGAACGCCGCCGCGCGCTGCGCGCCGCCTTCGGCCTGCTGGTGGTGGGCGTGGGCGCCTGGGGCGCGCGCGCCGGCTATCACCAACTGGGGTTGGACGCCGACTGGCGCGGGGCCATTGGCCAGCGCGGCCGCGCCACGCTGGCCGACGGCACGGCGATGGCCTACGACGCCGACAGCAGTATTTATCTACAAGGCGAGACCGCTACTGCGGGCATGGCAAGCCTGCACCTGCAGCGCGGCCAGTTGCTGCTCACGCCTGGCACTGCGGGCGCCAATGCGCCATTGACCGTCGCCACCGCGCACGGCGTGGTGCAGGCCGACGGCGCCGAGTTCACGGTGGGTCGTCTGCGCGGGCGCAGCGTGGTGGCCGTGCGTTCCGGCAGCGCCATGGTGCGTCCCGACGGCCATGCCGCGCTGCGGCTGCAAGCCGGCCAGGCCTGCTACTTCAACCGCGACGGCGCCCGCGCCAGCGACCTGTCGTTTGCTGCCGTCAGCGGCTGGACGCGCGGCGTGCACGTGGCCGACCGCGCACCGCTGGCCGAGCTGCTGGAAGTGTTCGGCCGCTACCGGCCCGGCATGCTGCGCGCCAGCGACAATGTGGCCGCGCGGCTGGTGAGCGGCGTCTTCCGCCTGCACGATATCGACGCCGCCTTGCGGCAAGTGGCCGAGGCTTTGCCGGTCACTGTCACGCGGTATGGCCGCTATCTGACGGTGCTGCGCTGACCGGGTCGCGCTGCCCCCCGAAAATTATTTTCAACCGTCGCTGACGCTTTTGCATTCTCGTTGCACATGGGTGTGAAGCGTCTCAGCGGAGACGCACTACACTGTGAGGCAGCTCGTGAACAAGACTTACCAACTGGCCCTGCTGGCCATTCCAGCAGCGATACAATTACTGGTGGCGCCGGCCGCGCTGGCGCAGGAACAAGCTCGGCAAACCTACCAGCTGGCCGGCGCGCCGCTCGACAAGACCCTGCTGCGCATCGCCGCCGACAGCGGCGTGGCGCTGGCCTACGATCCGCGCTTGCTGGAAACGGTGCGTTCAGCGCCCGTCAACGGCACCTACAGCGCGACCGAAGCGATCCGGCGCGCGCTGGAAGGCACCGGTTTCGAACTGGGCGCCAGCGGCGGCACCCTGACCATCCGCCGCGCGGCGCCGCCGGCCACCGTGCCGCCGGTCAAATCTCTGATGGCGCCGGTGGCCTTGCGCGCGCCGGCCGCTGCCCCGGCTGCAGCGGTTGCGCCGCCGCCCGGCGGCGAGGTGCTGGCCCGGGTGACGGTGAGCGGTAGCCGGGTGGGCCGCTTCGATGAGGCGACCGACGATCCGCAGCGCGCGCCCACGTCGTCGTACCGTGTCACCGGCGACCAGATCGAAGAGCAGAACCTCACTACGCTGGAAGACTTGCAGCAGCTGGTGCCCGGCCTGGTGATCCAGAGCACCGATCCGTCGGACACCCAGATCACCATCCGTGGCGTGGGCGACGGCGGCGGCCAGGCCAGCGGCGACGCCAATATCGGCATGCCGAGCAGCGTGGCGATTTACGTCGATAATGTGTATCTGGCCCGCGCCGGCATGCTCGGTAACGGCCTTGGTGACATCGCCTACGCCGAGGTGCTCAGTGGCGCGCAGGGCACGGCGTTCGGCGCCAACGCCACCGGCGGCGTCTTGAATATTCACACGCGCGCGCCGTCGGCCACACCGGAGGCATCGACGTCGTTCTCGGTCGGCCAGAACGGCTACCGGCGTTTTCGCGCGATGTTGTCCGGACCCTTGTCCGGCCCCCTGTCCGAGCACTGGTCCGGCCGCCTCAATACCGTGTACAGCAACAACGACGGCCCGGTGACGAACATCCGCAACGGCCACAAGCTCGGTGGCGGTTCCAGTTCCGGCCTGCGCGCGCAAGCGCTGTACACGCAGGGCGATGCGTTCAGCCTGCGCCTGTCGGCCGACTACAGCATCAGTAACAGCGCGCCCACACCGGTGCTGCTGGCCACCAATGTCTTCAGCGGCACGGACGGTTACGTCACTCGTTCGCGACTGATTGGCAACAACATCGTGTTCGGTCCAAATGTAGATCTCGACGACGAGAACAGCATCCATGTGAAGCAGGGCGGCTTGTCGGCAGTGGCGCAGTGGAACTTCGGTAATGGCTACAAGCTGCGCTCGGTGTCGTCGGTACGCTCGTTCCGGTCCGAGCCGAACATGGCCGACGGCTTCAGCGTCAACATCTACAACAACACCGGCACCGCCGTGCGCGACCGCACCTGGTCGCAAGAATTCCGTCTCGATTCGCCGGTGGGCGAACGCTTCGACTACGCGCTGGGCCTGACGCACCTGGGCCAGAACATGGACACCGTAGCCCATACCCGTTATGGCCCCGGCCCGCTGCCCGGCATTTACCTGGCCTCCGCCACGTACAACAATCTCGACGTGATCCGCCTCGGCACGCTGCGCGACCGCATGGTGTCGCCGTACGCGCGAGGCACCTGGCACATCGCCCCGGACTGGGACCTGACGGGCGGTGTGCGCGTGAATTACCAGGAGAAGGGCGGCCAGTTCGTGCGCTACAACCGGGTGGCGTTCAATTCCGGCTACCTGAAGGAGTACCACACGCTGCCATCTGGCACGCTGGTGCTCAGGCATACCTTGAACGACGACTGGAGCAGCTACTTGGCCGCGTCGTACGGCGAAAAATCGGGCGGCCTGAATATCTCGGCCGGCGCCGCGCGCCAGGCAGGGCTGGACTCGCTGTACGTCAAGCCCGAGAAAACCCGGACCGTGGAACTGGGCGTGAAGGGCGCGCTGTGGAACGACAAGGTTTCCCTCAAGGCCGACATCTTCCAGACCGAGATCAGCGATTTCCAGACCCAGGGCTACAACCCGGAAGACCAGCAAACCTATTTGATGAACGCCGGTACCTTCCGCTCGCGCGGCTTTGAAGCCACCGTGCGCACCGCGTTCACCCGCAACTTCACGGTCGATCTGGCCGGCGTGTTTAACGACGCCCGCTACACCGATTACCGCAACGCGCGCTGCGCGCCCGAGGTGACGCTGTCACCACGTCCGCCAGCATCGTGCGACCTGACCGGCGCACGCGTGTTCAACGCACCGAAGGTGACCTGGAACGCCAATGCGCGCTATGGCTGGCGCACCGAAGGCGGTCTCGATAATTTCGTCAGCGCCCGCTACGCCTATCGCGGCGACATGTTCGGCACCGTCGATAACTCGGCGCTCACCCGGGTGAGTAGTTATGGCCTGGCCTCGTTTTCGGCCGGCACCGGTGGTAAGCTGGAACGAGGAGACTGGAGCGCATCGCTCTGGATTAACAATGCCTTCGACAAGCGGTACTACCGGCGCGTAGGCGCCGGCGACTACGGCACGGTCTGGGGCTGGCTGGGTGAAGCGCGCACGGTTGGCGCGACACTGACATACAAATACTAGGTAAACAGTTACGGAGCAGGCAGGCATGAGTGCATCATTCGAGCGTCGTCAATTCATCAAACTGGCATCGTTGCTGACCGGGGGCGCTGCGGCGCTCACCCAGGCGTCGACCGCCGTCGCCGCCACCGCGCCGGCCACGGTCGATCGCGCCGGCCGCGCCGGGCCGCCGCAACCGGGCGAAACCCCGTTGCAGTGGCTCGAAGGCCAGCCCGCCAGCTTTGGCGGCGCCACCTGGGGCGTGCCATGGCCGCAGGGCCGCATCCCGCGCGATGCCGGTTTCGAATTGCGCAGCGCCGGTGGCGCTGCGCAGCCGGTGCAATCGTGGCCGCTGGCCTACTGGCCGGACGGCTCGCTCAAATGGTCGGCGCATGCGCTGCCGCCGGACGCCAAAGGCGGCCTGCCGCAAGCGGGCTACAGCCTGCATCCGCTGGTCGGCGACGCCGCCAAAGCGGTCAAGCCCGGCGCGCCGCTGGCAAAAGAGAGTGCCGGTGCAATCGAGATCGATACCGGCGTGCTGCAATGCTCGCTGCCACGGTCGGGCAAGGTGCTGGTCACGGCCATGAAACGCAGCGGCAAGCAGCTGCTGCGCGACGGCCGCCTGGTGCTGCTGGTCGATGGCGCGCTCGATGACGAGACCCAGGGCGCCAGCCGCCGCGCCTATGACGGCGCCATCGACAAGGTGACGCTCGAACAGAACGGCGCGCAGCGCGTGGTGGTGCGCATCGACGGCAGCCATCGCCATGCGGACGGCGCCACCTTGCTGCCGTTCGTGGTGCGCCTGTATTTTTACAAGAATTCCGACGCGGTGCGCCTGGTGCACACGCTGGTGTACGATGCCGATCCGGCCAAGTCCTACATCCGTGGCGTCGGCCTGCGCTTCGGCGTGCCGCTCACCAGCGAACTGTATGACCGCCATGTGCGCTTCGTGGGCGACAATGGCGGCGTGTTTGCCGAAGCCGTCAAAGGGCTGACTGGCTTGCGCCGCGACTCGGGCGCAGCCGTCTACGACGCGCAGCTCAATGGCCGCGCGGTGCCGCTGGCGCAAATGGGCGCGCAGGTCAAAAAGGGACTGCAATACATTCCGGCGTTCGGCAGCTACTCGCTGCTGCAATCGCACTCGGACGGTTTCTCGATCAGCAAGCGCACCAGCGCGGGACACGGCTGGATTCACGCGGCCAGCGGCGCGCGTGCTTCCGGTAGCGCGTACGTCGGCGCACCCGATGGCGGCGTGGCTTTCGGCGTGCGCAATTTCTGGCAAAGCTATCCGGGCCAGATCGACATCCAGGGCGCCGAGACCGCGCAGGCGACGGTGACCATGTGGCTGTGGGCGCCCAATGCGCCGGCCATGGACCTGCGCTTCTACCATGACGGCATGGGCGAGGACACCCACGAGAAGCAGCGCGACGCGCTGGACATCACCTACGAGGATTACGAACAGGGCTTCGGCACGCCGCTGGGCGTGGCCCGCACCAGCGAGCTGCAATGGCAGCTGCTGGCAGCTACGCCATCGAACGAGGACCTGGTGTCGATCAGCCGTCGCATCCAGTCGCCGCCGCTGCTGGTTGCCAGTTCCGAACGGATTTACCAGGCGGGCGTGTTCAGCGACTACTGGAGCCCGGCGGTGGCGCAACCGAATGCCGCGCAAGCGAAGCTGGCAAAGCAGCTGGCGTGGAGCTTCGACTTTTACCGCAACCAGGTCGAGGACCGCAAGTGGTACGGCTTCTGGGACTTCGGCGACGTGATGCACACGTACGACAACCAGCGCCACGTGTGGCGTTACGATGTCGGCGGCTATGCCTGGGACAACTCGGAGCTGAGCACCGACATCTGGCTGTGGCACTACTACCTGCACACGGGCCGCGCCGACGTGTTCCGCATGGCCGAAGCCATGACGCGCCACACCGGCGAGGTCGATGTCCACCATATCGGCCCGTTTGCGCCGCTGGGATCGCGCCACAATGTGCAGCACTGGGGCGACAGCGCCAAGCAGTTGCGCATCTCCACCGTGATCAACCGCCGCTTCATGTACTACCTGACCGCCGATGAACGCATCGGCGACCTGATGACGGCGCAGACCGATGCCGTCAACCGCCTGCAAACGGTGATCCCGGGCCGCAAGATCGGCCAGGTGGCGCCGACCATCGATCCGGAAAACCATGCCAGCGTGTCGTTCGGCACCGACTGGGGCGCCATTGCCGGCGCGTGGTTTACCGCGTGGGAGCGCAGCGGCCAGCCCGAGATCCGCGACAAGCTGCTGCGGTCGATGGCCAGCATCGCCGCCCAGCCCGAAGGCTTCCTGGCCGGCGGCGGCACCATGAACCTGCGCACCGGCGCCTTCATCGTCGAAAACGAGCGCAAGATCAACGTCTCGCACCTGAGCGCGGTGTTCGGCCTGCCGGAAATTTGCAGCGAATTGATACGCACCGTGCCGCAGCCGGCGTTCCGCGACGCCTGGCTGCGCTACTGCCGCCTGTACAACGCCACCGAGGCTCAACAGAAGGCGGAGCTGGGCCAGAGCCTCGGCAAGCTCAACCTGGGCCAGGGCCACGCGCGCCTGCTCGGCTACGCCGCCGTGCAATGGCAAGATCCGGCGCTGCTCAAGCGCGCCTGGGCGCAGTTCTACGAAGGCAAGGCGGGCCTGGTGGACAAGGACCTGGTATCGCGCCGCGTGAAACCGCCGCTGGTGCTGCGCGAGATCGAGGAAGCACCGGCCATCTCCACCAACGCCATCGCCCAGTGGGCTTTGGGGGCGATGGGCATGGTGGCGCTCGACGCCATCGGCCAGACGGTGGTAGTGGACGATTTCCAGCGCTTCGATCCGCGCGCGTGGGCGGTGGAGGCGGAAGCCGGCAAGCCTGAGCAGGCGGCGTTTGCGTCGTCAGGCGCATTGATACTCGATGCCGAGCGCGGACTGACGGTATGGCTGCGCAAGCAGCTGATCGGCCACTACGAAATCAGCTTTACCCGCACCGTGCTGGCCGAGGGCAAACCGCACGAGCGCCTGTCCGATCTGAACTTCTTCTGGGAGGCGCAACTGGGCGCCGATCCGTTCAGCCGTTCCGGCAAGCTGGAAGACTACGACAAGGTGCCGATGTTCTACGCCGGCATTGGCGGCAACACCAACACCACCTCGCGCTTCCGCACCTACGACGGCACTGGCGAACGCAAGCTTCTGCAAGAGTACCTGGCGCCGGAATACCTGTTGAAAGCCAACCAGCCGTACCGCATCCGCATCGTCGCAGACGCCAAGGGCACGCGCCTGTACGTGGACGACCGCGAGTGGTTCAGCGCCCCGGGCCCGCAGGCGGGCGGCGGCTACTTTGGTTTCCGTACCACCCAGTCGCGCCAGAAAGTGGAAAACTTCCAGGTCCGCCGCATCGCCTGATCGGCCTCACACAGCTTCGGGGCAGGAGCTCAGCCATATGGCTGCCGAGCCTGAGTCCGAATGTCGGCACTGACCCCGAAGCTATTGATGGAGGGTGGCGATCAGCTGTTGCAGGTCGTCGGCCAGCTGGTTGGCGAGGCCGGTGATGGTGTCGGCCTGGCCGGCTTTCAGTTCCTGCTCAAGTGCTTGCGCTATTGCGGCTACCGCGCCGGCGCCCACGTAAGGCGCTGTTGCTTGCAGATCGTGGGCCAGCCGCTGTAATGGTGCGTGGTCGTCGCTCGCTGCGGCGGCGCGGATGATCGACGGCGCGGCCGTATATTCGCGCACAAAGCTGCGGATGCGCAGGTCCACGCTGGCGCGCTGGCCGCCTGCGAGACGCAGGGCGCGGTCCCAGTCGAGTCCGGGCGCTTGCGGGAGCGGGACATGAACTGCGGTGCTCCCGGTTGATCCTTCTATTGCTATCGGCACTGGCACGGATGAAGGACGGCGCTGCGCCCAGGCCTGCGGCGCAATCCATTTGGCCAGCGCTGCAAACAGCTGGTCCGGGTCGATCGGCTTGGTCAGATGGTCGTTCATGCCGGCGGCCAGGCTCTTGGCGCGGTCGGCGGGCAGGGCGTGCGCGGTCATGGCGATGATCGGCAGCTTGTCGTAGCGCGACAGGGACCGCAGGCGGCGCGTGGCGGCCAGGCCGTCGAGCTCCGGCATCTGCACATCCATCAGCACCAGGTCGTAGTCGCCCGCCTGCACCATGCGGATCGCTTCCAGGCCGTTGCACGCGACATCGACCTGCAAGCGCGCGGCCGTCATGAAGTCGTGCGCCACTTCGCGGTTGTTGGCGTTGTCGTCCACCAGCAGGATGCGCGCGCCGGCCAGTTCTGCCGCGTCGAACGTGGGCGCCGCAGCCGCTGCCATCGTGGCCGCGCCAGCAATGCCCAAGCGTACCGTGAAGCTGAAACGGCTGCCCACGCCGGGCGTGCTGCTGACCTGGATGTCGCCGTCCATCAACCGCACCAGCTGCTGGCAAATACTGAGGCCCAGGCCGGTGCCGCCGTATTTGCGGGCGATGCTGTCGTCGGCCTGGGTGAACGACTGGAACAGGCGCCGTACCTGATCCGGGGTCATGCCGATACCGGTGTCGGCGACGGTAAAGCGCAGCACCACGCTGTCGGCGGCGCGCGCCACCAAATCGACTGTCACCGACACTTCGCCGCGCTCGGTGAACTTGAAGGCGTTGCCGACCAGGTTGATCATCACCTGGCGCAAGCGCAGCGGGTCGCCGGCCAGGCGCGTGGGCACACCGGTTTGCACGCGTGTGCTCAAGGTGGCGGTCCCCGTGGCCGCCAGCGGCGCCAGCGGTTCCAGCACGTCGGCGAGGTCGAACGGCACGTGTTCGAGGCGCATCTTGCCCGCTTCGATGCGGGAAAAATCGAGGATGTCGTTGAGCACCGCCAGCAGGTGTTCGCCGGCGCCGAGGATCTTGTCGAGATAATTGCGCAGCCTGGGGTCGGGCGCGGTCGTCAAGGCCAGCCGGCTCATGCCGATGATGGCGTTCATCGGCGTGCGGATTTCATGGCTCATGTGGGCCAGGAATTCCGACTTGGCACGCGTGGCTTCCTGCGCGCGCAGCATCGCCAGTTCCATGTCGCGCGTGCGCAGGCCCAGGATGCGCATGAACAGCAGCATGTCGAAGATATTCCCGAACTGCAGCGCATGCATGGTCCAGAAATTGGCCGCCAGCGCGCCATTGATCACCAGGCTCAATACCACCGAGGTCGAGAAGCTGACCGACCAGCCCAGCAACAGATAGACGCCCACCGCATCCCCGCGCCGCGCGCGCAGGTAGGCGCCGGGCAGGCCGATCAGCATGGGCATGATGCCCAGCGTGCTGACGATAACTACCAGCGCGCCGACGTCGATCAGGTCGGTGGCGTAGGCCACGGCCGCCACCACGCACAGCGCGGCGCCGCCTTTCATCAGGCGGCTGAACAGCCGGTCCTGGCCGGGCCGGGCCAGCACCTGCTCGACAAACAGGTAGGCGCCGCAGCTGGCGGCCAGCGCGAACAGGCCGCCGGCGTGGATACTCATCCACACGCTGTTCTGCCACAGGTACTGGTTGCCGAGGCCGAAAAACTCCACCGAAAACAGCGTCAGCCCGGCCACCATCAGCGCGAATTTGCCGAACAGCGGTTCGCGCAGGTTCTGCCACTGCGCCAGGCTGTAAATCAGCAGGCACACACATAATCCCAGCAACAGGCCTTGCAGCATCTGCTCGTCGAGCGACTCGGCGTGGAAGGCGGCAGGGCGCGACAGCCGCACCGGCAGGATCATGGCGCCGATGTTTTCCACCCGCAGCAGCAGCACGTGGCTGGCGCCCGGCGCCAGTTGCAGCTGCGCGGCCGGCACCCGCATGCGCGGCGCGTGTTCGGCCACCGGCTGCAAGTTGCCGGTGACGATGTGGCGCTCGATGTTGCCATTGGTGGCCACGTACACGTCCACCCGGTTGACCACCGCGTAGTCGATGCTGAGCACCCAGTGACCGCTGCTGTAGGCCGGCACCGCGACCGGAATGCGCAGCCAGACCACGTCCTTGTGCACGCCAAGCGTGGCATGTGCGGACGTGGGCGCGGCGAAGCGGGTGGGCTGCGCCAGGGCCTGTTCCGGCGTGATGGCGCCGCCCGGATCTGTCATCACCGTCACCGCCGGCCAGGCGTCGATGACGTCGCGGCCCGAATCGAGTTGCAGCGGTGTTTGCGCCAGCGCCAGTGCCGGCATCCAGAGCAGCAACGCCAACCACGCCAGCAGCCTGCGCCAGGCGGGCAGGAAGAATGAAAGTGACGGCGTGGTCATGGCGGGATCAGTAACGGTAATCGACGCGCAGATCGACCGTGCGCGGATCGCTCGGCACCGCCATGCCGAAACTGTCGATGCTGATCGGGCGGACCTTATTCTCGAGGTTTTTCACCCGGGCCAGCACGCTCCAGGCGCCACCGGCCACGGTGTAGCGCAGCGAGGCGCCGGTCTCGGTGCGTGCCGGTTCCCGGTAGCGCAGCAGTTGCGACGCCACGGCAATCTCATAATCGGCGCTGCGGCGGGTGTCGAGTCCCGCCGCCAGCACGCCGTCGCCCACGCGCATGCTGCGTTCATAGCCGAGCGACACGGTGTGCGCCGGGGCCCGATCGAGCTTGTTGCCATTCCACGAGTGTACGCCGTCCGGCGAGTAGCGTACGTAATGGGCGTCCAGCAGCGACAGCGCGTACACCAGGCGGTCCTGCGCGGTCAGGTTGAACTGGCCCTCGAGTTCCAGTCCCTTGACGCTGGCCTCGCCGGCATTGCCGGTAACGAAGCGTGGGGCGCCCGCCACGACGGCCACACCCGAGAGCTGCAAATTGGTGTAGTCGTAGCTGAACACGGAGACATTGAGCGCGCCGCGCTGGTCGAGGAAGCGGGTCTTGACGCCGGCTTCGTATGCGCGCAGTTGCTCCGGCTGGTACACCAGCGTGGTGCGCGGCACGGCCAGCGCCGGGTTGCAGGAGAGGCCCAACGCCTGCGCGCCCGCCATGCAGCCGTCATTGAAACCGCCGGCCTTGTAGCCGGTGGCGATCGACGCGTACACCATGGTCGATGGCGTGACATCGAAGTCCGCGCCCAGGCGCCAGGTGGTCTGGTTGGTGGCCAGGTCGGCGGCGTTGAGCAGTTGCAGGTCCGTGGCCGGGTTGAACACGCTGGCCTGCTGGAAGCTGGTGGCGCCATAGCGCGATTTTTTATCCATGGTGCGGCGCGCGCCAGCCGTCAGGCGCAGGTCGCCGCGCACCTGGTAAGTGGCCTGGCCGAACAGCGCCTTGCTGGCCGAGCGCGTGGGGCCGTGCGGGAAAGCGTAATACGGCGTCAGGCCGGCAGCTTCCAGGTCGCGGAACGTGTACGACTGCGACGACCGCTCGCGGAAGTAATACACGCCGGCCTGTCCCGTCAGCGGCCCGGTGGCCTTGCTGGCCAGGCGCACTTCATGCGAGTCTTGCCGGTACCAGCCGTCGAAGTCCTGGTGCACGCCCAGCGCCACGCCGGGCGCCACGCGGTAGTAGGAGTTGGTCAACTGCTGCTGGTCGAAGTCGCGGTGCGCGCCCAGGTAGTACAGGGTCGCTGCACCCAGGTCCCATTGCAGGTCGGCGCCGAGGCTGGACGTGGTCTTGTGGCTATAGCCCTGCGATGGTGTCGAATTGGGCGAGATGAAGCGGTTGGTGAGCAGGTCGCGCGTGCTGCCGCCTTGCCAGGCCGGTGCGCCGGCGGATACGCCCGAATAGAAATTGGTGTCGGGGACAAAGCTGTCGTTGTTGTCGTCCACCCGGCTGTGGTCGGCCCGCAGCAGCAGGGTGGCGTCGCGGTGCAGCCTGATCCTGGCGGACAGGCGCGCAGACACGTCGTCGCGGTCCAGTCCCAGCGTGTACGGGGTGCCCTGGCCGTTGCGCAGGTAGCTGTCGTGGCGGTGCGCCACCACGGCTGCGCGCAGCGCCAGCGCGTCGTTGACCGGCACGTTGAGCATGGCGCCGGCCTCGCGGCTGCGGTAGTTGCCGATGCCGGCATGGGCATCGAAAGCGAAGGTATCGACTGGCGTTTTGGAGATGACATTCACAGCGCCGGCGGTGGTGTTGCGGCCGTACAGCGTGCCTTGCGGTCCGCGCAGTACTTCCACGCGTTCCAGGTCGTAGAAGGACAGGTTCTGGATTTGCGGACGGGCGATATAGACGCCATCAAGCATGAAGGCAGCGGATGGATCGCCCTTGCCGGTGGTGTCGGCACTGGACACGCCGCGCATGGTGATGCGCAGGCCGTCGGTGGCATTGTTGAATTCCACGTTGGGGATGGCGGCGCCGATGTCACCCGGGTTATCGAGACCGCGTTCGACCAGTTGTCGTTCTCCCAGCACCGTCATCGACACCGGGGTCTTCGATTCCAGCGCCAGCGTGCGCTGGGCGGTGACCAGCACCTCGGGCACGGCCGCGCCCGCCTGGTCCTGGGCAGCAGCGGGCGCGCAGGTCAACAGGGTCAGCGACGACAAGGTCAATGCTAGTGTGGCGGCGTGGTCGGGAACGCAAGATTTCAACATGAAAGCAGTAAGAAAAGCCAAACCTCGCAGTCTATCAGCTTGGCTTCACTTTTAGTAGCTGCTAGAACAACATAATTTCCTGATTGCTATTTTTTCATGCCGGGGCGCCATGACTTCAGCCCAGCACGCCCGGGTTACGCTGCCAGATGCTGTAGCACAGCGCCCCGGCAAACGTCACCCAGGCTATGTAGGGCAGCAACAACAGCCCGGCCACGCGGTCGCGCCGGCCGAAGGCGACGATGGTGGCGGCAATCGCCAGCCACAGCACGATGATCTCGGCAAACGCCAGCGGCCCGTTGTGCCAGGCAAAGAACAGCCAGCTCCACAGCGCATTGAGCGCCAGCTGCGCCACGTACAAGGTCAACTCGGGCCGCACGCTGCGCTCGGACGCGGTACGGTACACGCGCCAGGCGGCGACCGCCATCAGGGCATACAGCACCGTCCACGCCGGCCCGAACAGCCAGGCCGGTGGCGCCCACGCGGGGCGGTCGAGCTGTTGATAGAACGTGCCGGCCTGCGACGTGGCAAACGCGCCGATGGCGGCAAACACAAAGGTGAACACCACCCAGCCGGCCAGGGCCGGCAGCTGCAGTGGTCGTGAAGGGGGAAGGGCATGCGTGGTCATGGTAGGTGCTCCGTGATGGTTAGCCAGATGGTGAGCCAAGGGCGGCGCACACTCCGTTCGCCAGCATACATATGGCCGCAGGTCAGGCGCAAGTTAGGAGTCTTCCGACACCAGCTTGCGACGAGTGCCGATAGCCGCGCGCGCCCCGGCTCCGCATAATCAACCGACCGGTCGGCGTGCCGTCTCTCAGGCGCGCTCACCAGGCACACTCAACTACAAGGGGGAAAAGATGAATCTGATACTGTGGATAGTCATAGGCGGCATCCTGGGCTGGCTGGCCAGCCTGGTCATGAAAACCGACGCCCAGCAAGGCCTGCTGCTCAACGTGGTGGTCGGCATCATTGGCGCGCTGCTGAGCGGATGGCTGCTGGCGCCCGTGCTGGGCACCGGCACCATCAACTCCGACGACTTCAGCCTGGCGTCGCTCGGTGTGTCGTTCCTCGGTGCGCTGATCCTGCTGGCCATCGTCAACCTGTTCCGGCGCGGCCGGGTGCGATGACCGCGGACAATCAGGCGAACCTGGTCTTTTTGAGGTACTTCTCGACGTCGCGGTAGCTGTCGTCGCTGCCGGCATAGCGCACCAGGTTGCGCGCGGTTTTCAGCCATTCGATCGTGGACGGCTGCATCTGCTCCAGGGCGTATTCCATGTCCTTCGGGCCGATCGGCCGTTCCGGCGCCCCGGACAGGATGTCGTGCAGCGTGCTTTCCTTGGCCAGGTCCACCAGGCCGTCGATGTCGGCGCCCGAGTAGTGGGGCGTGGCCGTGACCAGCGCGTCCACGTCGATGTCCTGCACCGGGATATCGCGCAGCTTCAGTTCGATGATGTGCTTGCGCGCTTCGGCATCCGGCGGCGGCACGAACAGCTGGCGCGCAAAGCGTCCCGTGCGTTTCATGGCCTGGTCCACGTCCCACGGCATATTGGTGGCAGCGAGGAACAGCACGTCGCGGTTGTCGCGCTCGAAGCCGTCGAGCTGCGACAGGAATTCGTTGACGATGGTGCGGCTGTTTTCGCTGTGCGCCTTGCTGCGCGAGAAGGCCAGTGCGTCGAGTTCGTCGAAGAACAGCACGCACGGCTTTTGCGCGCGCGCTTTCTCGAACAACTGGGCCAGCGCGCGTTCGCTTTCGCCGTGCCACATGCTGAGCACTTCGCTGATGCCCACCGACACGAACGAGGCATTGCACTCGTTGGCGATGGCGCGCGCGATCATGGTCTTGCCGCAGCCGGGCGGGCCGTACAGCAGTATGCCGCCGCCGCCGGTCTTTTTAAATTTGGCGAACAGGCCAGGGCGCAGGAATGGTTCGATGATGTGCAAGCGCAGCGTTTTCTTGAGGTCCTCCATGCCGCCCACGTCGGCAAAGCGCACCTGGTCCGGCGCCTGCGGTTTCAAGGACACCACCTTGGCGCCGCCGCCTACCACCGACAGCACCGGGCCGGTCGCCGGCCGTGCCTTTTGCTGCAATTGTTCCAGCGCGTCGTGCGCGGTGAAGTCCGGGTACTGGCGCGCCGCCGTGTACGCTTCCAGCGCTTCCGGCGTGCGTTCCAGGGCCAGCAATGCCAGCGCCTTGCCGCCAAGGCTGGCAGCGTCCGGCCGCTGGCGCGCCACCAGTTCGAACTGGGTTAAAGCAGCCGGCGCGTCTTGCGCGTCCAGCAGCAGGCGGGCGTAGCCGACGCGGGAGTCGATATTGAAAGGGTCGCTCACCAGCGCCGCTTCGTAGGCTTCTCGTGTCATGGTCATGGCGGTCATAGTCCTGCGCGGCGTTTGAGCCAGCGCGTCAAGAGTGATGGATAAATCCAGGAATAGGCACAGTAGCCGAGCAGGGTCCAGGTGGCGGCGCTGGCAAACAGCGGCGCCTGATTGCGGACCAGGTTCAGGCCCAGCAGGGTGAGCACGTACAACGCCCCCGAGGCTGCCCAACCCCAGCGGTTGAGGGGCCACAGCGGCAGCATGCTCCAGTGGCTCAGCGCATCGAGCTGCACCACCAGTTCCAGTACCTCGCGCGAATTCGGATACAGCTTGAGCAGCTCCACCGCGATGCGCTTGGCGGCCTTGTAGCGGCCCCGGGTGAGCAAGTGCGTGATCAGCATGCGGGCCGTGTTTTCGCTTTCCGGGTGGCCTTGCAGCAGCCGCGCCAGGCCGGCCTGCTCGGCGCCCTTGCGGCCGTCGATGATGTCGCCGATCAGGCAGGTGGTCAGGGCCAGCTCGTTGTTCGGGTCGAGCCGGAAGGCTTCGCGCGCCAGCGCCTGGGCTTTTTCGATGTGCAGGGTGCGGTACATCAGCAGCGCATAGCGCGCGTACTGGAAACCCGCTTCCGGGTATTCGCGGATCAGCTCGATCAGCAGCAGTTCCGCTTGCGGCAGGTCGCCCTGGTCTTGCAGCACGTTGACCATCAGCGAACGGGCGGCGTAGTCGTCGGGATCGTGGGCCAGGATCTGTTGCAGCGTGTGGCGGGCTTCGTCGCGGGCGCCGGTGTCGTAATCGACGCGGGCAGCGGCAAACAGCAGCGTGCTGTCGTTCGGGTAGTGCGCCAGCGCTTCGCCGATCAGCACGCGTGCATGGGCATAGCGGTTGCGTTCGAGCAGGCCTTCGATTTGCAGCGCGTAGTCGCGCGCGGAAAGCAGGGCGTTTTCGCTCATGATGCTATCCCCTTGATCACGTCAAACAGGCGGAAGAAGCTGACATAACCGACAACGATACAGATAAGGGCCGGGATCCACGGCGACGGCGGCTTGTCGTGGAAGAAGGCGGCCGAGCGGTGCTGCTTCTGGTGCAGGCCATAGAACACGCCGCAGTTCGCCAGCGACAGCACGGTGCGCAATGCACGGAAGGTGTCGTTGCCCAGCAGCTCGACCAGGCCGGCAAACAGCATCGGCTGGAACAGCAGCGCATACACCAGGCCGACGACCGCGCCGGCGCCCAGCACGATCACCGGGATATCCTTGGTGCGGCGCAGGCGCCAGGAATTCAGACTGCTATACAGCAGGATGGCAACCGGGCCGCCCAGGAAGGCAACCAGGAAACTCGACTGGACGGAGTACAGCGTGACCGGCCGCGTAGTGGCCGACAGCGAGGGGGTAAGCAGATGTTCGCGCATGGAGAGGTTGTGGTCGGCAAGGCCGCATGGTAGCAACTCGCGCCGATCCGGGCAATTAATTTGTTGCCCATATGGTAGTCTTACGTCTGCGCGCACTGGCGCGGGCATATTCAATAGCGATTCCGGGGATGGCAGGCATGGTAAGTATTGTTCGGGCGGCGATGGTGGTGGCGATGTCCATTTCAATGATGTTGACGGTACCGCAGGCAGCGGCGGCCGAAGCGCCCCCCAGGGGCTCGCTGGTGATCGCCGGCGGCGCCGTGCGCGGCGACAATACCGTGATCTGGCAGCGCGTGGTGCAACTGGCCGGCGGCGCTGGCGCCCGCATCGCGGTACTGCCCAGCGCGGCCGGCAACCCGGTCCGTTCCGGGGCCTACGCGGCGGCAGGGCTGAACAAGCAGGGCGCCAACGCCTTCGTGGTGCCGCTGGCCGTGCGCATGAAAGACCGCGATTACCGCCGTGATGCCGACGACGACACCATTGCACAATCGATCCGCGACGCGGGCGGCGTGTACTTTTCGGGCGGTGACCAGGCCCTGATCACGCAGGCGCTGGTGCGCCCCGACGGCAGCCGCACCAAGGTGCTCGAAGCGATCTGGGACGTGTACCGGCGCGGCGGCGTAATCTTCGGCACCAGCGCCGGCGCCGCCATCATGAGCACCACCATGTATTACGAGGCGAAAACCGTGTTCGGCACACTGAGCGAAGGCGTCAATGGCCGCGAGCTGGCCCTGGGCCTCGGCTTCGTGGGCGACGACATCTTTATCGACCAGCACCTGCTGGCGCGCGGACGCTTTGCCCGCATGCTGCCGGCCATGCTCAAGAAAGGCTACAAGCTCGGCATCGGCATCGACGAGAACTCGGCCGTGGTGATCAATGCCCAGCGCGAAGTGGAAGTGCTGGGCTACCAGGGTGCGCTGGTGGTGGACCTCACCCGTGCCACCGTCAATAGCGACGTCAAGCAGTTCAACCTGCAAAACGCCCGCCTGAGCTACCTCGACCGCGGCGACAAGTACGACCTCAAATTGCACAAGTACACGCCGTCCGAAGACAAGGTCGAAGGCAAGGTCGATCCGGCCAATCCGTATTACTCCGACCCGGTGTTCTCGGCCGACGTGCTGGGCCACAACACCATCCTGATCATGATGTCGAAGCTGGTGGACAGCTCGCAGACGGAGGCAATCGGCATCGCCACCGCCGGCCCGGGCGAGCCGCACCAGGAACTGGGCTTCGAATTCAAGCTCACCCGCGACGCTGCCACCACTGGTTATTCTTCGGCTGCATCGGAAGCATACACGGTCCTCAATATGCGGCTCGACGTGCGGCCGCTGAAAATCACCCGGCCCTGGTACCAATGATTTCGCACGTTTTCTTGGGCGTGAACGACTTCGCGTCCGCGCTGCGGTTTTACCAGGCGGTGCTGCCCGAGCTGGGCCTGGCACTCAAGTTTTCCGATCCGGCAAAACCCTGGGCGGCCTGGATGAAACCGGCCCAGCCGCGCCCGCTGTTCGTGATCGGCGCGCCGCATGATGGCGAAGCTGCCACGGCAGGCAACGGCAACATGACGGCGCTGCTGGCGCCGTCGCCTATTTCCGCGACCCGGATGGCAACAAAATTTGCGTTTGCTGCCACGACCCACTAGTCACGTAAGTTCCCATCTCCTTCTTCAAACCTGGTCGGACACCTGCACGAACGTGAGCCGGTTGCCGAACGGATCCTTGATCGACATTTCCCTGCTGTCCCACGGCATATCTTCGATGCCGGGCCGTGCATAGCCATATGGCTTGGCGGCCAGTTCGGCGTGCAGCGCGTCGATGTCATCCACCGTGACGCGGATCGCCGCGCCGGGGCAGCAATCGCCGTGGTGTTCGGTCAGGTGCAGCACGCAGGCGCCGCGCGATACCTGCTGGTACAGCGGCATGCCCGGCTCGAAGCGGTGTTCCCAGTCGCGCGTAAATCCGAGGTAATCGATATAAAACGCGTGCGCTTTTTCTTCATCGAACACTCTGAGCAGCGGTGTGACGGTACCAATTTGCATTTTTAATCTCCACGGAAATTCAGACCCTAGATAGTACGCCCGATGTGGGTGCGCATGTCGATTGCGTCAGCATCGGTGGCGTCCGGCTGGCTACGCTGGATACAGGCTCATCGCGAGTCATGTGTTCCCGTTACCCACTCTGGAGGTACTGATGGAAGATGAAATCTATAACCTGTTTCTGACAAGCGAGCAGGGCTGGAGCCTGTTCGGCACCTTGCGCCTGCGTCGCATCGAGCCCGACACGTCCACCGGCAGCGTCCGCTTGCCGGCCCAGGCGTCCGAGCCGCTGGTGCCCGTCACGCAGGAACTGGTGCCGGTGCCGATCGAAGGTGAAATTTCGCTGCCATTACTGGCGGCATTTCGCCAGGTGCCGCTGCGCGGCATTGCTTTTGCCACCGCCGCCGGCCTGTTCTCGTTCGCCCTCGACAGCGGCAACGCGCGGCCATCAGCCGGCATCCAGCTTTTTCCGTTCGGCAGCCCTGACCTGGGCGGCTTCGTGATCTGGGGCGCCAGCAACTACAGCGAACTGGTGTTCAGCGTCCTGGCGCGCCAGCTGCCGCGCGCCTTCTGATGTCACTCCCAACTGTTATGGAAGGAAACACTATGGATGAGTTTGTGTACAACCTGCTCCTGAAATCGCGTGGCGGGCTGATCTTGTTCGGCGTATTGCGCTACCGCTTGAGCAGCCTGGAGGCCGACCAGGGAGGAGACAGGAACGTCTTCACCTTGCCGGCATTGCGCCAGGCCCACCAGGAGCAGCAACAGCAGCAGGAAAACATTTTTGCGCTGGTGTACCGGGCCGAAGGTACGGTCACGATTCCGCTGTTGACCGGCAACCGCGCCATCCCCGTTGACGATGTGGCGTTCTTCATCCAGATGGGACCGCCGATCGTCACGCGGCTGTTCGCCGACGACAGTCGCGTGCTGATGTGCTTCAACCAGGTCAACAACGAGCAGATCGGCGGCGGCCTGTTGTGGGGGCCGACCAATACCAGTTTCGGCTTGCTGGGCAAGCGGCAAATCTTGCCGGCTTGACGGTTCTTCTGCCTGACAAGGCATTACACCATGGAGGTCATGATGGACGAGAGTATCTACAATTTGCTGCTGACCAGCGAACTGGGCCTGAGCGTGTTCGGGACCCTGCGCATCGACTACGATCCCGGCACTGTCCTGCCGGACAGTGCCGGTCAGCCGCCCGCAATCCTTGAACAGTTGCGCAGCCAGGCGCCGTCGCAAGCCGAATACATCGAGATCAACGAAGCGCCGCTGGCCGGAACGCTGACCGTGCCGCTGCTGACCGGCCTGGCCCCGGTGCGCCTGACCGGCGTGATCTATTCGGCGGTCGGCTTCCCGCTGTCGGCGGTGCTGTTCAACACCGGAACGCCTTCGGTGGTGCTGCAGTTCGGCTTCTTTTCCCGCGTCGCGCTGGTGGGCGGACTGCTATGGCAACCGGGGCCGCCGGGCACAGCGTTGACCGTGCCGTTCAGCCTGCTGGCACGGCAAGTGGGCACGCTGGCATGACGCCACATCATCAACCAGGGAGATAGTCATGGATGAGAATATCTATAGCTTGCTGTTGAAAAGCGCAACGGGTCTGACCTTGCTCGGGACGTTGCGGTACTCGATCGACTTCACCACTGCACTCGATGCAAGTGCGGACCGGCAGCAGCAGGCTGCTACGATCGGCGGCGTGGTGTATCCGGCGCGTGGCAGTATCACCATCCCGTTCCTGACCGGTATGCAGCCGGTGCCGTTGAGCGGCTTCGCGATCTACGTGCAGATGGGGCAGCCGCTGCTGAACTGGTTCTACAGCGAAGACGCGGCGCGGGGACTGACCGTGCAATTCAATCCCATCGGTTTCGAACGCATCGCCGGTGGCTTGCTGTCGCAGCTGCCGAATTCGAATGTCGTGGAATACGCCTTCCTCGGCAGGCGCATCGCGCTGCCAGCCTGAGCGTGGGCAGCTCATATCACCACACCATGGAGGACATGATGGACGAGATTATTTTCAGGTTGTTGCTCACCGGCGAGGGTGGTTACGCCCTGTTCGGTACCTTGCGCTTTCGCGTGCTGCTCGAATCGCAGGCAGGAACGGCAGCGCCACCACCCGCTTCGGCCCTGACCGTGGCGAGTGGTTCGGCACAGCCACTGGGTACCGCCACAGTGGTCGTGTACCCGGTGCAAGGCTCTCTGTCGATACCGCTGTTGACAGGCTTCGGCCGCGTGCCGCTGACCGGCGCCTTGCTGGTCACGCCGGCTGCCGGACTGGCGTATGTGCTCGGTAGCGCCGATCCGGCACGCCAGGCGATTGTCAAGTTCAACAATATCGATGGTTTGCGCATTGCCGGTGGTGTTTTGTGGCGCCCCGGCGATCCGGCCGAACTCGTGTTCAGCTTCCTGGGCACGACCACGCCGTCGCCGTTCTGATCGATACATCCAAGAAGGAGAGTGTCATGGACGAATTAGCTTATTACACCTTACTGCTCAGAACGGCGCAGGGCTTGACGCTGCTGGGCACGCTGCGCTTCCAGGTAGTGGCGACGGAACCGCTCGATCGCTCGCCGGCCGGCACCGAGCAACTGCTGGCGCAAGTGCAGCAGCAGAGCACAACAGAACTGTTCGTGTATCCGATGGAGGGCAGCATCAACATTCCCTTGTTGACTGGCCTGGCGCCGGTGCCGCTGGAAGGGACGGCCTGGTTCCCGCTCATCGGTCCTTTCGTGACGGCCTTTCTGTCCTCGACCGACCAGCGCTTCAACGTGGGCATGCAACTGTACGAGCTTGATCCCGAGCACGTTTGCGGCGGCCTGGTGTGGCGTTCCGGTGAGCCGGGCGAGTTGACCTTCAGCCTGCTGGGAACGCTGGTGCGTGCACCTGCCTGACCAGCGACGGCAAATGTCGAATGGATCAGGATGGCGCTCACTGCGGCTGGCTAAGCTGAACGTCCGACCTTACAAGGGTCGGGCGTTTTTTTATTTCTTAGCTATCCATGGGAGGTCATGATGAACGACTTTATCTACAACCTGATACTGACCGGAGAGCAGGGCCTGACGCTGTTCGGCACCTTGCGTTATCGCTTTACCGGTCCTCTGGTAACCGTGCCCGACGGCGGTGTGCCGGCGTTGCTGGCCGAAAACCAGCAACTGGGCGTAATCACGGCAGTCGTATTGCCGGTGGAAGGCTCGGTGTCGATTCCGCTGCTGACCGGCTTTGGCCGCGTGCCCTTGCAAGGGGTGGCGCTGGCCACGGCGGCCGGCCCGATCACCACGGTACTGGGCAGCACCGATCCGGCCCGCCAGGTGTTCGTGCAGTTCAACCAGATCACTGGCAACCAGATTGCCGGTGGCCTGGTGTGGCGTCCGGGCGAACCGGCCGAACTGGTATTCAGCCTGCTGGGCTTCCAGCTGCAGCTGCCATTCTGAGCGTCGTCACCGATTCATATCGAAGGAGATTATCATGGACGAATCCGTTTTCACCCTGTTGCTCAAAACTGCGCAGGGATTGACACTGTTCGGTACTTTGCGGTTCAGCATCGATTTCACCCAGCCGGTCGATCCGGCCCAGGCCGCTAATGCCGCCAAGCCCGGTACCGGTGACGTGGCCAGCCTGTTTTCGCAAATGCAGCAGCAGGCCACGTTCGATCTGTTCGCCTATCGGATCGATGGCTCGGTCACGATTCCGTTCGTGACCGGCTTGCGGTCGGTGCCGATCACGGGCCTGGCGCTGTTCACTTTCCTGGGCCCACCGGCAACTTTCATCACCAGCAGTACCGATCCGACCCGCAACCTGTTCTTCCAGTGGAACCAGCTGACCAACGACAATATCGCCGGCGGCCTGGTGTGGCGCCCTGGCGAGCCGGGCGAGTTGATCTTCAGCGCGCTGGGAACGCAGTTACCTGTCTGATCCGTAATGGCACGCAAAAAAAGGCGCGCATCCAGGTGGAGCGCGCCTTTTTCGTATCAGTAGTATTCCGGTACGATGATTTCCGCAGGCACCGGGCGGCGCACGTAGTCGTCATGGTACTCGCGCTCGGGCAGGGTAATTTCCGGGTGCGGCACTTCCACGTAGGGCATTTGCGACAGCAGGTGGTGGATGCAGTTGAGGCGCGCCTTTTTCTTGTCCACGCCTTGCACCACCCACCATGGCGCTTCCGGAATGTGGGTGCGCTCAAGCATGATTTCCTTGGCCTTCGTATATTCTTCCCAGCGGCGGCGCGATTCCAGGTCCATCGGGCTCAGTTTCCATTGCTTGAGCGGATCGTGGATGCGGCCGAGGAAACGGGCATTCTGCTCTTCGTCCGAGATCGAGAACCAGTACTTGATGACCTGGATGCCCGATCGGGCCAACATGCGCTCGAATTCCGGCACGTCCTGGAAGAACTCCTCGTACTGCTCGTCGCTGCAAAAACCCATCACGCGTTCGACGCCGGCGCGGTTGTACCAGCTGCGGTCGAACAGCACGATCTCGCCGGCGGCGGGCAGGTGCGACACATAGCGCTGGAAATACCACTGCGTGCGTTCGCGGTTGTTGGGGGCGGGCAGGGCAGCGACGCGGCACACGCGCGGATTGAGGCGCTGGACGATGCGCTTGATCACGCCACCCTTGCCGGCGGCGTCGCGGCCTTCGAAAATGATCACGACCTTGTGGCCGGTATGCACGACCCAGTCCTGCAGCTTGACCAGCTCGGCCTGCAGGCGGAACAGTTCGCGGAAATAGAGGCGGCGTTCTTCCTTGGCCGACTCGGTGCGCTCGTACTCGATGACCTTGCGGGTGACCGGGTCGATTTCGCGGTCTTCGAGTTCCATTTCCAGTTCTTCGTCGTAGCCGTCCATCAGCTCGAAATGCACTCGTTCGAGTAATTGTTCCTGGTTCAGATTCACGCAACACTCCTCAGTTTGGACTTCAATAATGTATCTGCCAAATATGACGCGCCGATGACGCCATAAAAAAAGGGCCGCTTGCGCGGCCCTTGGACTGAGCTAACTGCTATTTATATTAGTTGCGGATATCGAGGCGACGATTCAGGCTCAGCGCCGCCAGCGAAGCGACCGCACCCGACAGCAGGTACAGGCCGGCATAAGCAAGACCGAAGTGGGTCGATACGCCCAATGCTACCAGCGGCGCGAACGCGGCGCCGACGAGCCATGCCAGATCCGAGGTCAGCGCCGCGCCGGTGTAGCGGAAGCGTTGTTCGAAGTTGGCGGTCACGGCGCCCGAAGCCTGGCCGTACGACAAGCCCAGCAGCGCAAAGCCCAGCAGGATGAAGATGTTCTGGCCACTTTCGCCGGCGTCGAGCAGGAACGGCACGGCCACGCTGAAGATGGCAATCAGGGTCGCCAGCGTACCGAGGGTGCGGCGACGGCCATAACGGTCAGCAACGATACCGGAAATGATGATGCCGATGGTCATCAGCACCACGCCCAGCAACTGCACGCCAAGCACGCCGGTGAGCGAACGCGATTCGTTAATGGCCACCCACGACAGCGGGAACACCGTTACCAGGTGGAACAGTGCGTACGATGCCAGCGCAGCGAGCGCACCGATGACGATGTTGCGGCCTTGCTTGCTCACCAGTTCGACAGCGCTCACCGGCTCCAGCTGACGGTCATCGAGCAGGTTCGAGTACTCGGTGGTGGTCACCAGCCGCAGGCGGGCGAACAGGGCCACGACGTTGATGGCGAAGGCCACGTAGAACGGATAGCGCCAGCCCCAGTCGAGGAAGTCGGTCGATGACAGCGCTGCCATCAGGTAGGCGAACAGGCCGGCGGCAATCGCAAAGCCCAGCGGCGCGCCGAGCTGGCCCAGCATCGCGTACCAGCCGCGCTTGTTCTCGGGTGCGTTCAGCGCCAGCAGCGACGGCAGACCGTCCCACGAGCCGCCCTGGGCAATACCCTGGCCGATGCGGAACAGTGCCAGGAGCAAGATGGCGGTGGTGCCCAGCGATTCAAAGCTTGGCAGGAAGGCAATACCTGCGGTGGAAACACCCATCACCATCAGCGCCAGCGTGAGCTTGGTCTCTCGCTTGAAATGGTGTTGAACTGCCATAAACGCCACAGTCCCGACCGGGCGGGCGATAAACGCTAGCGAGAAAATCGCGAAAGCGTATAGTGTTCCGTCAAGCCGGCTGTAGTTTGGAAAGAATACGGACGGGAATACCAGTGCCGAAGCGATGGCATACACGAAGAAGTCGAAATACTCGGATGCGCGGCCGATCACCACGCCGATTGCTATCTCACCTGGAGAAATATGCCCATCCCTGGCATTGATGTTGCGGGCGCCCTGGCTGGTTTGGGGTTGTTCGTGGACGCCAGCTTGGACGCCATTCAGTGTAGTCGTGTTGGCCATGGTCTCGTCTCTTTGTGAGTTAATAGTTATCACGCGCGTCCATGGCCGGTAGGACAAAGTGTCCAATAGCATGAAGCACCCGTGATTGGTACAGTAGCATGTTATCCATCATTAGTAACGAAAATTACCGCATGATTCCTCCTCTCGTCCGCCGTGGACTGTTCCTCGCACCGTTGTTGTGGCTAGCTGGCTGCAACACGGTGGTGCTGAACCCGTCCGGAGATATCGCTGCACAGCAAGCTGATCTGGTTGTCATTTCAACCTTGCTGATGTTGTTGATCATCGTACCTGTTATGTTTTTGATCTGTCTGTTCGCTTGGCGCTATAGGAAGTCAAATACTTCCGCCAAATACGAACCGAACTGGGATCACTCGACCAAGCTCGAGCTGCTGATCTGGGGCGCACCGCTCCTGATCATCATCGTGCTGGGCGCGATCACCTGGATTTACACCCACTTGCTCGATCCTTATCGTCCGCTGTCGCGCATCGACCATGATCGTCCGCTGGCCGCCCACGTCAAGCCGATGGAAATCCAGGTCGTGGCGCTGGACTGGAAGTGGATGTTTATCTACCCGGAACAGGGCATTGCCACCGTGAACGAGCTGTACACCCCGATCGACGTGCCGGTCCGCTTCAAGCTGACCTCGACGACCGTGATGAACGCGTTCTACATTCCTGCACTGGCCGGCATGATCTACACCATGCCTTCGATGCAAACGGAACTGAACGCAGTGATGAACAAAGTGGGCGTGTACGACGGCTTCTCGGCCAACTACAGCGGCGCCGGCTTCTCGCAGATGCGCTTCAAGTACCACGGCGTGACGCAAGCCGACTTCGACGCCTGGGTTGCCAAGACCAAGGCCTCTGGTGGTGGCGAGCTGAACCGCGCTGAATTCATCGCACTGGACAAGCCAACCATCAAGCACCCGATCATGCACTTCGCCTCCGTGGAGCAGGGCCTGTTCGACCGCGTCGTCAACCGTTGCGTGGTCGATGGCACCGTGTGCATGAACGAGCAGATGCATAGCGATTCCAAGCGCGTCAAAGCCGCTGCCGTCGCCAAGCAACTGGAAGCAGAAGTTTGCGAAACCGACGTTGCTACCGCTGCGGTTGCCGCACCAACTATCCGTAAAGAATGACCATGTCTGATACCAACCTGAATACATCAACTTCGTTGATCATGGGTAAGTTGTCGTGGGCGGCCATCCCGCTCCACGAGCCTATTCTGATCGGCACCTTCGCGGGCGTGGCGCTGGGCGGCATACTGTTCCTGGCCCTCATGTTCAAATTCCAACTGTGGGGCACGCTGTGGCGCAACTGGATTACCAGTATCGACCACAAACGCATCGGTATCATGTACATGGTGCTCGGTATCATCATGCTGCTGCGCGGCTTTGCCGACGCCATCATGATGCGTGCGCAACAGGCCATGGCCTTCGGCGACAATCCCGGCTTCCTGCCACCGCACCACTTCGACCAGGTGTTTACCGCCCACGGCACGATCATGATTTTCTTCGTGGCCATGCCCCTGGTAACCGGCCTGATGAACTACGTGGTGCCGCTGCAAATCGGCGCGCGCGACGTGGCATTCCCGTTCCTGAACAACTTCTCGTTCTGGATGACCACCTTCGGCGCGATGCTGACCATGGCGTCGCTGTTCATCGGTGAATTCGCCAAGACCGGCTGGCTGGCGTTCCCGCCACTGTCGGGCGTGCTGGCAAGTCCTGATGTGGGGGTCGATTACTATATCTGGTCATTGCAGGTGGCCGGGGTGGGTACCACACTGTCCGGCGTCAACCTGATCGCGACCATCGTCAAGATGCGCGCGCCAGGCATGGACCTGATGAAAATGCCGGTGTTCACCTGGACCTCGCTGTGCACCAATGCACTGATCGTTGCGTCGTTCCCGATCCTGACCGTGACCCTGGCGCTGCTGTCGCTGGACCGTACCGTTGGCACCAACTTCTTCACGAACGAACTCGGCGGTAACCCGATGTTGTACGTGAACCTGATCTGGATCTGGGGCCACCCTGAGGTGTACATCCTGATTCTGCCGGTATTCGGCGTGTTCTCGGAAATCGTCTCGACCTTCTCGGGCAAGCGCCTGTTCGGTTACACCTCGATGGTGTACGCCACCGTCGTGATCACCATCCTGTCGTACCTGGTATGGCTGCACCACTTCTTCACCATGGGTTCGGGCGCCAGCGTCAACTCGTTCTTCGGTATCACCACGATGATTATCTCGATCCCGACGGGCGCGAAGATCTTCAACTGGCTGTTTACGATGTACAAGGGCCGCATCCGCTTTGAAGTCCCGATGCTGTGGACCATCGGCTTCATGCTGACCTTCGTCATCGGTGGTATGACCGGCGTGATGCTGGCGGTTCCGCCAGCCGACTTCGTGCTGCACAACTCGCTGTTCCTGATCGCCCACTTCCACAACGTGATTATCGGCGGCGTGGTGTTTGGTCTGTTCGCAGGTATCAACTTCTGGTTCCCGAAAGCGTTCGGCTACAAGCTCGACGAGTTCTGGGGCAAGGTATCGTTCTGGTGCTGGCTGGTCGGTTTCTGGGTGGCGTTCACGCCGCTGTACGTGATGGGCTTCATGGGCGTTACCCGCCGCATGAACCACTTCGACGATCCTTCGCTGCAAAAATGGTTCATCATCGCCGCCATCGGCGCCTTGATCATCGCAGCCGGTATCGGCGCCTTCCTGATCCAGCTGTTCGTCAGCTTCATGAACCGCGAAAAACTGCGCGACGTGACCGGCGACCCATGGGGCGGCCGTACCCTGGAGTGGGCGACCTCGTCGCCACCGCCAGACTACAACTTCGCGTTCACGCCAGTCGTGCACGACAGCGACAGCTGGGCTGATATGAAAGAAAACAACTATCAGCGTCCGAAGAGCGGTTTCGTGGCCATCCACATGCCGAAGAACACGGAGATGGGCTTCATCATCGCCGCCATCAGCTTCGTGCTTGGCTTTGGCCTGATCTGGCACATGTGGCTGTTGGCCGGCCTGAGCTTCGTGGCCATGATGGTTGCGATCGTCGTCCACACGTTCAACTACAAGCGCGACTACTACATTCCTGCGGAAGAAGTAGTTCGTACCGAAGAAGCCCATACTCGTCTGCTGGAACGTCATGTCTGAAATTACCGCTAACGGCGCCGCGAGCGCCGACCCAAGCGCGCGTTACTGGACGCGCGACCACCACCCGGAGAACAGCACCTTGCTGGGCTTCTGGTTGTACCTGATGAGCGACTGCCTGCTGTTCGCCGGCCTGTTCGCGACTTACGCCGTGCTGGGCCGCAATTATGCTGGCGGCCCGACCGGCGCCGAGCTGTTCGAACTGGGCACGATCGCGCTGAACACTGCGTTCCTGCTGCTGTCGTCGATCACGTACGGCTTCGCCATGATCGCCGCCCAGCGCCGCAAGGTCGGCGCGGTGATGGGCTGGCTGATCGTGACCGGCCTGTTCGGCCTGGCCTTCCTGTTCCTGGAAATCGAAGAGTTCATGCACCTGATACACCTGGGTGCCGGTCCGCAGCGCAGCGCGTTCCTGAGCTCGTTCTTTGCACTGGTCGGTACCCACGGCCTGCACGTGACGTTCGGTATCATCTGGCTGGTCACCCTGATCTTCCAGGTGAAAAAGCACGGCCTGACCGTTGAAAACCGTCGTCGCCTGATGTGCCTGTCGATGTTCTGGCACTTCCTGGACGTGATCTGGATCGGTGTGTTTACCTTTGTTTACCTGATGGGAGTTCTGCCTTGAGCGCGCCAATTAATCACGGTGGCCACGACCACCACGGCCACGACGACCATGGTCATCACGAGCAGGACGATGGCAACCATGGCACGATGAAGGAATACGCGATCGGCTTCGTGCTGTCCGTGATCCTGACCGCGATTCCGTTCTGGCTGGTGATGGCCAAGGTGTTCGACAAGTCGAGCACCACCGCCTTCGTCATCCTCGGCTTCGCCGCCGTCCAGGTAGTCGTCCACATGATCTACTTCCTGCACATGAACGGCAAGAACGAAGGCGGCTGGACCCTGCTGTCCACGCTGTTTACCCTGATCCTGTTGATCATCGTGATGGCCGGTTCGATCTGGGTCATGTACCACATGAACATCAACATGATGCCTTCGATGGGTGACGACGTGCACAACATGCATGAGATGAAATGACGGGCGGCGCTGAACAGCGCCAGCGTTCCCGCACCCTGCGCATCAGCCTGGCCATTTTGGCCGGGTTGATGTTTGCAGGGTTTTTTGCTTTGGGAACCTGGCAAGTCTATCGACTGCAATGGAAGCTGGCCCTGATCGAACGGGTGGACCAGCGCGTGCACGCACCTGCGATCGACGCACCGACCGTGGCCCAGTGGCCGCTGGTCAGCGCCGAGACCGACGAGTATCGCCACGTGCGCATCACCGGCACGTACCTGCCTGGCGCCGACACCTTGACCCTGGCCTCGCTCGAGCGCGGCATCGGTTACTGGGTGCTGACGCCGCTGTGCACGGCCGATGGCGGCATCGTCATGGTCAACCGCGGTTTCGTGCCGGCAGGCGCGGGCGGCTGGCGCGCGCAACCGGCGCCACCGAAAGTGCAAGCCGATGCCTGCGGTACGCTGGCCGAGTCGTCACCGGCGCCAAGCACGGTGTCGGGCCTGCTGCGCCTGAGCGAGATTGCCAGTTCGCTGCGCAAGAACGAACCGGCGCGCAATTACTGGTACACGCGCGACACCAGGGCAATTGCCGAGGCGCGCGGCTTGCCCGCCGTGGCGCCGTACTTCATCGACGCCGACGCGGCGTCCGCTGCAGCCGCCAATTTGCCGGTGCCGGGAGAAACCGCCGTGCCGGTGGGCGGCCTGACGGTGGTATCGTTCGTCAACAACCACCTGGTGTATGCGCTGACCTGGTATGGCCTGGCGCTGATGGTGGTGGCCGCTGCCGTATGGGTGGTGCGCGATGCCCGCCGCAGTAAACAAGAAGGCGTGAATGGCGAAAGCTAACAAGAACCCGTTCGACCATGGCAGCCGGCCGACGCCGGTGATCGAGCCGCTGGCAGCAGCCAACTCGATCACCCACGCGGCCGGCCACAAGAACATGCAGCAGCTGATCCAGCTGCGCTGGATCGCCGTGGTCGGCCAGGTGGCAACGATCGCGGTTGCCTCGATGCTGCTCGACGTGCAGTTGCCGATGCCGGCCATGCTCAATGTGCTGGCCTGCCTGATCGCGTTTAATATTGCCAGCACCTTGCGCTGGCAGGAAAACCAAGTGGTGTCCAACAGCGAGCTGCTGCTGGCGTTGACGGTCGATGTGGCCAGCCTGACGGCGCAGCTGTACCTGTCCGGCGGCGCCACCAATCCGTTCGTGTTCCTGTACCTGCTGCACGTAATTTTGGGCGCGGTGCTGCTGGAAACCTGGTCCACCTGGACCATTGCCGGCGTCACCGGTTTTTGCATCGCCGGCCTGGCGCTGTTCTCGGAGCCGCTGCGCCTGCCGCTGGACCAGGAGCGCGGCATCATGAGCCTGTACGTGCAGGGCATGCTGCTGTGCTTCATCATCGACGCCGCACTGCTGGTGGTGTTCGTCAACCGCATCATGCGCAATATGCGCACCACCGCCAGCAAGCTGGCCGACCTGCGCCAGCGTGCAGCCGAAGAAGAACATATCGTGCGCATGGGCTTGCTCGCATCGGGCGCGGCCCACGAACTCGGTACGCCGCTGGCCACGTTGGCCGTGATCCTCGGCGACTGGAAGCATATGCCCGAGTTCAAGGGTAACCCGGAACTGCTCGAAGAGATCGGCGAAATGCAGACCCAACTCCAGCGTTGCAAGAGCATCGTCAGCGGCATCCTGCTGTCGGCCGGCGAGACGCGCGGCGAATCGTCGGAAGCGACCACGCTCGACGATTTCCTGTACGACGTGACAGCCGAATGGCGCATCGGCCGGCCGGTGCAGCAATTCGAGTTCGACAACCGCGTCGAGGTGGACTTGCCGGTCGTGGCCGACTCCACCGTCAAGCAGATGATCAGTAACCTGCTCGACAACGCACTGGAAGCATCGCCGCGCTGGCTGCGGCTCGACGCGGTGATCGAGGCAAATGCGCTGGTACTGACGGTGACCGACGCCGGCCCCGGTTTTGCCGAGGCGATCCTGGCGCAATTCGGCAAGCCGTATAATTCAAGCAAAGGACGGCCGGGCGGTGGACTCGGACTGTTCCTGGTGGTGAACGTGGCGCGCACGCTGGGCGGCACCGTGGCCGCCAGCAATCGTGAAGAGGGCGGGGCGGTGGTGCGGGTCCACCTGCCGCTGTCGGCCATCGCCATACAACCGGAACAAGCACATGATTACTGAACCCGTCGCCGATCAACACGTATCGGATGAACGCGTACTTCTACTGGTCGAAGACGACGCCGCCTTTGCCCGTACGCTGGGCCGCTCGTTCGAGCGGCGCGGCTACCGGGTGTTACTGGCCGAGAACGTCGATGAAGCCAGCGCGGCCTTGATGGACAACTCGCCCGGCTACGCCGTGGTGGATTTGAAACTCAAGGGCAATTCGTCGGGGCTGGCGTGCGTGCAGATGTTGCACCAGCACGATCCCGACATGCTGATCGTGGTGCTGACCGGGTTCGCCAGCATCAACACGGCAGTGGAAGCGATCAAGCTGGGCGCTTGCCAGTACTTGGCCAAGCCGTCGAACACCGACGACATCGAAGCCGCGTTCGAACACGTGGCCGGCACCGCCGAAGTCGAAGTCACCAACCGCACCACGTCGGTCAAAACCCTGGAGTGGGAACACATCCACACGGTCCTTGCTGAGACCGATTTCAATATCTCCGAAGCGGCCCGCCGCCTCGGCATGCACCGCCGCACGCTGGCCCGCAAGCTGGAAAAACAGCGCGTCAAATGACCTGACCCGCTCAGGCGGCGTCGGCCCGGGCGCTTTGCATGACGATGCCCAGGGCGTGGTTGAAGGCGGCCAGCAGGCCTTGCAGGTCTTCGTGTTGGGCGCGCAGGCGGTCTTCCAGCGCGGTGGCGGATTCGAACAGTTCGGTGGCAGAGATGTTGCCGGCGGCGCCACGCACCTTGTGGACCAGGTCGGCGGCGTCGAGCCAGCGGCCCGTGTCCACCGCTTCCCGGATCAGGCGTTGCGATGGTTCGAAGTCCTTGGCGAACATCGCCAGCAGGCGTTTGAGCAGGGCGGCGTTGCCGCCCAGGCGCTCCAGGGCGGCTGTCATGTCGATGCCGGGCATCGATGGCGCCGATGGCGCGGGCGCTTGCAGTGCCTGCGATGCCTGCAACGTCTGCGCTGTTTGTGAAATGGCTGGCACCGGCGTTGGCGCGGGCGGCAGCGCGTGTGGCAACAGCGCCGGCGCCGTCACTGCCGCCGCGCTGGCCGGATCGGGCGCCACCCAGGCTGCCAGCACCGTGTACAGCGTTTCCGGGTTGATCGGCTTGGTCACGTAGTCGTTCATGTCCATGTTCAGGCAGCGCTCGCGGTAGCCGGCCACCGCGTGCGCGGTCATGGCGATGATCGGCAGGCTGGCGTGGCGTTCGTCGGCGCGGATCAGGGCAGTGGCCTGGTAGCCGTCCATGTCGGGCATCTGGATGTCCATCAGCACGGCATCGTACTTGCGGTCGCTAAGCATGCGCAAGGCTTCGTCGCCGCTCGCCGCCAGGTCCGACCGCACGCCCGCGCGCTGCAAAATTTCGCTGGCCACCTGCAGGTTGATGTTGTTGTCGTCCACCACCAGTACGTGCGCACCACGGATGCGCTGCACCGCGAACGATGGCGGCGGCGCCAGTTTTACCGTGCCCTGGCCAACTTCGAGTCCCAGCGCCATCAGCACCGCGCTTCGCAGCAAGTAAGGGTTGACAGGCTTGTCGATGAAGGGCGTGGTACGCAGCAGTTCGGCGCCCTGGAAGCGATGCTCGCGCGCGTACGCGCTCACCATCAGTACCGGCGGCACGGCCGCCAGTTCACCGTCTTCGGCAATCCGTTGCAGGGTTTCGATGCCGTCGATGTCGGGCATCTCGGCGTCGATCAGCAGCATGTCGTACTGATTCAGCTGCATTGCCGCCACCGCTGCGGCGCCCGACGCCGCCGCCGCCGGCTTCAGGCCCCATGCCGTCAGCTGCACCTTGAGCTTGTGCCGCACGGAGTTGTTGTCGTCCACGATCAGCACGCGCTTGCCCAGCGCCGCCTCGGGTACCGGCGCCTGGCGCTGGCCCTGGGTTGCCGCCACCTGCATCTGCACCGTGAAACTGAAACTGCTGCCCACGTTCGGTTCGCTGTCGACCGTGATCACGCCGCCCATCTTGCGCACCAGCTGCTGCGAGATCGCCAGCCCCAGCCCGGTGCCGCCGTACAGGCGCGTGGTGCTGGCGTCGGCCTGCGAGAAAGCCTGGAACAGGCGCGCCTGCTGCTCGGGGCTGATACCGAGCCCGCTGTCCTCGACCGCGAAGCACAGCGCCACCATGCCGGGCGGTACCGGCTGCTCGGCCACCGGGGCGGCCAGTTGCACCCGCACTTCGATCTGGCCGCTGGCGGTAAATTTCAGGGCGTTGCCCACCAGGTTGACCAGGATCTGCGAGAGCCGCAGCGGGTCGCCCAGCAGGTTCGACGGCACCTCGGGCGTAGCCCAGATCACCAGTTCCAGTCCCCGTTCGGATGCCCGCCAGGAAAACAGGTCGGCCAGCTGGTTGAGCGTGTCGAGCAGGTCGAACGGCAGCGCTTCCAGTTCCAGCTTGCCCGATTCGATCTTGGAAAAATCGAGCACGTCGTTGATGATTTCGAGCAGGCTCTGGCCCGCGCGGCCGATCTTGCGGAAGTAGTCGAGCGGCTGCGAGCCGATGTCGAGGTGCGTGCCCAGGCCGGCGAAGCCGAGGATGGCGTTCATCGGCGTGCGGATCTCGTGGCTGATATTGGCCAGGAACTCGCTCTTGGCGCGGGTGGCCGCTTCGGCGTTCAGGCGCGCCCGTTCGATGGCGCGCAGCGCGCGCGCCTTCTGGTAGGCCGAGACGAACGGCTCTTTCAAGGCCTTGAGCAGGTCGATGTCGCTGTCATTGAACGAAACCTGGTACTGGAAGTTTTCGAAGATCAGGTAACCCTCGACCTGGCCGTCGATCACCACCCGCACCGACAGCAGCGCATGCACGTCGCCGGGCAGCGCGTGGTCATGGTGAATCTTGAAGATGTCCGGCGCGATCTCGCAGCCGGCCGGCGCGTAACGCGCCTCGGCCTGGCGCAGGTCGATGCGGTAGGCGTCGTCGGCAACGTCGATGCGGCCCCACGCGGCGCGCAGGCCCAGCATGTCGCTGCCATCCTCGCGCACCAGCGCCAGCGCCGAATCGACGCCGTGGACCGCAGTCGATTCCTGCAAGATGGTGAGCAGCAGCGCGTCGAAATCGAGCTGCTCGTTGATCGAGCGGACGATGGCGTTGAGTTTTTCCAGGTGCTGGGTGCGCGAATACACGAGCGCCTGCAAATCCTCGCCCTTGAGCTGCAACTGGCGCAGGCGCCAGCGCACCATGCCCCAGGCCAGCAGACAGCACGCCAGGCCGTAGGCCAGCCATGCCCACCAGGTCTGGTGCCACGGCGGCAACACCTTGACCTGCATCGCCAGCTCCTCCGTGGTCCACGCGCCTTCGCGGTTGCTGCCGCGCATGCGCAGCACGTAATCGCCGGCCGGCAGGTGGGTGTAGCTGGCGATGCGGCGGCTGGCATCGACCTCGATCCAGGCGCGGTCGAAACCTTCGAGCATGTAGGCATAGCGGTTGCGCTGCGGCGCCGAATAGTCGAGCGCCGCCAGTTCCACGTCGAAGCCCTGGCTGTCGGCGCGCAGGCTGATGGCGGGCCCGCCGTCGCCATTGAGCTGGGCGGCGGTGAGCTGCCGCTGGTCGATGCGCACCGCGCTGATCACTACCGGCGGCCGGTGGTTCCAGTCGGCCAGCTGATCGGGATAGATCACCGCCATGCCGGTGGTGGCGCCGAAGATCAGGTCGCGGTCGGTGGTGACCGCGCTGGCGCCCAGGTAAAAGGTGCGGAACGCCAGACCATCGGCGCGCGTGATGGCGTGGGCCCTGAAGGTGTTGGCGTCGATGACGACGATGCTGTCGCCGGTGGCGGCCCAGATGCGGCCGGCGGGATCGGCTTGCAGGCTCATGATGGTGCTGGTAGCCATGCCGGGCAGGCCGGCCGTCGGCGCCATGCGCTCGAAGACCGGTTTGCCGCGTGCATCGCGGCCCGTCATCACGCAGATGCCGCCGCCCTGGGTGCCAATCCAAAGCCGGCCCCGGGCGTCGAAGACCAGCGCGGTCAGCACTGCTGCCGACAGTTCGGTCGAGATGTTGGGTGTGGCCATGATCTGCTCCACTGCGCCGGTCTCGGGATCGAGCCGATTCAAGCCGTTGCCGGTAGCAATCCAGAGCGATCCATGGGCGTCGATCACCATGGCGTTGATACGGTTGTCGGTCAATCCGCCATGCTCGGGCGCGCCTCGTACCTGGCGCCGGACGATGCCGGTGGCGCTGTCGTAGCGCAGCAGGCCGTCGAAGGTGCCCAGCCACAGCTTGCCGTCCTGCGGCAGGATGGCCTTGATGCCCGGGTACGGATTATCCTGCGGCAGCGCCACCCGCCGCACCTGGCTGCCATGGTCGCTGGTGAGGTAGAGCCCCGCCTGGGTGCCGATCCAGGCTTCGCCGGGGGTGGCCTCGGCCAGCGCCAGGATCATGCGGTTGGGCAGGGCGGCATCGGGCTGGTGCGGGTTGGGCCGCAGCAGGGCACGGCGATTGCCACTCGGGTCCACCAGGTCGAGGCCACGGTCGCCCAGCGCGATCCAGACGTCGTTGTGGACATCGTTGAGCAGTGCGGTGATGCCGGCTTCGAGCTGGCCCTCGGCGCCGAACACCGAATCGATCGCTTCCGTGTGCGGGTCGTAGCTGTCCACCCCGCGCTCGGTGGCGACCCAGATCATGCCGCTGCGGTCGCGCAGCATGGCGGCGCTGCGGTCGTGCGAGAGGCTGGCCTGGACCGCCGGCTGGTGCAGGATGCGGGTGCTGGCGCGATGGTCGGTGCGGTATTCGACAATGCCGTTGCCGTTGGTGGTGGCCCACCAGCGGCCGGGGGCGATTTCGACGATGCCCGGCACCATGTTCGCTTCGAGGTCGGACACGCCGGCGGGCCTGACAAGTATCGCGCTCTCGCCCTGCGGCCCGACCACGCCGATCCCGCTTTTCATGGTGCCGAAAGCGATTTGTCCCTGGCGGTTTTCACCGAGCGCCAGCACCGCATCCCGCCATTCACCGAGACCGTTAACTGCCACCGGCACCTGCACGATGGCGCCGCCGGGACGCAGGCGCGCCAGGCCGCTGGCGGTGCCGATCCACAGCGTGCCGGTCCGGTCCATCATCAGCGCGCGGATATCGCTGGCGGGCAGGCCGGGGGCGTTGTCGCGGGTGTAGCTGCGCACCGTGCCATCTGCCACGTTGTACAACTTGAGCGCGGTGGGCGTACCGACCCACAGCCTGCCCTGGCTGTCGCTGGCAATCGCGTTGATGGCCCCGTGGCTCAGTTCGTCAGCGGGACGCACGAATTTTTCGGTGCGCTGGTCGAACATCGCCAGCCCGGCGTTGGCGGTACCTACCCACAAGCGGCCGCCCGGGTCGGTGTGCAGCGCCTGGATGAAGTCGCCTGGCAGCGAACCGAGGTCGGAGGCAACGTGGACGAAGCTGCGGAAATGGTAGCCGTTCCAGCGGGCCAGCCCGGCCTGGGTACCCACCCAGATATAGCCATCGCCATCCTGCGCCAGCGCCGTGGCGACCGGATTGGGCAGGCCCTGGTCGAGACCCAGGTGCTCGAACAGCGGCGTGGCCAGGTTGTCCCAGCGTTCCTGGCCGGCGCGCGCCGGCGTCAATCCCAGGCTCGAAGACAGTGCCAGCACGAGGACGAACGCCAGCAGCCGGCGCCAGCCGGCGTGGATAACTTGCGGCACTCCGGGCTGGATATTCAACTAAGCAACGCTCCCCGTCAGGCAAATCTATTGCTAAGAGCATACGGAATACCCTGGGGAAAGTCCACGAGTACCAGCGTGAAATGCAGCTGCCCAGTACAATTGCTACCAGTCTTTACAACACATGGAATCCCGATGAAACCTGAAGTCTTGGTACTTGCCGCCAGCCCGTCCGCGTCCGTGATGGAACAACTCGACCAACATTTCCACTGCCACCACGTGTGGCGCCAGCCGCAGGACGGGCGCGCCGCGTATATCGCATCGGTCGCAGCGGGCGTGCGCGCGGTGCTCACCACCGCCGCCATCGGCGTGGACCAGGCGCTGCTCGACCAGTTGCCCAAGCTGGAAATGGTGGCCATCAACGGCATCGGCCTCGACGCCATCCCGCTCGACCTCACCCGCGCCCGTGGCCTGGCCGTGAGCAACACCCCGGGCGTGCTGACCGACGACGTGGCCGACCACGCGCTGACCCTGTTGCTAGCCGCGGCGCGCCGCCTGCCGGCGCTGGACCGCTACGTGCGTGCAGGCGAATGGGAGGCCGGCGTGGCGCTCAAGCCCACGCGCGCCCTGCGCGGCAAGACCTGCGGCGTGTTCGGGTTCGGCCGCATCGGCCAGGCGGTGGCTGCCCGCGCCCAGGCATTCGGCATGAGCGTGCAGTACTTCCAGCCGCGCGCCATCGACGGCGTGGCCACGCCACGCGCGGACTCGCTGCTCGACCTGGCGCGCGCCAGCGACTACCTGGTGGTGTGCGCGCCCGGCACGCCGGCCACGCGCCACGCCATCAACACCGAGGTGATGGCCGCGCTGGGCGCGGAAGGCACGCTGGTGAACATTTCGCGCGGCGCCCTGGTGGACGAAGCGGCGCTGGTGGACGCGCTGCGTGACGGCACGCTGGGCATGGCCGCGCTCGACGTGTTCGCCGACGAACCGCGCGTGCTGCCAGCGTTGCGTGAAGTCCACAACGCGGTGCTCACGCCGCACGTCGGCAGCCTGACCGTGGAGACCCGCCACGCCATGGGACAACTGGTGGTCGATAACCTGCTGGCACATTTCGCCGGCAACCAATTATTGACTCCAGTGAACTAATCTTGCTTTCGGCATAGGGGCGTCATCGGCGCGTCACATTCACAAGGTATCATTGCTGTCATCGTGGCAACATTGCTTACCTTGTGGAATTAATATGACCTTGCTGAAACTCCCCCAACTCAATACCGGCATGCGCGTGGTCGCCTCGTTCGCGGCGTTGCTGCTGCTGATGGCATGCATGTCGGCCGTCTCGTTGTGGCGCCTGCAATCGGCCAATGACACCACTGCCAACCTCGTGCACGACAAGCTGGCGCGCGAGCAGCTCACTTCCGAGCTGCTGGGCGCGGCCGAACTCAATGGTCTGCGGGCGATTTCCGTGGCCCGCAGCGACAGCCTGGAAGTATCGGACCTGTTCATGGCGCAGCTGGTGGCCGGCGACCGCCAGGCCGAGGCCATGGAGCGCAAGCTGGCAGCCCTGCCGGCCGAAGCGGCGGAAGCAGCGCTGCTGCAGGCCGTGGCGGCAAAAAAGGCGGCGTACATGGCGCTGCGCGCCGACCTGTTCAAGTTCAAGGACATGGGCCGCATCCAGGACGTGGATAGCCTGCTCGACACCCGCCTGGGCGCCACCTTCAAACAGTACACGGGCGCGCTCGACCAGTTGCTCACCTGGCAGACCCAGGAGGCGACCGCGCTGGCGGCGGCGTCCGACCAGCAGTTCCGCAACAGCCGCGTGATGCTGGCAGCGCTCGGCGCGGCAGCGCTGGCGGCGGGCATCGTGCTGGCCTGGATGCTGACCCGCAGCGTGGTGCAGCCGCTCACGCAGGCGGTGGCGCTGGCCGAGCAGGTGGCCGCCGGCGAACTGCATGCAGTGATCAATCACGGTCGCCGCGATGAAATCGGCCAGTTGTTCGACGCATTGAGCCACATGACGGCGCGCCTGGCCGATACCGTGGGCCGCGTGCGCGACGGCGCCGTCGCCATCGACGCCGCCTCGCGCGAGATCGCCAACGGCAACCTCGACCTGTCGCGCCGCACCGAGCACCAGGCCGGCGCCCTGCAGGAAACCGCGTCGGCAATGGTGGAGCTGACCACGGCCGTGAAGCAAAACAGCAGCAATGCGCGCCAGGCCAATACCCTGGCGGTGTCGGCCTCCGGCGTGGCCGGCAAGGGCGGCCACGCGGTGCGCGACATGGTCAACACCATGGCCGGCATCAACGACGATGCGCGTAAAATTTCGGACATCACCGGGGTGATCGACGGCATCGCCTTCCAGACCAATATCCTGGCGCTGAATGCAGCGGTGGAAGCGGCGCGCGCCGGCGAACAGGGACGCGGCTTCGCGGTCGTGGCTTCCGAAGTACGGTCGCTGGCACAACGCTCGGCCGATGCCGCGCGCGAAATCAAGAAGCTGATCACCGCCTCGGCCGAGCGCATCGCCAGCGGCAGCGCGCAAGCCCAGGCGGCCGGCGCCACCATGGACGATATCGTTGCCAGCGTGGAGCAGGTGACCGTGATCATCGGCGCCATCAGTATTGCCAGCGGCGAGCAGGAAGCGGGTATCGAGCAGGTGGGCCGGGCGATCGGCGAGATGGACGGCGTGACCCAGCAAAACGCTGCGCTGGTGGAAGAAGCGGCAGCTGCCGCCGACGCCATGCAGGCGCAGGCGCGTGACCTGGCTGCGCTGGTCGGCTCGTTCCGCATCGACGGCGCCGCCGCCGAGGACACCACGGTCGTGGCGGCAGCGGCGAAGGCGCGGCCGGTGCTCAGGCGCGCGGCGGTGTTGTTGCCCGCCGGTCCTGCTGCAAATGGCGCCGTATAACCGCCAGCATCTGTTCGACATCGATCGGCTTGGCAATGAAGTCGTTCATGCCCGAGGCGATGCACTGTTCGCGCTCGGATTCCATCACGCCGGCGGTCATGGCCAGCACCGGCAGCGTCAAGCCGAGTTCGGTGCGGATCAGGCCGGTGGCGGTAAAGCCGTCCATCTCCGGCATCTGCACATCCATCAGCACCAGGTCGTAGCGCTGTTCGCCGCCGTTGACGCTGTCCCGTAGCGCGTCGATGGCGGCGCGGCCATTGTCCACGGCGGTGATGTGGGCGCCTGCGTATTCGAGCATGCTGCGGGCGACCAGCTGGTTGACCGGGTTGTCCTCGACCAGCAGCAGGTGCGCGCCGTCCAGGCGTATCTGCTCGGAGGCCTCTTGCGACACCGGCGCTGCCGGAAGCGGTTCATGCGCGGCGTGGTGGTGCGGCGCTTCCTTCAGGGCCGCTTTCAGCGCTTCATGCAGGCGCGCGGCGGTCACCGGTTTTAACAGCACGCCGTCGGCGTCCTGTTCGTTTTCCACCAGCAGCAGGCGGCCCTGCTCGTAGGCGTTGACCATCACGATCACCGGGCGACCGCCCAGCCGGGCGTCGTCACGCAACTGGCGCAGGATGGCGCGGCCGCACAGGCCCGGCATATTCCAGTCCAGCAGCACGGCATCGTAGTGCTGCGCCGGATCGCCAAGCAATTCGAGGGCGTGGTCCCCGCCGGCCGCCGGCGTGGACGTCCAGCCACAAGACGCAACCGTGCGCCCCAGGTAGCCGGCGCCCGGTCCCAGGTCGCCGATCAGCAGCAGGTGCAGCGCTTGCTGGTTGCCGGTGCGGGCCGCGCCGGGTTCTTCTATGTCGGCCCCGCGCTGCAACGGCACGGTCAGGACAAAATCACTGCCGGCGCCAAGGATGCTGCTCACGTCGATGGCGCCGCCCATCAGGTCCGCCAGGCGCCGTGAAATCGTCAGGCCCAGGCCGGTGCCGCCAAAGCGGCGCGTCATCGATGCATCGGCCTGTGCAAACGGCGCGAACAACTGCGCCAGGCGTTCGGGCGCGATGCCGATGCCGGTGTCGCGCACGGTGAACCGCAGCGATACGGGCCCGCCGTGTTGTGGCGCGGCGTGCTGTGTTTCCACCAGCAGCACCACCGAACCCTGCTCGGTGAACTTGATCGCATTGCCCAGCAGGTTGACCAGGATTTGCTGCAGGCGGTGGCTGTCGCCGACCAGCTGCGCCGGCACGCCGGCATCGACGTCGATGGCCAGGTGCAGGTTTTTCTCGCCGGCGTTCACGCTCATGATGGTGGCCACCGCTTCGAGCACTTGCGCCAGTGCGAACGGAGACGGTTCGAGTTCCATGCGGCCGGCCTCGATCTTGGAAAAGTCCAGCACGTCGTTGAGGATGGCCAGCAGCGAGCTGCCGGACGACCGTATCATGCCCACGTACTGGCGCTGCGGCGGCGCCAGCGCGGTCTGGTCCAGCAGGTGGGCCATGCCCAGCACCGCGTTGAGCGGCGTGCGGATCTCGTGGCTCATGTTGGCGACGAATTCGGTCTTGGCGCGGCTGGCCGCTTCGGCCTGGTCGCGGGCCACGATCAGCGACTGCTGCGATTCGCGCAGCGCGGCCGTCATCTGGCGCGCCAGGCCGGTGGCATACAGGTGGCGCGCAGTGAGCGCGCGCACCACGCCGAAGAACAGCAGGCTGATGATCATCCCCGCCAGCAGCACGATGTGCGACTTCTGGCGGTCGATGGCGCGCTCGAACGCCGGCAGCGAGGTAAAGCGCAAGGTCCAGCGGTGTTGCAACAAGTCGAGCGTCTGTACGTCCTGGTAGGGGTTCGGATACTGCAGCTGGTCGGCCGCGCTGCGGTCGGGGGCGCTGGCGTACAGGCGCTGCCCCGGTGCGGTGCTGTCGCCGTCGAACACTTCGAGCCGGATATCGTGCACGCCGGTGCCCATCAGGCCCGCCATCAGGTCTGCCGCCCGGATCGGGCTGTAGGCAAAGCCCTGCAGCGCCGCCATGCGCTGCTCCGGCGTGGCGTCCGGGCGCAGGCCGGCCTGGCGCCGGTACACGGGGAAGTACATCAAAAAGCCCGGCTGGCCGCCGCCTTGGGCATCCTGGATCAGCACCACGCGGTCGGTGAGGGCCGGTTGGCCGCTGCGGCCCGCATTGAGCAGGGCCACGCGGCGTACCGGCTCGGACAGCATGTCGTAGCCAAAAGCGATCACATTACGGCCGATGAACGGTTCGAGGTAGTACACCGGCACGTACATGCCCAGGTCGGCCACGCCTTCGCGCGACCAGATGCGGAAATCGGGATAACCTTCATGCGCCACCTGCGCTTCGAGCGCGGTGCGCTGGCCCTTGCGGATGAAGGCGCCGTAACCGAGGCCCATCACGCCGGGGAAATTGCGCTGCAAGTCCATGCCGGCGGCAAAGCCGCGCCATTGTTCGCGGCTCGGTTGCTGCTCGGCCTGGAACAGCGCCTGCGCCGCGCGCAAGCCCGATTCGTAGAGCGAGATGCGGCGCGTGATGCGCTCGGCGATGTCACGGCTGTCGGCCTCGAAATGCTCGCGCGCGCGGCGCTCGGTACCTACCGTGACCAGGTGCCACACCAGCACCGTCAGCGCCACACCCAGCAGCAGCGTGGCCCATTGCACGGCGCTGTGCTGCAGCACGCCCGCTTGCAGGCGCCGGCGTTCGGCCGCGTCGGCGCTGAGCACCATGCCGATCAGGCTGCACAGCACCACGAACGTATCGAGCGCGATCAGGGCGTCGTTGAGGGTGCCGGCCACGAACGGTCCCTGGCCGTTGACGGTGGCCAGCACGGCGGCGCCGGCCGCCAGCAGGCACACGGCGCTGGCGCCGCGCAAGCCATAACGGTGCGCGGCCCAGGCCACGCAGGGCACGAACAGGTATGGCAACCAGCCCAGCGCATCGTCGCCGGTGTAGCTGCGCATGAAGATGGCCGCGCCAAGCGCCGCCAGCAGCGCCAGCGACACCGCCACCTCCAGCGCCACCCGCAGCGCGCCGCGCTCGTGCCAGCCCGGGGGCGGGCGCAGCCGCCAGATCACGATGGCCGGCGCCACCAGCAATACGCCGGCGGTGTCGCCCACCCACCAGGTAAGCAGCACGGTACCGAAAGTGCCCGCCGGCGCCAGCCCGGCCGCCACCAGGGCGCTGGCGCCGATGCCGGCGCCGACCATGCTCATGACCATGGCCACGAGGGAGAATTTATAGACGTTCTGCAGTTGCCCGAGCGGTTGCGCGCCGTCGGTGTAGCGCCGCATCATCCAGGCGCCGGCCAGCGCCTCGAGCGCGTTGCCGGCGCCGATCACGGTGGAGACCAGCACCAGCGTGGCCGACAGCGGCTGGCCGTTGATATAAAAAGTGACCAGGTTGGCGAGGAAGGCGCCCAGCATGATGGCCGGCCAGGCGCGATAGCCAAGCAGGATGATAGCCGCCAGGGCCATGCCCGACGGTGGCCACAGCGGCGTGGCGTTGGTGTGGGCGAAGCCCAGTTGCAGGCTCAGTCCCGCCACGATCGCGTAGCCGGCGGTGAGCAGCAGCAGGGCGCCCGCGCCCGGATGGTGGTTGCGGCCCAGGCCCTGCGGCGGCAGGGGATCGAAATCGGAATTCGCGGCTGCCGGGGCTCGGGTTGATTGAGCTGTAACGGTTGGTGGCACTGCGGTCATGGCAGCTCTCGTGGTTCGTGTCTGGAATGACTATAACGTACCGCTGCAACTGGCGCCACCATGGTGCAACTGGCGCCACCAGGATACCGTTCGTCGCAGCGCTCCACGCAACACCTGGCCGTTCCTTACAGTGTGGTCATTCCCACCACATGGAGCACAGCATGTCCTTTCGATACCATCTCGCAGCCCTGTTCATCACCGTCGCCGCGCAGTCCGTCCATGCCGCAGACCTCAAGATTGCGGTCGAGGGCGTGGCCAGCGCCGATGGCCGGGTGATGGTGGCGTTGTTCGATTCGGCCGAGACCTTCCGCCGCAAGCCGGTGCGCGCGCTGGTGGCGCCGGCTGCCGCCGGCACCGTGCGCATCGACGTCAAGGATCTCGCCCCCGGCGACTACGCGTTTGTGGTGTACCACGACGCCAACGCCAACAATCAGCTGGACATGAACCCGGTCGGCATGCCGGTCGAGGACTTCGCCTTCAGTAACAACGCCATGGGGGAGGGCGGCGCGCCCGGCTTCGACGCCGCGCGCTTCACGCTGCCGGCCACCGGCCTTGCCACCACCGTCAACCTGCGCTGAGGTTCATCATGCCAGCACGCCGCCAATTTCTCTCCCGCTGCGCCGGCCTTGCCGCCCTCGGCGTCTCCGCCACCGCGCTGGCCGATACCGCCACGTACCGCAGCTTCCATGCTGCCCTCGACGGCGACGCCCGCCTGCTTCCGTACGCCGACTTCGCGGGCGAGCTGGCCGGCGATGCGACCGTGCTCGGACACTTGCCGACAGCCCTGGCAGGGGTGTTCTACCGCAACGGCCCCGGCCGGTTTGAACTGGGGGGCGAACGCTATCACCACTGGTTCGACGGCGACGGCTTTGCCCAGCGCTGGACCATCGCCGATGGCAAGGTCCACCATCGCGGGCGCTTCGTCGCCACCCAGAAATTCGAGCAGGAGACCCGCGCGGGTCGCTTCCTCTACAGCGCCTTCGGTACCCAGATCGACCGCGCCCCGGTGCGCAGCAACGATACCATCAACGTCGCCAACACCAATCTGCTGCCGTTCAACGGTGGCGTGTATGCGCTGTGGGAAGGCGGTTCGGCCACCGAGCTCGATCCCGACACCCTGGCCACGCGCGGCATCAAGACCTGGCGCCCGGACCTCAAAGCGATGCCGTTTTCCGCCCATCCCAAACAGGACCCGGACGGCGGCTTGTGGAACTTCGGTAACCTGCCCGGCGCCGACCAGTTGATCATCTATCGGCTCGACGTGCGCGGCGCCGTCACCCGCACGGCCATGCTGCCGGTGCCGCGGTTGAACATGGTGCACGATTTCGTGGTCAGCGCGCGCCACCTGGTGTTCCTGGTGCCGCCGTATGCACTGGACGCCCCGGGCCGCAGCCTGGCCGAGCGGCTGCGCTGGCAGGGAGGCGAGCGGCCGCTGCGCGCGGTGGTGGTGGACAAGGCCACGCTGACCGTGCGCCAGGTGTTCGAGCTGCCGGCGCGCTCGGTCTTCCATCTTGGAAATGCTTGGGATGACGGCGACTGCATCCGGCTCGACGCCGTGCTGCACGCGGGCGACATACTCCCCGAACCGGCGCTGCCGATGCGCGGCGACATGCGCCCGTACGAAGCGCAGCGCAGCAGCGCGGTGCAGATCACGCTTGATTTTGCCAGCGGCCAGGCGCGTGAGGCGCGTCTGTTTGGCGTCAGCGAATTTCCACGGGTGGCGCCGCAGGTGGTGTCGCGCCGCCACCGCAAGCTGCTGGTGCTCGGCGTTGGCGCGGGCAGCATGGCGCAAGTGCTCGATTCCGTCAACCTGGTCGATACCGACAGCGGCAAGGTCGATGGTTACCGCTTCGGACCCGGCTGGCAGGTCGAGGAACATGTGCTGGTGCCGCGCAGTGGCGCCAGGTCTGAGACTGACGGCTACGTGGTGGGTGTGGCGCAGGACACCCGGCGCGGCCAGACCGTGCTGACAGTGTTCGATGCACGCAACGTCAAGGACGGTCCGGTGGCGCTGGCGCGGCTCGGCTATCGCGCGCCGGTGTGTTTTCATGGTAACTTTCTGGCGGCATGAAAAATCCCGACATCATCGTATCCGCCCACCCGCTCGAGCTGATTCCCGGCTTGCGGCGCTGGCCGGCCTCGCGCTGGCGCAACGCCGTGTACACCGCCATCTTCAGCACCCTGATCGCGGCGGTGCTGACCGCCGCGCGCACCGCATTTTCCGACGACGGCCCGCCCGTGGTGCGCTACTTCCTGCACATGCTGCTGGTGGCCAACCTGTGCGGGCTGTTCATCCATGGCGGCATGGTGCTGCTCAACCGCTGGTTCGACAACCTGCCACGGCGCCTGCGCGGGCTGCGCCGGATTGCGCTGCACGTGGTGTTCAGCGTGGCCAGCGTGCTGGCGGCGATCGCGCTGGCCAACGTGCTGCTCAGCGGCGGCCCGGCGCTGCATTTGCTGGCGCGGCCGGTGGTGCTGCTCGAATGTACGCTGATCGCGGCGGTGATCGCCGGCTTCATGGTCATGGTGCGGCGCAACGCCGAGCGGCGCATCCAGGCCGCGCTGGACGAGGCGCGCCAGAAGGAAGCGGCGGCAGCCACCGCGCGCCTGCTGGCCGAAGCACGTCTGCGCGCCTTGCAGGCGCAGATCGAACCGCACTTCCTGTACAACACGCTGGCCAACGTGGTCAGCCTGATTGGCACCCGGCCGGACCAGGCGCGCTACATGCTCGAGCGCTTCATCGACTACCTGCGCGCCAGCCTCGATACCAGCCGCAGCGAGTCTTCGACGCTGGGCGACGAGGCACGCCTGCTGGCCGCCTACCTCGACGTGCTGGCCGTGCGCATGGGCCCGCGCCTGCGCTACCGCATCGACGTACCGGCCGAACTGCGCGCCATCGCCATCGCGCCGATGCTGCTGCAACCGGTGGTGGAAAACGCCATCGCCCACGGCCTGGAACCGCAGGTCGACGGCGGCGAGGTCACCATAGGCGCTGCTGTTGCCGATGGCCGCCTGTGCATCACGATTGCCGATACCGGCGCCGGGCTGTCCGGCACGCAGTCGACCAAGCCGGGCGGCGGGGTAGGGCTGGGCAACCTGCGCGAACGCCTGCGCACCCTGTACAGCGCCGAGGCCAGAGTCGAACTGATGGAAAACCAGCCGAGTGGCGTGGTGGTACGCATCGTCCTGCCGCTGCCGTCCCGCTGAACGAGTATCACATCAACCATATCGCTACCAATATGAACAATTCTCCGCGCGCGGTGATCGCCGACGACGAAGCCCACCTGCGTGACTACCTGGAACAGCAACTGGCCGCCGTGTGGCCGGAGCTGCGCGTGGTGGGCCGCGCCGCCAACGGCCTCGAGGCGCTGCGCCTGATCGACGACGAAGCGCCCGACGTGGTGTTCCTCGATATCCGCATGCCCGGCCTGACGGGGCTGGACGTGGCGGCGCGGCTGATCGAAAGCCCGGCGCCGCCGCAGATCGTGTTCGTCACCGCCTACGACCAGTACGCGGTGCAGGCGTTCGAGCACTCGGCGCTCGACTACCTGCTCAAGCCTGCGTCGCTGGAACGGCTGTCGAAAACAGTGGGGAAACTGAAAGCGGCGCTGGCCGCGCCAGTCGCAGCGGCGCCGCCGCTGGACGCGCTGCGGGCCTTGCTGGCGCAGTTGGGCGGCCCGGCTGCGCTCTCGGCACCGGCATCGACGCCGGCGCCAGCAGCGGCACCGCTGCAATGGATACGCGCGTCACAGGGTGAGCAAACGCGCCTGATCGCGGTGGACGAGGTGCTGTACTTCCAGAGCAACGACAAGTACACGAGCGTGGTGCTGGCCGATGGCGAGTGCCTGATCCGCACGCCGATCAGCAAGCTGCGCGAGCAGCTCGATGCCCAGCAGTTCTGGCAGATCCATCGCAGTGTGATCGTATCGGCGCGCCACGTGGCTGGCACGCGCCACGATTTTCGGGGCAGGTTGATGGTGCAGCTGAAGGACCGCACCGAGCAACTGGTGGTGAGCCGGAACTACGCAGACTTGTTCCGGCAAATGTAATGTGACTGAGAGCCTGTCCTGGCAGGGAACGAGGCGCGGCTTGCGCGCCCCGATAGCGGGATAGTTTCTAGGCGATGACGGGGCGCACCTTGGACGCGGCCAGCTTGGCGCGTTCGCGCGCGGTATCGGTGTCGGCAGCGGTGGCCAGCGCCACGCCCATGCGGCGCCGTGCGAACGATTCCGGCTTGCCGAACAGGCGCACGTCCGCGCCCGGTACCCGCAGCGCGTCTGCCAGGCCTTCGAAAGCGATGCCTTGGGCTTCGTGCTGGCCGTAGATCACGGCCGAGGCGCCCGGCGCGTGCAGCGAGACATCGACCGGCAGGCCGAGGATGGCGCGGGCGTGGATCTCGAATTCGCTTTGCGTCTGCGTGGCCATGGTGACCATGCCGGTGTCGTGCGGGCGCGGGCTCACTTCCGAGAACCACACCATGTCGTCGCGTACGAACAGCTCCACGCCGAACAGGCCCAGGCCACCGAGGTCGCCGGTGACCTTGGCGGCGATGTCTTGCGCGCGCTGCAAGGCCAGCGGATGCATGCGGCACGGCTGCCACGATTCCACGTAGTCGCCCTGCACCTGGACGTGGCCGATCGGCTCGCAGAACTGCGTGGTGACCTGGCCGTCGCTACCAATCGAGCGCACCGTCAGCAGCGTGATCTCGTAATCGAAATCGATGAAGCCTTCGACGATCACGCGGCCCGCATCGACCCGGCTGCCGGCGGCGGCGTGGTCCCAGGCAGCCTGCACCTCGGCAGCGCTGTCGATTTTCGACTGGCCCTTGCCCGACGACGACATCACCGGCTTGATCACGCACGGAAAACCGATCTGCGCGGTCGCGGCTTCCAGCTCGGCCAGGCTGCTGGCGAAGCGGTAGGGCGAGGTGGCCAGGCCCAGGGTTTCGGCAGCCAGCACGCGGATGCCTTCGCGGTTCATGGTCAGCTGGGCGGCGCGCGCGGTGGGGATGCAGGTGATCTTGCAGGCGCGTTCCAGCGCAGCCAGGGTATCGGTGGCGATCGCCTCGATCTCGGGCACCACCAGGTCCGGCTGCTCCTGCTCGATCAATGCCGCCAGCGCGGCGCCGTCGGTCATGTCGATGACGTGGGCGCGGTGCGCGACCTGGTGACCGGGCGCGTTGGGGTAGCGGTCAACTGCGATGGTCTCCACGCCCAGGCGTTGCAGGGCGATGATGACTTCCTTGCCCAGTTCTCCGGAGCCGAGCAACATGACCTTGGTGGCCGACGGCGACAGCGGCGTGCCGATAATGCGTGCAGTATTCATGGTGGCCAAAATATCAGAACGAATAGACCAGGGTGACGGAGGTCTGGGTGTCGGTGTTTTTCTTGTCGTCCGGGACGCTGGTGTCGCTGCGCACGCTGAACGCCGCCTTCATCTGCATGGTGGTGTTGATCTTGGTGGACAGCGAGGTCTCGGCGGTGGAATGGGTGTTCGAGGTGCCGCGTTCGACCGTGACCAGTTGGCTGAACAGGGCCGATTCGCTCAGGCGCCATTTCAGGCTGCCGGCGGCACGCACCGTCATGCCGTTTTCGGTTTCGCCAGTGGAGCGTTCGCCGCGGAAGTAACCGGGACCAAGTTCGCCATCGATGGTCAGGTTTTCCGCGCTGTAGAGCCGGGTACCATAACCGACGCCGACGGTCGAATAGGTGGTGTACGCGCCGAATTTATCGTTGACGTGAGTGGCCAGCGCGAACAGGCGGTCGTTGTCTTCCATCAGCTTGTAGGCAGTCTTGCCCGACAACGAGTAGCGCTGCGCCGAGCGCTGGCGCGACTTGCTGCCGTCTTCGTTGGTGATCTGTTCATCCTTGAAATAGCCGGCCAGTATGTACTCGTTGCTGAAGTCGGGCAGCTCTTGCTTGGCATCGATCTTGCCGGTCACCGAGGTACCGACCGTGTTACCGGAGGTGGAAATGGCGCCCAGTTCGGCCGAGGTGCTCCAGCCGTATGGCGGCGGGCCATCGATCGCGGCGGCGCTGCCGCATAACAGGGTCAAGGCAAACGGAGTAACGAGCAGGGAAGATTTCATAGGCATGGGGAGCGGGTTCCATGGCGCCATGGGCGGGCCAGGCAACGTTGCTAAAGGGTTACGGATGAGGTGCTATTGTACCCGAGGCATGCCTGCGTGTGGTTCCGTACAGATTCCACGCGCCCGGCGCGCGATCATGGCGCATCGCTACAAAACACGCCAGGAGGCGGCCATGAATACCAACCATCCGATCACGGGCGCCACCGCCGCCATCCTGCTGTGCGCCGCGCTGGCTGCAGTTGCCGGCAACGCTCAAGCCCAGGTCAACCGCTGCGTCGATGCCGAAGGCCGCGTCACGCTCACAGACGAACCGTGCCCGGGCAACAGCCGCGCCGTCAACGACGACGTTAGCGACAACGGCGCAGCCGGGCTGATAGTCACCACCGGCGCCCAGTCCGCGCACCTGACCGACGATGTTGCTGCGACCCAGTCCGCCTCCATTTCGACCGGCCTCACGCGCAGCCGCTGGGCCGACCTGCCGCGTCCGCTGGTGCGCAATGCCGCCGGCACCGACGTCGTCACCCTGCAAACCGCGCGCACCACAATGCTCATGCGCGACGACATGCGGCGCCAGAGCCGCACCGTGGCTACCCGCTGATCGTCCGCTCGATTGCCAGCCGGGGCGCGGCCTCGGCATAGCGGTTCTTGCCCGCGCGCTTGGCGGCATACAGGGCCTGGTCCGCATCGCGGTAGCTGAGCGCCAGGTCGCTTTTCTTGCACAGCTCGGCAATGCCGATGCTGACCGTCCGCGGCGGCTGGCATACCGTCTGCACTTCCGCCAGCAGCAGCGCGGCAAACTGGCGCGCTGCCTCGGCGCTGCCGGCCAACACCACCCCGAACTCTTCGCCACCCAGGCGTCCGCACAGGTGGCCGTCCGACAGCCTGCCGATGACCTCGGCCGTGCGTTGCAGTACTTCGTCGCCGGCATCGTGGCCCAGGGTGTCGTTGATGACCTTGAAGTCGTCGATGTCGATCATCAGGAAATGCAGCGGCGTGGCGTCGGTGCGCGCTTGCGCGGCGCGCGCGTCGAGCGTGAACTTGCGGCGGTTGTTCAGTCCCGTGACACTGTCCTTGAAGGCCAGCGCCGTCAACTCCTCCCGTACCCGGTAATTGTTTACTCGCAGCGTCAGGAAATAGACGTTCAGATACGCACCGATGCACAGCGTGCCGATCACCGCTACCAGCCCCAGGTAGAAGTTGACGTGGCCCGGCTGGGCCGGAAAGTGGCCGACCGCCAGGATAAGCCAGCAGCCGCACGCCGTGGCCAGGTAGTTGAGCAGGCTGCAAAACACGGGCGCCGCCGCCAGTGATATGGCTATCCCCAACGGCAACACCCACAGTCCGGGGTGGTCGCTATAGTTGAGAAAGCAGCGATAGGCCCAGGCCGTCGCCAGTGCGCCCAGTGCGCCGCTGATGAGGAGCGGGGTCAGCGCCCGGGCGCGCAAGCTCATCGCCAGCGTGATCACCATCACGGGCAAGCCCCACAGTACGGGCGCGCGGGCGCTGCCGTAGGTATCGAGCACCAGGGTCACCGTGACCAGCCATGCCAGCAAGCCGAACGCCTGGGTCAGCGCCACGATGTGATGGACTTCTTCAAAAAACTGTTGGCGATGCCGGGGATCGCTGATGGAATAGGAATAAGCCAGAAGTTTACGCATGATTGCCAAATGTTATTGCACTAGTATATGTTTTTTGGCAAACGAATAACAAGCTCTCCGAGTGTGGCGCCGAAGACAGTGTGGTTTTCAGGGTTCCACAGAATGGGTCTTTTTCAGGCAGCGCAGCACGAAGGTGGAGCGGCTGTGCTTAAGTCCTGGCAGCTTGTAGAGCTTGCGGCGCAGAAATTCCTCGTAGCCTGCGGTGCCGGCCACTGCCACCTTGATCAGGTAATCGTAGTCGCCCGTCAGCAGGTAGGCTTCCATCACCTCCGGCAATTCCGCCAGCGCCTGGCCGAATTTGTCGAAGATGTCGTCGTCGTGGCGGTCGAGCGTGACTTCGATGATGACGGTATCCGGATAGCCGAGGCCGGTCTGGCTGAGCAGGGCCGTGTAGCCCTCGATCAGGCCGGCCTGTTCGAGCGCGCGCACGCGATTCCAGCACGGCGTGGTGGACAGGCCGACCAGTTCGGCCAGCCTGGTGTTGGACAGGCGGCCGTCACGGCGCAGTTCACGCAAGATGCGGCGGTCGATTTCGTCGATTTCCATTTTGGCATCAAAAGAAGATTATTCCAGGCATTGTACTAAAGATGGGGAATCTTTCTTTGAAAACCTGAGTATCGCAGGAAATCAGGGAGCCTATTCCCGCTGGCCGGCGTTATTCTGGAGGCATGAAACCTCATCAGATCAGCTATCGCTTTTGCCTGGAGCCGGACGCTCCCATCGCCACCCTGGAGCAGGTATTGGCCATCGTGCGCCGGCTCGACCTCGAACTGCGGGCACTGCGCACCACCGCCACGCCCGTTGGCGTGGAAGTCTTGTTACAACTGGCCGGCCAGGATCCCGAACCGCTGACCTCGTGCCGGATGCGCCTGCACAACCTGGTCGGCGTACTGCCGATCCGGGAATTGTCGGCGAATAAGTCAGACCATCACCAGCAACGTTCGACACCAGGCTGCGTTGCCGAGATGCTCTGAAGAATGGCCGATATCGTCGACGATGGGATCTTCAGTTTCTTATGGAGCCGTCGAAGGCGAATTTCCCTCAGAAACGTATTCCAGTGTGATCAAGGCATCTGGCGCAAAAGTCCCCTGATCGGAACAGTGCGCCGAGCATTAATTTTTTCACCAACTATGCGAAGCTGCGCATGGGCGGATATCCGGGACCGGTGATGACCACTTTAGTTTTGTCAGGAATCAGCGATGGCTGGTTCCACGCGTAACGCTGCGCTCTTTTAGGCGCGTGCGTGGGCGATAATTGGTGAGTCTTTTTGATGGGCAAGTTGATATCCTGTCGGCTGATAGCGTGCAGTCGCAACTCAGCGTAGCGCCCCAAATAAATGTAAAAGGATCCACGTATGCCAAGAGGGGCGCACTTGACCAATATCGCCAGCGGTTTGTGCGGCTCGTTTGCCAGCCGGAACAACGAATTGGATGGCTACTGGTCAATTGGTCAATTACGCTCGCTGGCAGGGCGGCATGGCGAGTCCACAGTAATCTTCGACCTGGTAACGTCAACCATTCAACCGCCGTCGTTCGAGTTCGAATTCGTATTGGTGCGCTATCGCCGCCTCCTTGCAAAGTTGGCAGACCTCTCGAGTATCCGACTTGAAGAAATCACGGCAGCACGAATCACGCTCGACTTCGCACCTCGACCTTGGCCTCGAATTCAATACTACAAGCAGCAATGGGGCGATCAGTTCACCTTGTCCGTGACTATTAACGCAGACGGTCAGTCCGCTGGAATTGCGCACCACGGCGGTTATTGCCGGCCGCATGATCCCGCCCGAGAGAGCCGGTCAGCTCGCCCAGCAGATTACTGAAGCGAAGATAGGTTAGGTAGCTTCTGGCCTGTCGTGGTGGTGGATTTTCAACCTGGCAACCTGCTATGCTGGCGTGAACCGTAGGTTTCGGCCATTAGCAGCCATTCAGATTTTAATGAAAAATGAACGAAAATAAATTAAAACCTGAAGTCGCTGCAATTAAGGATGGGACATCGGAACGCCCAGTTGCGACAGCGTGGCGACCAGCTTTCTGTCACATAATAGATGCATTTGTTAAGGGCGACTATTTGTTACGAGATGGTGTGGCAGATGTAGATTCTGTTCCGGAAGAGGCCGCTAGTCATATTCAATCCTACCTGAGCGACTATGGCGCAACATTGAAATCACTGCCCGACGAGGCCTGGAATTCCTCCGTCTGCATATGGACAGGAAGTCATTGGGATGTGCTCGTGGATTTGTACACCAGCGAGGAAGGGGCGAGTGATTTAGTGTTGAGCGCTAGCGTCACTGACACAAGTCATGGATTTAAGATTGCTGTTCACATGGTGTATGTGCCGTAAGAGGATGAACGGATTACGGTTTTTAACCGTTCAGCGTGCGAGCTGGGACGACTTCTGTACGCGGCTTCATAGTGCGCGCACTATTCAGGTTAGCAAGATGGTATTCTGATACGGTCGGCCGAGTTCGGCCAGTAGCTGCCGGTCAAAGATTGAGAAAGTGAAAATGATTTTATCGAACACAGTGGTTGTCACAGCCACAGATGATGTCAGCTCCGCAGCCGTTCAACAGGACAGCCGCCATCATTTGACATCCGAAGTGGATGTCAAAAACGGTGACATCTATTTGAGATTTTCTAGTCGCCTTGCGATGTATGATTTTGCGAAGTCCTTGCTGCAAGAGTCTGTATTCGGTCAAAGTGGGCAACAAGAATTTCTGCCACTGATTTCCGACGGAAATGCGCTGGTCTCAAACGGAGTCAGGATGACCGAAGGTAGCTCGAGAGTTTTCGTTTTCTATCCGAGCAAATAACCCTTCGAGGGCCGAATACGGCCAAGAGCGGCCGTTAGATTTTCGGATCAGGTCGAGTAATTAACTAGAAAAATTGTGAGGGTAAAAATGGATCATTCAACCGCGCAGAAGCTTATGGATGCCTACAAAGGCATTGGAGAGGCTCTCAATGGAGCCGATAGCATCATTCGCACACTGCCGGAAGACGAGCGGACTGCGCACTTGCGTGGCCTTGCCGAGATGATGGGACACCTCTGGTTCAAACTTCAACTTCCAGTTGTTCGCGAACACAGAGATCTGGATCCGGATGGCGATCGTTTCCAGAAAAAGTCGGATCAAGAATGATAAGTATGGCCGCTTTGGGGCGACAACGTCGCATCGAGGCAGATGATGATGTTTTCGCAACGGCAACATGCTATGCTTGAACGACCGGCTGAGAACGGCCAAGAGCAGTCAGACAAATGATGTTGATAATCAAGACAATGGATAAGAAAGGTAAGCTTTGGAGGATAAGATAATCGTGGTCACCGAGAATGCAGACTCGGAATTTGAAGTAATTCTCGGCAAAGGTTTGGACGAATTTAATGAGCACGCCGCTGGCCTGAGTGACCGACGCATACTCAATGTAATCGTAAGAGACTCCGCGACCAACGAAGTGCTGGGAGGCGCTATTGGAAGAACCTCCTTGGGACTGGCTTTTCTTGACCTTTTCCATCTACCGAGTTCGCTGCGCGGTTCTGGACTCGGGACAAAAATCCTTAGGGCATTCGAAGACGAGGCTAGAGATCGTGGATGCAGCGCTGCGGTACTTTATACGATCAGTTTTCAGGCCCCTGGTTTTTATGAAAAAAACGGGTGGGTGAGTTTTGGCGAAATTGCCACCCGGCCGGGTATCAGTCGCGTATTCATGACCAAGAGCCTTTAACGGGTTGACCGCGATTCCAACATAGAAGGAACCGGCGGCTAAGGACGGAATTTCGCATCGACGGCAACCGGCCAGGAGCGGTCATAGAACAAATGAGGAAAGCAATGCAGAACTTCGATCAGCTTCTCGCTTACAAAGCAATGTTTCGCTTCCTAGAAAAATACTATGCACTTTCTAAATCGGACGAGATAGGTATTCTCCTCGGGAGTATGAACCTAGAAATATTCGAGGGTGAGAAACCTGCAGACCCCGCGTTGTGGGACGACTGACTCGAAGCCATCTACGAAGTTTTGGCTGAGCAAGGGAAGAAACCTGTGCAATGATGAAAACGTTCGTCCGGCGCATGTCTGCTTTGGGGCGACAACGGTCATTCGCAATATTTCGCGAACCCTGTAAATTACCCAGACTTTACTACATCAATTAGCGTAATTCCTGCGGTTTGGAGACCGTTGGTGGCAAATATGAATGTGTTCACGGAGTATTTAAAAAAGCTTCACACCAGCGCTGGTGTCAAACCTTATCGCTCATCCACAGCCATATCAGGTGAAACTGTACTTGACCAGGAATACCACGGCAATAATCCACACCACCGGCTTGACCTGGCGCGCCTGGCCGGTCAGCAGTTTGAGGCCGGCGTAGGTGATGAAGCCGAAGGCGATGCCGTGCGCGATTGAATAGGTAAACGGAATCACCAGCGCGGTGATGGCGGCCGGCACGCTTTCGGTGGTCTCGGTCCAGTCGACTTCCACCAGGTCGCGCAGCATCAGGCACGCGACAAACAGCAGCGCGGGCGCGGTGGCGTAGGCGGGCACCACGCCGGCGATCGGCGCGAAGAACAGCGCGGCCAGGAACAGTGCCGCGACCACCACGGCGGTCAGGCCCGTGCGGCCACCGGCCTGCACGCCGGCGGCGCTCTCCAGGTAGGCGGTGGTGCTGGACGTGCCCAGCATCGAACCGGCCAGGATGGCGCCGCTGTCGGCCATCAGCGCCTTGTTCAGGCGCGCCATCTTGCCGCCGACCAGCAGGCCGGCGCGGCTGGCCACGCCCATCAGGGTGCCGGTGGCGTCGAACAATTCCACCAGGAAGAACACCAGCACCACGTTGAACAGGCCGATCGACAGGGCGCCGGACAGGTCAAGGTGGAAGAAGGTCGGTGCGATCGACGGCGGCAGCGACATGAAGCCCTTGAAGGTATTTCCGCCGAAGAAGAAGCTGAGCACGGTGACGGCAACGATGCCGATCAGCAAAGCACCAGGCACTTTCAGGCGATCGAGCGTGACGATCAGCAGGAAGCCGAACACGGCCATGATGGTATGCGGATTGTGCATGTCGCCTACCGTGACCAGGGTGGCAGGGCTGCCGACCACCAGGCCCGAACTTTTCATGGCGATCAGGGCCAGGAACAAACCGAGGCCCACGGTGATGGCCACCCGCAACGAGTGCGGGATGCCGTTGACGATGTGCTCGCGCACTTTAAAAATGCTGACGAAGAAGAACAGGCAGCCGGAAATGAAGACCGCGCCCAGTGCCGATTGCCACGGCACGCCCATGCCCAGCACCACGGCGTAGGCGAAATAGGCGTTCAGGCCCATGCCGGGCGCCATGCCGATAGGGTAGTTGGCGTACAGGCCCATGATCAGGCTGCCGATGGCAGCGGCCACGCAGGTGGCCACGAACACTGCGTCGCGCGGCATGCCGGCGTCGCCGAGGATGGTGGGGTTGACGAAGATAATGTAGGCCATCGTCAGGAAGGTGGTAATGCCGGCCACCACCTCGGTGCGCACATTGCTGCCATGCTCGGGGAGCTGGAAAAATCGGGAAATCGGGGACTGATGAGAGGACACGGGGGGCTCCTGCGGTAGCGGCGTTTTTTTTGCGAGGGCGAACAATAGCACGGATGGGCTATCTTTTTTTTCATGGGGCCAGCGCGTAGCCGTCGCGGCCCTGGCGCTTGGCCTGGTACAGCGCGGCATCGGCGCGCGCCACCAGCGCGGCTGGCGCCAGGTCGTCGCCGTCGAGCATGGCGATGCCGATGCTGGTGGTGACCAGCCTGGACGCGCCGTCCACCGTGAATGGCACCCGGATCGCGGCGACGATTTTTTGCGCCATCCGCGCCGCTTCGTCGGCCTGGTCCACCTGCTCGAAGATGATCACGAATTCGTCGCCGGCAATGCGCGCCACCGTATCGGCCGCGCGCACGTTGGCGCCCAGGCGGGTGGCGAATTCGCACAGCACGGCGTCACCGGCCGCGTGGCCCAGGCTGTCGTTGATGGATTTGAAGCGGTCGATGTCGAGATAGGCGAGCGCGAGCGGCACGCGGTTACGACGGGCCCGCACCACGGCTTGTTGCAGCACTTCCTCGAAGTACAGGCGGTTGGCGATGCCGGTCAGCGGATCGATGCGGGCCAGCTGGGTCAGCCGCTCTTCGAACGCCACCCGCTCGGTAATGTCGTGCAAAAACGCCGTGGCATAGTAGGCGCCGCCATGGCGGATCGAGCCGACCGACAGTTCGACCGGCACTTCGTGGCCGTCGCGGTGCAGGGCGGTGATACGCACCCGTGCGTCGATCAGGCGCCCCATGTGGCCCTCGCCAAACGCCCGCATGCCAGCCTGGTGCGCGCCGCGCATGGCCGGTGGCACGATCAGTTCGGCGATATCGCGGCCCAGCACTTCGGCACGGCGCCAGCCGAACGTGCGTTCGGCCGCTTCGTTCCAGTTGGTAATGGCGCCGTCGGCCGCGCAACTGACAAACGCGTCCGGCGCCCGCTCGAGGATGCTGCTGATCAGCGCTTCGCTGTCGCGCACCGCCTTTTGCGCCGCTTCGCGCTCGGCCATCAGCTCGTGGAATGCGCCGGCCAGTTCGCCGATCTCGTCGGGGCGGCACGGTTGCAACACGCCGATGTCGGCGCTGCCGTTGCGGATCTCGCCTACGTGCTGGCGCAGCAAGCTCAGCGGGCGCAACATGGCGCGGATCGCCAGCCAGGCCATGACACCGGCCACGCCCGCAAACACGGCCGCTGCCAGCATGCCCTGGTGGCGCATGGCGATCATCGGCGCGAACGCTTCATCGACCGGGAAACGGGCGCCGACGATCCAGTCCGCGCTGCGCAAGCGCTTATAAGAATAGATGCTGGGCGTGCCATCTTTTCCAGTCGCCTCGGTCCAGCCTTCGAACCCTTCCAGCGCCCGTTGCGTGCCGAGGTTGGGGTTGGCGCGCTTGGTCACATCTTCGAGCAGCAGCGCGCGGTCCGGGTGCTGGACCAGCACGCCGCGGGTGGTGATGATGAAAGAATAGCCGGTCTGTCCCGATCGTTGCCCGGCCACCTGTTCCAGCATGCTGGAGTCGGCCAGGTCGAGGCTGCCGCCCAGCATCATGGTCGGGCGGCCTTCGGCGTCTTTTACCGGTTGCATGATCACCACCGCCGGTGCGCCGGTCATCACGCTCTTGTAGGGCGGCGAAACGATGGCCTTGCCGTCTGCCAGCACCTTGGCCAGGTAAGCGCGCAGCGAGGCGCTGGTGTCAAGCGTGGCCACGCCCTGGCCTTGAGTGTGCAGCAGGTCGCCCTGCCGGTTATAAATGACCAGGTTGCGAAACTCGCGCCGCGCGATCGGGTGGCGGTTGACGAACTCGAGCATGTCTGCCGCGCTGGCGGTGGCTGCCGGCGGCAAATCTTCGGCCAGGCTGGCCAGCAGCAGCTTTTTGGCGTTCAATTGCGCGTCGATCTGGGCAGCCGATGATGACAGCAATGCAAATTGCTGGTTGCCGATGATGGCTTTCATGTCGCGCTCCGCCAGCACCAGCGCCACCCACGTCACGATCATGGTGGCGACCAGCACCAGCAAAATCACGACCAGGGTCATGCGGAACTTGAGACTCCGTGGAAAGATGACGGCTGCGGCCATGGTACGCTTTTCGAGGGGGGCTGAACCTAGTATTGCATAGGAGACAGAGTTACACCAGCAAGCGCTGGTGTAGTGTGGCAATAGTGTCGGCAGTCGTGCGACTTCCGCGCTCAGCATTCATTAGGATAGGCCATGCGAATGTTTAAGGAGTACGACATGCCCAGAGGCGCCAACCCCAAGCGCGAGCGCGAATTCAAGGAACTGGAACAGAAATTCAAGCAGGAGGGCCGCTACCCGGGCCACGAGGAGGAAGTCGCCGCCCGCATCGTCAACCAGCAGCGCGCCGACGCCGGCGAGACCAAGGAGTCGCAGGGCGGTCGCACTGGAACCGGTTATCGCAGACGAAACACGGTGCGACGTGCCAAAGCGTCGTGATAAAAAATGGCCGGCCCCTTGGGGAACCGGCCATTTTTTTGCTAGTATCCTGCCTCACAATATTTTTTGCCTCACTCAATGAATTTGATCCAGCGTTCGGCCGCCGCCGTGTTCGTTGCCGGTGGCTTGCTGGCCGCCAGCCTGGCAGCCGCCAGCCAGTGCCCGACCCATTACGTCGATGGCCGCCCCCCTGAAATTCTCAATCGCAAGATGGAAGCAGCCACCACCGAACTCTGCTACGGCGTGTTTGGTGTCATGCATTCCGGCATCACGCGCACGCCGCTGTGGTCGGCCGAGCATTTAAAGGTGGACAATCTCGAGGCCGCCAAGGACTTGTCGCGCGAGAACTCTTTCCATGCTGAAAAGCGGTTGCCGGCCAATGCCCGCGCCGAGTTGGCCGACTATGCACGCAGCGGCTACGATCGCGGGCACATGGCGCCCAATGCCGACATGCCCGACCGCAGCACCCAGCGCGAAAGTTTTACCCTGGCCAATATGGTGCCGCAAGATGGCGACATCAACCGCAACCTGTGGGCCGGCATCGAAGGCGTGGTGCGCGGCATGGCCAGGAAAGAAGGCGACCTGTACGTGCTGACCGGGCCGGCCTTCATCGGCAGCAACCTGCAAAAAGTCGGCAAGGTGCTGGTGCCCACCCATTTGTACAAGCTCGTGTACAGCCCGCGCCAGCGCGCCGGCGGCGCCTATTTTGTCGAAAACAAGGCTGGCGCCACCTACGAGACCCTGACCGTGGCGCAACTGGAAAGCCGGATCGGCATCGATCTGCTACCGTCGTTGTCGGCGCGCGAAAAACAAGTGATGCTGCGCCTGCCCAATGTGCGTCAACGCAAGGAACGGAGTAAATAATGCCATTCAAACCCTATGCCAACGAAGCGGACGTGCTGACCATCGGCCGTCTCACCATCGAAAACCGGCTCGACCGCATCACCATCATCGGCGACATCGATCTCACCGCCGACCAGGCCGGCCTGGCCGACGCCCGTGACTTGCACCGGCTGCTGGGCGACGTGGTGAAACATCTGGAAGCGCAGCAGGACTTGCCGAAGCAGTTGCCGCCTCCCGCCGTGGAAACGGTGGACAACCCGTTCGCCTGAGGCCGTTCCAAAGGCTCAAGCCAGCAATTCGCTATTGGGCAGGCTGATGCGGTTGCGGCCCATGTGCTTGGCGCGGTACAGCGCCGAATCGGCGGTGGCCACCAGCTGGCTGGGATCGGTGTCGTGCGAGGGCAGGGCGGTGGCGGCGCCGATGCTTACCGTCACCACGTGCGGCTGGCTGCCCAGGTTGGGCAGGTGCAGTTGCTCGACCCGGCAGCGGATCCGTTCGGCCACGATCGCCGCCCCTTTCAGCGACTGGTTGGGCAGGATCACCGCGAATTCTTCGCCGCCGTAGCGCGCCACCAGGTCGTTGGTGCGCATCTCGTTGGCGACGGCGGCGGCAATGCGTTGCAGGCACTCGTCGCCACCGAGGTGGCCGTAGGCATCGTTGTATTGCTTGAAATTATCCACGTCCACCATCAGCAACGATAACGGCTGCTGCTGGCGCAGCGCGCGCTGCCACTCGGCTTGCAGGGTATTGTCGAAGCAGCGCCTGTTGGCCAGGCCGGTCAGGCCGTCGCATGTGGCCAGCTGTTCCAGCGCCACCTGGGCGCGCTTTTCGTCGGTGACATCGCGCAGGGTCTCCACTACCGCCAGCAACTTGCCGTTGGCGTCGAGTATCGGGCTAGCATCGGCCGCCAGGAACCGGCGCCGTCCCACGCGCGGCATGTCGCACCAGTTTTGCGAGCCCAGGCTGGCGTCGGCATCGCCGGAGTGCGCCGGCTGGCCTGTGCCTGTCGCCAGCCGGCGGCTGCCTTCGATCACCAGGTCGGCCAGGGTGGGGCGCTGGTCTTCATAAAACGCTTGCCAGTGGTTGTCGGTACCCAGCACTTCCCAGGCCTGCACGCCGGTCAGGCGTTCGCAGGCGGCGTTCCAGATGATCACCTTGCCGTCGATATCGATGACGAAGGTCGGTATCACCAGCGATTGCAACATATTGAGCGCAAAGCCGTGCTGCTGGTTTGCCTGGGACAATTCCGTGGTGTGCAACATCATGTGCGAAACCTTGTGCGTACTGTTCATGACGTCCTTTGCTGGTCGGCGGATGGGCTACCTGATTAACGACTTAATGGATGGTGGTGAGCGGGAACGACATGGTCAGCGCCGTGCCCTGGCCGGGCGTGCTGGCCACATCGAACCGTCCGCCCGCCTCCGCAACGCGCTCGGCAATGCCGCGCAAGCCCACCCGGACGCCGGTCCGGCAGGCGGGCGGCGGCGCCGGCATGCCCACGCCGTTGTCCTGCACGGTCAGGTCGAGGCGGTTGGCGGCGCGGGCGATCGCCACCGAGACCTGGGTGGCGTGGGCGTGGCGGGCGATATTGCTGAGCGACTCTTGCAGGATGCGGTAGATCATTTTTTCAACGCCGGCATCGCGGTTGTCGAATACCTCGGGCTGGACGTCGAGCTGGCACGGAATGCCGGAGAGGCGCGAAAACTGCGCCAGTTGACCGTTGACGGCCGCCTCCAGGCCGTTTTCCAGCGCTTCGGGCTGCAAGTCGCGCACCACGCAGCGCATGGCGCGCACGGTGTGCTGGACATGGCCGTCGATCCGGTCCACTATTTCTCCCAGCGCCGGCTGGCTGGCGCCCAGTGCGCGCAGTTCCATTCCCAGCGTGAGCAGGTGCTGGCCGAGGTCGTCGTGCAGGTCGCGGGCGATGCGGCGCCGCTCGGCGTCGCGCAGCGATTGCTGGCTGGCGCTCAGGTGGCACACCTGGCGCCGGGTATCGGCCAGGGCTTGTTCGGCCTGTTCGCGCGTGGCACGTTCGCGCTCCAGCCGCGCCTGCAGGCGGTGCAGTGCAATATGCTGGTGGCGCTGGCGCCAGTACAGAAACAGGGTCAACCCGGCCAGCAGGCACATGCCCACCACGATGAGGTCGATTTCATTGAGTATTGCAGCGGTTTCCATGCCCGGTATCTCCCTGTGAATATTATTCCCAATGACAAATTGGTTGCAAAAAAGCAGGACTCGATTCAAAGAAAATACATTGCTTGCCTATTTGCATCTTTGTGCTATGTCAATTCATGCTGCAATGCATGAAAAAGCGACGGGTCAGGACAGTGGCAGACGCGTGCGATATAATCGAGGGTTGTCCATTCAGGAACTATCGTGACTTACAGCATCAAAGAGATTTTCTACACCTTGCAGGGCGAGGGCGCGCATGCCGGTCGGCCGGCCGTGTTCTGCCGCTTTTCCGGGTGTAACTTGTGGACCGGCCGCGAGAGCGACCGCGCCAGCGCCATCTGCCAGTTTTGCGATACCGACTTCGTCGGCACCGACGGCGAAGGCGGCGGCAAGTTCAAGTCGCCCGAGGAACTGGCCGCCACCATCAACGCGCTGTGGCCCGAAAGCTATCCCGCCAGCAAATACGTCGTGTTTACCGGCGGCGAACCGTTGCTGCAACTCGACGCGCCGCTGATTGCCGCCATGCATGCCCAGGGTTTTACGATTGCCATCGAGACCAACGGCACCCTTCCGGTGCCCGAAGGCGTGGACTGGATTTGCGTCAGCCCCAAGATGGGCTCCACCCTGGTGGTATCCAGGGGCAGCGAATTGAAAGTCGTGATTCCGCAAACCAACCAGGACCTGGCCGCCTACGAACACCTCGATTTCGAACATTTCTACGTGCAGGCGATGGACGGCCCGCTGGCCGCCTTCAACACCACGCTGGCGATCGAAACCTGCAAGCGCCATCCGAAATGGAAGCTGAGCTTGCAAACCCATAAACTTTTACAGATACCATAATGCTGACCATTACCCGCAAGCTGGAGTTCGACGCCGGCCACCGTATTCCCGACCACAAAAGCCAGTGCCGCAACCTGCACGGCCACCGCTACACGCTGGAAATCACGCTCACCGGCGCGATCATCACCGCCGAAGGCAATTCCGACAACGGCATGATCATGGACTTTTCCGACGTCAAGACACTGGCCAAGCAGCACCTGGTCGATGTGTGGGACCACGCCTTCATCGTTTATGAGAAGGACACGGCGGTGCGTGAATTCCTGGCCAGCCTGCCCGACCACAAGACCGTCGTGATCGACCGTATTCCTACCGTGGAAAACCTGGCCCACGTGGCATTCGGCATCCTCAAGGCAGCGTTCACCGACCGTTTCGGCACTGGCCTGCGCCTGCACAAGCTGGTGCTGCACGAAACCCCGAACTGCTGGGCCGAGATCACCGATGCCTGAATTCTTGCATGACGATTTCATGAAGCTGGCGCTGGAACAGGCCCAGCACGCATGGGATCTGGGCGAGGTGCCGGTGGGCGCGGTCGTGGTCAAGGATGGCGTGGTGATCGCCACCGGCTACAACCAGCCGATCGGCAAGCACGACCCCACCGCCCACGCCGAGATCGTCGCCCTGCGCGCCGCTGCCGAGGTGCTGGGCAATTACCGGCTGCCCGGCTGCGAGCTGTACGTCACGCTCGAACCGTGCGTGATGTGCTCGGGCGCCATGATGCACGCGCGCGTGGCGAAAATCGTGTACGGCGCGCCCGACCCCAAGACCGGCGCCTGCGGTTCGGTGGTCAACCTGTTCGAACAGGAGCAACTCAATCACCATGCGCAGGTGACCGGCGGCGTGCTGGCCGATGCCTGCGCCGACTTGCTCAAGCGTTTCTTTGCCGCGCGCCGCGCGCAGGTTGCCGCTGCCCGCCGCGCCGCGCTGGAAGGCGCGCAATAAGGTCGCTTGCCCGGCCTGCGGCTGCGCGGTAAGATGGCGGCGGATCCTGCCCCGCCAGCCGCGCCCCGCGCCGGCGGCCAGCCGCCACCTTCCATGACTATCCGAGGCATCTTGAACCAACCACCGACAGGCATCGCCATTGTCGCGCCGAGCGGCTTCGCGCCCGACGCCGACGCCCTCAACGCCGGCATCGTTCGCCTGCAGCAGCAGGGCTTTATCGTCCATAACTATTACGATCACCGCGCCCGCCACCAGCGCTTCGGCGGCACCGACGAAGCGCGCGTGGCGCAGCTGCACGCCGCCGCCGCCGACCCGGCGGTCAAGGTAGTAATGGCCCTGCGCGGCTCCTACGGCATGACCCGGCTGCTGCCGCATATCGATTACCAATTACTGGCCGACAGCGGCAAGCTGTTTGTCGGCTACAGCGATTTCACCGCCTTGCAGATGGCCTTGATGCAGGCCACCGGCCACATCAGCTTTGCCGGCCCGATGTTCTGCGCCGATTTCGCACCGGCCGAGCTTGATGACTACACCGTCGCCGAGTTTTTCAATTGCCTGCGTGGTCCGCAGCACCGGGTGCTGGGCGCGGTGGCCGACGGCGCATCCGATAATCCCGAGATCAAAGTAGAGGGGCGGCTGTGGGGCGGCAACCTGGCGATGCTGGTCAGCCTGCTGGGCACGCCGTATTTCCCGACCATCGATGACGGCATCCTGTTCCTGGAAGACGTGGGCGAGCATCCGTACCGGGTTGAGCGCATGCTGTTGCAGTTGCAGCAGGCCGGCGTGCTGGACCGGCAGCGCGCGGTGGTGCTCGGTGAGTTCACCGCCTATAAACTGGGCGCGTACGATAACGGCTACGACTTCGAGGCCATGCTGGCCTACGTGCGCGCCACGCTGCCGCTGCCGGTGCTCACCGGCCTGCCGCTGGGCCATGTGCGGCGCCACACCACCTTGCCATTCGGCGGCATGGCGCGGCTGACCTCGAGCGCGCGCGGCTTCACCCTGACCATCGGCGACTATCCCACCTTGTAAGTTTTCTAGTCGATGCGGCGCACGCGCGGCGCCTGGTTTACTCCTTCAATATCGAGGAAATACGTGCCGAAGAAACTGCGCTTGATGACCACCTTGGGCGCATTGAGGTCATAGTGCGACGCCGAAGTGTCGTCCACCACGCGCCAGGTCTGGCCGTTGGCCAGGCGGAAGTTCGTGCCCGGCCTCCAGCCGCTGAAAGTCCCGACTAGCGCACTTTCCACGGACTCTTCCTGCTCGGTCTTGCGCATCTGTCCGGCGGTCAGACCGAAGGTGCTGTTCGCAGCGGAAGCAGGGGCTGCCGGCGCCGCTGCGCCGACCGGAATGGCGTCGTAGCAGGCCAGCTTGGCCGGCGCATCGGCCAGCGCACGGCAACGCAGCAAATCGGCATCGGCGGCCATGACGGTGGTGGACACGGAGACGGCTAACAGGGCGAACAAGGCTTTCATCGGGCGCTTTCCAGGTTGAGATGGCCGATTATATCGGCTCCCACTATAAAAAAAACAGCCCGGGACGCTTGCGCGGCCGGGCCAAAAGACATGGAGGGTGTTGCCACCCTCCCTGGAGTTGCACGTGATTTAGTTACGCAAATTCAGACCGACCATGATGCGACGGCCGGCATATGCGGTGTCGAGGATGCTTGGCGTGCCATCCGCAAACGCTGCGTAGTGGGCCTGGCTGTTGGTGGTGGACGACAGGTTCAGGTTGCGGCCTTCGGCAAAGATCTCGAGGTTCTTGTTGATGCGGTACGAGATCTTGGCGTCCACGTAGCGGGTGGCGTCCTTGAAGTTCGGCGAACCCGGGTTGTACGGCGCGAAGGTGGTGCGACCGCCGCCTTCGTTCGGGTAGTTGTTCACCGTGTTCTTGCCGCAAGCAGCAATACAGGTGAATTTCTGGCCCACCGCCTGCAGGGCGATCCGTGCCGAGAACTTGCCGTCGTCGTACCACAGGGCGGCGTTGTACGTGTACTTGGACTCGCCCATCGGCGGCAATTCCTCGCCGGTCAGCAGATCGACGATGCGCGCCGTGGTGTTCGACGATTTCAGCTTGGTGTAGTTGAAGTCGAAGCCGGTGTAGCGCAGCATCCATGGCAAGAACGTGAAGGCCGTCTTGCCGCCCACTTCCACGCCCTTGCGGATGATGTTCGGGCCGTTTTCGTAAGTGCGGTAGTCGAAGTCGATATTGTCCACCGGCTGGCCGGTTTGCGGATCGACGATGCCGGTGCCGTCGAAGATGCGCACATCGCTGCGTCCGACCACGGTGTTGGCGCCCACGATGCCGACCTGGCGGAAGCCGGCGATCGACAGGTTGGTGTCGCTGTTCGGATACCACTCAAGCGCCAAGTTCTGGTTCTTGTTGGTTTGCGCGCGCAGGGCCGGGTTGCCGATCACGCTGCCGCAAGTCTGGTTCAGCTCGGTGTTGCCATCGATTCCGGTGCGGCGCTGGTCGTAGGTGCAATCGCCAACCGGCAGCAGGGCGTTGACCGGCGGCCGGGCCACGGTCTTGGCGCGGTTGTAACGCACCACTACCTGGTCCGGCACCAGCCACATCGACAGGTTCAGCACCGGCAGGTAGTCGGTGGTCTTGGCGTGGAACGTGGTGGGCTTGCGGGTGGTGGCCGTAATGGTGCCGCCTGCATCGTTCGGCCGCAACGGGTTGTACACGCCTGGCACGGTATAGATCGACGTGAAGCCCATGTTGCCGGTGGCCGTGATCTTGGTGCGGACCATGCGGTAACCGAAGTTACCGTCAAGCTCCATGCCGAACGGCAGCGACCAGTTGGTGAACGGGATTTCGCTCATGCTGAAGTCGGTCATCAGGTAGCCGGAGGTGACTTTTTCCTTGAACGTGTTGACTGGCTGGGCATACACATTGCCGTCGTTGGCCTTGCACTCCTTGACGCAGTCGAAGTTGACATTTGGCGATCCCACCAGTTGAAACACTTTTTCCACGTCGATCTGGTTCCAGCCATTGATGATGCCGGCGGGACGGTCAGGCATGCCGTTGAAGAACGTCGAGTTCGGCGCCTTCATCGACTGCGAGATGATGTCCAGGAACTGCTGCTGGGACATATAGGTGGTGCCGGAATTGGCGGCTGCCGGGTTGGTGTTGGCCACGTAACCGGTCTGGCAAGGCCGGCCGCCTGCGCCCAGCGAGCCCGGCGTGTCGGTGCAACCGGTAAAGAAACTGCGCACGTTGGCGCTCGGGATGATCACGGCTGGTACATAGCCTGGCTTGCCGAATTCGCCTACCTGGCTCTGCACGGTATTGCCGCCAGCTCCCCAGCTGTCACCGGACGTGGTGCGCAGGTTGAAACCAGCCTTGATGCGGCTGAAGAACGGCACCGCTTCGCCAAGGGCATAGCTGAAGTCGGCCTTGGCGGTTTTCTCTGCGGTTTCCGCTATTCTTGGTGTATAGGTGATTTGCGGCGACTGCGTGGTCAGCGGGATCTGGTTGGCCGTGTAGGCGGGAATCGCCACCGGCACATTGGGGCCGGCCGGCACTGCAGCGGTGCCAACGGTGGCGGGACGCACACCGGCGTAAATGGTCGGATCGGCCTGGTTGAACGTACTGCCAGGTACCGCCTCATAGGTCCACAAGCCGTTCGGCAACACCTTCATGACGGCCGGGCCGTAGTTGTAGCTCCAGTTGGTGCGCTTGTCGCCGCGGCGCCAGTCGGACTTGGAGTCGCCCACGAAGAATTCGGCGGCGAACCCGCCGTTGCGATAAGTACCGCCTGCCTGCAGGTAGCGGGTGGAGGTCTCCATCGCATTGAAGATCTGGTCGGTGTTGACGTTGGCGTCGCTGATACGCATCTGCGTGACGTGGTGATTGGCATCGACCACCACCGAACTCGGATCGACGTTGGCTACCGCGCCCTGGTACGGGTAGGCGCCGCTGACATAGCTGGGGTTGTTGTACAGGTAGTAACCGGAACCTGCCACCGGCCGGCGCACGCCATTGCCGTTGGTGACCGTATCGGTAAACGCCAGGCCGTTGTAGGTCGGGCTGTTGGTGGTGGCGGGATTGACGTTCAGGCCGCCCAGGCCGTACGTCATGAAGGTGTCGTCCACCTCGCGCTTGGAGTAGTTGACCTTGCCGTACACGCTGAGGTTGTTGTCTACCTTGAAGTCGAAGCGCAGGTCGATGTTCTTGCGCTTGTCTTCCTGGCGCTTCTGAATGAAGCGCACCAGCGACGGCGAGTAGTCGTTCCACTGGTTCAGGCACGAGATCAGCTCGTTACTGCGCGCATTGATGGCATTGGTCAGGTTGTTGCCGCCGATCAGGGCGTTGCGCTGCGCCGTGCTCAGGTTCGGGAATGCCGCATAGCACTCAGCCTTGGTCTGGGCGGCTGCCGACTTGGTCAGGATCTCCATCGGCGTGGCCGAATTGAAGAGGCCGCCCGCAGCCAGCGTCGATTGCAGCAGCGGCTGGTTGACGGACACATCCGTACGCGACAGCGTGCCCGGCTGGTAACTGAAGGTCTTGTTCGGCGAATTGTCGAAGTCGATCGCACGCGCATAGCCCTGGTCGGCCGACGTCGCCACCTGCGACGAGTGCGACTCGTTGACCACGCGCGAGGTGCTGGCGTTGACCATCACACCGAGGCGGTTGTCGAAGAATTTCTTGGTGGCGATCAGGTTGGCGTCGGGGGTCCAGTCCTTGTTGATCGAGCTTTGCGAGCCTGCCACGCGCAGCGAGACGAACGGCTCCTTGAAGTCCAGGCTGGTGCGGGTTTTGATGATGATGCCGCCACCGAGCGAGCCTTCGGTCATGTCGGCAGTGGAGCCCTTGACCACGTCGACGCTCTTGATCAGGTCGGCGGACAGCGAGCGGAACTCGGTGCCACGGCCGCTGCCGCCGCCGTTCATGTCGGTGCCGCCGGCCGATTGCACGCCCTGGCCGTCGATCTCGACGCGGGTGAGGTCGGCCGAGTTGCCGCGAATGGCCACGCTGACGCCTTCGCCGAAATCACCGCGATCGAGCGCCACGCCGGAGATGCGCGAAATCGCCTCGCCGATGTTACGGTCAGGGAACGAGCCCACGTCTTCCGCGACGATGGAGTCCATCGCGGTAGCGGCGTTTTTCTTGCGCTCGATGCTCGACTGCTGCGAAGCGCGTGTGCCTTGCACGACCACTTTTTTGATCTCGCCATCGGCGGCAGTGGTAGCGGCGGCTTCGGTGCCTTGTGCCGGCGCGGTCTCTTGCGCAGCGGCGTAACCGCTGGCAACGAGGGACGCGAGTGCGATGGAAATGGCGTAGCTGAGCGGCTTACGGCGGGTGCCGTAATCGGTGATCGTCATGTGTATCTCCCTGAGTGGCCTTATGGCCTGTTTTAAGTTGCGGCTGTGTTCGCCCGCTGATATTTCAGTGTTTAGTCTAGTGGCGAACAACACGTCGTGGATTGCATATTAGAAAACAATCATGCGACTGATCAGTAATGTCGCTTTAACGCAAATCGGCGATTTTGTGCGTCATTTCGATATCACTTTTTCTGCACTGCAAAAAAAAAGCCCGGCGCACAAGGCGGCCGGGCCCAAGGTCAGCTACTCTTCGATCAACTGCGTGATTGCTTGTCCGACGGGGTTACCTCAATTTCGGTAGTTCATGCCGACCATGATGCGGCGGCCCGCATACGTCACATCGAGCAGGTTCGGCGTGCCGTCAGCGAAGCCCGCGTACTGGCCCTGGCTGTTCGACGTCGAGCTCAGGCCGAGGTTGCGGCCCTCGGCAAAGATGTCGAGATTCTTGCTGAGACGGTAGGAAATTTTCGCATCGACATAACGCGTGGCATCCTTGAAATTCGGCGAGCCCGGATTGTATGCCAGTGCGGTGGTGCGCCCCCCGGCTGCGTTCGGATAGTTGTTGACCGAGTTGTTGCCGCATGCTGCGATGCAATTGAATTTCACGCCCACCGCCTGCAACGACACTCGCGCCGACAGCTTGCCATCGTCGTACCACAGCGAGGCGTTGTACGTGTACTTCGATTCGCCGATCGGCGGCAACTCGTCGCCGGTCAGCAGGTCGACGATGCGCTGCGAGGTGTTGGACGAACGCAGCTTGGTGTAGTTCAAATCGATGCCCGTGTAGCGCAGCAGCCAGGGCAGGAAAGTGAACGCGGTCTTGCTGCCGTACTCCACGCCGGTGCGCGTGATGTTCGGGCCGTTCTCGTAGGTGCGGTAATCGAAGCCGATATCGACCGGCTGGCCGGTGTTGGGATCGACCACGCCGGTGCCGTTGAAAATATTCAGGTCGGTGCGGCCCACCACGACATTGCCGCCCACCTTGCCCACCTGGCGGAAGCCCGCCAGCGAGAACGAGGTGTCGGCATTCGGATACCATTCGAGTCCCAGGTTCTGGTTCTGGTTGGTTTGCGCGCGCAACTGCGGATTGCCGATGGTGCCGCTGCACGTCTGCGTGCCGTCGTCGCCGGTGGCGGGGTTGGCGTTGCGCTGGTCGTACGTGCAATCGCCGGACGGGATCAGGGCTGTAACCGGCGGCCGGGCCACCTGCTTGGCGCGGTTGTAGCGCAGCACCACTTCGTTCGGCACCAGCCACAGCGCCAGGTTGAGGATCGGCAGGTAGTCGGTGGTGGTCGCCTCCATGCGGGTGGCGCGGCGCGTGGTGGCCGTCACGGTGCCACCCACCGCGTTTGGCGCGGCGGGGTCGAAGTTGGCGGTGGTGAGGATCGACGTCAAGCCCATGGTGCCGCTGGCCTGCACCTTGGTGCGCACCACGCGGTAGCCGAAGTTGCCATCGAGCTCCAGGCCGAACGGCAGGCTGCGGTTGGTGAACGGCAGGTGGTCGAAGCTGAAGTCGGTCATCACGTAGCCGGCCGTGGCGCGTTCCTTGTAGCGCGTCACCGGTTGCTGGTAGACCTTGCCGTCATTGGCTGCGCATTGCTTGACGCAGTCGAAATTGACGTTCGGGATGCCCGACAGCGCAAACACTTTTTCCACGTCGATCTGGGTCCAGCCATCGATCAGGCCGGCCGGGCGATCGGGGGCGCCGTTGAAGAATGGCGTGTTCTTTTGCGTCATCGATGCGGCGATGATGTCCTGGAACTGCTGCGGTGTCACGGTCGCCGTGCCCGACAGCGCGGTGGCCGGCGCCACGTTGGCCACGTAGCCGAACGCGCACGGGCGGCCGTTTGCACCGAGCGAGCCGGGCGTATCGACGCAGCCGACGAGGTTGCTGCGCACGTTGGCGGTCGGCACCACCACCGCCGGCGTGTAACCGGCCGGGCGGCTGAACTGGCCGATGGCGCCCACGGCCTCGTAACCACCGGCGCCCCAGCTGCTGCCCGAGGTTTCCCGCAGATTGAAGCCGGCCTTGATGCGGCTGAAGAACGGCACGCTGGCGCCCAGCGCGTAGCTGAAGTCGGCCTTGGCCGTGCGCTCTTCGGTCTCGGCCATCTTGGGCGAGAACTGCAATTGCGGCGCCTGCGTGGAGAGCGGCTGCTGATTGACGGTATAGGCGGGTATCGCCACCGGCACGTTGGCGCCGGCCGGTACGGCCACGGTGGCGGCGCCGGCCGGGCGCACGATCGCATACAGGGCGGGGTCGGCCTGGTTGAAGGAGGTGCCGGCCGGCTGTTCGTAGGTCCACAGGCCGTTCGGCAGCACCTTGAGCGTGGTGGGGCCGTAGTCATAGCTCCAGCTCACGCGCTTGTCGCCGCGCTGCCACTTCGAGCGCGCATCGCCGACAAAGAACTCCGCCACCAGGCCGCCGTTCTTGTAGGTGCCGCCGGTCTGGAAGTAGCGGTCGCTGGTCTTCATGACGTTGTGGATCTGGTCGGTATTCGCGTTGGCGTCGCTGATGGTGAACTGCGTGACATGGTGGTTGGCATCGACCGTGACCGAGCGCGGATCGACGTTGGCGACGGCGCCGCGCGCGGTGGCCACCTGGGCACGGTAGCTGGCGTTGTCGTACAGGTAGTAACCGGAGCCCGGCACTGCGCTGCGCACGCCGCTGGCGTTGTCGGTCCAGGCCGCACCTTGGTAGGTAGGGCTGACGGTGACGTCGGGATTGACATTGAGGCCGCCAAGCGCCAGCGTCATGTTGGTGTCGTCCACCTTGCGGCGCGCATAGCTGCCCTTGGCAAACACGGTCAGCTCGTTGTTGACCTTGAAGTCGAAGCGCAGATCGACGTTGTTGCGCTTGTCCTCCTGGCGGCGCTCGATGAAGCGCACCAGCGACGGCGTGTAATCGTTCCACTGGTTCAGGCAACTGATCAGCTCATTGCTGCGGGCGTTGCTGGCCTGGTTGCGCGCGGTATTGCCGTTGAAGGCATTGCGCTGGGCATTGGTCAGTGCGGGGAAGGCTGCGTAGCAGTCGGCCTTGGTCTGGGCGGCGGCGGACTTGGTCAGGATCTCGAACGGCGTGGCGGCATTGAACGTGCCGCCGGCAGTCAGCGGCGAGCGCAGGGTGGGCGTGTTGACGGCAGGATCATCCTTTGACAGGGTGGATGGCAGGTAAGTGAAGGTCTTGTTGGGCGAGTTGTCGAAGTCGATCAGGCGCGCATAGCCGGCATTGCGCGAGGTGGCGATTTCGGTCGAGTGCGATTCGTTGACCATGCGCGAGGTCGAGGCGTTGATCATCACGCCGAGCCGGTTGTCAAGGAACTTGCGGGTGGCGATCAGGTTGGCGTCGGGCGACCAGTCCTTGTTGAGCGACCCTTGCGAACCGGCCACGCGCAGCGACACGAACGGCTCCTTGAAGTCGAGACTGGTACGGGTCTTGATCACCACGCCGCCGCCAAGCGAACCTTCGGTCATGTCGGCCGTCGATCCTTTCACCACGTCCACGCTCTTGATCAGGTCGGCCGACAGCGAACGGAACTCGGTGCCACGGCCGTTGCCGCCGCCATTCATGTCGGTGCCGCCGGCCGACTGCACGCCCTGGCCGTCGATTTCCACGCGCGTCAGGTCGGCCGAGTTGCCGCGAATGGCGACGCTGATGCCTTCGCCGAAATCGCCGCGGTCGAGCGCCACGCCGGAGATGCGCGAAATCGCTTCACCGATATTTCGATCGGGAAAAGCCCCGACGTCTTCGGCGACGATGGAATCCATCGCGGTGGCAGCGTTCTTCTTGCGCTCGATGCCCGACTGCTGCGAGGCACGGGTGCCGTTGATGACGACTTTCTTGATGTCCTCGGCGGCCGGGGCGGTGGTGGCGTCGCCCGGCGCTTCCTGCGCCATGGCGAGGTTGCCTGCAACCACAGAGGCAAGGGCGATGGAGACGGCGACACTGATTTTTTTCTTGCGACCAACGTGATGATGACTGACTCTTTGCATGAAAACTCCCTGAATGGCCTGGCGGCCTGTTTTAACGCCCGGCTATCGCTGCCAGGCTTGAATTTTCAAGGAGTTTAATGTTGAAAGTCGCTGAAATGTTTCTAAAATGAAAATATTAGAACGAGGGCGTTTGTTATACGTTTAACGTTGCCATAAAGCAAATATCCTTATGCGGAATTCATTTCATGGCAGGGCTGCTCCCGGGGCTGAGACGCAAATATCCTTATGCGAAATTCAATTCAGGGTGAGGCGCGACCCCGGGGCTGCTGGAGCGGCAGGGGGCGGGTGCTGTATAATCATGGCATTCCGCCTAACGGCATGATTTCAATAGAAAAACCTCATTACAGATGCTCTCTACAGCCAATATCACGATGCAGTTCGGCGCCAAGCCGTTGTTTGAAAACATCTCCGTCAAGTTCGGCGATGGCAACCGTTATGGCCTGATCGGCGCCAACGGCTGCGGCAAATCGACGTTCATGAAAATCCTCGGCGGCGATCTCGATCCGTCCGGCGGCAACGTCATGCTCGACACCAACGAACGCCTGGGCAAGCTGCGCCAGGACCAGTTTGCCTTTGAAGACATGCGCGTGCTGGACGTGGTCATGATGGGCCACACCGAAATGTGGGCGGCGATGCAAGAACGCGACGCCATCTACGCCAACCCGGAAGCCACCGACGACGACTACATGAAAGCCGCCGAACTGGAAGGCAAAGTGTCCGAGTACGACGGCTACACGGCCGAGTCGCGCGCCGGCGAACTGCTGCTGGGCGCAGGCGTGGCGATTGAACTGCACCACGGTCCGATGAGCAATGTGTCGCCAGGCTGGAAGCTGCGCGTGCTGCTGGCCCAGGCGCTGTTCTCGAACCCGGACATCCTGCTGCTCGACGAACCGACCAATAACCTGGACATCAACACGATTCGCTGGCTGGAAGACGTGCTCAACGAGCGCAACTCCACCATGATCATCATTTCCCACGATCGCCACTTCCTCAACCAGGTGTGCACCCACGTGGCCGACATGGACTACGGCACGCTGAAAATCTACCCGGGCAACTACGACGAGTACATGTTCGCGTCCACCCAGGCCCGCAATCAGCAACTGGCCAACAACGCCAAGGCCAAGGAGAAGGTCGCCGAGCTGCAAGACTTCGTGCGCCGCTTTGCCGCCAACAAGTCGAAAGCCCGCCAGGCCACGTCGCGTGCCAAGCAGATCGACAAGATCAAGGTCGATGACATCAAACCATCGTCGCGCGCCTATCCGTTCGTGCGGTTCGACGGCGAGAAAAAGCTGCACCGCCTGGCAGTGGAAGTGGACAGCATTTCCAAGACCTACGACCGCAACCTGTTCAACAACTTCAGCATCATGGTGGAAGCGGGTGAGCGGATTGCCATCATCGGTGCCAACGGCGCCGGTAAAACCACCATGCTGCGTTGCATCGGCGGTGACGACATTGCCGGCTTGCACGCCGATCACGGCGCCGTCAAATGGGCGGAAAACGCCAACGTCGGCTACATGCCGCAAGATCCGACCGAGGAATTCGCCAGCGGCGCGACGCTGACCGACTGGATGGGCAACTGGACGCAAGAGGGCGACGACGACCAGGCCGTGCGTTCGATCCTCGGTCGCCTGCTGTTCGGCGGCGACGAAGTGAAAAAATCGGTGAAGGTGCTGTCCGGTGGTGAAAAGGGTCGCATGATGTACGGCAAGCTGATGCTGGGCCGCCACAACGTGCTGCTGCTCGATGAGCCCACCAACCACATGGACATGGAATCGATCGAGTCGCTCAACATTGCGCTCGACAAGTACACCGGCACCCTGATCTTCGTGTCGCACGACCGCGAATTCGTCTCGTCGCTGGCCAACCGCATCATCGAAATCAAGGAAAACGAAGTTGTCGACTTCCGTGGCAACTACGAGGAATATCTGACCAGCCAGGGCATTGCCTAAGCAATCATGCAAACTGTTGAAATCAAACCCGTCGAGTACGAGCATCCACAAGACGGCGCCAGCTGCGTTGCCCATGCGTGGGCCCGCACGCCAGCCACGCCCACCGCCGACCAGCGCACGCAGCTCAAGGCGCGCATCAAGCAGTTGCTGGTCGAACGCGAAGCCGTGCTGGTGGCGCACTACTACGTCGATGCCGATTTGCAGGACCTGGCCGAGGAAACCGGCGGCTGCGTGTCCGATTCGCTGGAGATGGCGCGCTTCGGCCGCGACCACGCAGCGAAAACGCTGATTGTCGCCGGCGTGCGCTTCATGGGCGAAACCGCCAAGATCCTGAGTCCCGAAAAACGCATCCTGATGCCGGACCTGGACGCTACCTGTTCGCTCGATCTCGGTTGCCCGGTCGATGAGTTCACGGCGTTCTGCGACCAGCATCCGGACCGCACGGTGGTGGTGTATGCCAACACCAGCGCGGCCGTCAAGGCGCGCGCGGACTGGATGGTGACGTCGTCGATCGGCCTCGATATCGTCAAGCACCTGCACGCGCAGGGCAAGAAGATCCTGTGGGCGCCGGATAAACACCTGGGCGGCTACATCCAGAAAGAAACCGGCGCCGACATGCTGCTGTGGCAGGGGTCGTGCCTGGTGCACGACGAATTCAAGGGCGTGGAACTGGACCTGCTCAAGGAACAGTACCCGCACGCGAAAGTTCTGGTGCACCCGGAGTCGCCCGCCAACGTGGTGGCGCTGGCCGACGTGGTGGGTTCCACCACCCAGATCATCAATGCCGCCGTCGAGATGGATGCCGATACCTTCATCGTCGCCACCGACAACGGCATCCTGCACAAGATGCAGGCGGCTGCTCCCGGTAAACGGTTTATCGTCGCGCCGACGGCCGGCAACAGCGCCACGTGTAAAAGCTGCGCGCATTGCCCGTGGATGGCGATGAACGGCCTGCAAAACCTGGCCGACCTGCTGGAGAACATGGACAGCAAGGGCACCATCGCCGCGCACGAAGTGTTTGTCGATCCTGCCATCGGCAAGCAGGCTGTCACCTCCATCAACCGCATGCTGGACTTTGCGGCAGCCAAAAAAGCCAAGGTGCAGCCGGGCCCCGACCTGGGCCAGGAAGCGCAACTGTTTTCAGGAATCGGACCGGCATGATGAGTACCCTTAAAAATACCTTTGCGCCGTTCGACGACGCGTTGCGCACCGCCTTTGAAGCCAACCTGCTGGCAGCCCTGCTGGAAGACGTGGGTACGGGCGACCTGACCGGCCTCCTGGTGCCGGACGGTGGGCGCGTCACCGCCCGCGTGATCGTGCGCGAAGACGCTGTGCTGTGCGGCGCCCCGTGGTTCGAAGGCGTGATGAACTGCCTGCAGGCCGGTATCGAGATCGACTGGCAGTACGCCGAGGGCGACCTGATGACTGCTGATAGCGTGGTGTGCACCATGACCGGGCCGGCGCGCGCACTGCTGACCGCCGAGCGTTCGGCGCTCAACTTCCTGCAGTTATTGTCCGCCGTGGCCACGGCCACTCGCAAGTACGTGGACGTCATCGCCGGCACCCGCGCCGCCATCCTGGACACCCGCAAAACCTTGCCCGGCCTGCGGCTGGCGCAAAAGTACGCGGTGCGCGTCGGGGGCGGCAAGAACCAGCGCCTCGCGCTGTACGACGGCATCCTGATCAAGGAAAACCATATCGCGGCCGCTGGCGGCGTGACCAACGCGGTGCTGGCAGCGAAAAAACTCGACGCCGGCGTGACCATCCAGGTCGAGGTGGAAAACCTGGCGGAACTGCACGAAGCGCTGGACGCCGGCGCGGTATCGGTCCTGCTCGACAACTTCAGCACCAACATGATGCGCGAAGCGGTCGTGATCAATGCGGGCCGGGCGTTGCTGGAAGCCTCGGGCGGGATCAACTTCGATACCGTGCGGGCGATTGCCGAAACCGGCGTGGACCGCATTTCGATCGGCAGTCTGACCAAGGATATTCGAGCGACCGATTATTCGCTCAGGATCGTCGGCTAAATATATTTGCGCATCCGCACCAGCGGCACCTGCAATGGCAGGTGCTCTGGTCCGGGTAGCGTGATGTCGATGTTCTCCACCTTCTCGAAACCGCATGCCGCATACAGCGGCACGCCCGGCAGTGTCGCCGCAAGTTCCAGCGTGGTGAAGCCACCGGCGGCTGCCGCTTCGGTGCACCAGGACAGCAGCAGCTTGCCGTAGCCGCGCCGCGCGGCTGAAGGATCGACAAAGAAAGCGCAGATGCGGGCCGGCTCCGTGGCCGGATCGAGCAGGGGATCGGCTTCCTGCTTCATGCGGTCGGCGCCGAACAGCGTGGCGCGGCGGCTCCAGCCGCCGCACGCCACCATCTCTCCACCGTCTTCCACCACGAAGTAAGTCTGGTCGATCACCAGCTGGGTATCGACCCCGAACACGTGGTCGGTGACCGCGCGCGCCTGCTCCGGTGTGTAAAAGCCCGTACTCAAACCGATGCGCGAGCGGCGGATCAGCGCCTCCATGGCAGGAATGTCGGCGTGGATGGCGGTGCGGACGGTCGCCACGGGCCTAGCTGCGGCGCGGTGGCGTCAGGATGCTTGGCAGCGCCTTGGGCAGGGTTTCGGGATAATCGCGAGAAAAGTGCAGGCCACGGCTTTCGCGCCGCTGCAGCGCGCTGTTGACAATCAGGCTCGCCACATCGACCAGGTTACGCAGTTCCAGCAGGTCGTGGGTGATGCGGAAGTTGCGGTAATACTCGTCGATTTCTTCCTTGAGCAGCGCAATGCGGTGCTGGGCGCGTTCGAGGCGCTTGGTGGTGCGCACGATGCCCACGTAGTTCCACATGAAGCGGCGCAGCTCGTCCCAGTTGTGGGCGATCACCACTTCTTCGTCGGCGTCGGTCACGCGGCTCTCGTCCCAGTCGGGCAGGTACGGGATCTCGCCTTTTTCTTTCGCAGCGATATCGCGCGCGCAGGCGCTGCCCACCACCACGCATTCGAGCAGCGAGTTGCTGGCCAGGCGGTTGGCGCCGTGCAGGCCGGTGCAGGCCGTTTCGCCGACCGCATACAAGCCTGGCAAATCGGTGCGGCCTTGCAGGTCGGTGACGACGCCGCCGCAGGTATAGTGCGCGGCCGGCACGATCGGGATCGGTTCTTTCGTAATGTCGATGCCCAGTTCCAGGCAGCGCGCGTAAATGGTGGGGAAGTGTTCGATCAGCCAGTCGGCCGGCTTGTGGCTGATGTCGAGGTGGACATAATCGAGGCCGCGCTTCTTGATTTCGAAGTCGATGGCGCGCGCCACCACGTCACGCGGGGCCAGTTCGGCGCGGTCGTCGTGGGCCAGCATGAAGCGGGTGCCGGCAGCGGCGCCGGCTTCGGGCGGCAGCTTGAGCAAACCGCCTTCGCCACGGATCGCTTCCGTGATCAGGAACGATTTGGCATACGGATGGTACAGGCAGGTCGGGTGGAACTGGATGAATTCCATGTTCGAGATGCGGCAGCCCGCCCTCCACGCCATGGCAATGCCGTCGCCGCTGGCGGTGTCCGGGTTGGTGGTGTACAGGTATACTTTGCCGGCGCCGCCGGTGGCCAGCACCGTGTGTTCGGCCGCGAAGGTATGGACCACGCCGCTGCGTTCATCCTGTACGTACAGGCCGTGGCACTTCGGCTGCGAGTGGCGCCTGGCGTCCGGGTTGACCTTGTCGGACGTGATCAGGTCGATCGCGCAGTGGTGCTCGAACAGCGAGATATTCGGGTGCGCGCGCACTTTTTCTTCCAGCGTGACCTGCACCGCGTGGCCGGTGGCGTCGGCCGCGTGGATGATGCGGCGCTGGCTGTGGCCACCCTCGCGGGTGAGGTGAAAGCCCAGTTCGGCGTTGGCGTCGCGGGTAAAGGGCACGCCCTGGCCGATCAGCCATTCGATCGCTTCGCGGCCATGCTCGACGATGAAGCGCGTGGCGCTTTCGTCGCACAGGCCGCCGCCGGCAACCAGGGTGTCGTCGATGTGCTGGTTATGGCTGTCGCCGGAGTCGAGCACAGCGGCGATGCCGCCCTGGGCCCAGTTGCTGGCGCCATCTTTTAAGGCACGCTTGGAGATAATGGCGACAGTACGGGTTTCGGCGAGGTGCAGGGCGACCGAGAGGCCGGCCAGTCCGCTGCCGACGATTGCAACATCAAATTTCATGATTCACATGGCTGGATGCAGTAGGGAAGCATGACTATAGTCTATTTGTCATACTTTGGTCACATACCCCTGTTAATTACACAGGTTTTGCGCCGTTTCGATCACGGCGATGATTGCCCGTTGCGGCGATTGTGACGACGCAAAGGCAGGCGGACTCGATCTTGCGATCATGGAAGCTTCCGCGTTTACGCCCGCCGGGGAGCCGATCGTGATCCGTATTTTCCATCACTATGTATCGAAAATGGCCTTCCTGCTGCTGCTGATGGAAGTGCTGCTGCTGGTCACGGCGGCCCTGGCCAGTGCACCGTTGCTGCTGCCGGGCCAGGCGTTGACGCCCGATACCCTGTATCTGCCGTCCGCCGCCTTTGCGCTGGTGCTGGTGTTTTCGATGGGCGCGCTGGGCATGTACCAGCACAACACCCTGCGCCGGATATTGCCGTCGTTCCTGCTCGGCTTTTGCCTGTTCAGCCTCCTGGCCATGCTGCTGCCGGCGCCGCAGTTCGGGCGCCTGGGCAGCATGGTGTTCGTGCTCGGTGGCGCGGCGGTGCTGCTGGCGCGGCTGGTGGTGTTCACGTCGGCCGGTTCGCGCATGCTGGAAAAGCGCCTGATGATTCTCGGCCACGGCGCGGCTGCACATGAATGCCTGGAACTTGCGGGCGGCGGCGGTTTTCACCGCTTCCGGGTGGTGGGCTGTGTGCCGGTCGAAGGAGAACAGCTGCGCGTGCCGCCCGCGCTGGTGCTGCCGCCGGACCTGTCGTTGCTGGCCCTGGCGCGGCGCTACGCGGCCGATGAAATCATCGTCTCGGTGTCGGATCGCCGTAACGGCGGCTTCCCGGTGCGCCAACTGCTCGAATGCGCGGTGGGCGGCGTGCGCGTAACCGACGCCGCCACTTTTTTCGAGCGCGAGGCATGCCAGATCAGGCTCGACTCGCTGCAACCGAGCTACCTGATTTTCGGCGGTGGCTTCGACCAGAGCCTGTTCCGGGCGGCCGTCAAGCGCGCGTTCGACCTGGCTGCCAGCGCCTTCATCGGGCTGGCGACGATGCCGGTGATGCTGTTGGCGGCGCTGGCCATACGCCTGGAAGATGGCGGTCCGGTGTTTTACCAGCAGGAGCGGGTGGGCCGCGACAACCGCCTGTTCCGGGTGCTGAAATTCCGCAGCATGCGCATCGACGCGGAGCGCGACGGCACGCCCACCTGGGCCACCGAGGACGATCCGCGCGTGACCCGCGTGGGCCGCTGGCTGCGCAAGCTGCGCATCGACGAACTGCCGCAGATGCTCAATGTGTTCAAGGGCGAGATGAGTTTTGTCGGACCGCGTCCGGAGCGCAGCTATTTTGTCGAACAACTGGCGCGCGACATCGCCTACTACAATGTGCGGCACGGGATCAAGCCGGGCATCACCGGCCTGGCGCAGGTGCGCTACAGCTACGGCGCGTCGGTTGACGACGCCGTGTGCAATGTGCTGGGCCTGACCTTCAAGGAAAACTGCCCCGACCTGCGCAACTCCAAGGTGGCCGACATGATCCGCGAACTCGAATCGTACGGCCTGCAAGTGCATGTGCACGATCCGGTGGCCGACGCGGGCGAGGCCCTGCACGAATACGGCGTCAAGCTGTCGAGCTGGGATGAACTGCCGTGTGCGGAGGCGCTGATTTCCGCCGTGGCCCACCGCGAACTGTGCGAGCGTCCGCTGGCCCAGGTGCGCGACAAGATCGCCCCGGCCGGCTGTTTCATCGACCTCAAGTCGCAGTTCGACGAAGCAACGCTGCGCGCCAGCGGCCTGTCCGTGTGGAGGCTGTGATGCATGACTACGACAACGCCTATGAAAACGGCGCACCCGCCACCGGCGCCTACCAGCGCGTGCGCGAACAACTGGCGCAGCAACAATACCGCTGGGTGGTGACCGGCGCGGCCGGCTTCATCGGCTCCAACCTGCTGCAAGCGCTGCTGGAACTGGGGCAGCGGGTGGTCGGTCTCGATAATTTCCTCACCGGCTATCGCCACAACCTGGAGCAGGTGCGCGAACAGGTCGGCCCTGCGATCTGGCGCAATTTCGAGCTGATCGAAGGCGATATTCGCGACGCCGTGGTGTGCCGCCGCGTTTGCGAACGGGCCGACTTCGTGCTGCACCAGGCCGCGCTAGGTTCGGTGGCGCGTTCGCTCGAGGATCCGCTGCTCACCAACGACATCAATGTCGGCGGTTTCCTCAACGTGCTCGACGCCGCGCGGCTGGCGGGCGCACGGCGCGTGGTGTATGCGGCGTCGAGCGCCACCTATGGCGACCACCCGGCATTGCCCAAGCAGGAGCCGCATATCGGCCGGGCGCTGTCGCCCTATGCCGTGAGCAAGCATGTCAACGAGCTGTACGCGGCAGTGTATGCGCGCAGCTATGGCCAGCAATCGATCGGCTTGCGGTACTTTAATGTGTTCGGTCCGCGCCAGGACCCGTGCGGCGCGTATGCCGCCGTGATTCCGCAATGGATTGCGGCGATGATCGGCCAGCGCCAGGTCGTCATCCATGGTGACGGCGACAGCAGCCGTGATTTTTGCTACGTGGCCAACGTGGTGCAAGCCAACCTGCTGGCCGCGCTGGGCGAGCAGCCGGCTGCCGCCAACCAGGTCTACAATGTAGCGCTGGGCAATCGCACCAGCCTCAACGAGCTTTACTTGCTGTTGCAGGAATTGCTGGTGGACCGCTACGGCCACCTGCGCGACTTTCAGCCGGCGTACGCGGATTTCCGCGTCGGCGATGTGCGCCACTCGCAGGCCGACATTACCAAGGCCGCCGAGCTGCTCGGCTATGCGCCCACCCACGACCTGCGGCGCGGCCTGCGCCAGGCGTTACGCTGGTATATCGAACAACTGGACCACGGCCGGCGCGCATAAAAAAACCGCGCGGCCTTGGTGGCGGCGCGGCGACTGGTGAGACCAGGCGACTCGACCGATCAGCGCTGCAAGTGGCCGGGGCCGGCGCGTACCAGGCCAACCAGTCCGGCCGCACGGGCATCGCCGCCATTAGCGGCGCGCTGGAACAAGTCCATCGCTTCGTCGCGTTTATCGGGATCCGAGAGGTAACGCAGCGCCAGTTCGCGCTGGGCCACCGGGGAGCCGAGGTCGGCCCACTCTTGCAACCTGCGCTCGGCGGCGACGTGGCCGGCGTCGCCGATGCGCGTGGCCATGGCTTCAATCTTGGTCGGAGCGGGTATTGGGCTTTCCTGCGCCTGCCAGCCGATCGCGGTACCGACCATTACCAGTACCGACGCCACCAGCACTCCAGACTTGTTGAATAAATCCATATGCTCGACTATTCCCTTCGATGCCAGCCATTCGATTTCCCGATCTTACAATCGGGCGCACTACGGCGTCGCACGGCTTGCACAGCAAAAGAGGCTGCCATCCGTGATCAGCGATGGCGATAGTAGCATGCAGATTTCTCAACATTGACGATTTCAAGGATGGTCTTAGGTAACAATTGTAACCATTCGTTAAAGCCGTCAACCGGCTTCAGGCGGAAGTTACAGTTGCGCCAGCCAGGCATCGCCTGCTGCCAGTACGGCGTTATATTCAGCGTGGACGGCGTCCAGCAGGGCAGGGATGCCAGCGGTATCGCGCGCGGCCAGGGCCTGTTCCAGCGCCAGCGAGGCGGCAACCAGGCGCTTGGCGCCCAGGCTGCCCACCGAGCCGCGCAGGCCGTGGAAGATTTTGCCCGCTTCGGCCAGGCGGCCGTCATCGATGGCAGCGCGAGCCTGGTCGAGCGGCGTCTGGCGCGGCGCGCAGGCATCGCGGACGATCTTGGTGACTATGGCCAGCGCCTTGTCATCATTGCCCATGTATTTGAGCAGCGTGGTAACCGAGAATACGTCGTCGTCGGTAGGTGACCGGGGGGTATCAGGCATGCGTCACTCCAGAGGTTGAGTGCACATCATAACCGGGTCCGGCAGAGACGTACCGGCCAGTTGTGCACACATTGTTACAATTTAATGGGAATACTTACTGCTGACCGTCGCTGAACTGCTGCGCCAGTGTTTGCAGTGGCACCCTGTGTGCGGTGGCGACCGCTACGCCGGCGGGCGCCGGCACGCGCATTGGTTTGGCCGTCGCGGTGCTGGCATGCAGCACATTGTCGCGTGTGTTGGGCGCGGCGTCCCATACCGGCTTGTCCAGTCCCTCGAACACCTGCTTGAGCTGGTCGCCCCAGGTGTTGCGGATCATCTGGAAGTACTGGTTGCGCTGGTCGATGGTGACGAAGTGGGTAATGGCCAGCGCACCTTGCTCATACACGAGCAAATCGAGCGGCAAGCCGACCGACACGTTCGAGCGCAAGGTGGAATCCATCGAAATCAGCGCGCACTTGGCAGCATCGTCGAGGCTGGTGGCAGGCGTGATCACGCGGTCGATGATCGGCTTGCCATACTTGGCCTCGCCGATCTGGAAATAGGTATTTTCATCGTGCGATTCGATGAAGTTTCCGGCAGAATAAATCTGGAACAGGCGGCAGCGCTCGGCGCCGATCTGCCCGCCAAGGATGATGCTGACATTGAAGTCTATGCCGAACTCGGCCAGCGCTTTGGCATCGCGCTCGTGCACCCGCCGCACCACATCGCCGAGCAGGCGCGCCGCTTCGAACATGCTGGTGACATTCCAGATGCTGCGGCCATCGGCGCTGACATAATCGGCCACCAGTTGCCGGATCGATTGCGAGATCGACAGGTTACCAGCGGTCATCATGACCATGGTGCGGTCGCCGGGGACGTCGAAGACGCTCATCTTGCGGAAAGTACCCACCTGGTCCACACCCGCGTTGGTCCGCGAATCCGATAAAAACACCAGGCCGGCATCGAGGCGGATGGCCACACAATAAGTCATGTTGGATCTTGATTAATGAAAACAGTTTAATTTTACACCGAGCAACCTTTCACGGACACTAGCGGGTAGAAATATCGACTGTCACCTCCATCGATTCAATGCCGCCGCCGCGCCGCACGCCGCGTATCGGCGCTGCGCCGTCATAGTCGCGCCCGATCGCCAGCCGGCAATACGCATCGGTCATCAGGCGCGCATGGGTAACGTCGATGCTGATCCAGCCGTGATAATCCTTGTCCTCCACCCAGGCGTCCACCCAGGCATGGCTGGCCGCGTGGTCGCTGTCTTCCGGATCGATGTAACCGGAGACATAGCGCGCCGGAATGCCATGCGCATGGCAGCAGGCCAGGAACAGGTGAGCGTGATCCTGGCACACGCCCTGGCCCAGCGCCAGCGCGTCGCTGGCGGTGGTCGTGACCGCCGTTGCACCGCTTTGATACTTGACTGCACCAAAGATGTGCTCGGCTAAACTCATGAGGTCGCGCGACTGCGCGCGGCCATCAGGCAGGCACGAGGCGGCCAGCTCGAGAATACCGGGCGTGGCTTCGGTCAGCCGGGTAGGCGCGGTAAACAACAGCGGCGACAGTGCATCGCCGTTCGGCACCCGGCCCTTGAGCGGGGCCGTGGTCTCGACTATGCCCGACGCGACGATGTCCAGCCCCCGGTGCTGGGTGTCCATCGTCATCATGTGCGACAGGTTGCCAAAAGCGTCGGTGTAAGCGTGCACATGACCAGGCACGTTCAGGTGCCAGGAATGCACCTGCTGCTGCGGTTCCTTGCGCGGCGTCATGTGCAGTTGCTGGATGGTGTAGGCCAGCGGCGCCGTATAGATATAGCGCGTTTCGTGCCGTATGGTCAGTTGCATCGATTACCTTTCGTTCATGCCGCCAGGGGAACCAGGAAATCGCGGCTGACGCGATTGCCAAGCTGATTGATGTCGGCCAGGAAGCGGGTGAGGGTGTCGTGCAGGCCAGCTTCGAGGATGTCATCGATCTTGGAAAACTGCAGCGCCGCGCGCAGGCGGCCGGCCAGGCGCTCGGTATCGGCCGACACATCGTTGCGCACTTCGCCCAGGTTGTGTACCACCTCGTCCATGCACGCCAGCAGCGAACGCGGCATGTCGGCACGCAGCATCAGCAGTTCGGCGATACGCGCCGGGGTGATCACGTCGCGGTACACCTTGCGATAAATTTCGAAACCCGAGACCGAGCGCAGCAGCGCGCCCCAGTAATAAAAGTCGCGCTGGTTCATGGCGTCGCGCACGGCCGGCGCGGCGGTACCGCTGTGGAACTTGACGTCGAGGATGCGCGCCGTGTTGTCGGCCCGCTCGAGGAAGGTGCCCAGGCGGATGAAATGCACGGCCTCGTCGCGCAACATGGTGCCCAGCGTGACGCCGCGCGACAGGTGCGAACGGTACTTGACCCATTCGAAAAACTTGCTGGGGTCATCTTCCAGCATATTGGTCTTCAGCATTTTCTGCATGTCGAGCCAGGTCTGGTTCTGGGTTTCCCAGACCTCGGTGGTTAGCGTGCCACGTACGGCGCGGGCGTTTTCGCGCGCTTCGGTCAGGCACGAAACCACCGAAGACGGATTGGCAGGATCGCGCACCATGAAGTCGATGACTTCACGGGCGCCGAGGACGTCGTAGTGCTCGGCAAAGCGGTGTTCCAACTCAGAAATACCGAGCAGGGCGCGCCAGACCTGGGCGTTATCTTCGTCGGACTGCGGCAGCATGCAGGTTTGCACATTGACGTCCAACATGCGGGCGGTGTTCTCGGCGCGCTCGGTGTAGCGCGCCATCCAGAACAGGTGGTCGGCGGTGCGGCTTAACATGGGTGTCTCCTTAGCGTTCCAAAATCCAGGTATCCTTGGTGCCGCCGCCTTGCGACGAGTTCACCACCAGCGAGCCTTCCTGCAAGGCCACGCGCGTCAGGCCGCCGGGCACCATCGAAATGGTCTTGCCAGACAACACGAACGGCCGCAAGTCGATATGGCGCGGCGCGATGCCGTTCTCGACATACGTAGGGCAGGCCGACAGGGCCAGCGTGGGCTGGGCGATATAGCCGTTGGGGTTGGCCAGCAGGCGGGCCCGGAAGTCTTCGATCTGCTGCTTGGTCGAAGCCGGTCCCACCAGCATGCCGTAGCCGCCGGCGCCGTGCACTTCCTTGACTACCAGATCGGGCAGGTTGGCCAGCGTGTACGCCAGATCTTCTTTCTTGCGACACTGGTAGGTCGGCACGTTGTTGAGGATCGGTTCTTCCGACAGGTAAAACTTGATCATGTCGGGCACGAACGGGTAAATCGACTTGTCGTCGGCCACGCCGGTACCGATCGCATTGGCCAGGGTGACGCGGCCGGCGCGGTACACCGACAGCAAACCGGGCACGCCCAGCGAAGAATCGGGACGGAACGCCAGCGGATCGAGGAAATCGTCGTCCAGGCGGCGGTAAATCACATCGACCCGCTTGGGGCCGCGCGTGGTGCGCATGAAGACCGTGTTATCGCTGACAAACAAATCCTTGCCCTCGACCAGTTCCACGCCCATTTGCTGGGCCAGGAACGCGTGCTCGAAGTACGCCGAGTTGTACATGCCGGGCGTCATCACCACTACCACCGGGTCGGTAATGCCCATCGGCGCAACCGAACGCAAATTGTCGAGCAGCATATCCGGGTAGTGATCGACCGGCGCGATTTTGTTGCGGGCAAACAACTCCGGGAACAAGCGCATCATCATCTTGCGGTCTTCCAGCATGTACGACACGCCGGACGGCACCCGCAAATTGTCTTCCAATACGTAAAACTCGCCTTCGCCGGCGCGCACGATATCGACCCCGGCAATGTGGGCATAGATGTCGGAAGCGACATTGATGCCTTGCATTTCCGGTCGATACTGGGCGTTCTTGTAGATTTGCTCTGCCGGGATCAGGCCGGCCTTGACGATATTCTGGTCATGATAAATATCATGGATAAACATATTGAGCGCTTTAACGCGCTGCACCAGGCCGGCTTCCATCTGCTTCCATTCGGCAGCGGTGATGATGCGGGGGATGGTGTCGAACGGAATCAGCCGTTCGGTGCCGGCGTCGTCGCCGTAGACGGCAAAGGTAATACCTACCCGGCGGAAGGTCAAATCCGCCTCTGCCCGCTTGCGTTCGATGGTATCGGGCGACTGGCGCTGCAGCCAGCCACAAAACTCACGGTAATGCTCACGCACCTCGGCGCTGGCGTTGTGTGCCAGGCCATCTGCGGTCATTTCATTGAAAAATTTTCCCATAATATAACTTCCCCCTGTTGAGTACAGTTATATCAAGAAACATGCCAGAAGACCCGCACGATTATGGTGCATAAAAAAAGCACGCGACCAGCGCGTGCTTTTTCGGTGAAACTTTTAAGATTTACAGGTTGCCCAGCCCCGAACCACGGCTGCTCGAATAGCCGGGGTCGCTCTGCAGGCTGCCGGTGCCGGCGCTCATCACGCTGCCGCTGGCGGTACGGCCGCCGGGCATAGCTTGCTGGGTGCCATAGAAATCGTGAATCTGGGTGGAGAATTCGGAGCTGGCCATGTCGGGCCAATTGTCTTTGTCGAAGCCGGGAGCATTCTTCAGGTGGTCTTTCGACACGTTGAGCAGGAAGCGCTTGTTGACGGTGTCGAGTTGCAGCGCCTGCCATGGCACGGCAAACAGCTTGTCGCCCATGCCCAGCCAGCCGCCGAACGACAGCACGGCGTAAGCCACGTTACCCTGGCGCATGTCGAGCATGATTTCCTTGATGTCGCCCAAGTCTTCTTCCTGCAGGTTGTACACGTCCTCGCCGATGAGGGTGTCGGCGCCCATCAGACGCGGGCCGGGGCCGTTGTCGACGTCTGCATAATCGGTGTTGTAAATGCCGTAGGTGTCGCGGTCGAGGTAGCTCATGGTGGTCTCCTGATGGTTGGGGGATACACGCTGGCTTCCGGCGCTTTCCGCCGGGTGTGTAGCGCAGCACAGGACCTATGATGCGATGATGTGGTCGTGACGGCTATAGGTGCACGCGCGGCACGACTGTAGGACCAGGATGAGTAACTGAGGCACATAGCAAGATGCTACACTCGTACCTTTGTCCTCCAGTATTTTCATGTCCTTGCCACCATACGCTCACAGCGGCGAACTGCGCGCCCGCGCCTTGCACTGCCTGCTGCAATCGGACCCGGTCGAGAAAGTTGCCGCCGTCAACGCCATGGCCGCAGCCGTCCGTGCCGGCGCCTGTGCGCCCGATCCCGCCGCGCAGTTGCGAGCGCCGGCCGACCGGCCGATACCCGGCCGCCCGGACCTGCCGCAACTGGTGCTGCCTTCGGCGCTGGGCAAGCGCTCGATGAACACGGTGGAAGGGCGCGCCATGCTGATCCACGCGCTGGCCCACATCGAATTCAACGCCATCAACCTGGCGCTCGATGCGCTATGGCGGTTCCCCGATCTGCCTGCCGCCTACTACACCGACTGGCTGAAAGTGGCGGAAGAGGAATCGCTGCATTTTTCGCTGGTGGCCGCGCACTTGGTCACGTTCGGCTATGCCTACGGCGACTTCACCGCCCACGGCAGCTTGTGGGAAATGGTGGCCAAGACCACCGGCGACGCGCTGGCGCGCATGGCCCTGGTGCCGCGCGTGCTGGAAGCGCGGGGGCTGGACGCCAATCCGCCGATGCGCGCCAAGATCGCCCAGGCCGGCGACTTGCAGGCCGCTGCCATTCTCGACATTATCCTGCGCGACGAAATCGGCCACGTCGAGATCGGCAACCGCTGGTACCGCCACCTGTGCCACCAGCGTGGGCTGGAGCCGCGCGCGACGTTCGCCGCGCTGTGCGAGCAATACTGGGCACCGGTGCCGCGTGGCCCGTTCAATCTCGAAGCGCGCCGCCAGGCCGGTTTTACGGAAGAGGAAATCGCCGACCTTTGCGCCAATAAGTAGTATCACGTAAGCCGCACTAACCTGCAGTCAACAGTGCGGATGTCGTCCTGATAATGCGATTAAGATGTTTTGACTCATCCGGCCACAAGTCGTCGATGAATCATTACTCACAATCTAGCCACAGGACGAATCGATGATGAACGACCTTAGCGATGTAAAAATCACCCGGCGCGACCTGCTGATCGCAGGCGCCATTACCGCCACCACTGCCGCCGTTCCCTCGGTGGCCGGCGCTCAAAACAACAGCAACTCCGGCGGCGGCAATGGCGGCGCGGCGCAAGCGGCTGCCGCCCCCGTGATCAACAAGGTCACGCTGGTAGTCAACGGCCAGTCGCGCGCGGTGGAAGTCGATACCCGCACCACCTTGCTCGACGTGCTGCGCGAAAACATGCACCTGACCGGCACCAAGAAGGGGTGCGATCACGGCCAGTGCGGCGCCTGCACCGTCATCGTCGAAGGCCGGCGCATCAACTCCTGCCTGTCGCTGGCCGTGATGCACGACGGCGACAAGATCACCACCATCGAAGGCCTGGGCACGCCCGACAAATTGCACCCGATGCAAGCGGCGTTTGTGAAGCACGACGGCTACCAGTGCGGCTACTGTACCCCCGGCCAGATCTGTTCGGCCATCTCGGCCATCGAGGAAATCAAACAGGGCATCCCGAGCCACGTCACCGCCGACCTCAACACCAAGCCGTTATTCAGCAGCGAGGAACTGCGCGAGCGCATGAGCGGCAATATCTGTCGCTGTGGCGCGTACTCCAACATCATCGACGCCATCAACGACGTTGCCGGGAGCCGCGCATGAAAGCCTTCAGCTACGAACGCGCCAGGACCCCGGCTGAAGCAGCGGCCGCGATTGCCCGCCAACCGACTGCGAAATTCATCGCCGGCGGCACCAACCTGCTCGACCTGATGAAGCTCGAAATCGAGGCGCCCACCCACCTGGTGGACGTCAACGGCATCGGCTTCGACAAGATCGAAGCGACAAAAGAAGGCGGCCTGCGCATCGGCGCCCTGGTCCGTAACACTGATCTTGCCGCCGACCAGCGCGTGCGGCGCGACTACGCCGTGCTGTCGCGCGCCTTGCTGGCGGGCGCCTCGGCGCAGTTGCGCAACAAGGCCACCACGGCCGGCAACCTGCTGCAACGCACGCGCTGCCCGTATTTCTACGACACCAACCAGGCCTGCAACAAGCGTCAACCGGGCAGTGGCTGCTCGGCCATCGGCGGCTTTTCGCGCCAGCACGCGGTCGTGGGCACCAGTGACGCCTGCATCGCCACCCATCCAAGCGACATGGCCGTGGCCATGCAATTGCTCGACGCCCGCGTGGAAACCGTGAAAGCCGACGGCGCCACCCGCACCATCGCCATGGCCGACTTCCACCGTCTGCCGGGCAACACGCCGCACATCGAGACCGCGCTTGAACCGGGCGAACTGATCACGGCCGTGACCTTGCCCAAGCCGCTGGGCGGCAAGCACTATTACCGCAAGGTGCGCGACCGCTCGTCGTACGCATTCGCCCTGATTTCCGTGGCGGCCGTGGTGCTGCCGGACGGCTCCGGCCGCGTGGCCCTCGGCGGCGTCGCCCACAAGCCGTGGCGTTTGCCGGCGGCGGACGCCAGCGTGGCGCAAGGCGGCAAGGCCGTGGCCGACCAGTTGCTGGCCGGCGCCCGCACCACTGAAGACAACGCCTTCAAGATCACCCTGGTCCAGCGCACGATCTCCGCCGTGCTGGCGGAAGCGAAGAAAGCCTAAGCCATGAAATTTACCACTCCCGCCACCACCAACCCGATCGACCAGCTGAAGGTCGTCGGCAAGCCGCTCGACCGTATCGACGGCCCCATGAAAACCACCGGCACCGCGCCCTATGCCTACGAGCAGCACGCGGTGGCGCCGAACGCCGCCTACGGCTACGTGGTCGGTTCGTCTATTGCCAAGGGCAAGATCACCGCGATCGACCTCGCTGCCGCCCGCAAATCGCCGGGCGTGCTGGCCATCGTCACCTATGAAAACGCCGGCAAGCTGGGCAAGGGCAAGATGAATACCGCCCACCTGCTGGCCGGTCCCGACGTCGAACACTATCATCAGGCCGTGGCTGTGGTCGTGGCCGACACCTGGGAACAGGCGCGCGCCGCCGCCCAGCTGGTGCAGGTGAAATACGCCGAAAGCGCAGGCGCGTACGACCTGGCCAAGGTGAAAGACACCGCCAAGCCGCACAAGGACAAGGAAAACGCCGACACCAAGGTCGGCGACTTCGACGGCGCCTTCAAATCGGCGCCGGTGAAAATCGACCTCACCTACACCACGCCCGACCAGTCGCACGCGATGATGGAACCGCACGCATCGATCGCCAAATGGGATGGCGACAAGGTCACCATCTGGACCTCGAACCAGATGATCGCCTGGGGCCAAGGCGATGTCGCCAAGACCCTCGGCCTGTCCAAGGACCAGGTACGGCTGGTGTCGCCGTACATCGGCGGCGGCTTCGGCGGCAAGCTGTTCGTGCGCTGCGAGGCCGTGCTGGCGGCGCTGGGCGCCAAGGCGGCCGGCCGCCCGGTCAAGCTGACCCTGCCACGGCCGTTCATGTTCAATAACACCACGCACCGGCCGGCCACCATCCAGCGCCTGCGCATCGGCGCCAGCCGCGAGGGCAAGATCACCGCCATCGGCCACGAAAGCTGGTCCGGCGACCTGCCGGAAGGCCAACCGGAAACCGCCACCGCCCAGACCAAGCTGCTGTATGCCGGCGCCAACCGCATGACCAAAATGCGCCTGGCCGTATTGAATCTCCCCGAAGGCAACGCCATGCGCGCCCCGGGCGAAGCGCCGGGCCTGATGGCGCTGGAGGTGGCGATCGACGAGCTGGCCGAAAAGCTGAAAATGGATCCGGTGCGTTTCCGTATCATCAACGACATCACCCACGATCCTGCCAAGCGCGAGCGCAAGTTCTCGCAACGCCGCTTTGTCGAGTGCATGCGCGTGGGCTCCGAACGCTTCGGCTGGGACAAGCGCAACGCCCAGCCGGGCCAGGTGCGCGATGGTCGCTGGCTGATCGGCTACGGTGTCGCGTCCGCCTTCCGCAATAACATCGTCATGAAGTCGGGTGCGCGCGTCAAACTCGACAGCAAGGGCATCGTCACGGTCGAAACCGACATGACCGACATCGGCACCGGCAGCTACACCATCATCGCCCAGACCGCTGCCGAAATGATGGGCGTTACCATCGACAAGGTCGTGGTCAAGCTTGGCGACTCCGATTTCCCGGTCTCGGCCGGCTCGGGCGGGCAGTGGGGCGGCAACAGCTCCACTGCTGGAGTGTATGCCGCGTGCGTCAAACTGCGCGAGGCCGTGGCGCAAAAACTGGGGCTGCCGGCAGACGCGGAATTTGCCGATGGTTCGGTAAGTGGCGGCGGCAAAACGGCCACCCTGACCAAGGCCGCCGAAAGTGGCGACATCATGGCCGAGGACAGCATCGAGTTCGGCGACCTGGACAAGAAATTCCAGCAATCGACGTTCGGCGCGCATTTTGTCGAAGTGGGCGTCGATGCCGATACCGGCGAAACCCGCATCCGCCGCATGCTGGCCGTGTGCGCGGCGGGCCGTATCCTCAACCCCAAGTCGGCGCGCAGTCAAGTCATCGGCGCCATGACCATGGGCGCTGGTGCGGCCCTGATGGAAGACCTGGTGGTGGACCACCGCCGTGGCTTCTTCGTCAACCACGACCTTGCTGGCTACGAAGTGCCGGTGCATGCCGACATTCCGCACCAGGACGTGATCTTCCTCGACGAAACCGACCCGATGTCGTCGCCGATGAAGGCCAAGGGTGTCGGTGAACTCGGTATTTGCGGGGTGGGGGCGGCGATTGCCAACGCCATCTATAACGCTACCGGCGTGCGCGTGCGCGAATATCCGATCACGCTCGACAAGCTGATCGACAAGTTGCCGCAGCAGGCTTAAGCCGCATTCGGTCACGGCCCTGAGAATTTGGCGGGGCCGTGGTGCGGGGCGGGGGAGGTGGACTACCATCGTGGGTACATCTACCAAGAGTTAAGCCATGTCACCAACTTCGCCAGATTCACCAACGTCACCTGCCTCACCATCGCGCCGCAAGGCCGTCTTTGCCGCCCTCAGCCTGCCCCTGTTCGCCGGCTGCGCCAGCATCGCCGCTGCCGGCCACCCGCAACAACGGATCACGGTCAAACCCCCGTTCGCCATGCCCGACATCGCGATTCCCGACTTCGCCAACAGCAAACGCTTTCCGATCACCGATTTCGGCGCCGACCCGGCCAGCCAGAACGCCACCTCGACGGCGATCACGCGCGCCATCGCCGCCGCCCATGCCAGCGGGTCCGGCGTGGTCGTGGTGCCGCCCGGCGTGTGGCCCACCGCCAAGATCCACCTCAAGAGCAACGTCAACCTGCACGTGGAAAAGGGCGCGACCCTGCTGTTTTCCGAGCGTCCGGAAGATTACCTGCCGGCAGTGCTCAGCAGCTGGGAAGGCCTGGAATGCTATAACTACTCGCCGCTGGTCTACGCGTTCGAGTGCGAAAACGTCGCCATCACCGGCCAGGGCAAGCTGCAGGCCAAGCTCGATATCTGGCGCGCGTGGTATCTGCGCCCCAAGCCGCACATGGATGCGCTGGTCGCCCTGTACCACCAGGCAGCGAAGGGCGTGCCCGTCAGCGAGCGGCAAATGACCGGCGGCGCGGCCAACCTGCGCCCGCAATTCGTCCAGTTCAACCGCTGCCGCCATGTGCTGATCGAAGACATCAGCATCGAGGACAGCCCGTTCTGGGTGGTCCACCCGCTGCTGTGCAAGGACGTGGTGATCCGCCGGGTGAATATCCGCGCGCATGGCCACAACAACGACGGTGTCGATCCCGAGATGACCCAGAGCGTGCTGATCGAAGACTGCGTGTTCGACCAGGGCGACGATGCGATTTCCGTCAAGTCCGGGCGCGACCAGGATGCGTGGCGCCTCGGCGTGCCATCGCGCAACATCGTCATGCGCAACTGCCGCATCAAGAACGGCCACCAGCTGATCGCCATCGGCAGCGAGCTGTCGGCCGGCATCGAGAACGTGTACGTCGATAACTGCCACTTCGACCATGCCGATTCGCGCGTGGCCAGCACCATCAACAACCTGCTGTTCGTCAAAACCAACGAGCGGCGCGGCGGCTACGTGCGCAATATTTACGTCAACAATGTCAGCGCCACCTGCATCGCCGGCGGCGTCCTCAGCGTGGAAACCGATGTGCTGTACCAGTGGCGCAACCTGGTGCCCACCTACGAACGGCGGCTGACGCCGATCGAGGGCCTGCATATCAGCAATGTCACGGTGGGGGAGGCCAAGTTCGTTTGCCACATCAAGGCGGAGCGCGAGATGCCCGTCAAAAATGTCACTTTGAACAAGATTCAAGTCAAAAAGGTGGGGGATGCACCCATCTTGACCGAAAATGTCCACGGTTTCATAAACCAGGGATAAGTAGTCTTACCGAGATAATCGATTACAATGGCCTCCTCTTAACTCTGGAAGGCAAGGCATGGAATGGCTATTCGACCCAAACATTTGGGTCGGCTTGTTCGCACTTATCGTACTCGAAATCGTACTCGGTATTGATAACCTGATATTCATAGCAATTCTCGCGGACAAACTCGCGCCCGAGCAGCGCGACAAGGCAAGGCTGATCGGTTTGAGCCTGGCGATGATCATGCGCCTCGGCTTGCTGTCTGTCATGTCCTGGCTGGTCACCCTGACCGAGCCGCTATTCCACATCGCCTCGCAACCGTTCTCCGGCCGTGACCTGATCCTGCTGCTGGGCGGCCTGTTCCTGCTGTTCAAGGCCACCACCGAGCTGCACGAGCGGGTCGAGGGCAAAGTCCACGTCCACACCGGCAACCGCGAATACGCGAGCTTCGGCGCGGTCGTGGCGCAAATCGTCGTGCTCGACGCCGTGTTCTCGCTCGACGCCGTGATCACGGCCGTCGGCATGGTCGAGCAACTGGGCGTGATGATGGCTGCCGTGGTGATTTCGATGGCCGTGATGGTGCTGGCATCGAAACCGCTGACGCGTTTCGTCAATGCCCACCCGACCGTGGTGGTGTTGTGCCTGAGCTTCCTGCTGATGGTGGGCTTGAGCCTGATCGCCGAAGGCCTGGGCTTCCACATCCCCAAAGGTTATCTGTACGCAGCGATTGGTTTCTCGGTCGTGATCGAGTTCCTCAACCAGCTGGCGCGCCGTAACTTCCTGCGCAAGGATGCACACATGCCGCTGCGCGACCGTACGGCCGACACCGTGCTGCGCCTGCTGGGCAGCAAGAAGCGCGCAACGGCCGGCGAAGAGCCGGAACAGACCAGCGACACCGTGGAACTGCCCGCGTTCGAGGAACAGGAACGCAATATGGTCAGCGGTGTGCTGAGCCTGTCGCAGCGCTCGATCCGGTCCATCATGACCAACCGTTCCGACATTTCGTGGATCGACCTGGACCAGGACAGCGCCACCATCCAGGGCCAGTTGCTGGAAACGCCGCACAGCTTCTTCCCGGTCAGCCGGGGCCAGCTCGACAACGTGGTGGGCATCGTGCGCGCCAAGGACCTGGTGGCCTGCCTGGCCGCCGGCCAGGAAATCACCGACGAATACGTGCGCGCGCCGATCATCATGCCCGAAGCCGGTGGCGTGCTGAAAGTGATGGAAACCCTCAAGCGCTCGCGCCAGCTGGTGCTGATCGCCGACGAGTACGGCACCATCGTGGGCCTGGTCACGCCGATCGACATCCTGGAAGCGATCGCCGGCGAGTTCCCCGACGAGGACGAGCAGCCGGAAGTGCAAGTGGAAGGCCCGGGCCGCTGGCGCGTGGCCGGCAGCGCCGACCTGCACCACCTGCAGCAAGTGCTGGAAACCGATGCGCTGGTCAGCGAGACCGACGACTACGCGTCGCTGGGTGGCTTCATGCTGGAACAATTCGGCGCCTTGCCGGAGCTGGGCCAGGCCATCGAGGTCGATGGCTTGCGCTTCGAGGTGGCGGAGCTGCTGGAGCGCAGGATTGCCACGGTGCTGATCAGCCGGGTAGAACCGCAGGCCGATACCGTGTAAAAAAATCCCCGCAGTTGCGGGGATCGCGTACTTCTTACTTCGCCGGGGCGTTCGACCCCGGCATTATTTCCAGCTTCACTCCACCGCGTACCGTCCGCAAATTCACCAGTTTCACAGGCTCCAGTGCGTTGGCGGCTTTGCCGTCAGTGGTGACCGCCAGCGCGATCGTGTTCTGACCGTTGGGATTGAGGATGCCGGGCGGCAGCACGAACACCCGTTGTGGGCCGATGTGGGCGATGAATTGGCCCATGTTCCAGCCATTCACAAAGATCAGCACGCGGTTCTCGCGCTCCGAACGCGGCGTGGTCGTGTCGCCGAATGCCAGTCCCAGTTGCACATCGTGATCCTTCGGCAGGTCGAGGTCGAACGACGTGCGCAACCAGTAGGTGCCGGCTGCCGGTGGCGCGGCGGTGGGCTTGGCGGCGGCCCAGCCGGTCTTGCTGTCCTGCTGCTCCCACAGCGGGCGATACCAGCCTGCGCGCTCGCCGTACAGGCCGCCGTTGTTCATCGGACCGCGCACCACGTCGTCAATCTGTTCTCCACCGAGATTCCCCTGGATGCGCCAGGTGATCGGCACGCCGAAGCGCTGGCCGCCACGCTTGGTCAGCGATGCGGCGATCAGGCCGCGTGCTTCGCGGTGGTAATCGTCAGCCATCAGGTTCCAGTTGTGCGAATTGTTACGCACCATGACTGCGATGACGTGCTCGCCCTTGGTTAATTTATCGCCGAGCGACAGCTTGACGCTGTCGGTGGTCTCGGGGAACGAGCGGCCCACGTCCATCTCGTCCTGGCCGATGAACTTGCCATCGACCCACACCTGCACCATGCCCGCTCCGCCAGCGCCGTAGAACAGTTCCAGCTGGTTGGTTTTCGGGTCAGCAATGTTGACGCGGCCGCGGTACCAGACATCACCGTGGTGGAAGCCGTAGTCGCTCATCGCCAGCGTCGGCTGGCCACGCTCTGGCATGGTCCAGGTTTGCGCTGCCGAGGCGCGGTTATCAACACGGGTCCACTTGCTGTCGTCGAAGCCGGGCTGGGCTTCCAGGCTGTCCATGCGGCGCGACCAGGGCAGGGTGGCCAGGTCGGGCAGCTTGACGGCGGCGGGACCGGCCAGGGTGCCTGCCTTGATGCTGCCGTCCGGCTGCGGCGCCAGCGCCAGGTTGTCGCCATTGAAGCTGGCCGAGGTAAAGGCGGGGCCCCACACGGTCAGCTCGCTGGCGGCGGCGGTGTCGCCGGTCAGCGCCAGCTTGCCGTCAGCCAGGGTGGCGGTGCGCACCATGGCTGGCGTCAGTTGCAATACCTGGCCGGCAGGGGTGTTCTGGGTCCAGAACTGCAGGCTGTGCTTGTTATCGGCCAGCAGCAGCAACAGCGGCGCGCGGCCACCGCCGGTGATGCGCACGCGCGCCAGGCCGTCGTGGGTGTAGGTCAGCTTGAGGTCGCCCGTGGCGGCATCGAAACGCGCTGCCACCTGGCCGGCCAGCACTTCCACCTTCGGTTCGCCCTTGAAGCGCAGCACGGTTTCGCCGGCCTCGCCATCGCGGCCGTGCAGCAGCGCGATGTCGCGCTCGCCGTTGGCGAAATGGGTCTGGATTTCCGAGGTCGAATACACCAGGTGCTGGCGTTCGAGCTTGTAGTTCGCCAGCAGCATCTTGGCATCCTGACCGTTCAGGCGCAGCGGCACCTGGTACTTGCCGTCGGCGGTGGCCAGGTCGAACGTAAAGCTGTCGTCGGTGGTCAGGTCGGACGGGCTGTGCACGGCAAACAGCACGTGGGTGCCCAGGTCCGGGTTGATGTTGTGATAGACCTTGGCCTTCGGCGACGAGGTGGAGATCTCCGGGCCCTTGTCCATCTTGGCCAGCGCCTGTTCGGCAGCTTGCACGAACATGCCTTGCTGCTTGAGCGACAGCGCCTTGGCGCGCAAGCCGCGGTCTTCCGAGATCGGCGCGCCGTAATCGTACGACGTGTACACCACCGGGCCGGCCAGCCAGCCCCACGACGTGCCGCCAAAAGTCATGTACACATTGTGGATGGTGATGCGGTTGATCAGGTTGGTGCCATAGAACACGCGCTGGTAGCCGGTGCCCTGGCGCTCGGCCGTGCAATTATAGGTGCCGTTGGAGCCCCAGTAATCGAACCAGCCACCGCCGAGTTCGGCCGCAAAGCCCGGCGTCTTCGGCGACGACAGCGAGCCGATCTTGGGCGAGTTCTTGCCATAGATGCCCCAGTCGGGCGCCTTGTTGGGGCCGGCCGGGCTGGCAAACACGTTGCAGGTGCCGCCCGGGTAGCCGTCGAATGCGTACATGTCGGTGGGGCCGGGATTGGCCCATGGCGCGGTGGAGTTCTTTGGCGTCCAGTCCGGCAGGCGGCCGGCGGAATTGTGGAAGAACGGCACGGTCAGGCCATCGGCGCGGGCCTTTTTGGCCAGGTGTTCCATCTGGCGCACGTGTTTCGGCTCGACCTTGCCCAGTTCGTTTTCGAGCTGATAGGCGATCACGTTGCCGCCGCCGGTGGTGGCCTGGTGGCGGGCGATGATGGCGTTAATCTGCGTCATCCATTCATCGACGGCCGCCAGGTACACGGGATCGTCAGTACGCGCTTCGGCGCGGTTGCGGAACATCCAGCCCGGGTAGCCGCCGCCGGTCAGTTCCGCATTCACATACGGGCCGGTGCGGGCGATTACGTACATGCCTTCTTCTTCGGCGATCTCGAGCGCGCGCTCAACATTGCGGACATTGGAAAAATCGTACACGCCGGGCGCCGACGAGTGATAGCCCCAGTCGAAATAAAAGGCCACGCCGTTGAAGCCGAGCGCCTTCATCTTCTGGATCACGTCGCGCCACAGCGACGGGTTGGGCAGGCGGAACGGGTGGATTTCACCGGACCACACCACGATGCGCTTGCCATCGACCAGCATCGAATGCTCGTCCCAGCTGATTTTTTTCGGCTGGCCTTTCGGCTTGGTGGCAGCGGCGAACTGCTTGCCGTCTTCCGCCAGCACGGCAGTCTTGCCCAGCAGGCCGGACACGCCGCCCAGTTCCTGTTTCGCGGTCCAGGTGCGCAGACCGTCGCTGCTGTCGACGTACCACAGCTTGCCCAGGACGGCGTCGGTAAAGTATGCGCGCCAGTGGCCGTTGGCCAGCTTGACCAGCGACTGGCCACCTGCCGTGCGGCCCCAGCTCTCGCGGTCGCCACGGGGGGCAACCGTCCACGGCCCGGCCAGCGCCGTGGCGGTGGCCAGTTCCAGCAATCCGGTCTTGTCATCGCGCACCAGGGCGGCATAGCCGTCATCGGTTGCCACCACCACCGCATCGCTGGCGGCGGGCAGGCCGGCCAGGACGACAGGCGCCGACCATTGCGACAGGTCGGCATTGGCCGTCAGCAGTTGCACGCTGCCGGTGGCGGAGGCGACCACGAGCTTCAGTACGCCGTCCTTGTCGCGCAGCCAGCGCGGCGTGCCGGCGATGCCGGGCAAGTCGCGCACGAACTGCCAGCGCTTCAGATCCTGCGATCGGGTGAGGGCCAGCGCGCTGCCGGTGGCATACACCACGTAATAATAGCCGTCGCTGTGCCGCACGATGGCCGGATCGCGCAGCGTGGCGCTGCCGGTTGCCTGATCGGGCTGGAACGCTTCCGAGGCCAGCGACGTGAAGGTCACGCCATCGGTGGACGAAAACACGCTCAGCGCATTATTCGACGCCAGATTGACACTGGTCAGCACGAACGCCTGGGCGTTGGCGGCCGGGTTGTTGGCGCTGGTGGCAGAGGTGGTGGTCGACGCGGGGCGGTTGGCATTGGAGGCCTGGGGAATACCGAGTTCCTGCGCCATGCAACTGAGCGCAAGCGACATGCCGCCAAGGGCGGTCAGGCCCGTATGAAGCAACTTGAGGCGGGGGCGGGAAGCGGGGGCGCGACGTCCGGAAAAGCGTGGTGGAATAGTGAGCATGGACCCTGTATCTGATGGTTAAAGATTCCGAGCGCTCATGATAAATGGTTACAGAGCACGAAAAATCTGCCATCCGATCAATTACTTGAGAGATTCGCCCTGTTTTGAAAGCCGGTCACTATCAGATAGATAGCCGAAAATCCACGAAAAACGTATTTCCTCCGCCCCCGAAAACGCCCGCCGTTGCCAAAAAACCCGCATGGAAACGTGCGTGGTTAATCGTTTTCCAATTTAGTGATGCATTTCCACAACATCGATGCAAAGACTAATGACCGATTGGGCAACTACGTGCATACTAAAAAAACTGGTCCGACCAATTCTAAGATTGGTTTACCAGAAGATTAAACCGATCCAACCAATTTATAAAATCCAGGACGGAGGAGACACATGCAGTATCAATCCACCCCACCACTGCGTCGGGCGACGATGGCAGTTTGCATTTCTGTAGCACTGCTTCAAATGAGCGGCCAGGCTTACGCCCAGACCGCACCGGCCGAAGCCCCTGCACAGGAAGTTCAGGCAGTCGTTGTTACCGGTTCGCTGATCCGCCGCGTCGCGGACGAAGGCGCCACCCCGCTGACCACCATCAAATCGGCCGAAATGGAAGCACGCGGCCATACCGAACTGAAAGACCTGGTTCTCGAACAGCCGCAGTCGCTGTCGCTGGGCACCAATACCGGCGCCGCCGGTCCGGTGACCAACTTGCGCGGCCTGGGACCGATGCGTACCCTGACCCTGCTCAACGGCCGCCGCCTGGCCAACGAGCCGCTGCAGGACCAGTACGTGTCCGTGAACGTGATCCCGCGCATGGCGCTCGATCGCGTGGAAACCCTGTCCGGCGGCGCTGCGTCGATCTACGGCGCCGACGCCATCGGCGGCGTGCAGAACTTCTGGACCAAGCGCGGTTACAAGGGCCTGACCCTGAAAGGTGAATTCGCCGCACCGCAAATGCACGGCGGCGGCACCACCAAGTCGTTCGGCGCCATCGGCGGCTTCGGCGACCTGGGCCAGGATGGCTTCAATGCCTACTTCGCCATCGACCACCAGGAAAAATCGGCGCTGATGCAGGGCGACCGTCCCGAACAGCACGACCCCGACACCCTGCGTTCGCTGGGCCTGGGCCTGCTGCCGGAAGGCCGCAACTCGAACCCGCTGGCCAACTTCGGTTTCACCCGCGCCTCGAACTCGAACTACAATCCGAACTACGCCACCGGCTGTAATTCGCCCGCCTCGCTGCCGACCCTCGGTGCGCAAAGTACTGCCGCCACCCCGACCTACGCGCCAGGTTGCTACCGCAATCCGCTGTACTTCAACGCGGTGACCGACGGCAGCAAGATCACCACCATGTCCGGTCGCCTGAGCTTCAACCTGTCCGGCGGTCACAAGATCGACATGGACGTGCTGAACTCCGAGTTCACGGTGCAGAAATTCCGTGGCATGCAGACCCCGGCCGCGACCAATCCATTCACCACCTACTCGATGCCATCGACCAGCCGCTTCTACCCGGGCAACGGCATCACGCCGGCGGTGCAGGTGGTGGGCACCAATGGCGCGACCAGCACGCCAACCATGTACATCGACGCGGCCAAGACTCCTGGCACGCCGGTCAACCTGAACATGGCCAACCGTCCGATCTACTTCCAGTGGGGTCCGGCGGAACTCGGTTCGGCCTACCGCAACGACAAGCAGACCAACAAGCGCCTGGTGCTCACCGCCGAAGGCGAAGTGCTGGGCTGGGACTACCGCGCGGGCGCCAACTACGGCGTGGCAGAGCGTAACACCATGGTCGGCGACGGCTACATCCTGTACTCGAAGGCGCAGGACGGCATCAACCGCGGCATCCTCAATCCGTTCGGCGCCCAGGACGAAGCGGGCACCGCTTACCTGAAAAGCATCGTCGCCAAGGATTACACGTACCGCCTGAACAAGGCCTATAACAAGAGCATCGACCTGACCCTGTCCAAGGGCCTGTTCAAGCTCGGCGGCGGCGACCTGACGCTGGCCGTTTCCGGCGAACTGCGCGAAGACAGCGCCCGCACGTTCAATGCGCCGCTCGACTACGTCTATCGCAAGGCCGATGGCAGCTACAACCTCGATGCCGCCGGCAACGTGCTGCAGCACGACCTGGTCGGCGAAGTGCCGCAAGGCGTGGCCAAAAAGCTCAAGCGCAAGATCTCGTCGATCCTGGCCGAAGTCGATGCGCCGATCACCGAGACGTTCCTGCTGAACGCCGCCGTGCGGGCCGACAAGTACGACGACCTCGATCAGACCACCGTCAATCCGAAACTGGCCGCGCGCTGGCAGCCATACCAGCCGCTGGTACTGCGTGGTTCGGTATCGACCGGTTTCCGCGCGCCGTCGATCATGGACATCCAGAACCCGACCGCCGAAGTGCGTACCCAGCAGATGGACGATCCGGTCCTGTGCCCGAGCGCACAACCGACCGTGGCCGGCAGCGGCACCCCGGTGGCCGGCCGTACCCGCGACCAGGTGTGCGATGTATTGACCAGCTACTGGACCAAGTCGCCGAACAACAGCTTCCTGAAACCGGAAAAATCGCGTGGCTTCTCGTACGGCTTCGCACTGGAACCGATCAAGAACCTGTCGATCACGGTCGATTACTGGGGTCTGAAAATGCGTGACGTGCTGGGCGCCGTGTCGATCGCGGAAATCCAGCAAAATCCGGGCAAGTACAGCGACCAGATCATCCGTGGCGCAGACGGCCTGATCGACCATATCGTCGCCAGCCAGGCCAACCGTGGCATGGCCCGCATTCGCGGCGCCGACCTGTCGGCCAACTACCGCTTCCCGAAAACCTCGTTCGGCACGTTCGACACCAAGCTCGATGGCACCTGGTACCAGAAGAACGAGTTCCAGGGCGAGAAAGACGGCGTATGGCTGCAAAACGTGGGCGTGATCACCAACGATGGCCGTTACGGCAGCGCTGGTCCGAATGCCGGTCTGGCAGGCCTGCCACAGATCAATCCACGCTGGAAGCACACGGCGTCGATCGGCTGGGGTTACGGCGACTTCCGCACCACGCTGTCGCACCGCTATAACACCAGCGTGCGCGACCTGACCCCACGCCTGGGTTCCACCCTGACCAAGGTCGATGCGTACAGCCAGTTCAACATGAACGTGCGCTACACCGGTATTCCCAAAGCGACCGTTACCTTCGGTGTGAACAACATCACCAAGGAATTCCCGCCACTGACCTCCAACAGCACCTATAGCGGCGGTTATGTGACGAGTATGGCGGACATGCTGGGCCGTGTTTACCGTCTGTCGGTGGAATACAAGTTCTAAGTCATATGAACCAACCGTCTCCACACCAGGGACGGCGCCGTTTGCTGAAGGGGGCGGCCGCCATGGCCGCCGCCTCGGTGGCGGGCGCGCCGTCTGCCGCCAGGGCGGCCTTCGCCGCTGCTTTTTCCGAACCTTGGGATTATGCCCAGGGCATCATCGATCAATTTTCCAAGCCGCTCGATTTCTCGCAGCGCGAAGTGTCCATCACCAGCCACGGCGCCAGGCCGTGCCAGCTGCATGCAGTCGATGGTTTTCCCACCATCGACGCCAAAGGTAAAGTCCTCACGCCCGTTCCCGGTTCCCATGACTGCTATCCCGCGCTGCGCGCTGCGATTGCTGCCGTCCACCAGGCCGGCGGCGGCACCGTGCTGGTGCCCGCCGGCGACTGGTACTGCAAGGGTCCGATCGTGCTGCGCTCGAACGTGCGCGTGCACCTGGCGGCCAGGGCGCGGATACGCTTTTCCGCCGATCCGCGCGATTACGCGCGCGACGGCGACTACGATTGCGGCGCCAACGGCAAGCTGGTGCTCTCGCGCTGGCAGGGCAACGACTGCCTGAATTTCTCGCCGCTCGTGTATGCGCGCGGCCAACGCAATATCGCCATCACCGGCGCCGACTGGACCAGCGAGCTCGATGGCCAGGCCGGCGTGCCGTTCGAGGACGGCAGCGGCAACGGCTGGTGGGGCATGAACCCTAAGGGCGCGCGCCAGGGTCCGAATCCGGACGCCATGCACCAGGGCCGCAACAATCCGCTCAACCCCGAGTCGCTGGCCGCATTGGCGCCGGGGCTCGACGCTGCCGTGCTGGCGCGGATCCAGGGCGATGCGCCCGACTGGCGCAGCGATGAAAAATTCCTGCCGGCGCTGTCCGAAGCGGGCGTGCCCGTCGAAAAGCGTATCTTCGGCCTCGGCCACTACCTGCGCCCATGCATGGTCGAATTCATCGACTGCGACCATGTGCTGATGCAGGGCTACCAGGTGATCAACACGCCGTTCTGGATCCACCACCCGGTCGATTGCCGCCGCGTGCATTTTTCGAAGGTGCGCATGGAGAGTATCGGCCCGAATTCCGACGGCTTCGATCCGGAATCGTGCGACACCGTGCTGGTGGACGGCTGCTGGTTCAACACCGGCGACGACTGCATCGCCATCAAGGCCGGCAAGAACCTCGATACGAATTACGGCCCCACCCGCAACGTCGTGATCCAGAACTCGGTGATGAACAGCGGCCACGGCGCCGTAACCCTGGGCAGCGAAATGTCGGCCGGGATCGAGCACGTGTACGCCCAGCACCTGGACGTGCGCAACCAGCACTGGCAGACCGACCCGCTCAATACCGTGGTGCGCCTGAAAACCAATATGAATCGCGGCGGCTTCCTGCGCCATTTTTATGTGCGCGATGTCAAACTGCCCAACGGCGTGCGTTTGAAGCCCGGCTTCTACAAACCGATACCGGGCGGCCCGGTCAAGGCCGGTACCGTGCCGACGGGCGGCGGCGCCGTGATCACCTTCGATTGCGACTACGCGCCCGCGTTCGACCTGATCCGCAGCCGCCCACCGGAAGTCTCGCACGTGCACATCTCGGATATCCGGGTGGCGGACGTGAAGACCAACGAGGGCACGTTCGGCTGCTACCAAGCGTTCGTGGTGCTCGGCCCTGTGGGTCACAGCTACAACGGCCCGGCCGGCAAGCCGATCCTGCCGGTCACGGACGTGACGATCAGCGATTGCAACTTCGGCACACCGGTCAACGCCGCGCAGCCGTGGTTCATCCACAACGCAAAAAATATCGCGCTGCGCAACGTCGTCATCGGCGGCAAGCGGTACGACGAGAACCTGTCGGGGTAAAAATGAAGCGACGTGTTTGCATGATGTTGTTGGCTGGCGTGGTCGCTTTTGGCCATGCCGGCCATGCTGCTGCCCAGCCAGCGGTGAACCAGTTTGGCGTGGTGCAGGCCGCCGGGCCGGTGGAGCGGTGGGGCACGCTCGAACTGTCGTTTACGGGACCTGCCACCGGCAACCCGTTCCTGGACGTCGAACTGTCGGCCGTGTTCCGCCAGGGCGGGCGCGAACAGCTGGTGCCAGGCTTTTACGATGGCGACGGCGTCTATAAAATCCGCTTCATGCCCGATACCGTGGGCGACTGGACCTACGAAACGCGTTCCGGCGCGTCCGCGTTGCACGGCAAGCGCGGCGCCTTCACGGCGGTGCAGCCGGCCCCCGGCAACCACGGCCCGGTCTCGGTGCGCAACACTTACCACTTCGGCTATGGCGACGGCACGCCGTTCTGGCAGGTGGGCACCACCAGCTACGCCTGGACCCATCAAAGTCCGGCGCTGCAGGAACAAACGCTCAAGACCCTGGCCGGGGCGCCTTTTAACAAGATTCGCATGGCGATCTTCCCGAACAACGACGACCAGGTGGCGGGCCAGCATTTTCCGTTCGTCGGCAAGCCGCCGCACGGCTGGGACTTTACCCGCTTCGACCCGGTCTTCTTCCGCAACCTCGACCACCGCGTGGCGCAGTTGCGCGCGCTCGGCATCGAGGCCGATTTGATCCTGTTCCACCCGTACGACAAGGGCCGCTGGGGCTTCGACCGCATGCCCGCTGCGGATGATGATCGCTACCTGCGCTACGTGGTGGCGCGCCTGTCCGCGTACCGCAACGTGTGGTGGTCGATGGCCAACGAGTACGACTTCCTCACCGAGAAGAAGACCGACGACTGGGACCGCTACTTCCGAATCGTCCAGGCCTCCGATCCGTACAATCACCTGCGCTCGATCCACAACGCGTTCCGCTTCTATGACCACAGCAAGCCGTGGGTCACGCACGTGAGCATCCAGCACGGCGCGGCAACGGAAGACCCGGAGCGCGCGGTGCTGTTCCGCGACGTCTATAACAAGCCGGTGGTGTTCGATGAAGTGAAATACGAAGGCAACTGGACCAAGCGCTGGGGACAACTGACACCGGAAGAAATGGTGCTGCGCTTCTGGAACGGCGCGGTGGCCGGCACCTACGTGGGCCACAGCGAGATCTACACCGACACAAGCGGCAAGGGCGAGATCTGGCTGGGCAAGGGCGGCGTGCTGCGCGGCCAGAGCGCGCCCCGGCTGGCGTTCTTCCGCAAGATACTGGCCGACAGCCCGGCCGAGGGCCTGGAACCGATCGACAAGTGGCAGGAGCATCCGTTCGCCGGCAAGCATGGCGAGTATTATCTCGGTTACTTCAACCGCGCGCAGCCGGCCACCTGGCCGTTCGCCTTGTTCAAGACGGGCCTGAAAGACGGCATGCGCTTCAAGGTCGAAGTGATCGATACGTGGAACATGACGGTCACGCCGGTCGAAGGCGTGTTCGAGATCAAGAAGCGCGACGACTACATGTTCGCCGACAAGGATGGCCGCAGCATCGCGCTGCCGGGCCGTCCGTACATGGCGCTGCGCATCGTGCGCGTGCCTTAGGAGTGTTGTTAATGAAACGACGTATCGTGGCTGCGGCCATTTCGCTGGTGCTGGCGGCGGGTGCCACCCGCGCCGAAGTGATAGGCAAGATGGAGACCCCGCAAGCGTTGAGCGAAGCGCGGCTAGCCGTGTTGTCGGTGCCCGAGCGCGCCGTGTGGCAGGCGTACCTGGAGCGCTCGCGCAGCCTGATGGCGGCCGACAAGGCGGCGCTGGCCGCCGAACGCGCAGCGGTTCCGCTATGGCAGGTGGCAGCAGCAACGCACCCGCCGCCGGGCAACGGCATGCCTCTCAAGAATCCGGGGGGCTGGTATGGCTCCGCCGAAGCGCTGCGCGTGGCCGACAACATCGTCAGCTACCAGACTCCGGCCGGCGGCTGGGGCAAAAACGTCAACCGCAGCGAAGCGCCGCGCGAGAAGGGTGAAGCCTATGTCCAGAGCGACGGCGGCAAGCTGGACGGCTGGTCGTACGTCGGCACCATCGACAACGACGCCACCATCACCGAACTGCGCTTCCTGGCGCGGGTGATCGCCAGCGGAGGTGGTGCCGGCCACCCTGAATATACCGCGGCCTTCGTGCGCGGCATGGAATACCTGTTTACTGCCCAGTATCCGAACGGCGGCTTCCCGCAGGTGTATCCGCTCGCTGGCGGCTACCACGACGCCATCACCTACAACGACAACGCGCTGGCCAACGTCACCGACCTGCTGGAAGACGTGGCATTGCGCAAGGGTGACTACAGCTTTGTCCCGCCGGAGCTGGCCGCGCGCGCGGCGCAATCGCGCGACAAGGCCGAGCAGGTGATCATCGCCAGCCAGATCCGGGTCGATGGCGTGCTCACCGCCTGGTGCCAGCAGCACGACGCGGTGACGCTCGCCCCGGTCGGCGCCCGCAACTTCGAGCCGATCGCGCTCACCAGCGTGGAAAGCGCGCGGCTGCTCAACGTGCTGATGCGCGACCCGGCGCCCAGTCCGGCCATCGTCAACGCGGTAGATGCCGGCGCGGCGTGGCTCAAGCGCGCCGCCATCCACGACCAGGAATGGGTACGCAGCAAGGACAGTGCCGGCCTCACGCCCAAAGCCGGCGCCGGCCCGCTATGGGCGCGCCTGTACGACATCGCCACCATGCGCCCGATCTTCGGTGACCGCGACCGCACCATCCACACCGACGTCAACGAACTTTCATCCGAACGCCGCGCCGGTTACGCGTGGTACGTGAACAATCCGGCATCGACGCTGGACAAGTACGCGAAGTGGGCGCGCAAGTATTCGGCGGCAGCCAAATAATGAGGTTTATTGATGAAGGAGTTTCATAAGGTCATCAAATATTCATGACGTTTTACGCATGAATTAGCATTTAGCATGCAGGCTCTCCGCATTGTGCAATTCAAAGGATCCTGCCATGACTATCGAAGCCTGCGGCGCCCACTCGGGCGCCTTCTTACCTGAGTCCCTCAACTTCATCACGCCGGCGGCTTGATGCGGGCGCAAAACACCTCTGCCTGGGGCGCGGTGCTAGCCATGTCACTGGGCGCCTTCGCGCTGGTGGCATCCGAATTCATGCCGGTCAGCCTGCTCACGCCGATCGCCGCCGACCTGCAGATCACCGAAGGCCAGGCCGGCCAGGCGATCGCCATTTCCGGCGCCTTTGCCTTGCTCACCAGCCTGTTCATCTCGGGCATGGCCGGCAAGATGGACCGCAAGATCCTGCTACTGGCCATGTCGATGCTGATGATCGTCTCCGGCACCGTGGTGGCGTTTGCGCCGAACTACCTGGTCTTCATGGTGGGCCGCGCGCTGATCGGCGTGGCCATCGGCGGTTTCTGGTCGCTGTCGGCGGCAACCGTGATGCGGCTGGTAGAACCCGCGAAAATCCCGCGCGCGCTGGCCATCCTCAACGGCGGCAATGCGCTGGCCACCGTGATCGCGGCGCCCGCCGGCAGTTTTCTCGGTTCCCTGATCGGCTGGCGCGGCGCCTTCCTGTGCGTGATCCCGGTCGCGCTCATCGCGTTCGTGTGGAAGCTGGCCACGCTGCCGCCCATGCACAACGACACCAACGCCAGACCGGCGAGCCTGCCAGCGCTGCTCAAACGCCCCGAAGTGGCGCTGGGCATGGTTGCCGTGAGCCTGTTCTTCATGGGGCAATTCGCGCTTTTTACGTACCTGCGGCCGTTCCTGGAAACCGTGACCCACGCCAGCGTCTCCACCCTGTCGCTGCTGTTGCTGGTCCTGGGCGTGGCCGGTTTTGCCGGCACTGCGCTGATCGGCGGCCTGCTGGGTAATCACCTGTACCGCACCCTGGTCGCGATCCCGCTGCTGATGGCGGCGATCGCCCTGGCATTGATGACGTTTGGCGCGTCGGTGGCCGCCACTGCCGTGCTGCTGGCTTCGTGGGGCCTGCTGGCCACGTCGGCGCCGGTGGGCTGGTGGACCTGGCTGGCCCGGACCTTGCCGCACGACGCCGAGGCGGGCGGCGGCCTGATGGTGGCCGTGGTGCAGTTGGCGATCATGCTCGGCGCCATGCTGGGCGGCCTGGTATTCGACGCCGGCGGCTATCGCGGCACGTTCGAACTGGCGGCCGTAGTGCTGGTGGCGGCAAGTGGCGTTTCCGTGCTGGCGGCACGCGCCGGCGCACAAGCTTCGGTGGCCCTGGCCACTGCCGCGAAATAAACAATCAAGATAAACAAGGAAGACCATGCACAATCAAGACATCGACAATACCCGGCGCGGCATCCTGATCGGCGGCGCCCTCACGGCGACCGCCGCCGCGTTGCCGGCCATGGCGGCCGGGCAGGGCGCCGCCGCAGCACTCACCGGCACCGCTGCCAGCAATGCCACCACCCCGGCGCCGGTGCAGTCCACCGTCACAATGCGCATCAACGGCAAGCCGCACACCCTCTCGCTCGACACCCGCACCACCTTGCTCGACGCGCTGCGCGAGCACCTGCACCTGACCGGCACCAAGAAAGGCTGCGACCACGGCCAATGCGGCGCCTGCACGGTACTTGTCGATGGCCGCCGCATCAACTCCTGCCTGACGCTGGCGGTGATGCACGAAGGCGCAGAGGTCACCACCATCGAAGGCCTGGGCACCCCGGACCGGCTGCACCCGATGCAGGCGGCGTTCGTCAAGCACGACGGTTTCCAGTGCGGCTACTGTACGCCTGGCCAGATCTGCTCGGCGGTAGCGGCCATCGATGAAATACGACGCGGCGTGCCGAGCCACGTCACCGGCGACCTCACCGTGCAGCCGTTGCTGTCGGCCGACGAATTGCGTGAACGGATGAGCGGCAATCTGTGCCGCTGCGGCGCCTATTCCAACATCATCGACGCCATCACCGAAGTGGCCGGGAGCCGCGCATGAGAGCCTTTACCTGTCAACTAGCGTCCATTATGTTGATGGCGGGGAGTATTTCATGAGAGCCTTTACCTATCAACGTGCCGCCACAGCTGCCGAAGCGGCGGCCGTCGCGGCCCGCACACCGGGCGCCCGCTTCATCGCGGGCGGCACCAACCTGCTCGACCTGATGAAGCTCGAGATCGAAACGCCCACCCACCTGGTGGACGTGAACGGCCTGGGCCTGGACCGCATCGACGCCATGCCGGACGGCGCGCTGCGCATCGGCGCGCTGGTGCGCAACACCGACCTGGCGGCCGACACCACCGTGCGCCGCGATTACGGCGTACTGTCACGCGCCTTGCTGGCCGGCGCCAGCGCCCAGCTGCGCAACAAGGCCACCACGGCCGGCAACCTGCTGCAACGCACGCGCTGCCCGTACTTTTACGACACCAACCAGGCCTGCAACAAGCGCACGCCCGGCGCCGGCTGCGCCGCCATCGGCGGTTTTACGCGCGGCCACGCCATCGTGGGCCAGAGCGACGCCTGCATCGCCACGCACCCGAGCGACATGGCAGTGGCCATGCGCCTGCTCGACGCGGTGGTGGAAACAGTGAACCCGGATGGCGCCACGCGCACCATTCCCATCGCCGACTTCTATCGCCCGCCCGGCAACACGCCCAACCTGGACAACAACCTGCGCCCGGCGGAACTGATCACCGCCGTCACGCTGCCCAAGCCGCTCGGCGGTCGCCATGTGTACCGCAAGGTGCGCGACCGCGCCTCGTACGCGTTTGCGCTGGTATCGGTAGCGGCCGTGGTGCAGCCCGACGGCACCGGGCGCGTGGCCGTGGGCGGCGTGGCGCACCAGCCGTGGCGCGTGCCGGCGGCCGATGCCGCACTGCCGCAGGGCGGCCAGGCCGCGACGACGCTGTTGCTGGCCGGCGCCCGCACCACCGAGGAAAACGCCTTCAAGGTCGTGCTGGTGCAACGCACGCTCGACGCCATCCTGAAAGGATAAGACATGAAATTCACCAACCCGGCAAGCACCAATCCCATCGACCAGCTCAAGGTAGTGGGCAAGCCCCTGGACCGCATCGACGGCCCGCTCAAAGTTACCGGCACCGCGCCGTACGCGTACGAACAGCACGCGGCGGTGCCGAACGCCGTCTATGGCTATGTGATTGGCGCCAGCATCCCCAAGGGGCGCATCAAGGGTATCGACAGCACCGCCGCCAGCCGCGCGCCGGGCGTGCTGACCATTGTCACGCACGCGAGTGCGGGCAAACTGGGTAAAGGCGATTTCAACACCGCCCACCTGCTGGCCGGCCCCAACGTACAGCATTACCACCAGGCCGTGGCCCTGGTGGTGGCCGAGACCTTCGAGCAGGCGCGCGCCGCTGCTGCGCTGGTGCGCGTTGATTACGAGGCTGCGCCGGGCGCGTTCGACCTCAAGGCAACGATGGCTGAGGCCAAGCCGGTCAAGTCCGGCGACAAGGACGAGGACAAGGGTGAGCAAAGAACGGGCGACTTCGAAGGCGCGTACGCCAACGCCCCCGTCAAGCTCGACGCCACCTACACCACGCCCGACCACACCCATGCGATGATGGAGCCGTTCGCGTCGATCGCGTCGTGGAACGGCGACCAGCTCACGGTGTGGATTTCGAACCAGATGATAGACTGGACCCGCACCGACCTGGCCACCACGCTGGGCATCCCGAAGGACAAGGTGCGGTTGATATCGCCGTACATCGGCGGCGGCTTCGGCGGCAAGCTGTTCCTGCGCAGCGAAGCCGTGCTGGCCGCGCTGGGCGCCAGGGTCGTCAAGCGCCCGGTGAAGGTGACGCTGCAACGCCCGCTCATCGCCAACAACACCACGCATCGTCCGGCCACCATCCAGCGCATCCGCATCGGCGCCTCGCGCGAGGGCCGCATCACCGCCATCGCCCACGAGAGCTGGTCGGGCGACCTCGAAGGCGGCGGGCCGGAAACGGCGGTGGCGCAAACGCGCCTGCTGTACGCTGGCCCCAATCGCCTGACCCGCATGATGCTGGCCACGCTCGATCTGCCGGAAGGGAATGCCATGCGCGCGCCGGGCGAAGCGCCGGGCCTGATGGCGCTGGAAGTGGCCATCGACGAACTGGCCGAAAAACTCAAGATGGACCCGGTGACGTTCCGCGTCCTCAACGACACCACGGTCGATCCCGAACAGCGTGGCCGCAAGTTTTCGCAGCGACGGCTGGTGGAGTGCCTGCGCCAGGGCGCGCGCAAGTTCGGCTGGGACCAGCGCGCCGTGCAACCGGGTACGCGCCGCGACGGCCGCTGGCTGGTGGGCATGGGCGTGGCCTCGGCCTTCCGCAACAACATCGTGATGAAGTCCGGCGCGCGCGTACGGCTGGAGCAGGACGGCACGGTGACGGTGGAAACCGACATGACCGATATCGGCACCGGGAGTTACACCATCATCGCCCAGACGGCCGCTGAGATGCTTGGCCTGCCGGTCGAGCGCGTGACGGTGCGCCTGGGCGACTCGTCGTTCCCGGTGTCGTCCGGCTCGGGCGGGCAATGGGGCGCCAACAGCGCCACGGCCGGCGTGTACGCAGCGTGCGTGAAGCTGCGCGAGCAGATCGCGCGCCAGGCCGGCCTCGATCCGGTCGCCGCTGAATTTGCCGGCGGCCAGGTGCGCGCCGGCGCCAGGACGGTGGCGCTGTCCACAGTGGCGGCCCGGGGGGCGATCACGGCGGAAGACGCGATCGAATTCGGTGACCTTGGCAAAAAATTCCAGCAATCGACGTTCGGTGCGCACTTCGTGGAAGTGGCTGTGGACCTGGCAACCGCTGAAGTGCGGGTGCGGCGCATGCTGGCCGTATGCGCGGCGGGCCGCATCCTCAACCCCAAGACCGCGCGCAGCCAGTTGATCGGCGCCATGACCATGGGTGTGGGCGGGGCGTTGATGGAGCACCTGGTGGTGGACAAGCGCCTGGGCTTTTTCGTCAACCACGACCTGGCCGGGTACGAGGTGCCGGTGCATGCCGACATTCCGCACCAGGAGGTGATTTTCCTCGACGAGAACGATCCGATGTCGTCGCCGATGAAGGCCAAGGGTGTCGGTGAGTTGGGCCTGTGCGGCGTAGGGGCGGCGGTGGCCAACGCCATCTACAACGCCACCGGCATCCGCGTGCGCGATTATCCGGTCACGCTCGACAAACTGATCGCACAAATGCCAGAGCGCGAAATATAGCCTTCATAGCCGCGTTGCAGCTCCTCGCCGTACGTTCGTACTGTCTTCGTCGCTGCGCCTTGCTCTGAAGGCTATATTTAGCGCTCTAATCCTTCTTGAGTCGGATCGCCTCGATCACCAGCGACAACGCCCGTGAGGACTGCCGCCGGCTCGGATAATAGGCGTGCAGTCCTTCGAAGTTCGGGCAACAATCCTCCATCACTGACACCAGGCGACCAGCCGCGATATGTTCGTCCACCAGGTCGCCGGGCAGAAAGGCCAGGCCGCAGCCGGCCAGTGCCGCGTCGCGCATCGGATACACGCTGGTAAACACCGCCTGGCCACGCACGCGCGCTTCCACCGGCTTGCCGTGTTCGCACAATTCCCACGCATACAAACCGCCGCTGCCGGCAAAGCGCAGTGCGATGCAGTTCTGTTTCAGCAGTTCCGCGATCGTGGTCGGCTTGCTGTGCCAGGCAAAGTACGACGGCGAGCCGACGATGCGCATCGGTACATCGGGCGTGAGGCGCACGGCGATCATGTCCTTGTCCACCTGGTCGCCGTGGCGCACGCCGATGTCGTAGCGCTCGGCCGCGATATCGACCAGCCGGTAGTCGGAGTTGATTTCCACGTGCAGGTCCGGGTACAGCGGCATCAGCGGCGCGATGCGCGGAAACAGGATCGTATCGACTACCAGGTCGATGGCGGTGATGCGGATGGTGCCGGCCGGCTTGTCGCCAAGGTCGCTGACGGCGGCGATCTCCGCCTCGATTTCCTCCAGTCGCGGTGCGACATTGAGCAGCAGCCGCTCGCCAGCTTCGGTCGGGGAGACGCTGCGCGTGGTGCGCGTCAGCAGGCGCACGCCCAGGCGCTCTTCCAGCGAACGGATGATGTGGCTGAGCGCCGATTGCGTCATGCCGAGCTTGGCGGCCGCCCGCGTAAAACTGCGCTCGCGCGCAACGGCGAAAAAGACGAGAATGTCGCTGATATTATCGCGTGCCATAGTCGATGCGGTGGTTTCAAAGACTCGATGATACAGCAAGCGCTTGCATTAAATTAAACTGTATTACATAATACGTGGCATGTAATACGTTATCTTATTAGGGGCGATGAATGGCACGTACCGGATTGTCAAAAGAAGAGGTGGCGCAGGCGCGCGCCGGTTTGCTGGCGCAAGGCCAGTATCCGTCGGTGGATGCGGTACGCGTGGCGTTGGGCAACACCGGCTCCAAGACCACGATCCACAAATATTTGAAAGAGCTCGATGAAGAGCAGGGCAGTGCTGTCGCGGCTGGCGGGCGCCCATCGACCATCAGCGATGTACTGCACGACCTGGTGGAGCGGCTGGCGGCGCGGCTGCGCCGGGAGTCGGACGACCAGCTCGATCTCGCGCGCGCGGAACTGGCCGAGAAGGAGCAGCAACTGGCGCAAGCAAACCGCCAGCTGGAAAGCGAATTGCGCACCACGCGCGAACAGGAAGCGCGGCTGCAAACCGAATTGCGCCAGCAGCGGCTGGCCTTCAACATCAAGCAGGACGAACTGGCGCAACTGAGCAAGGAAAGCAGCCGCATCGCAACCGAGCTGGCGCACACCCAGCAGTCGCTGTACGAACAGCTGACCAACGCCCGCAAGCTCGAACAGAAAGTGGAACAACTGCAGACGCAGCAACGCCACACGGGCGACCTCGAACGGCAGCTGGCCACCAGCATCGCCCACAACGAGCGCCTGGGCGGGCAGGCGGCGGCGATGGAATCGGCCCTGGCGCCAGCGCAGGCGCGAGTCCGCGAACTGGAACTGCTGCTGGCGCAGGCCGAGGCACGCGCACAGGTCCAGGAGCAGATGGGGGATCAGTTGCGAGCCTACCTGGACCGGATGGCGGCGCCGAAGTAGGGCTGCGGCGATCCTGTACGCGTTCAGGATGGTGAGCAGGAAAACACAGCGCTGGACCGTACTGGCAGGTTGACGACTCTGTTCATGCTGTGCAACGCTCATTTGCTACGCGAACTGCTCTATGTGGAAGAGCTCACCGCCAGGACAGCCATCTCTGGTAGCAGCTTACCTGGCGCCGCCAGGCCATCCGCGTGACGACCGGCGGCGCCTACATCGGACGAAAGCGCCAGGCGAACGTCTGGCTGGCTTTCAGTATCTCCTCACGTCCCGCCAATTGCACGGTGATGCGTCCCATCAGGTCGCGCCGCGCGTGCGCGATCGCGTCGGCGCGCACTACCACGCTGCGGTGGATCTGCCAGAACTCTTCCGGGTCTAGCGCCTCAAGCAACTCCTTGATCGACTTGCGCACATGGGTCTCGTCGTCGTTGCTGACTATGCGTGTGTGCTTGTCCTCTGACTGCAGGAACAGGATTTTCGACACCGGGATCACCTTGATGGTGTCGCCGACGCTGCCGCTGATCCAGCGCAGGCGCGGCACTGCGGCCTGGGGACGCAGGCGGCGCTCCAGTTCTGCCAGGCGCGCGCCCATGTCCTGTACCGAAGGCCGGACCCGCGCCCGGACCCGATCCACGCACAGGCGCAGCCGCGCCGACGTGACCGGCTTGAGAAGGTAGTCGATCGCGCCGGCCTCAAAGGCGTCGAGGGCGTGCGTGTGGTAGGCCGTGGTGAAGATGGCGAGACAGGCGCCGTTGGCCGCGATCGCGACCTCCAGCCCACTCAGGACCGGCATGCGGATGTCCAGGAACGCGATGTCAGGCTGGTGCCTGCGGATCGCCTCCAACGCGGCGTGGCCGTCCTCGCATTCGGCCACCACCTGCAGTTCCGGCCAGACATTGGCCAGCAGGCGGCGCAGCGCTGCGCGTGGCAAGTCTTCGTCGTCGGCGATGATTGCGGTAGGCATGGCTCAGGTCTCAGTTCTCAGGTCTCGGGTGGAAAACGCAGGGGCAGGTGCAGGATAGCGGCGACGCCGCCGTCCGGCAAGGCCTGCAGCACCAGTTTGGCCTGTTGGCGGTTCAGGTTGCCCAACCGCTCCTGGATATTCGCCAGGCCGATGCCGCTGCCACCGGTGGCGTTGCCGAAGCCGACGCCGTCATCGCTGACGCTCAGCTCAAGCACATCCGTTTCGCTCACCGTTATCCGGCGCGCCATCACGGCGATGCGGGCGGCGCCTGGTTTGGGCTCGACGCCGTGCTTGACGGCGTTCTCGACGAGCGAGATAAGCATTAGCGGCGGCACCTGCGCCTCGTCCAAACCGCTCTCGGCGTCCACCGAGAAGGACAGGCGCGGCATGCGCTCGCGCATCAGCGCCAGGTAGGCGCGTGCGGCATTGAGTTGGGTGGCCAAGGAGACACTGGGGCTGGCGGCGTCGCTGCGCATTTGCGGAATGGTCGAGCGCAAGTAGTCGACCAGGTGGTCGAGGATGTTGGCGGCGCGCGCCTGGTCCGACACGATCGCCGAGCGCAGGCTGGCCAGGGTGTTGAACAGGAAGTGCGGCTCCACTTGCGCCGCCAGCACCGACAGGCGCAATTCGGCCTCGACGCGCGCGGCGTCGGCGCGGCGTAGCGCCTGGGCCTGCAGGGCGTCGTCGAGCTTGCCGCGCTGGCGACTAAATGCGACCAGGTCGGTGAGGCCGCCAAGCCAGGACAGCAGCAGCACAATGGCAAGCGCCAAGGTGACCGTGCCGGCGTCGGCGGCGACGCTGCGTGCGCCTGGCTGGGCCGCAGCTTGAGGTGGAAGCTGTGGCGGTGCGCGGCGGAGCATGTTCTGCGTGACTTCCTTCTGCGCCAGCAAGAATTTAGCCAACGCCGCCTTGTACTCGGCGCTCTCCGGCTCGGTACGGACTGGCTTGTGCGGCTTGCTGGCATAGTCGTTAGAGGCGCGCTGCCATTTCTCGATTGCTTGCAGTCCGTTTCCGATCGCTTTTTCTTGAACCGGCGTTGGCAGCATTCCGCTTGCATGCAGCTTGAAATAGTCATTCATCGCCGCTCGCTCTGTCGGCGTCAAAATCTCGGACATATGCGGCGGTCGGTCGGCGTCGTCTGGTGGGTCGATTTTACGAGGCGCCGTTCGGGCCATCTCCTCGATCGCCGCGACCATCGCCAACATTGGCTTGCTTTCGTCTGTCAGCAGTGTGTAAGGAGGCCCGCCAGCGCTGAGGCCGCGCTGCCGGTTCACGAACACTTGTGCGCGCGGCAAGGTTTTCCATGACCGGCCGCCGCTGGTCTGGTCGACCCGGACCGCCTCATACAGGGTTTTGAGCTGGAAAAAGGTTGCAAGGCTTACCGCTATGCCCGACAGCAGGACCATGAACATGATGAGCAGCTCCACCCGACCTGCCCATGCCCGTTTGCGCACCCAAACCGCCCATCCCGGCCCCAGCAAGATCAGCAAGACGACTGGCACGCAGTAAACAGCGCCCACCTGCAGAACGTCGCCCCAGTCGAGGTCGACAGGCTGAGCCGGGACGGCGGCCAACGCGGTCAGCAGCAGGGCCACCAGCAGCGTGCCGATCAAGAAGGCCGTGCTGCGGTAACGATACCAAGCCAGGCTGAAAATCGAAAAATTGCGCGCGCGCCCGAACCAGCCCGTTTGCACCACCACTTCCGGTGGCAGCAATGGGGAGGTACTTGCTCTTATGTGCAGAGAATCGGACGGGATCATGGTGCGCTCTTGGGTGGTTGGAGGAGGCGCCAGTGTAAGATGTACAATCCTCAGCAATAATCGATGCGACGAAACCGGCTGAGAGGCGACGAAACGGGCGCGGAGTGGCGCGGGCAAGATGCGGTGCCGGTGTGGCGCCGCGCCTCGCCAAAATTAAATCATGGATGCACGCCGGTAGTGAGTCTGGGCGGCGCTGGCTTTACGCTTATGGAGTAGGGCTAGCTGTAATGGAGCTCCGGGCTCGGTGGCGGCACCGTCAACGCGACCAGCAACGCCTCGATGTCGCGCCGTACATCTTCTGTCTGCGGTATGCCCTGGTAGCGCAGGGTGTGATAGCCGGCGTTGCGCAACATGGCGTCCCGATCCGCATCGGCCGCTTGCTTGTTCCAGTGCGACCGGTCATCGAGTTCGACGACCGCGATCGGCGTCAGCTGCCGCGAGCAGATAACGAAATCCGCCACCTTGCGGTCGAAACGGTTGCGATGGGCATGTTCGTCGGAGGTGATCAGCGCGGAAAACGCCACCTGGGCCAGTATCACGCACTCGGGCAGCGCGGTGGTCAGCGTGCCGAACATCTGCTCTTCGAACGGCGTGAGTGGGCGTCGGGCGCTTACCGGTATGCTGCTCAGCGGTGGCGGTGATGACGGTGGCAGGTCCGAGACCGGCGGAGCGAAGACTGGCAGCGGCGCCGAACGCTCCTGGCGCTGCTGATTTCGCTGCCGCCGTTTGCGCGCCGAGAGACGTGCGCTGAGAAATGACAGGACGGCATAGAGCGCCAGTGCTGGCAAGCCATATTGAATAAATGCGGTGAACAATGGTTGCGCAATGCTCGCCAATAGTGGGTCTTGAAGTACGGGAGATGTCATATTCACAGCATAGCGTCATTATTTCTCAATGACAACTACTGTGACAATGGGCTACTCTCCCTGACCAGCCGCGCAATATCCTCGAACCGCATCCCCTCGCAACTGACCGCCATCCCACCGTCAAACACCGGCTGCGCCAGCTTAGTCAGCACGCTGCCGCTCGGCATTTCCACCGCCAGGCGCGCGCCGCGTTCCCACGCGTGGCGCATGCTGTCGTGCCACTGCACCGGCCGCGCCATGTTGCGGGCCAGGTCGGCGCCGATGGTGGCGCCGTCGAACAGTGCCCGCGCCGCGCTGCCGCTGATGTACGTCATGCGCGGGCGGCGCAGCGGGACGTCAGCCATCGCCGCTGCCAGTTCAAGGGCCTGCTGGTTGAACAATTCGCAATGCGACGGCACGCTCACCGCCAGCCGCTCTGCCTTGGCGCCCGCGCTGCCAGCCTGCACCAGCGCAGCCACCGCCGCCATGGCCTGGTCGGAACCGGCGATGACCAGCTGGCGCGGGCCGTTCAGGTTGGCGAGATACACCGGCGTCTCCGTACTATGCACTTGCGCTATCAGCGGCATGAGCTGGGCTGCCAGCAGGCCCGATACCGCTGTCATGCCAAAGCCGGCCGGATAGGCATCTTCCATCGACTGTGCACGTTGGCGCACCAGCCGCACGGCATCGGCAAAGTCCAGCACACCGGCGGTGACTGCGGCCGGATAGGCGCCGATCGACAGCCCTGCCACCATTGCTGGCTGGGCACCGAGCAAGGCCAGGTAGCGCGCGGCAGCCACGCCGGCCACCAGCAGGCACAGTTGCACGGCAACGGTGGAGCGCAACGCTTCCACGGTGTCGAGCAACAGCACGTCGCTGCCCAGCGCCGCCGTTGCTTCAGCCAGCGTGTCGCCCACCGCCGCGTGCGCGGGCAGAGCGTGCAGCATGCCCGGCTTTTGCGCACCCTGGCCGGGGAAAGTGAACAGCACGCTCATGCCGCCTCGCGCTGGGCGTCCGTCACGCGCCACGGATCGGCCGCGAGCACCGGCCCGTGCGCGGTCTTGACCATCACCCGGCCACCGCGCGCGTATTCGTTCAGGGCAAAGCCGCCCAGTCCCGTATCGACCTGGATATCGACGCGGCATTGCTGTTCCTGCAACCGCAGCAAGCGGTCGATGATCCAGACTGGCAGCGCTTCCGGTGCGCGCACCAGCAGATCGAGGTCGCTGTCTGCGCGCAGCACCGGCAGGCCGGAGGCCAGGTAAAAGCCGGCGCCGCCGGTGGGGCCCCACGCCAGGCCCAGGTCTTTCAGGCGCGGCGCCATGGCGGCCAGCGCGCGCAGCGGCGGCAAGTCGGACTGGCACTCGCCCGAGCGCACCGCGCGCAAATGCAGGCGCGCCAGCATCTCGGGCGTGACGCAGCGGGCCACGGCATCGCGCTGCACATAACCCTTGCAGCGCTGGCTGCGCGTGAGGCCGCGCGCGCCCACCGGCAGCAGGCTGCCAGGCGCCGCCTCGCGCCGCACCACCAGCGGCGCTTGCGTGAGCCACGACGCATCGAGCCACTCGGGCCAGGCTTCGCCACCGCCGGTGGTAAAGCGGTCGGGCAGGCGCAGGAACAGCAGGTCATGCGGACGGCAGGGCGGGGTTTTCATGATGTTATCCAACGATGGCGCGGGTGGCAAAGAATAACAGCGATGGTCCGAGCAGGCAGCCCAGTCCCGTGTGGAACGTGGCCACCAGCGCGCCATATGGCACCAGCCTGCGATCGGTGGCCGCCAGGCCGGCCGAGACGCCGGACACGGTACCGGCCAGGCCGCCGAACACCATCGCCGAACGCGGCGTGCGCAAGCCGAGGAACTTGGCGGCGGCCGGCGTGGCCACCATCACCAGGATGGCCTTGATCAGGCCAGCGGCAATACTCAACGCCATCACGTCCGACGTGGCGCCGATGGCAGCCCCAGTGACCGGACCGACGATATACGTAACCGCGCCGGCGCCGATAGTGGTGATGCTGACCGCATCGCGATAACCGAACGCGTAGGCCACGCCAGCGCCCACGATAAACGGCAGGAACGTGCCCAGCAACAGCGCCACCACGCCGACCATGCCGGCCTTTTTCGCTTCCACCACCTGCACTTCGAACGCGGTGGCGACAATTGCGAAGTCGCGCAGCATGGCGCCGCCCATCAGGCCCACGCCGGCAAACAGCGAGACGTCGGCAAGGCCCTTAGTGCCGCCGGTCTGCACGCCGCCCCAGTAGGCGAGCCCGAGGCCGATCACGATGGCGATGGCGGAGCCGTGCACGCGCCCCATGGTCAAGTGGCGCGAGAGTTTCATGGAGATCAGCATCACCAGGCCCACCAGTGCAAATGCGGTGACCAGGCCATTGTGGCGGGCGGTTCCTTCGAGTAGTTCGAGCATGGCGATCTCCTTAGCGCACGGTGGCAGGGGTTGGCACTTCCAGCGGCGGCAAAGCCGTTCCTTCAACCTTTTCGCCGCGGTTGATCAGCGCGATCACGCAGGCGCACACCACCACGCTGCCAACTGCCGCCAGCAGCGCGACCGGCCCGCCGCGCAGCGCGGTCAGCACGTTCTGTTGCGCGGCCATGGCGACCACCACCGGGATGTACATCGCGCCCCAGAAGGCCACGCCCATTTCGGTCTGCTCGGGCATCCAGCCCTTCTTGTGCATCCACAGCCGGGCGCAGATGAGTAATATCATCGCAATGCCCACGCCGCCGACATTGGTCTTGGCGCCGATCAGGGTGCCCAGCAGGTCGCCGAGGAAGATCCCCAACAGGTGGCAGATCGCCAGTAAAGCGGTTCCGTAGATAATCATGATTGTGTCTCCAACTAGTTTCAACTCGTTCCAGGGATCGGCCGCACCGGTTTATATAGTGGTTTCATGGGCGGCCGTCATAGTGGGTCAGGCGCCGGTCGCTCCTTTCCACTGCTCGCGCAGCAGTTGCCGGACGCGCCGCGAGGCGGCCCGGTGTTCGCCATCGAAGCGGGTGGCGAGGTCTTTGCGGGTGTCGCTGGCGATATCGGCCAGCGCCGCTGACAGGGTGGCCGTCACCAGCGCCACGTCGTCCGTTGACGGCGCCGATGCACTCGAAGGCTGCAGCACCTTCCACAACAAACCGAGTGACGCGTAGCTGTGGATGTCGTACGCCATGGGCGGCACGCTTTGCGCCAGTGCTTCCAGCGCTTCTACCGAGCGCAGCGTGATGCGCGCAGCGGACGCCTTGCCCATCGCATGCACCATCACACCAGGATCGTCGAACGCGATCAGGCGGTTGGCCTGGTAGCCGTGGGCGAGGAAGGCACCCGACATCGCCAGCCCGACGATCAGGCCGATCACCGGGTGGCCGGCCAGCCGCGCCTGGGCATAAGCGCCCGCCGCGCCGGCCAGTGCCTGGTGGATGCCGAAGGCTTCCTCGCGGCGGCCATAGGCCTGGCTGGTGACGTCGATCACGGCGACGATGACGCGCTTGCTGGCAGACGCGCGGTCGGCATCGATGACCTCATGCACGGCCTGCGCCAGCTGCCAGCCTTCGACCACTCCCACCTCGCCGGTGCGGGCGCGCGGGAAGCGGTTAGCGGCGTCGGGCACCACGGCAATAAAACGCGCGGGTGCACCGGCCAGGCTGGCATCGCGTACGCGCACTGCCGGCCAGTCATAAACATCGGCGCCGCCAGCGAGCAGGTCGAGCCAGGTGCCGCCATTGGAGGTGTGGTTTGCGGTATTCATCAGAGATCCTTTCCGTACAAGGCGCGGACATCGGCCGCCTCCGGCTGGCCGGCAGTGTCGAAACCCGCCAGGCGTTCGAGGTAGTGGGCGTAACGGTCGCTGCGATGCTCCGGCGGCACGCCGGCGCGGAACAGTTCCACCACCAGGCTGCGCACCTGCGCCGTATCGTCGTCCACCAGCGCATCGGCCAGGCCGGTCTCTGCGCGCTGCTGGCCGCCGGTCAGGCCCCAGATCAGGGCGCGGTTGCGGGCGTCAAATTCGGCGATGCCCGCTTCCTGTTCGATCACCTGCGGGCCGTTGAGCCCCAGGCGCGCCTCGCGGGTGAGCACCAGGTACGAGCACAGGCCGGCGGCGATCGACATGCCGCCGTAGCAGCCGACCGTACCGGCGCTGACGCCGATCACGGGACGGTAGCGGCGCAGATCGACGATGGCCGACTGGATTTCGGCAATCGCCGCCAGCCCCAGGTTGGCTTCCTGCAGCCGCACGCCGCCCGTCTCAAACACGATCACGGCCTGGGTGGGAATGCCGGCACGGTTGTCATCGGCCGCCAGTTCCAGCGCGCCGGCGATTTTTGCGCCGCCCACTTCGCCCATGCTGCCGCCCTGGAACGCGCCTTCGATGGCCAGCACCACGGTGGCCACGCCATCGACCGTGCCCTTGGCCACGACCACGCCGTCATCGGACTGTGTGACCAGTTTTTGCTGCGCCAGCCATGGCGACGTGACGCGATCGAAAGGGCCGATCAGTTCGCGCATCGAGCCGGTGTCGAGCAGGGCGCGGGCGCGGTTGCGGGCGCTGCGCTCGATAAAGCTGTCGCGGTTCAGCAGTTGTTCGATATTCATGGTTGACCTCCAGCCGCTTGCGCTTCTTCGAACGCCTGCTCGATGCGCATGCGCACCACGCCGGGCGTAGCGCCGTTGTCGTTGATCTCGATGCTGGCCGGCGGCAGCGTGGCGTCGGCAAACACACGTTCGAGCAGGGCTTTCCAGGTGCCGCCGTAGCCGTCCACCGAGGTTTGCACGGCGATGGTGGTCAGCAGGCCGCCTTGCGGGGCCAAGAGCACCTCCAGGTCGCCCGATGCCACCACGCCGGTGACCACGCGGGTAATGGCGGTGGTAACGGCGGTGGAAGCAGCGGGCTGGCCGGCGGGGAATTCAAAATGCAGTCGTTCCATGTTGGGCCTCCGTAGCTTGTAATTGTGGGGTGATGCGGTGGTTCGGATGCGCGAGGCGGTCGAGCAGCAGCGTGGCCGCCAGCAGGTCTGCTGCGCCGCCGGGCGAGACGCCACGCGCCAGCAGGTCGGCATCTAGTTTGCGCAAGTCCGCGCGACCGGTGTCCGTGCCGGCGCCACCGGCGTAAAGCACCGCCTTGGCGCCGTGCTGCGCCGCTGCCAGTGCGGCCGGGCCGCCGCGCGCCAGCAGGCAGGTGTCGTCCAGGTCGGCCATCACGGCCAGCAGCGCGTTCAGTTGGGCGGCGGTTTCGCTGTCACCCCGGGCGCGCGAAGCGTGCAGCATCGGCAGCGCCACGTCGGTCACGTGCGGGAACGCCGCCTCGGCCTGGCCGCGCGCGCCGCCCACACCATAGATGCGGCGCACGGTCTCGCCCTTGTTGCCGGTGCTGGCCGGGGCGGCGGGGTCGTGCAGCCGCGCCAGGGCGCCAGCCCGCGCCGCGATGGTGCATGCATCGAAGTCGCCGTGGGCGGCCGCAGTGACCAGCAACCCGAGCGCCCAGATCGCGCCCCGGTGGGTGTTGACGCCGCCGGTGGCGTTCATCATCAGCGTTTCGCCGGCGCGGCCGATGGCGCCGATGCGCCGGCGCAGCGCAGGCAGGTCGTCCATCGTGGCGCCCGCATGGGCCATGGCTTCGAAGGCGGGGCGCAGCGCGTGGGCCGAGCGGCACATCAGCAGCCAGCTCAAGTCGGTGTGGGCGCCGCTGCCGCGCATGTCCACCAGGCCCGGTTTCGGTGTCAGCATGGCTTCGTCCACCAGTGCGGTGACGGCAATGTCGGCCAGGACGGCGCCATTCAATTCCACCGGCACGGTGCGGGAAAGTTCGGTCAGCATCGTCATTACCAGCTCCTGAATTTGGCAGGTGGGTCGTACAGGCCATCGGACCAGTCGACCAGGTCGGCGATGCTCTTGGCGGCCAGCAGCGAGCGCGTGGCCTGCGCCCGCTGCACGCCCAGGTCTTCCGGCAGCGCGATCAGGCCCTCCTGGCGCATGCGCGCGGTCTGTTTCGGATCGTGGCGCAGGCCGACGGGCGTGACGCCCGCCACCGCCGCCAGCATGGCCTTGCGCTCTTCCAGGTTGCGCGCCTTGTACAGGTAGGCGATGCCTTCCTCGGTCAGCACGTGGCTGACGTCGTCGCCGTAAATCATCACCGGCGCCAGCGGCATGCCGGACGCCTTGCCGACGGCGACGGCGTCGAGGGATTCGACGATGGTGGGCTGGGTGCCGTCCTGGAAGGTTTCCACCATCTGCACCACCAGCTTGCGACCGCGCGAGAGCGGGTCGTCGCCTTCGATCAGGTCCAGCCAGGCTGGCGTTGCGTGGCGGCGGCCGTGCGGGTCGTGGCCCATGTTCGGCGCGCCGCCGAAACCGGTGAGGCGGCCGTGCGTGACGGTCGAAGAATTGCCCAGGCCATCCATTTGCAGGGTGGCGCCGATGAACAGGTCCACTGCGTACTGACCGGCCATCTGGCACAGCAGGCGGTTCGAGCGCATGGAGCCGTCGCGGCCCGTGAAGAACACGTCGGGGCGGGCAGCCGTGTAGGCTTCCATGCCCAGTTCGGCGCCGAAGCAGTGCACGCTGTCCACCCAGCCGCTTTCGATGGCGGGGATCAGGGTGGGGTGCGGATTCAGGGTCCAGTGGCGGCAGATCTTGCCCTTTAAGCCCAGTTGCTCGCCGTAGGTGGGCAACAGCAGCTCGATGGCGGCGGTATTGAAGCCGATGCCGTGGTTCAGCGACTGCACGTTGTGGCGCTCGTAGACGCCACGGATCGCCATCATCCCCATCAGCACGTGCACCGGTTTGATCAGGCGCGGGTCGCGGGTGAACAGCGGCTCGATATAAAACGGCTTGTCGGCCTGCACCACGAAGTCGATCCACGAGCCGGGAATGTCCACGCGCGGCAGGTCGCCGGGGTCGTCGACGATCTGGTTGACCTGGGCGATCACGATGCCGTCGTGGAAGGCGGCGGCTTCCACCAGCGCCGGCGTGTCCTCGGTGCTGGGGCCCGTGTACAGGTTGCCCTGGCGGTCGGCCATGTAGCCGGCCACCAGCACCACGTTGGGCGCCAGGTCCACGTACAGCCGCGCATACAGTTCCACGTAGGTGTGCAGCGCGCCGACTTGCAGCACGCCGTCCTGCAGCAGTTGCGAGATGCGCAGGCTCTGGGCGCCGGCAAAGGCGAAATCGAGCTTGTTGGCGATGCCGCGCTCGAACAGGTCCAGGTGCTGCGGCAGGCTCACGCTGGGCATGATCATGTGCAGCTTGTTGACCTTGTCGGCATTCATTTGCACCATGGCGCGGGCCAGGAAATCGGCCTGTTTCTGGTTGTTGCCTTCGAGGACCACGCGGTCGCCGCTGGCGATCAGGAGCGAGAGGGCATCGACGATGGCGTCGGTGCCGATGATGGGGCCGTCGCTCAGGTGGCGGACGGAGTCGAGGCGGCGGCGCTTTTCCTGGCGCCGCGTGTCCCACTGGCGCGGCGGCTTGCTGCTGTTGTTCATATTGTCTCCTGTCATTACGTTCTCTACATAAGCTGGATGTCTGACAGGACCCAGCATAGGCCGCAATACCGTGCAGTTCAATCAACCGCAGCGGTGCAACGTTTACCTTCAGGTTAACTATCGCTATACTCGATGAGAGGAGAATCCCTATGATCGACGAAGAAATCACGCTCAAGAAACTGGAAATCTTCCTGGCTTTCATGCGCCTGGGCAGCCTGGCGCGGGTGTCGGACGAGGTCGGGCAAAGCGTGGTCAGCGTGCACCGGGCGCTGCATTCGCTGGAAGAGGGCCTGCGCTGCCAGCTGTTCGCGCGCGAAGGCCGCAAGCTGACTGCCCAGCCGGCCGCATTTGCCCTGGCCACGCATGCGCAGCGGGCTGTCAACGAGGCGGAAGAAGGTATCCGCAAGGTGCGGGAAATCGCCGGTTTTAATAGCGGCCGGCTGCGCATCGGCTCGCTGTACTCGCTGACCTTGCGCTGCATCCCGCACCTGCTGATGGGCCTGAAATTGCGCCGTCCCGAGCTGCACGTGGATCTCACGCTCGGTTCCAACAAGGACTTGCTGCAAGGCTTGGCCGACGGCCGTCTCGACGCCGTGGTGATCGGTCTGCAAGCACCGAGCGATGACGGCCGCCTGATCGCCATTCCCATGTTCGAGGACGAAGTGCGCCTGGCCGCGCCGCTCGGTTCTCCCTACGCGGGCGCCAACCAGGTGGACTTGCGCCAGTTGCGCCATGAGCAATGGATCACGCTGGGCGCCGGCTTCGTCACGGCCGACAGTTTCAACCACGCGTTCCGCCAGGCCGGCTTCGAGCCGGAAACCGCGATGCAGGTCAGCGACATTTTCTCGCTGATCAACCTGGTGGGCAGCGGCATGGGCTACAGCCTGCTGCCGGCGCGGGTGGCCGAGTACAGCGCGCGCATCGAGCTGATTGCGCTGGCGGCACCGTATGCGTCGCACCAGGTGATTTCGCTGCTGATGCTCAAATCGCGCGAGCGCGATCCGAACTTGCTGGCCCTGGCGGCTGAGTCGCGCATGTTCGACAACGGCAAGCGCCGACACAATTGAAGATTGGCTTTTTACGCAACATGGATTAACTTCTACCAGGTTCAGCTAAAAAGCCACAAATTCACTCTCATTCATCGAAGCCATGCCGGTTTGATCGACTTTTAAAAAGCCGGTCGCTATGATTATGTTTCTAAAAGGAAAATAATCCGGAGGCGACATGCAGTGGTTTTATGATTTGAAGATCGGCAAAAAGCTGATCATTTCGTTCGCCATCCTCACCATCTTCACCTGCGCACTGGGCCTGTTCTCGATCGCGCAAATGACCAAGGTCAGCCAGGCGTCCAGCGATATCGCCACCAACTGGCTGCCAGCGGTGCGCTACCTGGGGCAGATGCAGAATTCGCTCTCACGCTACCGCATCTCCGAATCGACCCACATCCTGCTCACCACCGAAGAAGACATGGTGGCCACCGACAAGTCGATGGCCACCCGGCTCGAAACCCTGTCCAAGCAGCAGGCGTCGTACGCTGCCTTGGTGTCCGAGCCAGAAGAAAAGCGCATTTACGCCGAGCTGCAAAAGTCGCTCGCCGACTACATGGCGCAAAGCAAAAAGCTTACCGGCCTGTCGCACGCGGGCAGCAAGGAAGAGGCGCGCACGCTGTTCCGGGGCGCTTCCAATAAGCTGTTCCGTCAGGTGAACGAGCAGCTCGAGGCGCTGGTCAAGATCAACGACGACGGCAGCGCAGCATCCGACGAGCAGGCGTCCGCTACGTTCGCCCTGTCACGCAACCTGATCCTGGGCGTGCTGGCGGTGCTGATCGTGATCGGCATGGCGCTGGCCGTGTGGGTAGCCCGCATCGTGTCGCGGCCGTTGCAGGAGGCGGTGGAAGTGGCCCAGCGCGTGGCCAATGGCGACCTGACCGCCAACATCGCTCGCGGCGGCGCCGACGAAACCGGCCAGTTGATGGCGGCCCTGGGCCTGATGAACGCCAGCTTGTTGCGCGTGGTCGGCGAAGTTCGCAGCGGCACCGACACCATCGCCACCGCCTCGGCCGAGATCGCCAGCGGCAACCTCGACCTGTCGAGCCGTACCGAGGAGCAGGCCAGTTCACTGGAAGAAACCGCCTCGGCCATGGAAGAGCTGACGTCCACCGTCAAGCAGAATGCCGACAACTCGCGCCACGCCAAGAAACTGGCGCAATCGGCCTCGACCATCGCCGGAGATTGCGGCAAGGTCGTGGGCGAGGTGATCACCACCATGGAATCGATCAGCGCATCATCACGCAAGATCGTCGACATCATTAGCGTGATCGATGGCATCGCCTTCCAGACCAATATCCTGGCCCTGAACGCCGCCGTCGAAGCAGCGCGCGCGGGCGAGCAGGGCCGGGGCTTTGCCGTGGTGGCGACCGAAGTGCGCAACCTGGCCCACCGCAGCGCCGCCGCCGCCAAGGAAATCAAGGTGCTGATCGACGACTCGGTTGTCCAGGTAGGTTCCGGCACGTCGCAAGTGCAGCAGGCCGGCAAGTCGATGAACGACATGCTCGAGAGCGTACGACGGGTGAGCGACGTGGTGACCGAGATCACCGCCGCCAGCGAAGAGCAGAGCGTGGGCATCGAAGAAGTGAACCGCGCGGTGATCCAGATGGACCAGGTAACGCAACAGAACGCCGCGCTGGTGGAAGAAGCCGCCGCAGCGGCAGCGGCATTGCAGGAACAATCGGCCAACCTGGCGGCGGTCGTCAGCGTCTTCCGCCTGGCATAGACAGACATCACGATAATAATTAACTGAGGAGATATCCATGCATAAGACCACCGTCATCGCCGGCGCCGTGCTGGCCGCTGTCTGCGCAGTCGTTCCGGCCGCCGCCCAATCGAACGTCACGCTGTACGGCCTGCTCGATACGGGCGTGGAAAACCTGACCCATGCGGGACCGGGCGGCAGCGCCACGCGGGTGAGCTCGGGCGGCATGAACAACTCGCGCTTCGGTTTTCGGGGCACCGAGGACCTGGGCGGCGGCCTGAAAGCCGTGTTCAACCTTGAAGGCGGCCTGCTGACCGACATCGGAGGATCCGACGGCGGCGGTTTGTTCCGGCGCCAGGCCAACGTGGGCCTGGAAGGTTCGTTCGGCCGGGTAGTCCTGGGCCGTTCGTTTACCACCGTGTACGATTTCATCGTACCGTTCGACCCGATGGCATACGCGCCGTACTACTCGTGGGCCTCGAGCGGCTCGGCCTCGAACGTCAACAGCTACGGCATGATCACGTCGGCCGACAACATCGTCAAATATTCGCTGGAAACCGGGCCACTCAAATTCGGCGCCACGTATGCCTTTGGCGAACAGAGCACCGGTACCGCCGACGGCGCGAGGATGCAGGTGGCCGCCACCTACACGGCCGGCATGTTCTCGGTAATCGGCTCGGCCGAGCAAGGCATCGGCAACAAAGTTGCTGCCACCAATCGCCACGACACCAGCAATATCTACCACCTGGGCGGCATGGTCACTGCCGGCGACTTCAAGGTGCAACTGGTGGGCCGCAGCTACAAGACCGAATCGAACAATCGCCTGTTGCCTGACGTGCGCGCCAACACCTACTGGGCTGGCCTGACCTACAAGACTGGCCCGGCGCTGACGCTGGTCGGCGCCATCTACTACACCGACGTGCGCAACGTGGCGGCCCGCACCGATGCCGATCCGAAGATGTACGTAACCCGCGCCCGCTACGCGTTGTCCAAGCGCACCGACGTGTACGTGACGGCAGCGTATGCCAAGGCCAAGAACGGCAAGCTGATCAGCCTGTCGCGTGCTGATGCGGGATTTGCCGATAGCCAGCGCGGCTTGATGGCCGGGGTGCAGCATCGGTTCTAAAGTGTAATGATGCCGCGTTAGTCGAGGGGGCGCGGCTTGATCGCTCGACTTTCAAGCGCGGACTATTTCGGCGAGGCGGCTTTGGCGCGGATGGTTTGCAGTTCGGTGGTCAGCCAGGTCTGGCTGGCCACGGGCTGGCTGTCACCGCACCGCACCTGGTAGGGCGTGCCCGACATGCTGCTCGAGCTTGCCGCCAGCTTGATGAACTGTTCGGTGCCATCAAGCTTCTTTTTTTCTACAAGGTAATTCAATTTTTTCGCCAGGTGCGCCTTGGCATCGGCGGAGCTATACCAGCTGCCGTTACGATTGAACTGGCAGCCGGATGTACCCAGTCGGTTGAGCAGGGCATCGATTTCGGCGCGGGACGTGGCCGGCAGGTCGGCGGCGAATGCAGGGGACGAGGCGGATGCCAGCGTAACGAGTATGACGGCGAGAATATTTGTTGTGCGCATAGGGGAATGATACTGCCTTTTTACGTGATATATTTATTGCTCATGAGCCACTTTTTAATTCCAACATGAAATCTGCTTACGCAACCCCGGGCGTGTACATCCAGGAAGTCAACGCCTTTCCCAACTCGGTGGTGGCGGTGGCATCCGCTGTTCCCGCCTTTATTGGTTACACCCCGGCCGCTGCGTACCAGGGCAGGTCATATGCCAATGTCCCGGTAAAAATCACCAGCTTCGCGGACTTCCAGGCATATTTTATGCTGCCCGATCCGCCGGCGCCGCTCGATCCGGCGGTGCAATATGCTCCCGGTTATTACCTGGTGGCGCAAAAAGCCCAGCCGGCTTCGGGCGAATACATCTTACTCGATGGCGTGTATTACGCGGTCCTGCCCGACCCGAGCACGATTTACTATCTGTATAACAGCGTGCGCCTGTTCTACCAGAATGGCGGCGGCGACGCGTATATCGTTTCGGTGGGTACCTATGGCGCCGCAAGTGGCAAGCCGATCACCGATCCGGCAGCGCAGGTCGTCAATCCCAACGTAAAACTGGCCGACTTGCAACACGGTCTGGCGCTGCTGAAGAATGAGCAGGAACCGACCATGTATCTGTGTCCCGATGCCACGCTGATGTCATTGGACGATAACGCCATCTTGAATCCGGCGATGTTGCAGCAAGCAGCGGCTATGGGGACGGCGGTATGCCTGCTCGATATCATTGGCGGCGCCCAACCCGATCCGATCCAGTACATCGACGACATTGCCAATTTCCGCAACAGTACCGGCATTAACGGACTGCGTTACGGCATCAGCTACTACCCGTTTCTCGGCACGAACATCATGCAAACGGGCGAACTCAATTTTACCAATTTGTTCGGTGGCGATACGACCAGGCTCAATGATTTACTGAGCCCGGCATCGGCGCCGAATCCGCAAGCAGTACAAATCCTCGCCCAGATCCAGCATCCACCGGCCAAGCCGATGACCAACAGGCAGTTGCAGGCGGCACTGGTGGCGGCCAGCCCGGTCTATGCCCGGATCATGGCGTCGGTGACCGAGTTGGCCAATATTCTGCCGCCAAGTGGCGCGATGGCGGGCGTGTACACGGTCACCGACAACACGGACGGCCCCTGGTGCTCGCCAGCGAATTGCCCCATCACCGGCGCAGTCAGCCTGCCGATCCGGCTGTCGGACAGCCAGCAGGTCACCCTGAATATCGATGAGGCCACCGGTAAATCGATCAATGCCATCCGCATGTTCAATGGCCAAGGCATCCTGGTGTGGGGCGCGCGCACCCTCGATGGCAATAGCCAGGACTGGCGTTATATCGCGGTGCGCCGCACCATGATTTACATCGAGCAGTCGATCAGGGAGGCGGTGCGTGCCTATGTTTTCCAGCCCAACGATGCCAATACCTGGGCTGCCGTCAAAAGCATGATCGGCAGCTTCCTCACCAATGTGTGGAAACAGGGAGGGTTGCAGGGAGCATCGCCAAGCGATACCTACCAGGTCGATATCGGCCTGGGTGTCACGATGACATCCGAAGATATCCAGAACGGCATCATGCGCGTATCGGTGAAGGTGGCCGTGCAGCGGCCGGCGGAATTCATCGTGATCACATTTGAGCAGCAACAGGCAGCATCGGACTGATCTGTAGATGTTGTTGCGTGCAGACAGTTCAAAAAATATATATGTGGTTATCCGATATATATTATTTTAAAAGTAATATGATCGGGTGACATCCATGGAAGAGGTAATCATATGGCATCCCGATCGCGCAACACGGCAACCGATATTCAACGCTACGTCCTGTTACCTAAACGGGGTCTGCGCTCCGAGGCGCTACGGGAGCCGCTCGCATCCCCCCAGCTTTTTTCCGCTGTAATGTCAGCCAGGTTGGACTTGCAGGGTGTCGCCAAAACGGCTGCCCAGCCGGCTGCGGCCGTCAAGATCGTGCATTCCAGCGCAGACAGCGGCCCCAAACTGGTCGAGCTGAGCGATGTCGCAGCAACGGCCTTGAAGGCCAGCAATGCCGGCGTCAGGCTGGTGCCGCTGGTGCGCTACGAAATCGCCCGCAGCCCCCGGTGGCAGATCCTGCGGCCCGCAGCTGTGCGCAGCAAGGCGGCGGCTGCGGCAGCTGCGCCGGGCTTGAAGATCAAGGTGGTCGATACCGTGAGCGGCAAGCCCGTCAGGGGCGCCATGGTGGTCGCGTTTACGAATTTCGCCGGCCAGGAAGGCGCGCAGGGCACCAGCAATGCGAAAGGCGAGGTCACCTTGCAGTTTTCCACTGCCAGCAAGACGCTCGACTTGTTGCTGATCTACGGTCCGGCCGGCTACTGGGGGCTGTGCGAGCGCACCCGCAAGATCAAGAATGGCGACAGTGTTGGTATCGCCCCCATTGACCTGGCGGTGCCGGATTTCCTTGCCACCGTCTATGGCGGACATGGAGCCGAGGCTGGCAACGGTGTGCGGGTGGGCGTAATCGATACCGGTGTCGATGGCAAACATCCTGATTTAAAAGTGCTGGGGGGCGCCGCGTTTGTCGCCGATGAGAATGATGCCGGCGGCTGGGGACCAGCCAGGGAGCAAGGCGAGCACGGCACCCATGTGGCGGGCATCATCGCCTCCCGTGGCCAGCAGCCGGCCGGCAAACCGGGCGTGGCGCCCGGCGTGGCGCTGTACAGTTACCGGGTATTTCCCAACGCTGGCGGCGGCGCCACCAACTACGACATCTTGCGTGCGATCGAGCAGGGGGTACAAGACCAGTGCGACTTGCTGAACCTGAGCCTGGGCGGGGCGTCGCCCGATGAGGCCGTGCACGACGCCATCAAGGAGGCATATGACAAGGGCACCTTGTGCATTGTCGCGGCCGGCAATGACGGCCGCCAGCCGGTTTCCTATCCGGCCGCATGGACCGAGTCCATCGCGGTGTCAGCCGCTGGCAGGGTGGGTACTTTCCCCGCCAACTCGTCCGAACTACTGGACGTGGCGCCGCCGGCAGCCACCACCGATGAACAGCTTTTCATTGCGCAGTTTTCCAACGTGGGGCCGGAAATCGACCTGACCGGTCCGGGCGTCGGCATCGTCTCGACGCTGCCCGGTGGCGGCTACGGTGTGATGAGCGGCACGTCAATGGCGTGTCCGGCTGCAGCCGGCGCGGCTGCCGCATTATTGGCCGCCCAGCCCAAGGTGCTCAAGATGAAACGCAACCGCGACCGGTCCACGGCCATGCTGGCCGTGATTAATGCCGCAGCAAAGCCGCTCGGCTTTCCCAAGGACCTAGAGGGGCTGGGGATGTTGCCCTGATTGGGCCGGTGATCATGCTATATTCAGTATATGAGCCAAGTTATCCTGCGACGCACCGCCGATGCCACCGTCTCCACCGAGGAAGCGCTTTCCATGGTAGGGGCGACCGTTGACGGGCGCGTCATCCATCACAGCGGCGACAATTTGCTGGTCGATGTTGCTGCCGGCGAACTGGATGCGCTCAAGAGCAAATTGACGGGCTGGGTTGTGTCGCCGCAGCAGAAACGGATAGCCGTTCCAGACACACGGCGGCGCATCGTCTAGCTGGCGTGGTCTCGGCTATTTTCCGGAGGTGGTGATTTTGACGCTTTCACCGCATCGTCCAGGTTCTTGACGGCGGCTATCATCCCCAGCACGTTCCCGGTAGGAATGGTAGCAGCCAAGCCGATCAGGGCGGTGATAATGCCGATCATCGCCTTCGCGTCGATGATGTGCTTCAGTGCTTCCCTGGCAGATTCGGTGGCACGGTCCAGTGCTGACAGGCTGATCTTGCCATCGTCGAGAGAGATGCCAACGGCCTGGGTGGTGAGGTCGGTCGCCAGATTGAGCAGCGTTACTTCCAGTGATTGCAGTTGGGCCCTGTCCTTTTTGGGAATGGCGTCCCATTGGCTAAACACACGGTCGCCCACTGCCACTGCTGCCAGCCGAAACTGCCTGGCCAGTTGCAACGCCTGTTTTGCAGCCAAGTTATTGTCGCTCATGGTCACCCCCGTATAGTTTTATTCGGCTGCACGCACGGCAACGTAAGCGGCGCGAATCTGCCGGGTCTGCTTTGCGAGTTGCGATAGAACTTCCTTGTCCGATATCCGGTTACGGTTGTCGTACAGCGACTGATGCGCAGCGGCTATCTTCTGCAAGGTCTCGATATATTGGGGAATGGCGCGGGCGCGCGCCGCGTAAGCAGGCTTGCCGAGCTCGAGATTTGCGTACGCCATTTGCGCGGCGACCGGTTCGCGCATAATGCCGTCCTTGCCTTTTTCCTCGGCCATGCCGATCAGGGTCCGATGGTAGCTGACGAAAGCCGTGTGCTCGGTGTCCAGGGACTCAGCGAAGCCTTCCATCACCACGGTCATGGAAGCAATCACTTTTTGCAGGGGCCCATTGGCATTCTCGATTACCTGCTTCAATTCCCGTTGTTGATAGGCGCTGGCGAGCGCATTGGTCAATGCCTTGCCGAGTGCTCTGACGGCCTCTGCTTTTTCCTCGGTGAGGTAGCGGGCTTCTGCTGCTGCATCGACCATTGCGTCAAGCTCGGGATCGAAACTTGGCGTCTCGTCCCCGGCCAGGTCGGCCAGGGCGTTCATGTAGGCGGAAATGGATTGGTGATAGATCGCCAGTTCCGCACTTTGATTCTTGCGCTCTTCTGCAACCCGGGTCAGGTTATCGCGCTGCGCAGTATCGGCCCTGAACGTGTAGGCTTTTCTGACATCCGGGCTCTGCACGTAGTCATTGGTCAGCCTGGTATAGCTGGCGCCATCGGCCGACATCCTGCCGAATTCCTGGATCGCACCGAGGTTGGCGCATCCGGTGAGGATCAGCGCAATCGCCAGCACGGCTGGCCGGGTCATTGAGTTGAACAATTTATCCCCCATGGTTTAACCGATTGGCAAGCCACAAACCGATGGCCACCCAAGCGATAACACTACTATTATTTAAATCATAAGGGGGGGGATTTTTGATGTATTTTTGCCACTCCAGCTATCAGGCTGACAGTTCTCTCCGGATAATCTCCGCACCGGCACTGAGCGCTTTGAGTTTTCCTCTGGCGACGTGGCGCGGCAAAGGCGCCATGCCGCAGTTGGTGCAAGGATAGAGCTTGTCGGCATCGACGAATTGCAGCGCCTTGCGCAAGGTGTTGGCAACTTCCTCCGGCGTTTCAATCACATGGCTGGCGACGTCAATGGCCCCGACCATCACCTTTTTGCCACGGATGAGCTCAATCAGGTCGATCGGCACATGCGAATTGTGGCATTCCAGCGAGATGATATCGATACTCGACTTCTGCAACTTGGGGAAAGATTCTTCGTACTGGCGCCACTCGGACCCCAGCGTATTTTTCCAGTCGGTATTGGCTTTGATACCGTAGCCATAGCAGATATGAACGGCAGTTTCGCACTTGAGCCCTTCGATCGCCCGCTCCAGCGTGGCAACGCCCCAATCGTTCACTTCATCGAAAAACACATTGAATGCCGGTTCGTCGAACTGGATGATATCGACACCAGCTGCTTCCAGCTCCCTGGCTTCCTGGTTGAGGATCTTGGCGAATTCCCAGGCCAGTTTTTCGCGGCTCTTGTAGTGGCTGTCGTAGAGCGTATCGATCATCGTCATCGGGCCTGGCAGGGCCCATTTGATCGGTTGGTCGGTCTGGCGGCGCAAGAATTTGGCGTCTTCCACGAACACCGGCTTCTGGCGGCTCACCGCGCCAACGACGGTCGGCACACTGGCATCGTAGCGATCGCGTATCCTGACGGTCTCGCGCTTTTCAAAATCGACGCCGCTCAGGTGCTCGATAAACGTGGTGACAAAATGCTGGCGGGTTTGCTCGCCATCGCTGACGATATCGATGCCCGCCTGCTGCTGCTCCTGCAGCGCCAGCAGCAACGCATCCTGTTTGCCCTCCGCTAGTTCCTCGCCTTGCAATTTCCAGGGCGACCAGAGTTTTTCAGGCTGTGCCAGCCAGGATGGTTTGGGCAAGCTGCCGGCGGTTGAAGTCGGTAATAATTTTTTCATGATGAAGTCTTTGTGCAGGTCGGTCGATCAGCGCGCGTCATTCGCAGCCCATTGTTCAAGAATATTTTTGTACGGCTTGATGAAATGCTCTTCCGTATATTTGCCCTGCTTGACCGCCAACTGGCTGCGCTCATCGCGGTCATAGACAATTTGCGTCAACGAGTAATCCTGGTTTTTCAGGCTGGGCTGATACAGTTTTCCCGCTGCGGAATTGGCGTTATAGATCTCGGGCCGGTAAATCTTCTGGAAGGTCTCCATCGTGCTGATGGTGCCAATGAGCTCCAGGTTGGTGTAGTCGGCCAGCAGGTCGCCGATAAAATAAAACGCCAGCGGGGCGAAGCTGTTGGGCGGCATGAAATAGCGAACCTTCATTCCCATTTTGTCAAAATACCGATCGGTCGGCGACAACTCGTTTTGCTGGTACTCGACGCCCAGTATCGGGTGCACATTCTCGGTGCGGTGATAGACCTTGCTGCTCGAGGCGCTGATGCAAATCACCGGAGGCTTGCTGAAATGCTGTTTGTAGGCGTCGGAATTGACAAAGTGCTTGAACAGCTTACCGTGAAAGTCGCCGAAATTATCGGGCGTGCCAAACGCGGCTTTGTCGGCGTTATGTTCTGGCAGCAGCACGCTGAAGTCGTAATCGCGTACATAGGACGAGAAGTTGTTGCCAGCGATGCCATCGGTGCGTTCGCCGGTTTTCTTGTCGATGATATTCGGCTTCAATATCTCGATCAGCGGCAGTGCCTCATTGCCGCCTGCGGCGCCGATCGTCATTTCTACCGAAATGATGTTGAGTTCGACCGTGTAGCGATCGCCGTTGGGATTATCCCAGTGCGCCAGGTTGTTGAAGCGGTTGTCGATCATGCGCAGGGTATTGCGCAGATTCTCCTGGCGGCTCTTGCCCCTCGCCAAATTGGCAAAATTGGTCGTCAGCCGCGTATTGTCGGAGGGCCGATAATTTTCATCGAAACCGATGCTTTTTATGTTGAAAGTAAAATCGTTGCTCATGGTGATCTGTCGTCCTGATTTCTGCAAGAAATGATGGGGCGATGATAACCATGGGGATCGTTGAAGTAAAATGGTCTTATTTCATACATCCATGAGCGCGGCTCATGTTACGCCGGGTAGCTTTCGGCCTTGCGCGCCATGGCGATGAACGATTGCAGGTAGTCGGTGTCGTAATCGACCTCGCGGGCGCCCAGGTAGATGTGCTTCTGGATGCCAGTGGGCCCCAGGCGCAGCGTGCGCAGTTGCAGGTGCGGGGCATAGTCGGTCACTAGCCACTTGGGCAGGGCGGTCACGCCGCGGCCGCTGGCCACCATCTGCAACATGATGTCGGTGGTTTCGATGGTCTTGTGCCTGCGCGGACCAACCTTGGCCGGCAGCAGGAACATATTGTAGATGTCGAGCCGTTCGAGCGGCACCGGGTAGGTAATCAGCGTTTCTTCGTTCAACTGTTCCGGGCGCACTTCCTGCTGGCCGGCCCAGGGGTGGTCCTTGTGCACCACCAGCACCTGTTCATAATCAAACACGGGTTCGAACCGCAGGCCCGGTTTGAGCAGCGGATCGGGCGTGACCAGCAAGTCGATCTCGAAACCGAACAGGGCGCCGATGCCGCCGAACTGGAATTTTTGTTTGACGTCCACATCCACGTGCGGCCACGCCGCCAGGTAGCCGCTGACAATTTTCAGCAGCCACTGGTAGCACGGATGACACTCCATGCCGATGCGCAACGTGCCGCGCTCGCCCTGGGCAAACTGGCGCAGGCGCTCTTCGGCAAGGTCCAGTTGCGGGATCACTCGCTGGGCAACCGCATGCAGGTACTGGCCCGCCTGGGTGAGCCGCAAAGTGCGTCCTTCCCGCAGCCAGATGTCGGTGCCCAGTTTCTGCTCGAGCTTTTTCATGCTGTGGCTCAGCGCAGACTGGGTCAGGTGCAGCACTTCGGCGGCTGCAGTCAGGGAGCCTTGTTTTTCAACTTCCAGCAGGGTGGCAAGGTGGATACGTTCCAGCATGGCGGATGAGTAAAACTCATGGTTGGTTGCGCGAAGGACATTTTACGTCATCTGACGTTGAAGGTCTGCTCGATGCCTTGCAATCCCGGCGCCGACACGCGCAGCTTGACGACGCCCGGCACCCGTCCGGCACGTAAGATACCCATGGCGAAACCGTTGTGCAGCACTTTTTTATTTCCCGCAAACAGGTCGTCGCTCCAGTGGTTGCCATTGTCCACTGCGATCAGGCTTGCCACGCCGCGTACATCGAAAGTCAACTCGCCGCCAACGGTTGGCACTTTGCGTCCCTTAGCGTCCACCGCGTACACCTTCACATATTGCAGATCGAGACCGTCCGCCTTCCACGCGGGATTTTCCGCCTCGAGCACCAGGGCCACGGCGGCGCCGGTGGTCTCGAGCTGGTGTTGCGCCACGATTTTGCCGCCGGTACGTGCCACGGCGGTGATCGTGCCGGCAGAGTAGGGCACGTCCTTCCAGTAAATGGTGTTGCGCTGGGTAACGTCCATCGAGTTCTTCTGCACGCCGACAGATTTGCCGTTGACGAGCAGTTCGACCTCGTCCGCATTGGTGTACGTGTACAAGTTGTAGGTCTTGCCTCGCTGCCGGTTCCAGTGCGATGACACCACTTTTTGGCCGACCATCACATCGTTCCACATCTTCGACTCGCCCTCGTTGTCGACGATGCCGATATGGACCAGCGGTTCCGGCTTGAAAATGCTCTTGGTCAGCCAGGCTTGCGGGAACGGCTCCAGCGCATGGTTGAAGAACGAGTAGGCCCAGCCTTTCTTGGGCCAGCCGTCCGATTCACCCCAGTATTCGATCGCGCCCCAGTAAGCCAGGCCCACCATCTTGTCGCGGTCCATGCCGAAGTAGGGGCCTGCCAGTTCGTTGGTGACGGCTTCGCTCTGGTAAATGATCATGTCGGGCGCGTGCTTCAGGTATTGTGGATAGTCCACCCAGGTGTAGTTGAAGCTGGCCACGTCGGTAATGGTGGCCAGTTCCGGCGGCACGATGTTTTCCCTGATATTGAAATCGGGATTGGCCTTGATGATGCCATTGGCCCGCGCCGGGTACATGGCCACGGTGGTTTTACGGGTTGGATCGTAGCGTTTGGCGACCACGTCCATGATGCGGTAGGTAGTCTTGCCCCAGTCGCCGGTCGGGAATCCCCAGCGTTCTTCCTGGAATTGCAGCTCATTGCCAAAGCTCCACATGATCACGGAGGGGTGATTGCGATCGCGCTTGATCCACTCCTTGAGGTTGGGGAACCAGACATCGTTCCATGGCGCGCTGCCGGCCCAGGCGCGGGTGCTGCCCCATTTATCGTACAGCTCGTCCACCACGAGGATGCCCTTTTCGTCGGCAAGTTCCAGGAACGATTCCGAGTAAGGGTTGTGCGAAGTGCGGATATGGTTGAAGCCGAACGCCTTGAGGCGGTCCATCGTGCGTGCGATCGACGTCCGGTATGCCGCCGCGCCCACGGCGCCAAGGTCGTGGTGGTTGGCCACGCCTTGCAGGAACACCTTCTTGCCATTGAGGCGCAGGCCGAATTGCTTCGAGAATTCGATGGTGCGAATGCCGAACCGCTTGGTCAACCGGTCGATCACCTTGCCTCCGGCCGTCAGTTCCACCTCGGCCACATACAACGCCGGCGTCTCGATCGACCACAGTTGCGGCGCAGCGAGCCGAAGCTGCGGCAAGGGCACTTCGATCTCGGCGAGATTGCGCACTGGCGGCACCGCCGCCCGTGTTTCACCGACTTGCTTGCCATCGGGCGCGTAGATGCTGGTGGTGATCTCGACGGCCTCGTTTTTGCCTTTCAATCCTGCCACTTCCACCTGCACCTGTATGTCGGCATGATGGTCTGAAACTACGGGTGTCGTTACAAAAATGCCGTGGCGGGCGATCGAAACCGGTTGCCTGACCACCAGGTGAATATCGCGGAACAGGCCGCCACCCGTATACCAGCGCGAGTTGCCATCGCGGGTGGATGCCCGCACGGCCACCACGTTGTCGCCATCGTAGTTGAGCACATCGGCGATATTGGTCTCGAAGCCGAGGTAGCCATAAGCGGTGCCACCGACTTTTTTACCGTTCACCCAAACCTCGCCGGCCAGCATGATGCCCTCGAAATCGAGCAACACCTGCTTGCCGCGCCACTTGGGATCGGCCTTGAACGTCTTGCGGTACCAGCCCACGTCCGGGGTCTTGAAACCCAGGCTGCGGTTGGCGGTCTTGTCCCATGGTTGTTCGATCTGGAAGTCGTGCGGCAGATCGAGTTTGCGCCAGCCCTGGTCGTTCAGGGCGGGATCCTGGCCATCGGCCACATCGCCTTGCTGGAATTTCCAGCCAAAGTTAAATAATTCGCTGGTGCGTGGTGATTCGCCGGTCCTGGCGCCTTGGGCCTGCAGCGCGATGCTGCATAACAAAGCGAGGCAAAACATTAAAAACCTGGTGGTACTCAACATGACATTCGTCTCCGGCTATTGTATGGGTAGTGCGCGCAGCGCCCTCGTTATCTATGACGACGAGGGAGTGCGGCAGTTTCCTAGGCAGGCAGGGAGGCGAAGCAGAAATAGTCAGATTATTGAGCAGAACGCACACCAGACCGGGAGGGGGCAGACGTCGTTTTGCGAAATACGCAGAACATGATGTCGCTTGGGAAGGCTGATAACACGGGAATCGAACACAACACAGCAAAATACTGCAGGTACAAAGAGAAGCCCGAAATATCGCCAGTACAACGAATCCGCTCGAACAGGCCTTTCTTGCGCAAGGACGGCAACTGCCCGGAATACACGTTCACGAAGCCATGCTGGGCCACGAGCAGTTCCAGATTACGTGGATTGAAATAATGAACGTGGGGGGAGGGCAGATCCTTTTGCCAGAGCCGGTTGAACGGATTTCGCCACCCTAGCCTGGCAAATATTTTGGATAAGCGATAGAAAAAGCCCCGGCTGTTCGGAAGATTAAGAACCAGCAGGCCGTTTTCGCTCAAACGCGCATTGCATGCGTTCAGGGCCGAGGCGATATCAGGAATATGCTCGATAACGTCGTTAAACACGATGACATCGAATGATTCACCGGGTGTGAGCGCATCGGGAAAATAACCAGGTCGTACCGGCAGGCCGCGCGAGGCGGTGCGGCTGCCAACCACCGAATCGGGCTCGACGCCCAGCACATCGAAATGCGCGCGCGCGGTCTCGAGAAACCATCCGTGCGCGCAACCCACATCCAGCAGGCGCCGCGCCCCCGGTTTCACATGCTTGAGCACCACGCTTAAAATGTCGCGAAAATTTTCCTGCCGCAGCGATTTCAAACCCACTTCACGCTCAAGTTCGTCAACCGGCGCGCCTTCCGGTTGCGCGTTGATTTTCACCGTCAGCGCGGCGCCTTCGTATCCACATGCGGAACATGAAGTATGCCAATCAGTTAAACCTTGCAATTGCGGGGTGCTGCAAACAACACATTGCATAATGATCCTTGGGGCAGCGACATAGATCAGCAAGCTTAACTTATTAGCGATGTTTTTGAAATACCAACAGGCTTCACAGCGGGCCGGGTGGACGAAATACACTAATTCCCGACCGGAGGAACCTTTCTTGGGGTCAGCGCATCGATAATGCGGCAATCCGCCACCGTGCCGCCATGGCACGACACCAGCAATTGCGACAAGTGGTGCTTGAGCGCGCTCAGGTCGGCGATTTTCTGCTCGATTGTCGCCAGGTGTTCCTGCGTCAATTGATCGACCGTGCAGCAATCGTGTTCGCGCTGGTCCGACAGGTCCAGCAAATTGCGTACTTGATCGATCGAAAATCCCAGATTGCGGGCGCGGCAAACAAAACTCAGGCGCGCCAGGGCATCGCCGTCATAGCGGCGGTAGTTGCTGCCGGTACGGGCCGGTGCAGGTAGCAGGCCGATCTTTTCGTAATACCTGATGGTTGCCGCCGGCGTTTGCGCCGCCGTTGCCAGTTGCCCGATATTGAATGTCTCCATGATTGCGCTTGACCTTGAAGTGACTTCAACGTTTATAAAGTCGAAGTACGCATCAAGTCAAGTTCGATAAACCTGGGAGGCTCCATGGACGAATGCTGTTCAAACAAGGGGAAGGAAATCGCCGAACTGGCACTGAAAGCAGGCCAGCGCCGCGTGCTGCTGTGGGTATTGGCGATCAACGCGCTGATGTTCGTGATCGAATTTTCTGCCGGCTACATCGCCAATTCGTCGGCGCTGATGGCCGATGCAGTGGACATGCTGGGCGATGCCATCGTCTATGTGCTGAGCTTGTTTGCCTTACATCGGGGAGCACGATGGGAGGCAGGCGCTGCGCTCGCCAAAGGCGGCATCATTTTCCTGTTCTTCATCGGTATCGTGATGGAGATCGCTTACAAACTGCGCCATGGCGTGCCGCCATCGAGCGACCTGATGTTGATATTCGGCTTCCTGGCGCTGATGGCCAACGCGACGTGCCTCGGACTGCTGTGGCGCTTCCGCAAAACCAACGTCAACATGAGCAGCACGTTCGAATGCTCGCGGAACGACGTGGTCGCCAACGTGGGCGTGTTGTGCGCGGGCGGGGCGGTGGCGATGTTCCATTCCGCCTGGCCCGACATCGTTATCGGTGTGTTGATAGCCCTGGTATTTCTTCGCTCGGCGATTCGTGTGCTCAACGAAGCCTGGCCGCAATTCAAGCGGAGATCGGCGTAGTTTGCGGGAAGGTAGCCAAGCCGAGTCCGCTGACTACGTGAAGAGGCAGGCGGCGGAAGAGCTGAGGTTCACTTTCCCTACGTGCGATTTTACATAATATAAATTATGCGAAGTTATGTATCCGACCCAGCACGAACCCCAGCCGACGCCAGAATCTCATCATGCCGCTCATTATCGGTCTTGTGCAAATACGCCGCCGTCGTCGCAATGCTGGCGTGACCAGCCGTCTCTTGCAGCGTTTTCAGTTGCACGCCGTTGTTGGCGTGATTGGTCAACATGCTGTGGCGCAGCCAGTGCGCCGATGCCTGGCGCAATGTCGCGGCCATGTCCGCATCGCCGAACGCGTCGGCGGCGCCGGCTGCGGCGGCGAAGATGGCTTTGAGTGCGTCGGACGCTGCTTCGTCGGTGATGCGCACCAGCGCGTCACCCCGGCTCGACAGGACCAGCGGCGTGGTGTCGGTGCGGATGGTGTGCGGCAGCAAGCCGAAGGCGGCGCGGTATTGTCGGTACGCGGACAGCATCTCGGGTGGCACCGGCAGCCGGCGCGGCTTGTTGCCTTTGCCGAGCACGTCTAGCCACCAGCGGCCGTTGCCTTCGGTGTAGAACGCGCCCATGTTGGCGCTGACGATTTCGTTGAGGCGCGCGCCGGTGTGGATGTAGGCCGTCAGCAGGAAGCGATCGCGTTCGCGGCGGCGCATGGCGGCTGGCGTCGGCGCCTCGCGCGTGGCGACTGTATGCAGCGCCAGGGCCAGCGCGTCGTGCGTAAGGTAGCGCGTGATGCGGCTGGCACTGGCCGTTTTGACGTGCTTGACCAGCGCCGCCGGATCGCGCCGCAGATAGCCGGTCTGCGTGGCGTACGCGAACAAACCCTTGACGGCGATCATGGCCTGGCGCCGGCTGGCGTCGGATAACGGCCCGCTGAACGGCCGGTAGCGCTCATCGCTGCGCGGCCACTTGGTGGTGGAAATCCACGAGGCCGGCGGCGCCTTGAGGAAATCCTTGTAGCTATTGAGCTCGGCGACGCTGAGCTGGCGCAGCGTCTTGCCCGCCTCTTCCCGGCACCAGGTCAGGAAGCGGAACAGCTCTTTTTGGGTGTTGGCGATCGATTTGGGGCCCAGTTCGCCGTGGCTGATGAATTCGCGGGCGATTTCGCTGTCGGTCTGGGCATCGGTGATGGCGTCCTCGGCGATGGTACGCAGGGCATCCCGGTCACGCTGGCGCCGCTGCGCCGCGCCGTCGCTGTGCGCGGGAAACGGCTCGAGGTTGATGACGGCGAACTTCTTCTCTGGCGTTGGCTGCTGCATGGTTAATACCGGGCTAAAAGACTGTGTGAATATACAGCCAATTATACAGTATCGCATACAGTAATATTAATCGACAATATAGGTAGTAATGTCGATTAGATGGACTATCGAAAACACCCTGCAAGGGCCCGCCGCTGTGGCCTCTTGCCATCACAATGCGCCGGCAATCGGCGGCGGTCCGTACAGATCGGGCGCACCATCGAGCAGCACATCGATGCGGTCAAGGATGAAACCAGGGTCGAGCGCATACACGTCCAGCGTATGTTCGCCACCTGGCAACTGGCTGAGCGCCAGCGTGCGCACGGCGGTGTTGCTCAGCACATTGCGCTTCCACTCCTCGCTGCGGCCGAAGGTTTCGAAGTCCAATACTTGCAGCGCACCGCCGTCGAGCCGCACTGCCAGCCGCAAGCGATTCAGCGATGTGAGCGGATGGACCGGCAGCGCCACCAGTTTCAGCGTGGCGTCGGTCTTGCTGCCGGTGGCGAAACGATACCGCAGCGGCGTGATTCCTGCGAGCGCCCCGCTATCGACGCTGGCGCCGGCCGAGGCCAGGTCGAGCCGCGAGCGCAAGGCGCTGCCGCGCGAACCCAGGCCGGGCACGGTTTCCCACCCCTCACCCGACACGCTGGCGGCATCGATGGAGATGATGCGGTCGACTTCCTGCGGCAACGCGCCGGCCGGCGCCGAGAAGCGGAAAAACAGGCCCATCAGCCGGTCCAAGCACTGCACGGCGCCGCCCTCCACCGGGTCTTTGCCGTCGTAATGAATCGCCACGCGTTGTTCGAAACCGTTGTCGGCATTTAATTCGCCGTGCTCCGGCACAGCGCGAAAGCCGCTGTGACCGGCCAGCTTCCACGCCGCCTGGCGGGTACCGTACACGGTGATATGGCGCACGCCCTGCCGGCCCTGGACAAACGACAGCGCCGACGCATCGACCTTGCAGCCGCCCCGGGCCGGCAGCGTCCATTGCGGGTACAGCGGCTCGTCGAAAACCGGCAAGCCGCGCGGCGCCATATTCATCATGCCGCGCCATTTGCCCTGGCCCAGCGCGGCATACGCGGCCGTATCGGCAACAATGCGCTGGTGCGCCGCCCTGGCCTGCTGCACCAGCGCGTTGACATTGGCGCGCCCCGCTTTGGCATACACGGTGGCCAGGTCGAGTTTCAAAATGCGCTCGTTGAGGTTGGCGGCGCCGCGCACCGGGTACAGCACCAGCTGGAAATACGCGTCCTGCCGCGTTGCATCGATGGCGCCGGCCAGACGCTCGGCGCGCGCCAGCAGCGCGCTGTAGCGGTCGAGCCGGGCTTGCGCCTCGGCGCCGCCGGTGCGCACGTAGCCGCTGATCACGTTCGGGCGGGTGGGCTCGGTCTGGCCGCCGCCCATGAACTCGGGCCGGCGCTCGAACGCGAGGTCATAATAAGCCAGCAGGATGTCCGCGATTTCGGTTGCGTGCGCTTTACCGAATTGCGCGCCGGCCCAGTGCGCGAGGTGCGTGCGCGGCGCCTGATCCAACAGGGTATGGTCGAACGCCAGTTCCAGAAAATACTGGCTCAAGTACTCGGCGGGCTTGATGTCGCCCACATTGACCACCCAGATCTTGCGCGCCTCGAGACGGTAGGCTCGCTCCATCTGCTCGCGGATCAGGGCCGGATGGGTAGTCGCCAGCCACAGGTAGTCATGCGGCCGGCCCAGGTACGAGACGTGGTAATACACACCGGCGCCCCCAGCGCGGCGGCGCTCGGCAGGGTTCGACAACTGGTTGATGTAGCCGTAATTGTCCTCGGGCCAGACCAGCGTGACATCGTCGGGCACGGCCAGCCCGGCGGCATAAATGTCGAGCACTTCCTTATACAGGGTGAGGACCTGGGGGATCTGGTCGGCCGGCTTGCGTTGCGCTCTCGATAGCAGATCGCGCTGCACCTGGAAGATGTCGAGCATGGCGTCACGCGCATGGGCGCTGCTTTTGGCGCCGAACATGCCGGAATCGCGCTTGCCGCGCAAGCCCAGCGTGTAGAGGTTTTCAAACTGGCTGACCTGGTCGAAGCTGGCAGCGTGGGCTGCCGGCAGGGCCAGGCACAAAACCAGGCGCAATAGCGTGCGGGAACAACGGGGCATGTCGGGTCTCCATTCCAGGTGCGTAAAAATCGATGCGTACCTGGCTGGACGGTTGGAGACCTGGGTTTCCGCCGTGTTGGCGGAGTTTATTTTTCCCGCTGCAAGGCGTCCAGGTCGGCCTTGTCATGGCGCTCCGCCAGCTGCTCGGCTGGCTCGCCGAACACCCGGTTCACCCTGCGGCCGCGCTGCACCGCCGGCCGCGCGGCAATCTCTTCGGCCCAGCGCTTGACATGCTGGTACTCGTGCACCGACAGGAACTCGGCCGCATTGTAGAGCTGTCCCAGCACCATCCAGCCGTACCACGGCCAGATTGCCATGTCGGCAATCGTGTACTCGTCCCCTGCCACGTAGCGATGCTGCGCCAGCTGGCGGTCCAGCACGTCGAGCTGTCGCTTGGTTTCCATCGCATAGCGGTTGATCGGGTACTCGAGCTTTTCCGGCGCATACGCATAAAAGTGACCGAAGCCGCCGCCCATGAACGGCGCCGAACCCATTTGCCAGAACAGCCAGTTCAGGGTTTCGGTCCGGGCACTGCCCTCTTTCGGCAGGAAGGCGCCGAATTTTTCGGCTAGGTGCACTAGAATCGAACCCGATTCGAACACGCGCTGCGGTTCTGCCCCGCTACGGTCGAGCAGCGCCGGAATCTTGGAATTGGGATTGATGTTGACAAAGCCGCTGCCGAACTGGTCGCCTTCGTTAATGCGAATCAGCCAGGCGTCGTACTCGGCGCCCGTGTGCCCTGCCGCCAGCAATTCCTCGAGCAGGATGGTGACCTTCACGCCATTCGGCGTGCCCAGCGAATACAGCTGCAACGGGTGCTTGCCGACCGGAAGTTCCTTGTCGTGCGTGGGACCCGCTATCGGGCGGTTGATGCTGGCAAAGGTGCCGCCTGCCGTGGTGGGCGGGGTCCAGACTGCGGGCGGGACGTAATTGGTCGGTTCGGTCATGCAAATCTCCTAGGAACGCGCGCACGGGTGTCGGCGCGCGGATCGGTCATTCTAGCGGATTCACGCTTCGGCTACTTTTGTAGCGCTGGAATGCGATGCGTCCGACGGATAATCGTCGGCCGTGGGATCTGCGGGACCTGGAGAAGCTTTTACAGTTTTCAATTTGATATTGCGATACTTCTCGAGGGTAGGCAGGGGTTGGCAAGCATCGCGGTTGCCATATGCGGCAACCCTCTGTGCAAATTTCCCAGCAGTACGTTCATTATTGAGCACCTTGTTCAATACCACTGAAAAAGCCTGAACCTCAGCGTCATCCGCACCGCTGAAATGCAGTCCGGTGACATCTTCGATCGCTCTGTACAAGACGTCGTCTGCAATCGTCGCTATTTCGTCATTCATAACCGCCTCCCTGGTATGCCCGAGTGTCTCAGCGCCTGTGATCCAATTTTGATGTGAAAATTATCGCAGTTGCCGGATCCATGTAAAAGTATTGATCGGTATTGAATCGCCGGACCAATGAGATAGCACCGTTCTCCATCTTTACTTGTTTCATGCCGCATTTTTTTCGATAAAACTCTTGTAGCTTGGGCCCGCCTCTGGGATCCGCGTGCAGCAATGTCTCTCCATTACCTCCCGCGGAAATTCCGCTGATAACGGCGCAATCGAGCAGCGCGGTCGCAACACCCTTGATGGGAGCCACACCAAGCAGTCCGGTATAAAACTCGCGAGGTGCGTCTGACAGATACCACGCGAAAGCGCGCGTGCCAGATACGCCTTCGATTTGGCACTGAAATTCCGGAACCGCTGTTAGCATCCCTACCGGAATCTCCTCGTCATCGTCGGTCAAGACGACCAAACTCATCGCAAAAGCCCTGCCCGAAGCATTGTTTGGCAGTAGCCTTGCCAGATTATGTACCAGCACGAGAGAATAGTTCGCGCACCAGTCCCAGCCCACGTCGGCCCGAACCTTGTATTCGTCCTCGCCTGGTGTCCAATGGCTATATGTAGCATCGATTATAGGTTGAATGATCGTGTGCCAAGCGGTGACGTCGCTCACGTCATCATCCTGAGATCGACCACGACCTCTTCGGGGGCCGCGCTATCGAGTGGAAGACGCTTGACAGTTTTTTTCGCTGGATTGGGCATAGGACAATGTTGATTGAAGTATCAATCCCCATTAGACAAAGCAACGGCCATAAACTTGCAACTGCCTCCGACACCCAACCCCGCTATAATGTCGCCCTTCACAGAAGGAATCCGCCATGTCTCTGCTAGCCCACCAGCTCGAACTGCTGTCGCCCGCCAAAACCGCCGAAATCGGCCGGGAGGCCATCCTCCACGGCGCCGATGCTGTCTATATCGGCGGCCCCGCCTTCGGCGCCCGCCATAACGCCAGCAACCCGATCGAGGATATCTCGGCGCTGGTGCAGTTCGCGCACCGCTACCATGCCCGCATTTTCGTTACGCTCAACACCATCCTGCACGACTCGGAACTGGAAGGCGCGCGCAAGCAGATCTGGCAGTTGTACGAGGCCGGCGTCGATGCGCTGATCGTGCAGGACCTGGGCCTGATGGAAATGGACCTGCCGCCGATCCAGCTGCACGCCAGCACCCAGTGCGACATCCGCACGAAAGAGAAGGCGAAATTCCTCGGCGACGCCGGCTTCTCGCAGCTGGTGCTCGCGCGCGAACTGACCATCAATCAAATCCGCGACATCCACGCTGCTACCGACACCCCGCTCGAATATTTTGTGCACGGCGCACTGTGCGTGGCGTTTTCCGGCCAGTGCTACATTTCGCACGCGGATACGGGCCGCAGCGCCAACCGCGGCGACTGCTCGCAGGCGTGCCGCCTGCCATACACGCTCTCGGACAACGCCGGCCGCGTGGTCGCCTACGACAAGCACCTGCTGTCGATGAAGGACAACGACCAGAGCCGCAACCTGGAAGCGCTGATCGATGCCGGCATCCGCTCGCTCAAGATCGAAGGCCGCTACAAGGACATGGGCTACGTGAAGAACATCACCGCCCATTACCGCCTGCTGCTCGACGAGATTCTCGAGCGCCGTACCGAATTCAAGCGCGCTGCCAGCGGCACCACCAGCATTCACTTCACGCCGGACGTGGAGAAGAACTTCAATCGCGGCCACACCGATTACTTCGCCAACGGCCGCACGGACGAAATCGGCGCCTTCGACAGCCCGAAATACCTGGGCCTGGAACTGGGCACCGTCACCCGCGTGGCCACCGACCACTTCGACATGGTATCGAACGCCCCGCTGGCCAACGGCGACGGCTTGAACTACATGAACAAGCGCGAGACCGTGGGCGTACAGGCCAACGTCGCCAAAAAACTCGGCGACAGCAAGGATGGCGAATTGTGGCGCGTGTTCCCCAACGAAGCCTTCCTGGCCCTGCCCGGCTTCAAGCCCGGCATCGCCATCCACCGCAACCGCGACCACCAGTGGGAAGCGATCCTGAACAAGAAATCGGCAGACCGCAAGGTGTCGGTGCACGCCACCCTGTCCGAACTCGACGGCGGCGCCGGCCTGCGCCTGTCGCTGCTCGACGAAGACGGCTGTCTGAGCGTGACCGATGCGCCGATGGCGCTGCAACCGGCGCAGCAGGCCGACCAGGCCGCAGCCGGCCTGCGCGCCAGCCTGGCCAAGCTGGGCGCCACCATGTTTACGGCGTCGGACGTGGAACTCAATCTCTCGCAGCCGTGGTTCGTGCCGTCGGCCGCCATCAACGCGCTGCGCCGCGACGCGGTGGCAGCGCACGAAGCGGTGCGTCTCGCAGCCTGGGAGCGGCCGCTGCGCAAGGCGTCGATCGAACCGCCGCCGGTGTACCCGGAAACGCAACTGAGCTACCTGGCCAACGTGTACAACGAAAAGGCGCGCGCGTTCTACCAGAAGCACGGCGTGCAGCTGATCGCCGCCGCCTACGAGGCGCACGAGGAAGCCGGCGAAGTGCCGCTGATGATCACCAAGCACTGCCTGCGCTTCTCGTTCAACCTGTGCCCCAAGCAGGCCAAGGGCGTGCAAGGCGTGCAGGGACAGGTAAAAGCTGAGCCGATGACCCTGGTCAGCGGCAAGGAAACCTACACCCTGCGCTTCGACTGCAAACCGTGCGAGATGCACGTGGTGGGCGCGATGAAGACCAACATCCTGAAGTCCGCCCCGCCATCCAACGTGGCCTACACGCCGATCAAGTTCCACCGCCAGCGCCCGGGCGCTTAAGGGAGCACTGGCGCCTTGCCCTGAAGGCCCGGTCAGGCGTCATCAGTATGCCTTGCGGGCCGGCACATGCAGCTTTACCTGTGTGCCGGCACCCGGTGCGCTATCGATGTCCAGCGTGCCGCCCAGGTTGCGGGCGCGCTCGCGCATGCCCACCATGCCCCAGTGCCCGGGGCGGTGGCCGGCGGCAGCCACGCTGTCATTGAGGCCCCGACCGTCATCGTCCACCCGCAGCGTCAGGCCGCCGGCTCCATACTCCAGCACCAGGGTGATCTTCCCCGCATCCGCATAGCGCGACGCATTGAACAGCGCTTCGCGGGCAATCGCGTAGATCTCATCCTGCACACCGGGCTGCAGGCGGTGCGGCGCGCCGCGCACCCGCATCTCGAACTGGTGGGCGCGATGCTCCGCCAGCCCCTTGCCGAACTGCTCGAGCGCCAGCCCCAGTTCCTCGGGCGACGCCGAGGCCCGCAAGTCCATGATCTGGTCGCGGCCTTCCACCAGCAGTTGCTCGGCCAGGTTCAGGGTCTGGTCCAGGCGCACGCGTTCCTGCGTACCCTCCTTGAGCAGCCGGCTGTGGGCGTCGAACGACAGGACCAGCGACTGCACACTTTGCAGCAAGGTATCGTGCAGCGCGCGGGCGATCCGGGTACGTTCGGCCAGCCGTTCCTGCAGGCGCTCCTGCATGCGCCGGGTGAGGCTGCGGATGCGCAGCGCATAGGCGATGTAGAGCAGCAGCAGCGCCAATGCTGCCAGCAGCAGCTTGAACCAGCCGGTTTGCACGAAGGTCGGCGCGATCTCGATGTCGAGCGCGGCGCCGGTGGCGTTCCACAAGTTGTCCTCGTTGGAGGCGATCACCTCGAAGCGGTATTTGCCGGGCGCCAGGTTGGTATAGTAGGCGGCGCGCCGCCCCACCGGCTCCTGCCAGTCGCGGTCCAGCCCCACTAGCCGGTAACGCATGCGCACCCGCTCCGGGATCGAGAGGCTGAGCGCCGTAAAATCGATCTGCATGTCGTGTGTGCCCTGCGGCAGCACCAGCGAGTGCGGCCCGGCTTCGCCGACTGGATGGCGCGCGCCTTCCGCCACCACCGCGACGATGCGCAAGGGCGGCGGCAAGCGGTTGCGCAGGATGTTGGCCGGGTCGATGGTGCCGACCGAACTGGTGGTGGCGTACCACAGCTTGCCGTCGCGGGCGCGCAGCAGCGACGGCACCGGGCGCAGTTGCGGTGCGTGGCCCTGCATGCCGTCGCGGGCGTCGAAGCGCTCGAACGCCAGCAGCGCGCGCGGATTGTTCAACCATGCATCGAGGCTGGCGGCGGCGATGCGGTACAGGCCTTCCGCACCGTGCAGCCACAGGTCGCCGTCCGGCATGCGCACGATGCCGGAGACGCCGCGAAAGCGCTCGCCGCGCTCACCCGCCAGTGCAACGAAGCCGCCATTGCGATACAGCGCCACGCCGTTCTCGGCACCCACCCACATGCGCTGGCCGTCCCCATGCAGGGCCAGCACGGTGCCCAGTTCCAGCCCATGTGCTGCACCGAGGCGGCGCACGCCGCCGTCGCCCACCACGCTGATCTCGCTGCGCAAATGCCCGAGCCACAGATCGCCTTGACCATCAAGCGCCATGGTGGTGGTGAGTAGTTCGGAGATGCCGCGCAAGCCGCCGGACTTTAGCCAACGATCGTGCTCCAGCCGGTACACGCCCTTGCCGGCAGAGAACGAGGCCCACAGCGCGCCGTGACGGTCCTGCTGCAACGCGTGCACGCGCAAGCCCTTGACGTCGTCGGGAAAGCCGAACGTAGTCACTGCGCCATCGGGCGCACGGCGCTTGACGCCGGCGGTGCCGCCCAGCCACAGCACGCCATCGGGCGCCGCGTGCGCGGCCGTGATTTCGCCGGCCACTTCGCGCTGGCGCGGTCCATCGGCGTCGTAGCGCCACACGTCGCCGGCATAGTCGCCCACCCAAATATCGCCTTCCGGGCCGGTCATCAGCGCGGGAAACTGCAAGCGCACCTTGCCCGGCATGGTGGCCAGGCGGTTGGGACGCAGCCGGTCGATGCCCTGCGAAGTGCTGATCCACAGGTTGCCCTCGCGGTCCTGGAAACTGGTCGACAGCATCGGGCCACTGATACCGTTCAGTTGCGACAGGCGCTGGTCCGGTGCGGCGGGACCGGCGCCCTTGACGCGGCGTTCCAGCGCATCGGCGTGCAGCACCCATTGCGTGCCCCGCTGGTCGTAGCGGATCGACGATCCGTCCATGTCCGGCTTGATCACGGCGCCGGCCGGCGGCGCGGTACGCCGCACCTTGTAATAGCTATGCTGAAAATCCTGGGCCCAGATCACACCATCGGGCGCCTCCACCAGCGCCACCCGTCCCTCGCGCGGCCACGACGGGCGAAAGTGCGACTCGCCCCTGGGCCTGAAATATGCGCCGATATTGGTGCCGATCCAGGTGGTGCCGTCGTGCGCGAACAGGATCTGGAACACGCCCAGCGCCGGCAACCCGGCCGTCGGCGGCAGATACTCGAAGCGCCGCGCGCCCGGCGCCAGCACTGCCACGCCGTCGCGCATCGCTGCCCAGACCGCGCCGTCGGGCGCCACCTCGATATGCATCACGCCCACCGGTTGCAGGCCGCCGGCTTCGGTATAGGTCTGCGCGCCATCCTTGCGAAATACCGAAACGCCGCCCACGCGATCGCCCACCCACAGCGCGCCGTCGGGCGCCGTGGCCAGCGCCATGATGTTGCTGGTGGCAAGTGCATGGCCGTACACCTGCGTCACGCGCTCGAAATGCACGCCATCGAAGCGGAACAATCCGGTGGGGGTGGCAACCCACAGCCAGCCATCGTCGCCCTGGGCGAACTTGGTGGCGCCGGTGGGTGCGCCATCGACTGCCGTCCACGCCGTGTGCGTGTACTCGGACAGCAGCGGCCGGGGCGCGGCCGCCCAGCAGCCGTGCGCCACGACCAGCAGTAGATACAACAACGCTTTGGGCAGGGACAAGCTCATGAACTGAAAACACCGTAACTGGGGCCGGAGAAGGATGCAGAATATAGCGGATAAATGGCTTCTTCGCAGCGGCAATACGGCAATCGGTATCGATCGCCCCGGCGCTGCCAAATTATCAGGCGATTGACACGAAACGCCCGGCTCACCGCCGTATCATCGACGGCTCAACCACCACCCAAGTACAGCCATGCGCCCGACACTCGCTCGACTCGCAACCACCAGCCTCCTGGTGCTGCTTGCCATGTCCGCCCACGCGGAACCGTCGAAACCTGACCTCACCCTGCACTACGATCGCCCGGCCGCCGCCTGGACCGAGGCGCTCCCGGTCGGTAATGGTCGCCTGGGCGCGATGGTGTTCGGCCGCCCCGGCGACGAACTGCTGCAACTTAACGAGGCCACCCTGTGGAGCGGCGGTCCGGTGGACAAGGACCTCAATCCCGGCGCCTTTGCCGCGCTGGGCGAAGTGCGCCAGGCCCTGGCCCGCGACGACTACGCGGCAGCCTACGCGCTGTCGCGCAAGCTGCAAGGCCGCTACACGGAAGGCTTCCTGCCGCTGGGCGACCTGCACCTGCGCCACGATTTGGCCGGCGCCCCGGCCACCGGCTACCGGCGCAGCCTCGATCTGCGCGATGGCGTCCAGTCCACGGCCTTTACGGCAAACGGCGTGGCGTACCTGCGCGAGGTATTCGCCTCGGTACCCGACCAGGTGATCGTGGTACGGCTCACGGCCGACCGGCCGCGCAGCCTGAACCTGGAACTGGAAACGGCCAGCCTGCTCAAATCGACCAGCATGGCCACGGCAGACGGCCTGCGGCTGGCCGGCAAGGCGCCTGCCCACGTGGACCCCAGCTACGTCAAGCACAATCCCGAGCCGATCGTGGAAATCGATCCGGCCGGCTGCAAGGGCATGCGCTACGAGCTGCTGGTCAAGCCGGTGCTCGATGATGGCGACGGCACCGTGGAAAATGACGGCGCCCGCCTGCGCATCCGCGCCGCGACCTCGGTGACGCTGCTGCTGTCGGCCGCCACCAGCTTTGCCGGCTACGACCGGTGTCCTGACAGCGCGGGTCGCGACCAGCACGCGCTGGCGCAGGGCTACCTGGACGCCGCCGCCAAACGCGACTACGCCACGCTGCGCGCCGCCCACGTGGGCAACTTCCGCAGCATGTTCGACCGCGTCTCGCTCACACTGGACAGCAACGCGCCCGACCGCAGCGCCATTCCGACCGACCGCCGCCTGGCCGAGCACACCGCCGGCGCCGCCGATCCCGGCCTGGAAGCGCTGTACGTCCAGTACGGCCGCTATCTGCTGATGTCGTCCTCGCGCACCCGCCACGCGCCGGCCAACCTGCAGGGCATCTGGAATCCCATCGTGCGCGCGCCATGGAGCAGCAACTACACCACCAACATCAACGTCCAGATGAATTACTGGCTGGTTGACAGCGCCAACCTGGGCGAACTGTTCGCGCCAATGGACGACCTGATACGCAACCTGGCCGTCACCGGCGCCGAGACGGCCGCCTCGTACTACCACGCTCCCGGCTGGGCGGTGCACCACAATTCCGACATCTGGGCCAGCAGCAATCCGGTCGGCGACTTCGGCAAGGGCGATCCCAAGTGGGCCAACTGGTACATGGGCAGCGCCTGGCTCACCCGTCACCTGTGGGAACACTACCAGTTCACCGGCGACCGCGATTACCTGCGCAGCGCCTACCCGGTCATGAAAGGCGCGGCGCAGTTCATGCTGGCCTGGTTGCAGCCCAACGCCCAGGGGCAACTGGTAACCTCTCCTTCCACCTCGCCGGAAAACGCCTTTTATTATGGCGACCGCCAGACCGGCGTGGTCAGCGTGGCGTCCACCATGGACATCGCCATCGCCCGTGACCTGTTCCGCAACCTCGAAGCGGCCGGCAAGGAATTGAACATCGATGCGCCGTTCCGCCGCCAGGTGCGCGCGGCCAACGACAAGCTGCTGCCGTTCCAGGTGGGCGCGCGCGGCCAGTTGCAGGAATGGTCGAAAGACTTCGAGGAAGTGGAGCCGCACCATCGCCACGTGTCGCACCTGTACGCGCTGCATCCGGCGCGCGACATCTCGCCGCTTGCCACGCCCAGGCTGGCCGACGCCGCGCGCCGCACGCTGGAACTGCGCGGCGACGATGGCACCGGCTGGGCGCTGGCGTGGAAGGTCAATATGTGGGCGCGCCTGCTCGATGGCGACCACGCCTACAAGCTGTTTCGCAACCTGCTGCGGCTGACCAAACCTGGCGACAAGCACGGCGGCGCTTACGCCAACCTGTTCGACGCCCACCCGCCATTCCAGATCGACGGCAATTTCGCCGGTACCGCCGGCGTGATCGAGATGCTGTTGCAAAGCCAGAACGGCGAGCTGCACCTGCTGCCGGCGCTGCCGACAGCGTGGCGCGACGGTGAGGTCAAGGGACTGGTCGGGCGCGGCAACTTCGTGGTTGATATCGACTGGGGTCAGGGACAATTGAAATCGGCGCGCATCACCGCGCGGCGCGATGGCCGCTGCGTGCTGCGCACCGCCGTGCCGGTGCAGGTGGCCGGCGTAAAAGCCGCCAGCCGGCGCGATGCCCTCGGCTACACCACTACGTTCAATGCGGTGCGGGGGAGGGTTTACGCAGTAAATCCTGTGCGTTGACGTGGCGGCCGGTTCGGCCGGCGTGGCTCCAATGGTACGCATGTGATAGCATTAATGTTTCCATGTGGCACTATTATGCCGCCGTCAAATGCCGAGGGGCCTGTCTTGATCGCACTACACACCATCACCACCCGCATGCTGCCACTCGGCGTAGCATTGGCCCTGGCAGCATGCGGCGGGGGCGGCGGCGAGAAATCATCAACCTCCACGCCCGATCCGGTGCAAGTGCAACCGCCGCCGGTGGTGGCCGTGCCAGCGCCGATCGTCAGCGATCCGGGCCAGCCGGGCGTGGTCGTCAAGCCCGCCGCCGCCACGTCGTCGGCCGTGGAAAATCCGGCCATGTCGGCCTTTCAAGCCATCGACGGCAGTGCGACCACGCGCTGGTCCAGTACCGCCGTCGATAACGCGTACATCCAGTTCGATTTCGGCGCCAGCACCGCCATCGGCTACATGAAACTGCTGTGGGAAGGCTCGTACGCAAAACAGTACGCGGTGCAGGTGTCCGACGATGGCCAGAACTGGTCGCAGCTGCGCTACGTGACCGATGGCCGTGGCGGCGCGGAGGAGTTCTTCAACCTGGGCGCGCGGGCGCGCTATTTGCGCGTGCAGGGCGTGGAACGCGCCACGCAGTACGGTTACTCGCTGTTCGAGGTGGAGTTCAAGTCGCCCGGCAATGACAATACCCTGCCCACGGCCACGACTTCTGCGCTGCGCTATCCCGCCAGCGGCGCCGGCTGGACGCCGCTGCCCGCGAGCGCCGAACCGCTCGAGACACTGCAGTTTACCCTGGCCGACGGCACGCTGGTCACGCGTTTCGGCGCGCGCGGACTGGCGCGCCACGGGCGCGAACGGGGCGAGGACTGGAACGAAATCGGCTACGGCCCCAATGAAACCGTGGATCCGGCCACCGGCCTGCCGGTGGACAAGGGCCCGGGCAACTACCTCACCTTCGTGCCGCAGTATTTCAAGAACCGCACCTGGGGCGTGGAGATCATCGACAACAGCCGCGTGGCCGGCGTGGCCAAGCCCACTTTGATCGTCAACCAGTACACCACCGTCGATTTCCTGCCCGGCGGCGTGGCCTTTTTCCGCGGCTTCGATCGTCCCGGCGTGACCGGCTACGGCTGGATGGCGCCCGGCGAACTGGTGGACCGCGATGTCGCCGTCTGCAAACCCACGCCCTACCCCGCCAACGGCAAGCTGGCTACCGCCACCGGCATCAACGGCGCCTGCACCTTGCAGGTCAAGGACTATCCGGGCCACGGCGGCCTCGATGCCGCCGGCATGCCGAACAACGTCCATGTGCCGGCGCGGGCGCTGGCCGTGGGCGACGCTATCGAGGTGTCGCCTTCGATGTTTTCCACCACCTCCGCCATGGGCGCCATCGGCGATACTGGCGGCATCCGCTACTACTCGGCGGAGTGGATTTACGTGGTGGGCGCCGGTTTGCGACCGTGGTATGGCGTGCAGCCCCGTTTGAACTCGGTGCCGCTGCCGGCGGCCACGCTGGCCGGCGGCCTCGGTTCGGTGTCCTACAACTACAGCGACAACGGCCTGTTCATGTTCCAGCAACCGCACAACCACATCGGCATGCAGAACATGCAGCGCTTCGTGGAGGGCCGGCGCCTGGTGCACACCAGTTTTACCACCGGTGAGCACAACGAGCCTGGCAACGACCGCTATGCGGCGGCGGTGGGTCTGCAGGGCCAGCGCTTCAACCAGTCGGCCTGCATCGCCTGCCACGTCAACAACGGCCGCAGCCCGGCGCCCGCCGCCATCAACCAACGCCTGGACACGATGTCGGTGCGGGTGGCCGCCATCGACGCCAGCGGCGTGCAGTCGCCGCATCCGCAATATGGCGCGGCGGTGCAGATGAACGGCGTTTCCGCTACCGGCGCGCGCCAGAACTGGGGCAGCGGCGTGCGCGTCGCGGCGTTCGATACGCGCCAGGTCACGCTGGCCGACGGCACCGTGGTCGAGCTGCGCAAGCCCGCCATCGCCTTCGACGGCGCCACCCCGGCGGCGGTATCGCTGCGCGCGGCCCAGCCGATGATGGGCACCGGCCTGCTCGAGGCGATCCCGGAAGCGGAGATCCTGTCGCGCGTGCGTTCTTCCCCGGACGCCGACGGTATCATCGGCGTGGCCAACTTCGTGTTCGATCCGGAGTCGGGCGCGGTGCGCCTGGGCCGCTTCGGCTGGAAGGCGTCCAAGGCCAGCCTGCGCCATCAAACCGCGTCGGCGCTGCTGGCCGACATGGCGGTCACGTCGCCCGTCTATCGCAACCGGTCGTGCCATACCGATCCCGCCGGCTGCGGCACGGCGGCTGCGCAGCCGGGCATCACCGAAGCCGACCTGCAACTGATCACGCAGTACTTGGCGCTGGTGGCGGTGCCGGCCCAGCGCAGCATGCCGAGCGGCTTCCCCAAGGGCGTGGCGCCTCTGGACGAACACCGCGTGGATGCCGCCCAGGTGGCGGCCGGCGCGCGGCTGTTCGACGGCATGCGCTGCGTGGCCTGCCACACGGCGCAAATGACCACTGGCAGCGGCCACCTGTTCGCGGAACTGCGCAACCAGACCATCGCGCCATATTCCGACCTGCTGCTGCACGATATGGGGCCCGGCCTGGCCGACAACCTGGTGGAGGGGCAGGCCAAGGGCAATATGTGGCGCACCGCGCCGCTGTGGGGCATCGGCTATACCGACAAGGTGATGGGCAGCGCCGGCAGCGTCGGCTACCTGCACGACGGCCGCGCGCGCAACCTGACCGAGGCGATCCTGTGGCACGACGGCGAAGCGGCGCGGGCGCGGCAGCGCTTTGAACAACTGTCCAGGACCGACCGCGACGCCGTGCTGGCGTTTTTGAAGTCGCTGTAAACAGGGGTACTGCACTGCGCCCTTATGAGCGCAGCCGCACAGTGGCGGATCGCGGTCCGCAGTATGGTGCTCCTAAAAACAGGAGGAGCACATCATGATTTTCTGGACCATAGTGGTATTGCTGATCGGCGTACCCGCCGTGATCCTCGGCGTGCCGGCACTGCGCCGCAGCCTGGTCACGCCGCGTATTTTCGCGCTGTTCAAGCGCATCCTGCCCGCCATGTCCGACACCGAGCGTGACGCGCTCGAAGCCGGCACCACCTGGTGGGATGCCGACCTGTTCTCGGGCCGTCCGGACTGGGACAAGCTGATGAAACTGCCCAAGCCCACGCTCACCGCCGAAGAACAGTCGTTCCTCGACGTGGAAGTGCGCCACCTGTGCGAACTGGTGGACGACTGGGAATCGACGCAAGTGTGGCAAGGCATTCCCGGGCCGGCCTGGCAGTATGCGCGCGACAAGGGTTTTCTCGGCATGATCATCCCCAGGGAATACGGCGGCAAGGCCTTCTCCGCCTACATGCACTCGCAGGTGGTGATGCAACTGTCCACGCGTTCGTCGGCGCTGGCCGTGCAGGTGATGGTACCCAACTCGCTGGGACCGGCCGAACTGCTGCTCCACTACGGCACTGAAGACCAGAAAAACTACTACCTGCCACGCCTGGCCGCCGGCAAGGAAATCCCGTGCTTCGCGCTCACCAGCCCCTATGCCGGGTCCGACGCCGCCGCCATTCCCGACACCGGCGTGGTCTGCATGGGCACCCACGAAGGCCGCGAAACGCTGGGCCTGCGCATCACCTGGAACAAGCGCTACATCACGCTGGGCCCCATCGCCACTCTGCTTGGCCTGGCGTTCCGCGTGGTCGATCCCGATCGCCTGCTGCCTCCGGGGTCCGATACCGGCATCACCTGCGCGCTGATCCCCACCACCCACGAGGGCGTGGTGATCGGCCGCCGCCACTGGCCGCTGGGCGCCGTGTTCCAGAACGGCCCTACCAGCGGCAGGGACGTGTTCATTCCGATGGACTGGATCATCGGCGGGCCGCAGCAGATCGGCAAGGGCTGGCGCATGTTGATGGAATGCCTGGCTGCCGGCCGCGCGATTTCCCTGCCATCGACCAGCGTGGGCACCGCCAAGCTGGCCGTGCGCGGCACCAGCGCCTATTGCGCGATCCGGCGCCAGTTCAAGACGCCGATCGGCAAGTTCGAGGGCGTGCAGGAAGCGCTGGCCCGGATGGGCGGCAACCTGTACATGATGGACGCCACCCGCAAACTGTCTGCGCTGGCCGTGGACCTCGGCGAGAAGCCGGCCGTCATCTCGGCCATCGCCAAGTACCACGTGACCGAGCGCGGACGCGCGGTGGTCAACGACGGCATGGACATCCTGGGCGGCAAGGGCATCTGCATGGGCCCCAGCAATTTCCTCGGCCGCGCCTACCAGCAGATCCCGATCGCCATCACGGTGGAAGGCGCCAACATCCTCACCCGCTGCCTGATCATCTTTGGTCAGGGCGCCATTCGCGCCCATCCCTACGTGCTGCGCGAAATGCACGCCACGGCCGACCAGGATCAGCGCCGCGCCGAGCTGGAATTCGACGACGCCTTCTTCGGCCACGTGCGCTTCGTGTGCGCCAATGCCGCGCGCGGCCTGTGGTACGCGCTCACCGGCGCCAGTTCTGCCCCCGTGCCGCAGCAGGCCGATCCCGCCATGGCCGGCTATTACCGCGCCGTCGGCCGCATGTCCACCGCCTTTGCGCTGCTGACCGACACCTCGATGTTCGTGCTGGGCGGAGAACTCAAGCGCCGCGAACGCATCTCCGCCCGCCTGGGCGATGCGCTGTCGATGCTGTACCTGGTCAGCGCCACGCTCAAGCGCTTCGAAGACGACGGTCGCCAGGCCGACGATGCGCCGTACGTGCACTGGTCGGTGCAGGACGCGCTGCACAAGGCGCAACTGGCGCTGGCCGGGGTGCTCGACAACTTCCCCAACCGCTTCATCGCCGGCGCCGTGCGCATGCTGCTGTTCCCGTTCGGGATGCCATACGCCGAGCCGAACGACGACCTGGGCGGCGACGTGGCGCGCGCCATGCAGACGGCCGGCCCGAGCCGCGAACGCCTGCTGGCTGACGGCTTCCTGGCCGACGACCTGCGCGACCCGGTGGCCTGCAGCGAACTGGCTTTCGCCCTGCTGCCGCAGGTGGACGCCATCGAGCATCGCCTGAAACCCGCCGTGCGCGCCGGCCAGCTCGAAGCGATGCCGCAAACCCTGCCGCTGCTGGACCAGTGGAGCGCGCACGCGGTGTCGCTTGGCCTGCTCACGCCGGAGGAGCGCCGCACGCTGGCCGACTTCGCGCGCTTTACCGACCTGTCGGTGCATGTCGATGACTTCTCGCCCGACCTCAACGCAGCCGTCGATGCCGAGCAGCGCCGCCGCATGACGGCGCCGGCCATCGTCCTGGAGGTGTGACACTGCGGTGTGAACCTGGTTTTACGCCATCTACTCACGAAAGTGATTAGATGGCGCGAAGCGTTGACACTATCAATCAGACTATCGATACTCCAACGATCATGGCGTGCTTTGCCAGGCTAACCGAATGAGGTACAGTCTACGCGTTGCGCCTCTGCGCGATACTCCCTATCGTTGTATCCCTTGCCTCACTCGTATCGAAGGACTGGTAAATACATGAAACTACGTCAGCAGCTGTTCGTCCCCGCAATCCTGTTCTCCGCCCTGGCCAGCGCCGGCATCGTCAACGCCGCCGAGCGCCTGACTGTCACCGTCACCCACACGCTGGACCAGGCCCGCCCATCGGAAACCATCACCATCCCCTGGACCGAAGTAAATCGCGCCCTGCCTGGTGCGCTGCTGCAGAAGATCGCCGTCAAGGATGCTGCAGGCAAGGTGCTGCCGTACCAAGTGACCAATGTGGCGCCGCAGGCCAAGGATCCGAAGAACGAAGGCATCGCCTACGGCGAGCTGATTTTCCAGCATGACTTCGCCCCGGGAGAAAAGAAGGCCACCTTTACGGTCGAGAAAATTGACGCCGTGGCGCCGGTCTTCCCGAGCAAGGTGTCGGCCCGCTACATCCAGGAACGCCTCGACGATTTCGCCTGGGAGAACGACAAGGTGGCGCACCGCACCTACGGTCCCGCGCTGGCGGCGCCTGCCGCCGAAGGCAGCGGCAAAGAGGTGCTGGTCACCAGCGGCATGGACATCTGGTTCAAGCGCGTACCGTACCCGATCGTCGATCGCTGGTACAACAAGGGCCACGACCATTACCATGACGACGAAGGCGAAGGCATGGACATGTACAACGTCGGCAAGTCGCGCGGCGCCGGCGGCGCCGGCATCTGGGACGGCAAGACCCTGTACACGGGCGTGAACTACGCCGGCTGGAAAGTGATCGCCAATGGCCCGATCCGCGCCATCTTCGAACTGTCGTACGACGCCTGGGATGCCGGCGGCGCCAAGGTCTCGGAAGTGAAGCGCTTCACCGTCGATGCCGGCCACTACTTCGACCAGATCGACAGCACTTTCAACTTCACCGGTCCGCAGCAGCTCACCGCCGCCATCGGCCTGAACAAAACCCCGGCCGACAAGGGCCAGGACGCCAAGGTGCAGCCGATCACGCAACCGGCCGACCGCGCGCTGCTGCAATGGGTGGAGCAGAAATCGAACGGCGCCTTCGGCACCGCCATCATCGTGCCGACCGCCGGCGAAAAGGACTACGCCGAAGACAAGCTCAATGCGCTGATCACCGCGAAAATCGTTTCCGGCCAGCCGCTGCGCTACTACGTGGGCGCCGGCTGGACCCGCGCCGGCGACTTCGCCAAGCGCGAAGACTGGACCAAGTACGTGTCGGCCCAGGCCGCGCGCGTGCGCGCACCGGTCACCGTCGCGCTGTCAGCCACCAAGTAATATGAAACTTCACCGACAGGGCACTCCTTCCCTGCCGGTGGCGCGCCGGGTCTCCTCGGCGCTGCTGCTGGCAGGGTTTTCTACACTCGCCATCCTCGGCCCGGGCCACGCCCATGCGGCAGAGTCCTGGCATTTCAGCTTCGGCGCGGCCAGGGACGGCTACACCACGGTGGATGCCGGCATGGCGTACGATGCGAAACGCGGCTTCGGCTTCGAACCGGGCGCGGAAGTGCGCACCGCCGGGTACCTGGTCGCGACCAAACCGTCCTATTTCACTGCCGACGTCACCGAGGGGAACTACAACGTTACCGTCAAACTGGGCGCGGCCGGTACGGCTTCCAACACGACCATCAAGTCCGAACTGCGGCGCCTGATGCTCGAGAATGTGAGCACGGCCAGCGGCGCGACGGAAACCCGCACCTTCACCGTCAACGTGCGCACGCCGCGCATCAAGGCCGTGCCGGGCGTGGCGGCCGGCGTGGTGGACCTCAAGGTGCCGCGCGAAACGGTATCCGAAGCGCGCGCCTGGGACCAGCGTCTCACGCTCGAGATCAACGGCAGCAACCCGGTGATCCAGTCGATCGACATCGTGCCGGTAACCGCGCCAACCATCTTCCTGCTGGGCGACTCCACCGTGTCCGACCAGCCGGGCGAACCGTTCAACAGCTGGGGCCAGATGCTGCCGCGCTTTTTCAAGCCCGGCATCGCGGTGGCCAACCTGGCACAGTCGGGCGAAACCTACCGCGACTCGCTGTCGCGCCGGCGCCTGGACAAGGTCCTGAGCATGATGCGCCCCGGCGACACGGTCCTGATGCAGTTCGGCCATAACGACCAGAAGCAGATCAAGGACAACAAGGGCGGCCCGTTCACCACGTACAAGGACGAAATCCGCCAGCACGTGGAAGCGATCCGCAAGCACGGCGGCATCCCCGTCATCATGTCGTCGATGGAGCGCCGCCGTTTCGACGACGCCGGCAAGCCGCAGGAAACCCTGACCGACTACGCCACCGCCGCGCGCCAGTCGGCAAAAGAACTGGGCACCGCCTTCATCGACCTGCACGCCATGAGTTTGCCGCTGTACGCGGCGCTGGGCGTGGAAGGTTCCAAGCTGGCTTTCGCCGAACCGCAGCCGGGCAAGCTCGATAACACCCACCACAATCCCTACGGCAGCTACGAGCTGGCGCAGGCGGTGACCACCGGCTTGCGCCAGGCCGGCGTGCCGGCCGCGCAATGGATTGCCGACGGCTACGGCAATTTCGATCCGTCGCATCCCGATCCGGTGACGAAATTCGCCGTGCCGGTCAGCCCCACCTTCACCAATGAGCGTCCGCTGGGCGACGAGGGCAACCGCTGATGATGGGAATTCCGAAGAGCCGCAATTTTCTTTTCAACGTGCGCCAGCTGGCCGCTGGTGCGATGCTGGCTGCGGCCAGCATCGCCTCCCAGGCGGCGGACAATTACCTGTTCGCCTACTTCACCGAGAACGGCCAGGACGGCCTGCATTTCGCCCGCAGCACCGATGGCTACAAGTGGGACAAGGTGGCCGGTGGCCGCAGCTTCCTCACGCCCGTTGTCGGCAATTCAAAGCTGATGCGCGACCCGTGCATCGTGCGCGGTCCCGACGGCACTTTCCACATGGTGTGGACGTCGGGCTGGAACGAGAACAATATCGGTTACGCGTCGTCGAAAGACCTGGTCAACTGGTCGCCGCAGCAGCAGGTACCGGTGATGGCGCACGAACCAGGTTCGCTCAACGCCTGGGCGCCGGAAATCGTCTACGACGACAAGCGCGGCGAGTTCCTGATCTTCTGGGCCTCCACCATCCCCGGGCGCTTCCCGGCCACCGATGGCTCTTCGGAAGACAAATACAACCACCGCATGTACGCAACCACCACGCGCGATTTTAAAACGTACACGCCAACCAAGCTGTTTTACGATCCCGGCTTCTCGGTGATCGACGCCACCTTCGTCAACTTCAAGGGCAAGAACCACCTGCTGGTGAAGGACGAAACCCGCAACCCGCCGAAGAAGCACCTGCAAGTAGCCGACGCGCCCGATCTGCAAGGCCCGTTCGGCAAGCTGGGCGCGCCGATCACGCCGCCCAAGCTGTGGGTGGAAGGCCCGACCGCGATGCAGATCGGCGACGACGTGGTGTTGTACTACGACGCCTACATCACCAAGCACTACGGCGCCATGCGCTCGCGCGACCTGGTGCACTGGGAAGACGTGTCGGACAAGATGCAGTTCCCCGACGAAGGCACGAAAAAACGCATGCGGCACGGTACCGTGATTGCCGTGCCGGAGGAAGTCGTGGCAGGGCTGGAGAAGTAACCAGGGTCATCCCCGCGCAAGCGGGGAATCGCGCTGGCACCAGCGATTACTTCAAATACTTCGCCAGCGGCTTGCCTGGCAAACCATTAAACGCATCCACCACGCGCGCCGCATTGAACTGAGCGCCGGCTTCGTTGGTGTGCGTGCGCGCATCCGAAAAATAGGTATCGACCACTTGCGCGCCCTGCTTGCGGTAGGCGTCGCTCACCACCATCGTCAAATCCGCGTACAGCGCGCCACCCTTGGCAGCCACTTCCTGGTCCCACTGGGCGAAGCTGGCGAAGTCGCGGGCGTTTTCCCACACGTCGCGGTGCGGCACCGGCGACAGCAGGATCACGGTTGCACCCTTGGCCTTTGCATCGGCCACGTAGCGCGCCATGTACCAGCCGAAGGTGTGGACTTGCTCTTTGCTGCCATCGGGCTTGGTGTCTTCCACGGTCTCGGGGCCGGTGCCTGCCACCGAAGCGCGGTTCTTGTTGGCGGGGTCGCCGATGCGGCCGCCGTCGTTGTGGCCGAACTGGATCGCGACGAAGTCGCCCGGCTTCATCTGCTCGAGCACCCGGGTCCAGCGGCCTTCGGTGAAAAAGGTACGGCTGCTGCGGCCACCGATGGCGTGGTTGACGACGTTGATCTTGCTGGTGTCGAAGTGGGTGGCGATGCGCTCGCCCCAGCCGATGGCGCCGCCGGCGCCGCCGCTCTTGACGGTGGAGTCGCCGACCAGGAACAAATTGGGCAGCGCCGGATCACGCGGCTGCACGCCGGCGACCTTGGCGCCGTCCACCACGGGACGTTCATCCTCGGCCGCAGGGATGGCACGGCCGGCGTCGTTCAACGCGCTCAAGGCATCCCCCGCCAGCGGCGGGCGCAGCGCCTTCAGGCCCGCTACCACGACCTTCGCATTGAACTCGGCACCGGCCATATTGGTGTGCGTGCGTTCCTCAGGCGGGAACATCAGGTTGGCCTTGTCGCGGCCCATGGCGTCGTACTGCTTCGCGATGGTCTCGTTCAGATCGATGAAGCCGACCTTTTCCTGCGCGGCCACCTGTTTGGCCCAGCTGCCGTAGCTGTCGGCTGCGCGCGCGACCTTGCCCTCCTTATCCCAGTTGTTGCGCGGGATCGGCGAGCAGATGACCGGCGTGGCGCCGCGCGCCTTGATCTGCGCGACGTAGCTGCGCAGGTACCAGCCGTAGGTGTGCACCACTTCGTCCTGCTTGGTGATCAGGTTGTTGATCGCTTCCGATTCCTCGCCGGTGCCCTTGATGGTGCCGCGCGCACGCACGGTGTCATTGACCGGGCCGCTGTCGTTGTGGCCGAACTGGATCAGCACCACGTCGCCGGCCTTGATCAGCGGCAGCGTACGCTCCCAGTGGCCGGAACTCATGTAGGTGCGGCTGCTCAAGCCGCCCACGGCGCGATTGACGACGTTGATTTTTGCGGGATCGAAGTACGCGGCGATCGGGTTACCCCAGCCCCACTGGCCGGCCGCGCCCTTGCCCTGGCCATCGTCGTGACCATTGCGCACGGTGGAGTCGCCGATCATGATCAGCGACGGCAGCTTGGGGTTGGCGGGATCGGGTAGCGTGACCTTGGCGTTGCGCGGGTCGGTGTTGGCCGGGGCTTGTGCGATGGCGCTGGAATTGACGCCAGCGGCGCAGCACAGCATGAGGAAAAAGGAGGCGAGATATTTGTTCATGGTACCAATTCTATGCGAGGATTTTTCCACCCCAGTTCTTGACGTTTAAAGAATCAGGAACATGAGCAATACGCACCCGCGTATCGGCCCACAATCGTACCCTCTCCATCCTTTTTCGGCCAATGATGATTTCCAAATTACTTATTTGCGCAGCGTTGATCGCGTCGAGCGCCGCCCAGGCGCAGATCGGCACCCGCTTCCCGTCCGAGCGCAAGCTGGTCAAGGACCCGGTCACCGGCACCATGCTGACCTTTTTGACCAGTACCCCGCGCGGCGACTCCAAGATCTATCCCACCCACCCGCAGTGGACCTCCGATGGCAAGTGGCTGGTGTTCCGCTCCAATCGCGTCAAGGGCGAGGCGATGGCTGTCAACGAAGCCACCGGCGCCCTGGTGCAGGTGACCGAGGGCGGTTACATGGGCATGCTGAACCTGGCCCAGAAATCGATGAAGCTGTACTTCATGCGCGCCGATGGCGACAGCAAGCGCGTGCAGATCGTCGAAGTGGACCTGGCCAAGCTGTTTGCCGACAGCGCCGCCGGCAAGCTGAAAAAAGCCGACGCCTACCAGCGCATTTGCGGCACCACGGACGCCGAGCTGGAAGCGGGCGGCGACATGGCGCTCGACGCCGACGAAGAATGGGCCTATTTCCGCACCGGCCCCACCTGGTCCGGCCAGCACTTGGCGGCAGGCACCAAGATCGAACCGGCATTCGGCCCGCGCAAGATGGGCGCCGGCCCGAATGGCATCGCGCGCCTGAACGTGCGCACCGGTGAAGTCAAGCACGTGGTGTCGGTGCCGTTCCAGATCGGCCATATCCAGGCCAACCTGTACAACCCGGGCGAGATCGTGTTCTGCTGGGAAACCGGCGGCAAATCGCCGCAGCGCACCTGGACCGTCAAGGCCGACGGCACCGGCCTGCGCCCGCTGTATCCGGAAGCGTCGTACGAGTGGGTGACGCACGAAGCGGTGATCTCGAAGGATGAAGTGGCGATGGCCATCATGGGCCATCGCCCGATTCCCGGCGCCGAAGGCCCGAGCGGCGTGGCCGCGCCACCCACCGGCGTCTATGGCGCCAACCCGGGCCAGGACGACGGCTGGGGCGCAACCGGCACCCGCGAAAAACCGACCGGCCTGGCGATCGTCAACCTGCGCACGCGCGAGATGACCATCGCCGGCCAGACGCCATCGGGCAGCGGCTTGTGGCACGTGCATGGTTCGTCCGACGGCAAGTGGGCGGTCGGCGACGATTTCAGCCGCAGCGTGTACCTGATCGACCGCAAAACGCGCGAGATGATCATGCTCACCACCGGCCACAAGACCACGGCGGCCGACCATCCCCACCCTACCTTCAACAAGGAAGGCACCAAGATACAGATCCAGTCGGCCATGCTGTCCGAGGACAACCGGTCGATGAATATCGTGGTCGTCCCCGTACCACAGACCTGGTTGAAACGTTAGGGCTGCTCCACCAGCTCGATATTGCGCAACTCGTACGGCGCACCTTCGAGCTGGAAGCCGATGCGGCCGGCGGCCGGTTTAACGGCCGTCACGCGGTTTTGCACCACGCCGTTGATCGACACTTCCACCGTGCCGTCACGGGCGACGATGTCGGCCACGTTCCACTGACCGATCGCCAGTTCGCTGTCGGCGGCGATCTTGGCCTTGATGCGCGGTTCGGCGCCGGGCGCGCTGGTCAGTGGTTCGGCAAACGCTGCGCCGGCCATCGGCAGCAGGTCGCCGGCGCTGCCATGCTTGGTTTGTACCTGCAGGCTCAAAGGCCATATGCGGTCCATCGGACCTTCGCTGATGTGCAGCAGCACGCCGCCGTTACCGGGCTTGCCGCTCCAGCGCCATTCCACGTGGAGCTTGAAATTGGCGTAGCTTTTGGTCGTCGCCAGGAAGCCGCCCGGCTGGCCGGTGGACGCGATCACGCCTTGCGGCAGCACGCTGAACACCTGGTCGATGGTGGTGGCCGGCGTGGTCTTGAGTTCCCAGCCGTCGAAATTGCGGCCATTGAACAATGGCGCGGCGCTGGTAGACTGCATGGTCACCAGTATTGCCGTCGCCCATAAAATCTTCTTGATCATTTGATTGTCTCCCCATGAAAAAAACTCTGATAGCTCTGCTTCTCACCCTCGGCGCCGGCATGGCCAGCGCCGACAGCAATGTCATCACCTTGTGGCCCGAAGGCGTTCCGGGCGCAAAGGCGATCGGTCCTGAAAAAATCGGCGGCGGCTACAACTCCAACGTCACGGACGCCTCGCTCACCCGCATCGGCCCTGCCGTGGACCGGCCCAACGGCACTGCCGTCATCATCTGTCCCGGCGGCGGCTATGTGCGCATGTCCACCGCGCGCGAGGGCGAACAATACGGCAACTGGCTCAGCACCCTGGGCGTGACCGCCTATGTGCTCAAGTACCGGATGCAGGAATACGGCCACCCTGCCCCGCTGCAGGACGTGCTGCGCGCGGTGCGCACCTTGCGCTCGCGTGCAGCGGAACTGGGCATCGATCCGGCGCGCATCGGTGTGATGGGCAGCTCGGCCGGAGGTCACCTGGCGGCCAGCGCCGGCACCCTGTTCGACCACCCGCTGGGCCGCACCGGCGCGCCGCTCGACGCCACCAGCGCCCGTCCCGACTTCCTGATGCTGATGTACCCGGTCATCACCATGAAGGACCCGGCTGCCCACGCCGGCTCGCGCAAGGCGCTGCTGGGCGCGAATCCATCGCCGGCTGCCATCGAGCTGCTGTCGCTGGAAAACCAGGTCACGTCCGCCACGCCGCCCACCCTGCTGATCCACACCCAGGAAGACCAGGCCGTGCCGGTCGAGAACAGCATCGTGTTCTACCAGGCGCTCACGCGCGCCAAGGTACCGGCCGAGATGTACCTGTTCGAGCATGGCAGCCACGGCATGGGCATGCGCGATGGCCTGGGCACCACGTCGCTGTGGCCGCGCCGCGCCGAAGAATGGCTGCGTGAGCGTGGTCTGCTCACACCGTCCAAGGCCGTGGCGAAGCTTCAGGCGAAGTAAAACACCTGCTGCAACGGCCATTCGGTTGGCCGGTTGCCCGGTTCGACTTCCATCAGCTCGGCCATGTAGTCCCACCAACGCTTCATCACCGGCTGCTGCGGCAGGTCGGCGGTGGTGTGGTCCGGCGCGAGTTTCAGTACCGCGAACAGGTGCAGGGTTTCCTCGTCAAGGAAGATCGAATAGTCGTAGATGCCGGCCTGCTTGAGCGCAGCGGCCAGGTCAGGCCACAGTTCGTCGTGGCGGCGCTTGTATTCTTCCACCGTGCCGGGTTTGAGCTTCATGCGGAAAGCGCGGGTGATCGGTGCAGTTACAGTCATTTGTCGTCCTTGGTCATGGTTTTCAGTTCAGCGGCGGCCAGCAGGAAGCCGCCGACGCCGTAGTTGTAGCTCGACGCCGGCAAATAGTAGGCCGGTTCGGCGCCCGTTTGCTGGATGCCGCCCAGGCGGCCGTCCGCGTAAATATTCTTCAGTATGCCCGCCCACGCCTTCTCGATCACGGGACGATACGGGGCCGCATCGAGGTAGCCGCGATTGACGCCGTACGCCATACCGTACACGAACAGCGCTGAGCCGGAAATTTCCGGCAGCGGATAGCTGGCCGGGTCAAGCAGGCCCGCGTGCCACAGGCCGTCCTTGCCCTGCAACTGCGCCAGGCGCGCCGACATCTGCCGCAGCTGCGTCACGTAGAACGGCTTTTTCGGATCGTTGTCCGGGATGAAGTCGATGGTGCGCGCCAGGCCGCCCAGCACCCAGCCCTCGCCGCGCGACCAGAACACTTTTTTGCCGTTGGGCTCGCGCTTGTCCTTGTAGCTGGCATCGCGCGCGTACAGGTGTTCTTCCTGGTCGTACAGCTGGTCATACGTAGCTTGCCACTGGGTGTGGATGTAGTCGAGATACCGGCGCTCACCGGTGATCCGGTACATCTTGGCCCACACCGGCGGCGCCATGAACAGCGCGTCGCACCACCACCATGGCAGGCGCGTGTCGCCGGGCCGCATGGTTTTCAGATCGATCAGCGTTTCGAGTTCTGCGCGGGTGGAGGCGATGCGTTCCGGTGAAGGATCGCGCTGATACAGCTCCAGGTAAGTCTGCGCCACGCTGATGTTGTCGGCGTCCGGGTACGGCGTGCGCAGCTTCCACTCGAACTTTTCGCTCATGGCCAGCATGGCGTCGCGGTATTTGGCGTCGCCGGTAGCGCTTGATGCTGCCATGAAGCCCGAGTACAGCACGCTGGAGGTCCAGATGCGGTCGAAATGCGGCGTGGTGCGCGCCAGCTGCCAGTCCGCCACCTTGCGCAGCGCCTTGTCGATGTCGGCCGGCCGCAAGGCCGGCGACAGATCGGTGGCCAGCGGGCCGCCATCCACCGGGGCGTCGCCGAAGTGGCGGCTGATGTCCTTGTCCACGATGGCCTGCATGGCCGGCGTGGGCAGCGGGTAGGACGGGGTTTGGGGCACGCTGGCACAGCCCCCCAGTGCGGCCAAGGCGGACATTACGGCCGCCAGCACGGATAATTTGTTCACGATTTATCCTGCTCTTCAAAGCTCTTTTCTTTGAGCGGCACTTCCGGTGGACGCGGCTTGACCACCGTGCTGGCGACTGGCAAACCGCGCACGTCGTTGTTGTTCAGCAGGTGCACCGGCTGCTTGATGGCCAGCTTGACGTCCCTGAACTGCCAGTTGCTGGCATCGAAAATGAAGCCGCCATTTTGCGCTTCGATGTCGATGTTCTCAAAGCTGAAGCGATTCAACGGCGCTTCCGGATAGCCGCTCACCTCGAACGCGGTGGTGGCGCCGGTGGCCTTGATGTTCCAGATTTTGACGTCGTGGAAATGGGCGATGCCCTTCTCGCGCGGCACCGGCGTGGCCAGCACTTTCCAGTAATCCGGATGTTCCTTGACGTCGTCCGGGATCTTGGCATAGCTGTAGCTCGGATTCCAGTTCATGGTGATGCGGATCGCCACCGGCGTGCCCTTCATGATGATGTCGTGCAGGCGCAGGTTGTCGCCAAAGCCGCCGCGCGTGTGCGCCGACTTGAACAGGATTCCGACCGGCACCTTGTCCAGCACCGTGATGCCGTAGGCCTCCACGTTGCGGAAACCGCCCGCCGTCTCGCTGCCGAAGGTAACGCCGGCGGCGCCTTCGCGGATGATGGAGTTGCGGATCACGACATTCTCGGTCGGACGCGCCACGCGCTGGCCGTCCGAATCGCGGCCGGCCTTGAGGCACAGCGCATCGTCGTTGACCGAGATGTCGGCGTTCTGCACCAGGATGTTTTTCGACGAGTCGATATCGATGCCGTCGGTCGATGGTCCGTGGCCGCCTTCGTTGTTACGGATGATGACACCGTCCACCGTTACATCGGTCGAATAGCAGATATGCAGGGTCCAGAACCCCGACCGGCGCAGCAGCAGCCCGCCGCCCACTTTGACCTGCGACGAATTGAACACCTGGATCAGGCGCGGACGCTGGGCGTCGTAGTCCGAGGCCCAGCGCAGGCCGCGCGGTTCGTAGGCTTTGCGCAGGGTCCAGTAGCTGTCCCAGAAGATCTTGCCGTCGCCGTCGATGGTGCCTTCGCCGATAATTGCCGCATTCTTCTGTTCATAGATGTTGATCAGCGCGGCCGGCCAGCGCATCTCGATGCCGGCGATACGGGTGGGCAGCACCGTGTAGTCGGCGATCTTCTGCGAACCGAGAATGGTCACGCCCTTGTCCACTTGCAGCGTGACGCCGCTTTTTACAAAGATCGAGCCGCTCAGATACGTGCCCGGCTTGAACGCCACCGTACCGCCATTTTTGGCGGCAGCATCGATGGCGGCCTGGATCGCCCTGGTGTCGAGCGTGGCGCCGTCGCCCTTGGCGCCGTAGCTCGACGGATCGAAGGTTTTGGCACTGACGGATGCTGCGCACAGTGCCAGCAGCGAGAGCGCTGCTACATGTAACCACTTCTTGAAAATCATGATGTCCTCACTTTGCTGGTTGGGCCAGCAGGCGCACGGCGCCCAGCATGCCCGATGGCTGTGGTGTGATCAGCTGCGTATCCTGCGGCACGAAGCGCTGGGTGTAACGGCTTGACAGCAGCCGGTAGTCCGGCCGCTCCTGTCCCGCCAGTGCATTCAGCGCCAGGTTGGCCACCTTTACTTCGATGCGGTTGAGGCCCGGTTTCAAGACGCTGGTCACGTCCACCGTGTACGGCGGGCGCCAGACCGACCCGGCGCGGCGGCCGTTGACGAATACTTCGGCCGCTTCGCGCATCGGGCTCTCGAGCATGGCGCGCATGCCGGCGGGAACCTTCGGTGCGGTCGCCAACGGCGTGCCCTGGCCGAAATCGAGCGTGACCGCCGCATTGTTCAACTGCGCAGCCGTGAGCGTGACGTCGCGCGTGTAGGTCGCAATGCCGGAAAAATAGCGGCGCGCCGGATCGTCGGTCCAGGAGCGCAACTGCGGCATGGTCTGCGCCGCGCCGTCCGGGTAGCGCAACTGCCAGTCGCGCGCCAGGTCGGCCAGCACCACCGGTGCCGCATTCGAAGGCGCCGGGCCGGCCTTCGTATCCGCTGGCGCATCGCTGAGGATCAGCACGCGCGATTCGTACGGCGCCAGGTCCAGGTCCACCGCCGGGAACACCGTCGCGGCGCGGGTGGTGCCGTCGTGCGGATTCCACCACGATGCCGATTTGCGCAGATTGGCCAGTGTAGCCGTGGTGCGCACCGGCTGGTTGCCCGTGTTGGCGATGAAGTAGATATCGGCATCGGCCAGCTTGCGCCGCACGAAACCGATATCGGCCGCGTTGGACGCCACCTTGAAGTCGGGCGTCAGCACCCGGCTTAATACCGCGCCGACGTCGCCATCCTGCGCGACCACGGTCACGGCAGGCTTGGCGGCCAATGCTTTAGATGCCGCCTGCACCTGCGCCGTGATGCGCGCGGCATCGCGGTAGCCGGGCGCTTTTGACGGCAGCGCGCCGACGGCAATGATCTTGCCGCCCTGGCGCACGTAGTCGTCCAGTTTTGCCAGCACTTCGGGCGCCAACCGCGTCACGTGCGGCAGCACCAGCACCGGGTGGTTCACGCCCAGCGACAGCACCGAGTCCGCATCGACGTAATCGAGATTGTGGCTGGCGTCGAGAATTTGCGTGGTCAACTCCGGTGTGACGTAGTGCTGCATTTTCTCCGACAGCGACACCTTACCAGGCGTCATCGACGCATACGCGTCGTCGTTGGGCAGCAGCACCGCCACCGTGTTGGCCGGCTGGCCCTGGCGCATCAGGTAGCTGGTGCGGGTCAGATAGGCATTTACGTCCGGCATCACGTTCCACCACGGCTGGTGGTTGTTGAACACGGCCGCCGCGTAGAACGAGTAGCCCGGTTCCGTTGCGCCGGGCGGCGTGTACGGCCAGCCGTGGCCGACGAACAGGTTCACGCCCTGCAGCAGCATGCGGTCCGCTTCCACCTTCATGTCCAGCGGGGTGGCGGCAAATGCCGGTGAATGCAGCCAGGTCCAGGTCTCAGCCGAGATCACCGGGCGCTGGTACAGGTGCCCGGCCGACGTGGCCAGGCGGGTAAACGAAAACTCGCGGAACTGCGGGCCTTCGCCTTCGGGCAGCCCCACCAGCCGGTAGCTCGACAGCGATACCGCCGGTTCGCCATACGTCTGCGAACGGAATTGCGTCTTGTGCTTGACGGCCCAGTCGTTGACCGGGGTCAGATAGCGTTCGTTGACCAGTTCCGTTTGGGTCAGCACCCAGTCGCGCCGCAGCGCCGGGGCGTCCGGTCCCTGCCCACTGGTCACCAGCGGCAGGTACGGCGTCAGATCGTAGCCACGGCGGCGCTGGAACTCTTGCAGGAAGTCGTCGGTCCAGTCGGTGTTATAGACCTCCAGGCTGTCCGAGAACACCGCCGTCGGCGGCTGGTCGCCAAAAGCTCGCAGCAGCGGCGTGGCCACCACGTCGAGGTGGTGGTCGATGGCCTTGCGGCTCAGGTGATCGAGCACGAAACCTTCGGCGCCCAGCGCCGCGCGCTTGACCTGCTGGCCGGTACGGCTGGCGATATAGCTGACCACCACGCGCGGCTGGCCGCTGGCGGCAATCGCGCCGCGCCCCGGCGTGGTAGCCGTGGGTGCGCCAAGCTCCGTGCGTTTCAGGGCGGTGGCGTCGTACTCCTTGGGCGTACCGGCGCCGACAAAACTGGCGATCAGCTGCTCACCGCTCATGATCGACGGCAGCGCCACCGACGTGCTGCCGGCTGGCAGTTCGGCCACGTGCACGCGCAGGCGCGATGCCGCTTCGGTCACGGCCACGTGCGGGCCGCCGTACGGCCAGCCGCTGGCCAGTGTCATGTCCACGCGCAGGCCGAGCGCGCGCGCCGTGCGGTTGGTATAACTGACGTTGTCGAGGAATTCGGGAGAAAGATAAGGAGTGTTACGGATGCCGCGCGCGGGATCGTCGAGTTCCATCGGATAGACCGGCTGGATCTCCACGCCGCCAAAACCGCCCGCCTTCATGGCTTGCAGTTCGCGTTCCAGTTGGGGTTTGACCACGGCCGGGCCAAACCACCACCAGCGCACCATCGGGCGGGCATCGGGCGGCGGCGCCGCAAACTGCGCGGCGACGTCGGCGAGCCGGTTCGACAGTGTGGGTTGCTGCGCCAGCGCTGCTGCGGGGACAACACAGCAAGCCAGGGCGCAGACCAGCGCCGCCGCCTGTGCAACAGGCGTCAGCGCACCGCGCAGGTGATCACACCCGCGCAGTCCAACAGTGACGTGTGCCACCGTTTATACGATACCGCTGCTGCTGGCGCCAGCCTTGGCCGGACGGGCTTCCGCCACCTGGTCGCGGTAGCCCGAAGCACGGTAGCAGGCCACCGGATCGATGGCGCCGCCGTTGCGCAGGCGCGCCATGGCCAGGATGGCCGAAACGTCGGTACGGTAAGCGTGCTTGAGGGTTTGCGCCGATTGCAGCGCATCGTGCGATTCCTGGAAACCGCGCAGCGCATCGCGATCGACCAGGTTGGCCTGGACGAAGGCGCGCTGCACTTCCACGGCGCTGCTCATCAGGCTCTCGATCGGATCGGTCACGTTGTGCGACTGGTCCAGCATGTAGGCCGGGTTGAACGCCGCGCCTTCGCGCTCCGCCGCATCGGCCAGCTCGTTGAAGACCAGGAACAGCTGGAACGGGTTGATGCTGCCCGAATCGAGGTCGTCGTCGCCGTACTTGCTGTCGTTGAAGTGGAAGCCACCGAGCTTGCCGAACTGGGTCAGGCGCGCCACGATCATTTCGATGTTGGTGTTCGGTGCGTGGTGCCCCAGGTCCACCAGGCACTTGGCTTTTTCGCCCAGCGATTGCGCGCAGGCGAAGCTGGTGCCCCAGTCGGCGATGGTGGTGGCGTAGAATGCCGGCTCGAACAGTTTGTGTTCGATCAGCAGGTTCCAGTCGGCTGGCAGCGCGGCGTAGATTTCGCGTGCGCTTTCCAGGTAGCGTTCCAGCGCGCCGCGCAGGTTGTGCTGGCCCGGGAAGTTGGCGCCGTCGCCTACCCACACGGTCAGCGCTTTCGAACCGAGCGCGTTACCGAGCTCGATACATTCGACGTTGTGCGCAACCGCTTGCGCGCGGGTGGCGGCGCTGATCGCGGTCATGCTGCCGTACTTGTAGGTGTGTTCCTGGCCGACCTGGTCCTGGAAAGTATTCGAGTTGACGGCGTCAAAATACAGGCCGTGGGCTTCGGCTTGCTGGCGCAGGGCCTGGGTGTCCGACACTTTATCCCATGGGAAGTGCAGCGACACGCCCGGGGTGGCGCGGGTCAGCTGGTGGATCACGCCGCAGTCGTCGAGTTTTTCAAACACGTTGCGTGGCTCGCCACGGCCAGGGAAGCGCGCGAAACGCGTGCCGCCGGTGCCGGCGCCCCAGCTTGGCAGGGCCACGGCAAACTTCTGCGCCTTGGCGGTCAGTTGCTCAATGTCCACGCCGCGGCGCGACAACATGCCGGCCAGGGCGGCGTAGTCTTCTTCCAGGCCGCTGCGCAGCTTGTCGTTGTGCTCGGCCACGCGGCCGCTGTCGATAATGGTGCTCATGTGAGGGTCTCCTTCGTTTCTTATGGTGCCGCAAGCGCGTTCGCATTCAACGACGCCGGCGGCATTTTATAGGTATCAGCGCGTAAATGCAGCAGCGTTGCCGGCATCGACGTTGAGGATGTTACCGGTGCTCTTGGCCGATTTCGAGCTGGCCAGGAAGTACACGGCTTCCGCGATATCTTCTGGCAGTACGCTCAGTTTGAGCATGCTGCGGTCGCGGTAGAACGCTTCGACGTCGTCGGCTTCGATCTTGTTCGACTGCGCGCGTTCCTGCTTCCACTTGCCGTCCCAGATGCGCGAACCGCGGATCACTGCGTCCGGATTGACGACGTTGACACGGATGCCGTGCGGTGCGCCTTCCAGCGCGATGCAGCGTGCCAGGTGGATTTCGGCAGCCTTGGCGGTGCAGTAAGCCGACGCGCCGGCCGATGCCACGAGACCGTTTTTCGACGCGACGAAGACCATGCTGCCGCCCAGTTTTTGCTGCTTCATGATGCGGAACGCTGCGCGGCCGGCCAGGAAGTAACCCTTGACCAGGATGTCCTGGTTGCGCTGCCAGATTTCCAGCGTGGTGTCTTCCAGCGGCGCCGACGAGGCGATACCGGCGTTCGAGATCAGCAGATCGACACCACCGAAGCGCAGCGAGGTCGCGGCCAGGATGTTTTCGACTTCTTCTTCGCTGGTGATATTGGCGACGATGCTCTCGACGCTGTCTTTACCGGCTGCCTTGGTCAGGTCTTTCTTGGCTTGTTCCAGTGCTTCCGGATCGATATCGGTCAGCATCACGCAAGCGCCTTCCTGCAGCAGTTGACGGGCTACGGCCTGGCCGATGCCGCCGGCGCCGCCGGTCACCAGGGCGATACGGCCCGCCAGGCTTTTCGGTTTCGGCATGCGTTGCAGCTTGGCTTCTTCGAGCAGCCAGTATTCGATGTCGAATGCTTCCTGTTCCGGCAGGCCGACGTAGGTGTCCACGCCGTTGGCGCCGCGCATCACGTTGATTGCATTGACGTAGAACTCGCCGGCGATACGCGCGGTGGCCTTGTCCTTGGCGAACGACAGCATGCCCACGCCAGGAATCAGGTAGATGATCGGATTGGCGTCGCGCACGGCCGGGCTGTTATCGCGCTTGCAGCGGTCGTAGTAGGCGCGGTAGTCGGCGCGGTAGTCTTCCAGCGCCTGATCCAGGCTGGCGACCAGCTTGTCGAAGTCCGGGTTCAGCGGATCGAAATCGACCACGAACGGACGGATCTTGGTGCGCAGGAAGTGGTCGGGGCACGACGTACCGAGTGCCGCCAGCGGTTTCAGGTCGCGGCTGCACACGAATTCCAGCACGGTGGCGTTGTCGTTGAAGTCGCCCAGCTTGAATTCGTCGCGGCTGATTTTACCGCGCAAGAGTGGCATCAATTTCGCGGCCAGCGCGGCGCGCTGTTCGGCCGGCAGGGCTTCGATGGCCTGGCCACCGAATGCCGGTTGTTTCGAGTTCGCAGCGATCCACTCTTCTGCGCGTTTGATGATGGCCAGCGTGGTTTCGTAGCACGACTTGGCGGTATCGCCCCAGGTGAACAGGCCGTGGCCTTCGAGGATGATGCCTTTCAGGGCCGGATTGGCTTTCGAGACTTCTTCCAGCTTCAGACCGAGGTCGTAGCCTGGACGCTGCCATGGCAGCCAACCGAGTTCGCCTTCGAAGATTTTTTGCGTCAGCGCCTTGCTGCTGGCGCAGGCGGCAATCGCGATCAGCGAATCGGGGTGCATGTGATCGACGTGCTTGCGGTCGATGTAGGCATGCAGCGGGGTGTCGATACTGGCGGCGCGCGGGTTCAGGTTGAACGTGCAGTGTGGCAGGTACGCCACCATTTCATCTTCGAGCGCCAGACCGCGGTAGCGGCCTTTCAGTTCGTTCAGTTTGCTCATGTACAGGGTCGAGAAGCCGTCGAGCTTGATGCTGCCCAGGTCGCCGCCGGAGCCCTTCACCCACAGCACTTCCACTTGCTCGCCGCTGAGCGGATCTGCCATCATGACCTTGGCCGAGGTATTGCCGCCGCCGAAGTTGGTGATGCGCAGATCGGACCCGAGCAAGTTGGACCGGTACAGCAGCAGCTCTGGTTCGCTCATCGTGGCTGCTGCGGCATCGTCCCACAGGGAAGTAATCGGGGCTTGCTGAGTTACATTCATTGCTGATCTCCGTCGTTGTTTGATTGGTATAGCGTGCTTAGTGTTGATTTCATGCCGCTTTGGGCACATGCAGCCAGTAGAAATCAGCGCCGCAACAGTGTCAATGCACAAGCGCTCAACTTGATGACCAAGACGGAAATAATCACACCAGTGATTGAAACTTGAGCGATTGATGACACGGTTATCGAATCAATCAAATATTTGATCGCATAGTGATTGACGATGGCTAGGTAAATGTTTAGTCTTGGTAATTAATAAAGTGCCACACCGGATCGGTCCGCAGCAGCAATGCAGTAGTAGCTGAGTAGCTGCGCGGCAGCGACGGTAGTAGGGACGAAAAAAAATGGAGACAAATATGGTAAATCACAAGCGCCGTAAACGTTTGCTGAAGTTGCTCGCCGAACATCAGACGGCCAGCGTGCCGCAGTTGGTCGATTGGCTCAGCGCCTCCCCGGCCACCGTGCGCCGCGACATCAGCTGGCTTGCCGCCCGCAGCCTGCTCACCCGCACCAGGGGCGGGGCTGCCAACCTGGAACAAAAGAAGCGCAGCTTCACCCTCACCAGCGAGACCTTCCAGCACAACATCCAATGCTACGCCGAGCGCAAACGCGCGATTGCGCGCCACGCTGCGGGCATGTGCTCCGAGGGCGAGACCATCATCATCAACGGTGGCACCACCACCTTCATGATGGCCGAATTTCTGGTCGATCACCACCTCAAGATCCTCACCAATTCCTTCCTGATGGCCGAGCGCCTGCTGGTATCAAGCGAGAACGAGATCATTGTCCCCGGCGGCAAGGTCTATCGCGAGCAGAACGTCATCCTCAGCCCCTTCGACAACGACATCACCCAGCACCACTACGCGGCCAAGATGTTCATGAGCGTGTACGGCCTGTCGCTGCTCGGCCTCATGGAAGCCGATCCGCTGCTGATCCAGGCCGAAAAGCGCCTGATCTCGCAGGCCGAAGAATTGATCGTGTTAGTGGACAGCTCCAAGTTCGCCAAGAAGGCTGGCCTGATCCTGTGCGGCCTCAATCGCGTCTCCACCGTCATCACCGATACCTACGCCTCCGATTCGGCCGTGCAGTTGCTCGAGCAGTCGGGTGTGCGCGTGGTGACCGTGGAACCGGAAGCGGTGCCCGCCCAGCTGAATGCCAGCCCTTTTACTTCGCCGTTTGACTACCAGGCGGCAGCCATGTTCCAGTCGGAGGTATCACATTGAAGCGCAGGAAAATCATATTGGCGACCGTGGTCGCCGGACTGTTCGCGACCGTCGCCGGCTGCGGCGAGAAAAAAGCCGCCACCGGCGCTGACGGTAGCGCAGGTGGCGCCAGCGGCGAAAAGATCCGCATTGCGATGGTGGTCAAAAGCCTGGGCAACGGCTTCTTCGACGCCGCCCACGCCGGCGCCAACGACGCTGCCAAGGAACTGAAAAACGTCGAAATCATTTATACCGGTCCCACCACGCCCAGCGCCGAAGGCCAGATCGAAATCATCAATTCGCTGATCAGCCAGAAGGTCGATGCGATCGTGATCTCGGCCAATGATCCGAACGCGCTGGTACCGATCACCAAGAAGGCCATGGCGCGCGGCATCAAGGTCGTCAGCTTCGACAGCGGCCTGGCCAAGGAAGGCCGCCTGATGCAACTCAATCCGTCGAACGCGCTGCTGATCGGCGAGAAGCAGATCCAGATGGCGTCCGACGCCATCGGCGGCAAGGGGGAAATTGCCATCCTGTCCGCTTCCGCGCAGGCGACCAACCAGAATATCTGGATCGGCATCATGAAGGACACGCTGACCAAGCCCGAGTACAGCGGCATGAAGCTGGTCGCCACCGTCTATGGCGACGACCAGTCGGACAAGAGCTACCGCGAAGCGATCGGTCTGCTGCGCAGCAATCCGAACCTGAAAGCCATCATCTCCCCCACCACCGTTGGCATCAACGCCGCCAGCAAGGCAGTGGTCGATGAAAAGCTGGTGGGCAAGGTGTTCGTCACCGGCCTCGGTTTGCCGTCGGAGATGGCGGGCCACGTGAAGAGCGGCGCCGTGCGCGAGTTCGCGATCTGGAACCCGATCGACCTCGGTTACGCCGTCACCTACGCCGCCTACGACTTCGTCAAAGCTGCTCCCGGCGCCAAGGCCGGTGGCAGCGTGAACGCCGGCCGCATGGGCGCCATCGCCATCGATGCCAACGGCGAAGGCGCAATGGCCGCGCCATTCGTGTACGACAAAGGGAACGTCGACAAGTTCTCCAAGATCTTCTGAGCTGGAACAGCCCCATGGATATGAATACAACCCCGGTCCTGCAACTGACCGGGATTTGCAAGCGCTTTGCCGGCATCGTCGCCCTCAACAACGTCGCGCTGTCGGTACGGGCCGGTGAAGTGATGGCGCTGATCGGCGAGAACGGCGCCGGCAAGTCCACCCTGGTCAAGACCTTGACCGGCATCTATCGTCCCGACGAGGGCACCATCGAACTGGCCGGCCAGCCGGTGAAGTTCGCCAATGCCCAGGATGCGATGAAAGCGGGCGTCACCGCCGTGCACCAGGAAACGGTGATGTTCGACGAATTGACGGTGGCGGAAAACATTTACGTGGGGCGCCAGCCCTGTCGCGGCGCTTCCGGGCGCGTCGACTGGAGCCGCATCGAGGCGGAAGCCGAGAAGCTGTTCGAACGCCTGGAAGTAGCACTGCCGGTGCGCGCACGGGTAAAAGATCTGTCCGTGGCGCAGCGCCACTTCGTGGAAATCGCCCGGGCCCTGTCGCAAGATGCGCGCGTGGTGATTCTCGACGAGCCGACCGCGTCGCTGTCGCAGCGCGAGATCCGCGAGCTCTATCGCATCATCCGCCAGTTGCGCGACGCCGGTACGGCAGTCATCTTCATTTCGCACAAGTTCGACGAGATCTACGAAGTGGCCGACCGCTACACCGTGCTGCGCGACGGCCAGTTCATCGCCGAGGGCGCGCTGGCCGACATCACCGAGCAGGAACTGGTCGCCCTGATGGTCGGCCGTACCGTCAAGCAGGCCTATCCGAAGGCGGACGTTACGCCCGGCGAAGTGCTGCTGTCGGTGGAAAACCTGTGCCACCCTACCGAATTCGATAACGTCAGCTTCGAGCTGCGGCGCGGCGAAATACTCGGCTTTTACGGCCTGGTGGGCGCCGGCCGATCCGAGGTGATGCAGGCGCTGTTCGGCCTGTCCACCGAGGTGCGCGGCAATGTGCGCCTCGACGGCAAGCCGGTGTGCGTGACCTGCGCCGCCGACGCCATCCGCCACGGCATCGCCTATGTGCCGGAGGACCGCCAGCACCAGGGCGCACACCTGACGCTGCCCATCCTGCAGAACATCACGCTGCCGATCCTGTCCAAGGTCGGCTTCTTCCTGCGCGGTCGCCGCGCCGAGGAAAACAAGATCGCCCGCCACTTCGCCGAGCAGCTGGAACTGAAAGCTGCATACCTGACGCAAAACGTCTCCGAACTCTCGGGCGGCAACCAGCAGAAGGTCGTGCTGGGTAAATGGCTCGCCACCAACCCCAAGGTCATCATCCTCGACGAGCCGACCAAGGGTATCGACATCGGCTCCAAGGCCGCCGTGCACCGCTTTATCGGTGAGCTGGTTAGCAAGGGCCTGTCCGTGATCCTGGTCTCGTCCGAACTGCCTGAAGTGATGGGCCTGGCCGACCGCATCGTGGTCATGCACCAGGGCCGCATCGAACATACATTCAACCGTGGCGAGGCGACGCCGGAAATGATCGTCTCCGCCGCATCTGGCAACGAACTGGCGGAGGACTGCGCGTGAAAGAGATTTTGAAAATGCGCGAAACGCAGCTGGCGATTTCGATCGTGGTGCTGATCGCCCTGGTCGGTTCACGCGCGCCGGTGTTCGTCTCGAGCTCCAGCCTGGGCAACCTGCTCACCGACAGCACCCTGTTGATCATGCTGGCGCTGGCGCAGATGCTGGTCATCGTCACCCGTGGCATCGACCTGTCGGTCGCTTCCACCCTGGCGCTGTCGGGCATGATGTCGGCGCTGCTGGCCGTGCGCTTCCCGGAACTGCCGCTGCCGGTGGTGATGCTGGTCGCCGTGGCCATCGGCCTGGTACTGGGCCTGGTCAACGGCTACCTGATCGGCTACCTGGACCTGGCGCCCATCGTGGTCACGCTGGGCACCATGAGCGTGTATCGCGGCCTGGTGTTCGTGCTGTCCGGCGGCGCCTGGGTGTCGTCGCACCAGATGCCGCCCGAGTTCATCGCGTTTCCCCTCTCGCGCTTTCTCGGCGTGACCAACCTGGTCTGGATTGCCGGGCTCACCATCCTGGTGTTCTGGTACATCGCCATGCACAGCCGCTTTGGCCGCGACCTGTACGCAGTCGGCAACGCTCCGGCCTCGGCCCGCTACGTCGGCATCCCGATCGCCAAGCGCCTGTTCTGGACCTACGGCATTTCCGGCGCTGTCGCCGGCCTGTGCGGCTACCTGTGGGTGGCGCGCTACGCGGTCGCTTACACCGAGATCGCCTACGGCTTCGAATTTACCGTGATCGCTGCCTGCGTGATCGGCGGCGTGAGCATCGCCGGCGGCAGCGGCAGCGTGGCTGGCGGGGTGCTGGGCGGCCTGTTCCTGGCCGTGATCGGCAACGCCCTGCCGGTGGTGAAAGTATCGCCATTCTGGCAAAGCGCGCTGACCGGCGTGGTGATCCTGACTGCGGTCCTGATCAATGCCCGCAACGGCAAAACCGGCGGGCGCCAGATTCTGCCCCTGCATCTGAACAAAGCTAACGCTCAAGGGAGCGCCGCGTGAATACGAGTACCGTCATGTCCACTGAAGTAAAAGATCCGGCCGCCGACAAGCCGACCGCCTCCACCTCGCGCTACATCATTGCCGACCGCCAGAACTTCCGCCTCGGCGCGGCGCTGGGCAGCTGGGAAAGCATGCTGGCGTTGCTGTTCGTGGCCGCGTTTACCATCTGCGCCATCGTCCAGCCGCATTTCCTCGACATGTACAACCTGGCCGACGGCACCTTCAACTTCAGCGAAAAGGCGATGATCGCGCTGCCGATGGCCTTGTTGATCATTTGCCGCGAGATCGACATCTCGGTGTCCGGCATCCTGGCGCTGTCGTCGGTGGCGATCGGCCTGGCGCACACCAACGGCGCCCCGCCCGAAGTGCTGCTGCCGATCGCGATCGCCACCGGCACGGCCTGCGGCTGGCTCAATGGCATCATGGTCACGCGCTACAAACTGCCGTCGATCGTGGTTACCATTGGCACCGTGTCGCTGTTTCGCGGCCTGGCCAGCGTGGTGCTCGGCGATAAAGCCTTTACCGGCTACCCGCAGCTGATGACCGACTGGGGCCAGGGCTACTTCTTCGGCTTCATCCCGCGCGAGTTCGTGGTGCTGCTGGTGTTCGCGCTGCTGTTTGCCGGCTTCCTGCACTGCACGACCTGGGGCCGCCGCGTGTACGCGATCGGTAACAACCCGGTGGCCGCGCGCTTCTCCGGGATTCCCGTGGACAGCTACCGCCTCGGCCTGTTCATGCTGACCGGCGCCATGGCCGGCCTGGCCGCGTGGTTCCTGACCGGCCGTATCGGCAGTACCCGCCCGAACATCGCCATGGGCTGGGAACTGGAAGTGATCACCATGGTGATCCTCGGTGGCGTGAGCATTGCCGGCGGCGCCGGCACCATCGGCGGCGTGCTGCTGGCGGTACTCACCCTGGGCACCGTCACCTACGGCCTGTCGCTGGCGAACATCCCCGGCATTTACATGACCATCGTGGTCGGCATCCTGCTGCTGGTGACCATCGCCCTGCCCCGCCTGTTGCGCGGCAAGAGGATCGCCAAATGACGGCAATGAATGACTCAACGAGCGATGCAACCATCGTCCTCGACATCGGCAAGACCAACGTCAAGCTGGTGTTGCTGGACGCCGCCGGCGCGGTGCTGGCCGAACGGCGCAGCCCCAACACGATATTGACCGACGGTCCGTATCCGCACCACGACGTCGAGCGCATCTGGCACTGGATGCTGGACGGAATGCGCGAGTTCTCAAGCCTGGCCACCATCGGCGCCATCGTCCCGGTCACGCACGGCGCCACCGCCGCGCTGGTCGATGACGAGGGCCTGGTGCTGCCGGTGCTCGATTACGAGTTCGAACCGCCGGCCGCGCAGGCAGCGAGCTACCGCGCGCTGCGCCCGGCCTACGACACTACCAATTCGCCGCTGCTGCCCGCAGGCCTCAACCTGGGCCGCCAGCTGGCGTGGCAGGCGCAGACCTTCCCGGCCGAATTCGCGCAAGCGAACCACATCCTCATGTATCCGCAGTACTGGGCCTGGCGTTTGTCCGGTGTGGCCGCCAGCGAAGTGACGTCGCTCGGCTGCCATACCGACTTGTGGCAGCCGGCGCGCCAGCAATATTCGCAACTGGTCGAACGCATGGGGTGGAATGCGCTGTTCCCGCCATTGCAGCCGGCCTGGGCGCCACTGGGGCCGTTGAAGGCGGAGCTGCTGGAGCGCACCGGCTTGCCGGCCACGTGCCGCGTGATCTGCGGCATCCATGACAGCAATGCGTCGCTGCTGCGCCACCTGGCGGCCGTCGATGGCGTGCCGCAGCCGGCGGTGCTCTCCACCGGCACCTGGGTGATCGCCGCCGCGCCGGGCAAGCCTTTGAGCGGCCTGCGCGAGCAGTCGGACATGCTGGCCAATACCAACGCGCTGGGCCAGGCCGTGGCCTGCATCCGCTTCATGGGCGGGCGCGAGTTCGGCGAGCTGGCCGGCGCCGATGCGCAGACCTGTACCGTGGAAGATCTGCAGCAGCTGATCGACCAGCAGACCATGGCCCTGCCCTGCTTCTCGCAGGCTGGCGGGCCGTTTGCCGGCCGCACCGGGACCATTACCGGCCCGGCGCCGGTCGATGCACGCCAGCGTTACGCGCTGGCCACGCTGTATTGCGTGCTGGTCTCGGACTACTGTCTCGAACAGCTGGGCGCCGATGGCGCCGTGGTGGTGGAAGGCAGCTACACGGGCAACCCGTGGTTTGCGCCGCTGCTCGCGGCCTTGCGGCCCGGCCAGGCGATCAGCAGCACCGACGACACCAGCGGCACCACGTGCGGCGGCTGGATGCTGCATCACTGGGGCAGCGCGCCGGCGGTGGCCAGTTCGGTGGCAGCGCCGCTGGCGTTGAATGGCTGGGACGCGTACCGGTCGCGCTGGCTGGCGGCACTGTAATCCCGGGCCAGCGGTTCATTCGGGGCGGACCTGGGCAGCGCGTATCCGTTCACCAAACGATTGCTGCTCGAGTACCGCGATGGCGTCTGCCAGTGCCTGCGACAGCGGGTACGGCATCTGTGCATCGATGCTGTCGGCGGCGGACGCCGTGGCTTGCCAGCACTGGCGGATGCGCGGCGCCATTTGCCGCCCTGCCTCGCTGAGCCACACCATCTTTTGCCGGCCGTCGTGGGCGCTGGCAGCCACAGTCAGTAAACCCTCCTTCACCATCAAGCCGACCGTCTGCGTGGCAGCCGGCTGGGTGATTCCTGCGCTGGCGGCAATGTCGCCGATGGTCAGCGGCTCCTGGTTCAGCAATGCGCGCATGACCGGCGTGTAGCGCGGCCGGTAATTCAGGCCGGCGTCGATATACGATTGCTCGACTGCGCCATCGAGCAATTCGATCAGGTGGCGCAATTGTGTCCCCAGTCCGCGCTTCATGCTGCCATCCGGCGTACGTCGGCGCGCGACCGTACCTGGCCGGCACGGTGTGCCCGCCACAACAGCAGCACGCTCGCCAGGGCAAACACGACCAGCGTTACCACCGATCCTTCGATGCCGTAAGCGCCGCCCGTCAGCCATTCTGGACCGGTCACCTGCCCCTGCAGCAGACCGCGCCCCGGATTGCCCGACGTCGGTAGCGAAAGGATGCCGGCAGATACAAAATTCCAGGCGAAGTGCAAACCGATCGGCAGCCACAGGCGGCGCGTTGCCAAATAGGCGGCGGTGAACATGACGCCGGCCAGCGCAGTGTTGACCACCGCCAGCACGGTCACCTCGTGATTCGGCAAATGCGCCAGCGCGAACAAGGCGCACGACAGGCCCAGGGCCGACCAGGTGCCCAGTGCGCGCTCGGGTATCCTGAAAAGAATGCCACGGAAAACCAGTTCTTCGATGATTGCGATGAAAATCATCTCGGTCATGGTCTTGGCCAGCATATTCCAGGTCCCGGTACCGGCGACCTGGTAATCGGCGGTGGCCGCGATCAGGCCAAAAGCGACCAGGAACATCACCGTGCCGATCAATCCACCGGTCATCGCTTCGCGCGTCCAGCCGGCCGTTCCAAGTTCCTCGGCGCCCCGGCGCTCAACGCGACGCAGGTACACGCGGTATCCCCACACGCCAAGCATGGCGGCCAGCAGTGGCGGCCAGTGCATGCGCAGGTTCTTGTCGGTGATCTGGGCCGCTATCACCAGGACCAGCGCTACCGGCAGACACACTGCCAGTACCGCCAGCAAGGTGCGTACGGCGGTGTGCCGGGTCCAGCGCCCGGGGGCCGATGCTGCGCAAATGGTGTCCGGAGAGGATGTGGGCGTGATGACGCCGGGCATGGCGGTGCTGTTCATGAGAGCTCCTGGGTTGAATTTCAAGTAGTGCCCTCATTATATAAGCACTTATATAAACGTGCATGTATTTGTTTAAAAAATTTTTTCCTGTACTGCAGGGCACGCATGGCTGCGCGCGCCCTGCCCTTTCATGCCCTATCCTGGCCTCAGTCCGCCACCGGCACCCCGAAGTCCGGCGTCCCATCCTTATTCCAGTGCAGCACCTGCGCCCGCGTATGGCGATTGGTGTCCTTCAGCGGCTCCCCCACGATATCGCGGAAATTGCGCGCGTGGTACACCAGGATGTCGGTCTTGCCATCGGGCGTGGTCGTAAACGAATTGTGCCCGGGACCGTACTGGCTGTTCTTCTCGCTGCTGGCAAACACCGGCACCGATGATTTTTTCCACGCACCTGCATCGAGCAGGTTCGCTCCCACCGGCGCGGTGAGCAGGCCCAAGGCATAGTTGGCATCGGTGGCACTGGCCGAGTAGGTCATGAACACGCGGCCGTTCCTGACGATCACCGCCGGCGCCTCGTTGACCTCGTGCTTCACTTTTTCCCACGCATACTCGGGCTTGGACAGCAGCACCGCCGGGCCGGTGATCGACCACGGCGTATCCATCTGCGCCAGGTAGATATTGGTGGCGTGGATTTTGCTGTCCTGGCCGCGCTGGGTCCAGGCCAGGTAGCGCTTGCCGTCAAGCGCGAACGTGGTGGCGTCGAGCGCGAATGATTCCCAGCCCGTCTTCAACTGCCCCAGTTCCTTCCACTCGCCTTCCAGAGGATTGGGCGAGGCGTTTTCCAGCACGTACAGGCGAATCTCCCAGACCGCATCGGACCGGCCGGCGGTAAAGTAGATATACCATTTACCGTCGATATGGTGCATCTCCGGGGCCCAGATGTGGGCGCCCATCTCGCCCCTGGCGTGCTTGCGCCATACCACCTTGGCTTCGGCCGCACCGAGGTCGTTGAGCGCGCGCGCGCGGCGGATTTCGATGCGGTCGTACTCGGGCACGGTGGCCGTGTAGTAGTAATAGCCGTCGCCGTGCAGCGCCACCTGCGGGTCGGCGCGGTGTTTGACCAGCGGGTTGTTGAAGGTCGGTTCTGCTGCAACTGCAATGTTCTGCGCAAACGAAAAAACGGCGGCCACGAGGGCCACCGTTTTGAGTCCGCGCGCAAATGGTACTTGCGCCATGGGTCTCCTTAGTTTTTGATCGACACGGTGAAGAAGTAACGACGTCCGGACCAGGCCAGTTCGTTGACGCGGTACAGGTCACCGGCGTCGGTGATCTGCGATTCCTTGGTCAGGTTCTTGCCTTCGATCGAGATCGTTACGTTGTCACTGTAACGGTACTGGAACTTCGCGTCCAGGAAACCGGTTTTTTCCTGGAAGTTCGGGTTGCCGGAAACGTCGTTGGTGCCGGTGTAGAAACGGTCGCGATAGTTGTAGGCCAGGCGGGCGTTGATCTTGCCCAGGTCATACCACAGTGCGGCGTTGTAGCTGTTCTTCGACAGGCCAGCGTACGGCAGGATCGAACCGTCGAGCGGGTTGATGCGTTCGGTACCCTTGGCATAGTCGTAGCTCATGCGGGTGTAGTTGACATCGCCGCCGAAGCCGCTCATCCAGCCCGGCAGGAAGGTGAACGCGGTACGCGCGGTCAGTTCCACACCCTTGGTGGTGGCGCCTTCGCCGTTGAGGGCGGTGTTCACGTCGAAACGCTGACCGGTGCCCAGCAGGTCCACCCCTTTCACGACCTGCTTTTCCAGGATGTAGCTCGAGATGTCCTTTTTGAACAGGCCCATGCTCAACTGGCTGTCGGCGCTCGGGTAGTACTCGAAGCTCAGGTCGGTGTTCTTGGCGCGGAACGGTTTCAGGTTAGGGTTGCCGGCCGTGCAATCGTCATCGCCGTCGCCGCCGAAGGTCGGGTTGCCGCTGCCGATGATACAAGCGACGTTCGGTGCCAGCAGGTCGATGCGCGGACGCGACATCACCTTCGACAGACCGAAACGCACCATGAACTGGTCCGGAATCGCCCATGCCATCAAGTTGAAGCTCGGCAGGTAGTCGTTGTACTTGCCCTTGACGGTGGATGTGCCGAAGCTCAGATCACGGTCCACCGAGGTGCCAGGGGCGCCGGTCGGATTCTGGATGCGGACCTTGATCGATTGCGAACCGGTGGAATCGGTCTTGGTGCCGGTGTAGCGCACCCCGATATTGCCCCAGATCTGGTGGCCGGCCAGTTCGGTGTCGAAGTCGGCGCGGATGTAGGCGGCGCGTACACGCTCATCGACCATGTAGGCCGGCACTTGCGGGTACATCTTGCCGTCGCTGCCGATGGCGTTATAGACGTTGTTGAAGTTGAAGTTCGACGTGTCGAAGTACGGCTTGGCAGCGTTATACACCGGCGACATCCAGCCCGACGGAATGTTCGAGATCTTGTCGTAGCCGCCGAAGAAGGTGCCTGGCGACGTACCGCGCACCGCGTTGATCAGCTCCTGCATCTTGGCAGCCGTAACGTACGTGCTCGAGTAGTTGCCGTTGATGAAGGTGTTGCTGTCCGGGCCGCGCACCGCGCCCGTGTTGTACGGATCGTAGGTGATGGTCTGGTTGATGTTGGCGCCGCGCACCGAGATATCGTCGGCCGTGCTGACCAGGTCCGCGCCGCCGCTGGCGAGGTAGCCGCCGCCGTTGTAACGCTGGGCTTCCGACTTACGCGCCTGCCCACCGGCCCACAGCTTGGTGAAGAATGGCGTGGTCAAGCGGTATTTCAGGTCCAGTTTCACCTGGTCTTCAGCGTTCTTGGTTTCGTAAGGACGGTATTGCAGTTCGGCCTTCACGTACGAGCTGGCGTCGTCCGGCGAGTAACCGGCCGGGAAGTCGAAGTGCGGCAAGCCTTGCGAATCGAGCGACACTTTCAGGCCCGGCGCGTTCTGCGTCAGGACGATACTGTTGGTCTCGTTGTGATAGGTCGAACGCGAACGTCCGGCCAGGCCGTCCACTTCCAGCGGACCATCCTTGTAGTTGAAACCGGTGGTAGCGTAGTTGGAATCGATCTTGAGCTTGAAGTCGCGCGCCGAGGTGCTGAAGGCGCCTTGGCCGCCCTGGCCGGCGACGTAGTTGCAGCTGCCGACCGTGTAACCGGTGACGTAGTGGTTTTCCACGGTCACGCCGGCTGGCGTGGTGGTGGTCGATGCCGGCAGGCAGGTACCAGCCGTGGTGGTGCTGCCGTTGGCGGCATATACCGGTGCGCGGCCGGCATTGGCCAGGCGGTTGACGTTGGAAAAATCGGTGCCGAAGTTGCGGTCGTTCAGGCGCTGGTCCTGGCGGTTGCCCTGGTAGCTGACGAACGCTTTCATTTCGTTGCTGACCTTGTACTGCGCGGTCAGCTCGACCGACGAACGCTTGTGGTCGCGGGTCCAGATGCCGTAGCGCGGCGTGCCTGGCGAGTAGTCGTACCATTGCTGGCTGCACGCGGTTTTCTGGGCAGCGCTCAAGTTGGTAGCAGTAGCGCAACCGGCGGCGGAACCCACGGCAGCGACTGCCGGATCGAGCGAATTGACGGTTTTCTCTGGCGAGAAATCCCAGTCGCGCAGGAAGCGCCAGGTGGTGTTGCGCGAGTAGTCGTTGCGGGTGCGGACGTCGTCATAAACGATGTTGGCCATCACGCCCAGTTTGCCATCGAGGTACTGGTCGGCGATCAGCAGGCTGCCGCGCGGCTGCACGCCGCCACGGCTGGTCGAGTGCTCGGCGGCCAGCGAGCTGGCGACGGTGAATTTCTTGAAGTCGAGCGGTTTGCGGGTAGTGATCACCACGGTGCCGCCCACGCCGCCTTCGGTCAGGTCGGCGGTGCTGCCCTTGTACACGTCGATCGAACCGATCAGTTCGGAAGCCAGTTCGCGCAGCTCGGCGCCGCGGCCCGCGTTGCCGTTGGTGCCCAGCACCGACATGCCGTTCACTTCCACGCGGTTCAGGTCGGGCTCAACACCACGGATAGAAATTTGCGAGCCTTCGCCGAAGTCGCGGGTCAGCTGCACGCCGGTGATGCGCGACAGCGCCTCACCCACGTTTTTGTCAGGGAATTGATTGATGTCTTCGGCCACCAGCGAATCGGAGATGGTGGCGTTGCGGATCTTGCGGTCGATTGCCGAGGCCACCGATTTGCGGGTACCGACCACGGTCACGACGCTGGTCGGCGCGACATCGGACGGCGAACGCGCAGCCTGTGCGTTGTCTGCAGTAGCGGCAGTAGCGGCAGCGTCGGCGGTTTGCGCCATGGCGGCATTGCCGGCCATGAGGGTGGCCAGTGCGGAAGCGACTGCGCTGACGATCACGCGGCGGGTGGTATTGCTGTGAGAGGCTTGGTACTGATGAGTCACTATGGTCTCCATTTGTGTCATGGCCCTCGGGTGGCCTTGGTTTTATGATCAGCTTGTGATCGCATTCTAGTTGTCACTTGCGGATAAAAATCATGAAACGCTCAAAGAATCAAAATGATGATCACTGATGGTCACAACCGTGCGCCGGACTCTCCCACTTTCGCATCTGGCAACGCACCATAAAACCGCGCTACACTGGCGCGATGACACTCCCCGATACCTTCCAATCACGCACCGCTCAAGCGCTGCCCACCATCGCGCCGGCGGAACTCAAACGCATGGAGCGCTTCGGCGCACGCGCCGCGTTCAATGACGGCGCCATGCTGTTCGAAGCCGGTCGCAGCAAGTTCGGTTTGATGGTGGTGGTGCAAGGAAGAATCCGCATCAGCCGCTATGACGGCCTCGGTAACAGCTCGCTCATTACCGAGCACTGCGCCGGCGAATTTGCCGGCGAAATGAGCCAGTTGTCCGATGCGCCCACGCTGGTCAACGGCCATGCCGTGGGTGCTGTGGAAGTCCTGGTGCTCACCACCGTCGCGCTGCGCGCACTGCTGGTGGCGGAGGCGGAACTGGGCGAACGGATCGTGCGCGCTTTCATATTGCGGCGCGTCGAATTGATGGAGAGCGCGGCCTGCGGACCGGTGTTGCTATCACCCAACAAAAATTCCCAAATGCACGCCATGCGCGGCTGGCTTGCCAGCAATGGCCAGCCGCACAAGGTGCTCGATCCGCAGGCAACCGAGCAGGCACGCGCGTTGTGCGCACGCTACACGCCGCAGGCCAACGACTGGCCGCTGGTGGTGTTCCCCGATGGCAGCGTGCAGAAAAATCCGACCATCGTCGAACTGGGACGGCGCCTGGGCACCCTGCCCGCGCTCGATTCGGACCAGGTATGGGATGTGATCGTGGTGGGTGCCGGACCGGCCGGCCTGGCCACTGCCGTGTATGCGGCGTCGGAGGGCTTGTCGGTGCTGGCCCTGGAAACCCGCGCCTATGGCGGCCAGGCCGCCGCCAGCGCGCGCATCGAAAACTACCTGGGCTTCCCCACCGGCATTTCGGGCCGCGCACTGGCCGGTCGCGCCTACGTGCAATCGAAAAAATTCGGCGTGGAGATGGCGATACCGGCGCCCGCTGGCCGGCTGCTGTGCGACGTCCGCCCGCTGGAAGTGGAAATGTGCGGCAGCCTGCAACGGCTACGCGCGCGCAGCGTGGTAGTGGCGTGCGGCGCGCGCTACCGCCGCCCTGCCCTGGCCAACCTGTCGCGCTTCGAGGGCAAGGGCGTGTACTACTGGGCCTCGCCGCTGGAAGCCGGCTTATGCGCCGATGCCGAAGTGATCCTGGTCGGCGGCGGCAATTCGGCCGGCCAGGCCGCCGTGTGCCTGTCGGCGCACGCGGCCCGCGTGCACATGCTGATCCGGCGCGACAGCCTGGTCGATACCATGTCCACCTACCTGATCGAACGCATCGCCGCCACGCCCAACATCGTGCTGCACACGCAATCGGAGATCGTGGAACTCGATGGCAACGACGACGTGGGCCTGAACCGGGTCAAGGTGCGCGACCGGCAGCACGATGCAGAGCGCGATTACGCCGTCAACCGCGTGTTCCTGTTCATCGGCGCCGATCCCAATACCGGCTGGCTTGATGACTGCGGCGTGGCGGTCGATGACAAAGGGTTTATTTTGACCGGGCACGATGCGCTGGTTCGAAATGATCAAACTGATGATCGAAACATTGATCAAAACGGTGACCGTTCGCCTGAGCAGGGCCGTGACCGCGACCGGCCGGTAGCCAGCCTCGAAACCAGCGTACCGGGCGTATTCGCCATTGGCGACGTGCGCGCGGGCTCCACCAAGCGGGTGGCGGCGGCCGTCGGTGAAGGCGCGGCCGTGGTATCGCAGATTCACGGCTTCCTGGCGCGCTTGCCTTAGAGGATATCGAGGCGCTGGTGCGGTTCCAGCGGTTCCAGGTCGTGGTACACATCGTCCTGGTGCAGCGGGATGTACAGCTTGATGACTTTACCGCGATGGAACACGCCGCGCAGCTGGTTGCACACGTTCCACACCCGCTCGTAGGAATCGGCCACCTCGATCAGCGCCCACGGGTTGTCTTCTATTCCTTCGCGCACCATGCGCACGTGCTTGACGTGCAGAAAGCGCGACAGCCCTTCGGTCACGCTGGTTTCACAGGCATCGCAGTGCAGGCCCGACAAGATGATTTGCATGGTAAAACTCCTTGATAGTCAGGCGACGATATTGAGGCCACTGTCCACATAGACCGTGCTGCCGGTGAGCCGCTGCGCATACGGCGATGCGAGATAGGCGCAGGTGTTGCCCACATCGACGATGTCCACCAGTTCGCCGATCGGCGCGCGTTCCACCGCATCGTTGAGCAGGCGGTCGAAATCCTTGAGTCCCGATGCGGCCCGGGTCTTCAGCGGTCCCGGCGAAATCGCATGCACCCGGATCGCCTGCGGTCCCAGCTCGTAGGCCAGGTAGCGGCACGCCGCCTCCAGCGCCGCCTTCACCGGGCCCATCACGTTGTAGTTGGGGACCACCTTGTTGGCGCCGTGGTAGCTCATGGCGAACAAGGTGCCGCCCCCGGTCATCAACGGCGCCGCCAGCCTGGCCATGCGCACGAACGAGTGGCACGACACGTCCATCGCCTGCAGGAAGCCGTCGAGCGAACAATCGAGCAGGCCGCCCTGCAGGTCGGCCTTCGGTGCAAACGCGATCGAGTGGACCACGATGTCGAGTGGGCCCTGCCCTGCCAGTGCAGAAAATAGCGCTTCCAGCTGGCCCGGCTGGGTGACGTCGAGCGGCAGCAACTGGGCGTCGATCTCGGCAGCCAGCGGCGCCACGTGCGGATACGCCTTCTCGTTCAGGTACGTCAGCACCACGTCCGCACCGAGCTTGCGGAACGCCAGCGCGCAGCCCCAGGCGATCGAGTGCTCGTTGGCCACGCCAACTACGAGCGCGCGCTTGCCGGCCAATATCGGATAAACGGTTTCGGTATTCATTGCTGCTCCAGTATCTCAAGGGTGTGGCGGGCGATCATCAGTTCCTCGTTGGCGGGCACCACCCACACGGCCACGCGGCTGTCGGCGGTGCTGATGCGGCGTACGCCGTTGCCACTGCGGTCGTTGGCAGCGGTGTCGAGCTGCACGCCGAGCCACGCGGCGTCGCGGCAAACGGCTGCGCGTAGCGCCATGCTGTTCTCGCCGATGCCGCCCGAGAACACCAGCGCATCGAGGCCGCCCAGGGCGGCTGCCAGCGAACCGAGCTCGCGCCCGATGCGATAAACCATCAGCGCGATAGCCGCCTGTGCGCGCGGATCGGCGCTTTGTTCCAGCGTGCGCATGTCCGACGACAGGCCGGACACGCCCAGCAAGCCCGACTCCTGGTACAGCAGTTTTTGTACCGCCGCCACGTCCATGCCCAGTTCTTCGATCAGGTACAGCACAACGCCGGGATCGAGCGCGCCGCAGCGCGTGCCCATCGGCAGGCCATCGACGGCGGTAAAACCCATGGTGCTGGCCACGCTGCGCCCGCTGTGCATGGCGCACATGCTGGCGCCGTTGCCCAGGTGCGCGGCCACCACTTTGGCGTTGGCCAGGTGCGGGTCGGCCTGCGGCAGCGTGCCGGCAATGTATTCGTACGACAGGCCGTGGAAGCCATAGCGGCGAATACCGAGGTCGGTGATGCGGGCCGGCAGCGCAAACGCCTGCGCTGCGGCCGGCTGGCCGGTATGGAAGGCGGTGTCGAAGCAGCCCACCTGCGGCACCTGCGGCGCCATGGCGAACATCGAGCGCACCGGCGCCAGGTTGTGCGGCAAGTGCAGCGGCGCCAGCGGCACCAGGGTATCGAGCTGCGCCAGCACGGCTGCGTCGAGCAGTTGCGGCCCGCTGTAATCGACACCGCCGTGGACGATGCGGTGGCCCACGGCCACTACCCGCCGCCCGGCCAGGTGCGACTGGGCGAAGTCGATCAGGAAGCGCATGCCGGCCGCGTGGTCGATCGCGCCGCCGCTCCAGCGGTGTTCGTCGATGACGGCGCCGGCGGCGTCCTGCGCCACGAAACGGGTCACGCCCGCGTACAGGTTCTCGATCTTGCCGCGCATGGCCAGTTCAAGCGCGGCGCCATCGTAGAGCGAGAACTTGATGCTCGACGAGCCGGCGTTGATGACGACGATGCTGTCCGTGGAATGCATCGTTCAGGCCACCACGTTGGCGCTGCGCAGCCGGTCGTGGGCCACCAGCACCGCCACCGCGCACGAGGCCAGGCGCGCGGACACCGTGTCGGCGCGGCTGGTGAGCACGATCGGCACGCGCGCGCCCAGCACGATGCCGGCCGCCGCCGCACCGGCCATGAAGCTCAGGCTCTTGGCCAGCATGTTGCCGGCTTCCAGGTCGGGGGCGACCAGCACGTTGGCCCGGCCCGCCACCGGCGAGACCAGGTGCTTGATGGCGGCGGCGTGCGGGTCGATGGCGTTGTCCATCGCCAGCGGGCCGTCGAGGATGGCGCCGGTGATCTGACCGCGGTCGGCCATCTTGCACAGGGCGGCGGCGTCGATGGTCGAGGGCATCTTGGCGCTGACCGTCTCCACCGCTGCCAGGATGGCGACCAGTACCGGGTCGAAGCGCAGCACGTGGGCCAGGTCGATGGCGTTCTGCACGATATCGACCTTGTCGGTGAGCGTGGGCACGATGTTGACGGCGGCGTCGGTGATGATCAGCGGGTCGGAGCGGCCCGGTACGTCCATCACGAAGCAGTGACTGAGGCGGCGCGCGGTGCGCAGGCCGGTGGCCGTGGCCACCACGGCGCCCATCAATTCGTCGGTGTGCAGGCTGCCTTTCATCAACACGGCCGCGCGGCCCTCGTGCACCAGCTCCACTGCCCGCGCGGCTGACGCGTGGCTGTGCGGCGTGTCTTCGATGGGCAGGCCGGCAATGTCGAGGCCGGCCTCGTCGGCCACCTGGCGGATGCGCGCGGCAGGTCCGACCAGGATCGGTGCGATCAGGCCGAGCCGGGTGGCGTCGAGCACGCCTTCGAGCGCGCTGCGGTCGCAAGGGTGGGCCACGGCGACCGTGACATGGCCCGATTTGCGGGCGGCGTCGATCAGGCGGTCGTAGTTCGGATGAGGAATTTGCGGAATAGTCATCGTTGCTCCTGTGCGATATCAACGTCCATCATAACCAATAGTGCAAAAAACGCAACCGGAATTGCTGCGCTGCGGCAATACTTACTTGCCGTGTGCTAGCGACAAACTGTCAGCCGTTTGCGCACTCGGGGACGCGGCTAGGCGCTAGTATGCGTCATGCCTTCCATCAACTATTCCATCCGCTGCGCCTCGAGCGTGGTGCTGCTGTGCGCCAGCGCCTCGGCCTCCGCGCAACTTTCCTCCACTGCGGCCGCGCCTGGCGACCTCCCTGCGGCCGTGCGTGGTGCGATAACTGCCGACGTGCCACCGGTCGTGCCTGGCAATTTGCCTGCCGCCGTGCCGACGATTGTTCCTGGTGCGACACCTGCTACCGTGCCCACGACCGCGCCTGGTGCGTTGCGTGCTACCGTGCCGATGGATGTGCCTTCGATCGCACCTGCGACCGTTCCGGGCGCGGTGCCTGCCGCCGCCGCTGTGCCGATTACGGCACCTGCGGACAAAGAAGAGAAACCAGTCAAAGCCGACCCGCCCGAACCGGAAGCCGACGCCGCCGCCGGCATGGCTTCGGTGACCGTTTCGGCCGAACGCCCCACCAACCGCATCGACCGCCAGGTGTACGACGTCAAGGACGATGCCGCCGCCAGCAACGCGTCGGTGGCCGATGCGCTCAACAAGGTGCCGTCGGTGGCGGTCGATCCCGATGGCACGGTCACGCTGCGCGGCAGCACCAATGTGCAGATCATGGTCGATGGCAAGCCGTCGGCGATGTTGCAGGGCGAGAGCCGGGGCGCCAACCTGGCCGCCATGATGGCCGACAGCGTGGAGTCGATCGAAGTGATCAACAATCCCGGCGCGCAGTTCGGCACCGATGGCGGCGGCGGCCCGATCCTCAACCTGGTCACGCGGCGCAACCGCAAGCCGGGCGGCATGGCCTCGGTGGGCGCCAATGGCGGCACCGGCGGCCGGTACAACAGCTCGGCCTCGGGTACCTATAACGAAGGTCCGTGGGGTGTCCAGGGCAGCATCAACGTGCGCCACGATGGCCGTAACAGCACCGGCGACACCGTGCGCGACCGCATCTCGCCATTCACCGGCGAACGTTCGCACACGGTGCAGCGCTCGCGCCAGGAAGGGCTCAATGACTCGGCCGGCATCAACGGCGCGGTGACCTACAACCTGAACGCGCGTGACACCCTGCAGGCAAGCGCCTCGTACAATGCGCGCAGCAACGACAATCGCGGGATAGACTCGTACGTGCTCACCGACACCCGCCCAGTGGTCACCAGCGATTACAGCCGCAGCAGCCGGCGCAGCGGCGACAACACCGGCTACAGCTGGGGCGGACGGCTCGATCACAAGGGCGATATCGACGGTGAGCTGTTCAAGCTCGACCTGCGCGTGTCGGGCGCGGACAACAGCAGTAACAGCGCTTACGCCAATACCTACAACGTGCGGCCGGCGGGCCGGCTCGACGCCCAGGCGCGCCAGGCCAACCTGAACGACAAGCGCGTGGCCGACTTCACCGCCGACTACGAGCGCCCGGTGGGCCAGTCGATGGTCAAGGCCGGCTTCAAGGCCGTCAGCACCCACAACGATATCGATGCCCGTTACTTCGACATCAATCCGCAAAGCCAGGTGGAAACCGTCAGCAGCACGCGCACCAACCGCTTCCAGCTCGACGAGACCATCGTCGCGCTGTACGGCACCTGGCAGACGCGGTTGAACGAGCGCTGGGGCGTGATGGGCGGCTTGCGCGTCGAGCATACCGACCTGGACATCAACCAGGTCACCACTGGCGTGCGCGCCAACAACAGCTACGTCAACTACATCCCTAGCCTGTTCGCCACCTACAAGGTGTCGAGCGAGAGTAACCTGCGCTTTGCCTATGCCAACCGCCTGCGTCGGCCCGGCGACTACGAGCTGAATCCGTTCGTGATCTATCTCGATGAATTCAATGTGCGGTCGGGGAACACGAAGTTGAAACCGACGCGCACCAACTCGTTCGAAGTGGGCTACGAAAGCCGTTTGTTCGGCATGGACGCCAATCTACGTGGCTATTACCGCAAGGACAGCGACGCCATTTTGTCACGCCGCTACTTCATCAACCAGTCAGTGCTGCTGTCCACCAGCGACAACGGTCCCGGCTCGGCTGCCAGCGGCCTCGAGTTCAGCCTCAGCGGCAAGCTGATGCCGACGCTCACGCTCAATGCCAGCGGCAACCTGGCGCGCAGCGAGCAGCGCATCCTCGACGAAACCGGGCAAAGCAACCGGCGCGCCACCAATTCGCTGAGCGGACGGGTGCGATTGAGCTACCAGTTCACGCCGCAGACCACCGTGCAGTCGATGCTCAATGCGCAGGGCCGCACCCTGGTGGGCCAGGGCTACCGCGAACCGACCACCACCTTCAACTTCACCGTGCGCCACGCATACACGCCGCGCCTCGACCTGCTGCTCGACATACAGGATGCCTTCAATGGCAACAAGATGGCGTTCATGAGCGACACCAGCACGCTCAAGGAAAACTCGCTGCGGCGCTACGACGGCCGCGTGATGTACCTGGGCATGCGCTACCGCTTCGGCGGCGCCACGCCCCCACCACGCCGGGCCGGTGGCGCCAATCCCGGCGCGCGGCCCGAAGCCGGGGCGAATGCCGGTGCGGGGACAGCCCCCGCCAGGATGCCGGGCGGCCGCTGACACCTGAGGCAATCAAACCAGGCGCTTGCCGGGCATGGGCTGACGTCGGCGCCAGCAGAACCCGGCGCATGCCCGGCAGTCGCTAACGCCGGCGCCAGCCGAACCAGGCGCAAGCCAGTACCGGTATGCCCAGCGCGACGGCGGACAGGTAGTCCCAGAAGCCGTCGCCCAGCAGCGCCGACAGCAGGCCGATCACGGTCAGCACGGCCACCACCAGCGGGCCGCCCCACAGGCGTTTGAAATGGTCGGTCATGACGGTTCTCCCGGGCTGCTGGTCTGGACGCCGCGCTTGAGCCACAGGTAAATCCCGCTGCCGAGCACGATGATGGCGGCGATATCGAGCATCGCCCACAGGAACTGCAGCCAGCCTCCGCCGTAATCGCCGAAGTGCAGCGGCTGCGAGACCAGCAAGGCGGTCAGGTACCATGGCAGTTCGCGGCGGTCGGTAATCTCGCTGGTTTGCGCATCGACCAGCACCGGCTTGTACAGGCGCGACGTCAGCGGCTGGTTGCCGTGCATGAAGATGCCGTAATGGTGCGGACTGGAGAACGCGGTGCCGGGGAACGCCACGAAGCCGACCTGCATTGCCGGTTCGGCGGCCGTGGCGTTGGCCATCGCCTTTTCCATCGAGCCCAGCTTGCTTGGCGTGGGCATGCCCTTGTAGGGCGCGATCATGGCGGCCACCTCGGTGTACTGGTAGTACTTCACCAACAGGTCGGCCCAGGTATTGATCATGCCGGTGGCGCCCACCACGAACAGCCAGGTGAGCGTGACGATGCCCAGCATATTGTGCAGGTCGAGCCATTTGACGCGCGGGCCACGGGTGCGCCGCACCTCGCCGAAGTGCAGCTTGCGCATGAACGGCGCATACAGCACCACGCCCGAAATGATGGCGACGATCAGCAGCAGCCCCATGAAACCGAGGAACAGCTTGCCCCACAGGCCCGCGTACAGGTCCACGTGCAGGTGGAACATCACGCCGAGAAACGTGCCCTCGAAGCTGGGCTCGCCCAGCACCTTGGCGCTGCGGGCATCGACCGCGATCGACTTGAACTGTTCCGACGTGGGCGTATCGCCCATGGTCAGGTACCAGATCTCGCGCTCGTCGGCTTCCTGCGACATATACATCATGACCTTGTTCGGATACAAGGTCTTGCCGGCGGCAATCACATCATCGAGGCTGGCCTTGGGCGTAGCCGCCGGCATGACCGGCGCTTCGATGGCGTTGCCGAGCAGGTGGTCGATCTCGTGGTGATAGATCAGCGGCAGCCCGGTAATACACAGCAACAGCATGAACACCGTACACACCAGGCTGCTCCACTTGTGGACCCAGGCCCAGCGCCGGACATTAATGGTTTTCATCGTTAAATAACATTCACGCAAGAGAAGCGCAAATGATAATGCAAATCGTTTCTCTTTGGGGCCTATTCCGGTAGGGAGGAGGCGCGCAAGCAGCGACGCATTCCCTGTCGGGATAGACTCCTAATAGATATTGCGGCGCAGGCGTTGCATGTGCAGGTCGTTCTGGTCGAGCCACAGGCGGGCGTCGTCAAGCTGGCGTTCCAGGCGGCGCAGGTGGTCCACCAGCTCGCGCCGCTCCTGTTCGCGGCGGCGGTTCTGCTTGTCCGATTCGTCGGTGGCCGGTTTCTCCTTGGTCGGCTGGTTGTTGCGGATGTCGCGGTCCAGGCGGTCGAGACGCTTGCGGCCGTCGTAAATCCGTGCTTCGAGCTGGCGCGCGTCTTCGACTGCCTGGCGTTGCCGCACTTCGGCGCTGGCGAAGTCCTGGCCGCTGAAGTACGCGTGTTTGAGCTTGTCGCGCAGCGGCGGGCCGCAGACTTCTATCGCCATGCTGCGATTGGCGCGGCCATGCTCGAAGGCGTTTTCCGGTACGCAGTAGCGGGCGTTCTCCGCCTCCCAGGCGCGGGTATAAATGGTACGGGTGTCGGGAATCGCGAACACACCGTCGCGGCGGGCGTTGGCGATGCGCTCTTCCAGCAGGAACGGTTTGCCGTAGCCATCTTCCCTGCCCGCCTGCTCCCAGTGTTCCATCAGGCGCTTTTCCCACGCTTGCCGGTACTCGGCTTCGAAAATTTTGAGGCCTTTTTGCCGTGCTTCGCGGCCGCGCACGCCGAATTCGGAACCAGACACCGCATCGCGCGCGCCGAGGTTGCGCCAGTAATTGATGATCTCGCCGTTCCAGGCGGCGCGGTACACGTCTTCCTGCACTTGCACCCCGAGGCTGCGGGCGCTCGATGCACGCTTCTGCAATTCGCTGTCGGGCACACCGTTGCTGGCATCGTTGGTGCCGGCGTCCTGCCAGAACTGGCGGTTGCCCACCTGCCAGCCATTGCTGTAGGCGGCATCGTCAAAGCGGATGCCGGTTTGCGCGGCCTGGCTGCGCCCCGCTTCCCTGGCGGCCAATGGCTGGCCGGCCACGCCGTCGCGCTTGCCGATGCCTTCCCAATACAGGGAATTACCCTTGAGCCAGCCGGCGTCATAAGCGCCCTGGTTGGGCGGGGTCTTGCGCTTGCGCATGTCCTCGCCGGCAGCGCGCGCGGCAAACTGTTGCGGCAGGCCACGCGTACCATCGGCCACGCCCAGGCCCGACCACAGCTCGGCGTTGCCCTGTTCCCAACCGGTCGTGTAGCGCGCGGCGGCGTCGGCCGTGGCGGACTTGCCGCCATCGACGTGGTCATCGCAAAAATCCTTGCGCTCGGCGAAGTTGGGCGGCGCCCCGTCTGCACCGTCAGTCTTGCCGATCTGCTGCCAGTCGCCGACCTTGCAGGCGGCGATGCGCTGCTTGATCGAGGCGGAACAGCCGGCCAGCAGCACGGCAAGAATCAGGGGGAGTACACGGGTGGCGAGCGTCATGGCATTCAGATTTAAAGTTTCAGCTGCGCAATTATAGAGCCTGGAATCGCTATAATTGCCAATCTTTTACTGCATGGAACCATGACATGAGCTCTCGATTGCGTTTTCTTTTCGGCGTTCTGGCGCTGGCCGGGCTGCACGGCGCGGCCGTGGCCGATACCTTCGAGGTCATCGAGTCCGCGCCGCTCAAGCAGGTGTGGCTCAATGCCGGCTTTTATTCGTACCACTTTGATCGCGACAAGGGGCTCAACAACAGCAATCCGGGGCTGGGCGCGGAATACCGCTTTTCGACCGTGGCATCGGCAACGGTGGGCCGCTTCTATAACAGCGATCGGCAATATTCGAATTACGTGGGCGTGTACTACCAGCCGTTCAGCATCGGGCCGGTGCGGCTGGGCGCGGTAGTGGGCGGGTTCAACGGCTACCCGAAGATGCGCGACGGCGGCTGGTTCCCGGCAGCGATACCGACGGCCAGCTTTGAGTACAAGAGCGTGGGCGTGAACGTGGCGGTGGTGCCGAAGTACAAGGATCGGCTGTATGGCGCCTTGTCGATACAGCTGAAATTGAAAGTGTTCGAGTAAAAAAATCCCCGCTCGCGCGGGGATCGCTTAGTTAATCAGTTACTCAGTTGCGGGACTTCGACACGGCAATCTGGTCGAGGATGTGCTTGGGCACGGCCGCGTAGTGCTTGAACTCCATCGTGTAGGTGGCGCGGCCTTGCGACAGCGAACGCAAGGTGGTCGAGTAGCCGAACATTTCCGCCAGCGGCACCAGCGCGCGGATGATCTTGCCGCCGCCACCGGCAATTTCATCCATGCCCTGCACCATCCCGCGCCGCGACGTCAGATCGCCCATGGCGTTGCCCATGAACTCTTCCGGCGTTTCCACCTCGACCTGCATCATCGGTTCCAGCAGCACCGGGTCGGCGCGGCGCATGCCTTCCTTGAACGCCATCGAACCGGCCATGCGGAACGCGTTTTCGTTCGAATCGACGTCGTGGTACGAGCCGAACGTGAGCGTTACCTTGACATCGACCACCGGGTAGCCGGCCAGCACGCCGCTGCGCAAGGTTTCCTGCACGCCTTTATCGACGGCCGGAATGAATTCGCGCGGCACCACGCCGCCCTTGATCGCATCGACGAACTGGAAGCCTTTACCCGGTTCCAGCGGTTCGAGCGCCAGCACCACGTGGCCGTACTGGCCGCGTCCGCCCGACTGCTTGACGAACTTGCCCTCGACATCCGTGACGGCTTTCTGGATCGTCTCGCGGTACGCCACCTGCGGCTTGCCGACCGTCGCTTCCACGCCGAATTCGCGGCGCATGCGATCGACCAGGATTTCCAGGTGCAGCTCGCCCATGCCGGACATGATGGTCTGGCCCGACTCTTCGTCCGAATGCACGCGGAACGACGGGTCCTCCTGCGCCAGGCGATTCAAGGCAATCCCCATTTTTTCCTGGTCGGCCTTGGTCTTCGGTTCCACCGCCTGCGAAATCACCGGCTCGGGGAAGATCATCTTTTCCAGCACGATCACGTGGTCGGGCGAACTCAAGGTATCGCCCGTGGTCACGCCTTTCAGGCCGACGGCCGCCGCGATATCGCCGGCATACACTTCCTTGATCTCCTTGCGCTCGTTGGCGTGCATTTGCAGGATGCGGCCCAGCCGCTCTTTTTGCGACTTGGTCGGGTTATAGACCGTATCGCCCGAATTGACCACGCCCGAATACACGCGGAAGAACGTCAGTTGGCCCACGAACGGATCGGTCATGATCTTGAACGCCAGCGCCGAGAACGGATCGCTGTCGGCCGGATGACGCTCGATCGGCCGGTCCTGCTCGTCGGTGCCGGCAATGGCGGGCACGTCCACCGGCGATGGCAGGTATTCGATCACGGCATCGAGCATGGCCTGCACGCCGCGGTTTTTAAACGCGCTGCCGGCCAGCATCGGCACGATTTCGTTGCGGATGGTGCGCAGACGCAGGCCGGCCTTGATCTCGTCTTCGGTCAGCGGCTCGCCTTCCAGGTACTTGTCGAGCAGCTCGGGCGTGGCTTCGGCCGCCGCTTCCACCAGCTTGTCGCGCCATTCCTGTGCTTGCGCCTGCAAGTCGGCCGGGATGTCTTCGTAGGTGAATTTCACGCCCAGGCTCTCGTCATCCCAGTTAATCGCGCGCATTTTTACCAGGTCGATCACGCCGTGAAAATTGTCCTCGGCGCCCAGCGGCAGCTGGATCGGCACCGGTACGCCTTTCAGGCGGTTGGCGATCTGTTCGCGCACGCGCAAAAAATCTGCGCCGACGCGGTCCATCTTGTTGACGAAGGCGATGCGCGGCACCTTGTACTTGTTGGCCTGGCGCCACACGGTTTCCGATTGCGGCTGCACGCCGCCCACCGCGTCATACACCATGACGGCGCCATCGAGCACGCGCATCGAGCGCTCGACTTCGATGGTGAAGTCGACGTGGCCCGGGGTGTCGATGATGTTGATGCGGTGCTCGGCAAAGTTGCCGGCCATGCCTTTCCAGAACGCCGTGGTGGCGGCGGACGTGATGGTGATGCCGCGTTCCTGCTCCTGCTCCATCCAGTCCATGGTGGCCGCGCCGTTGTGTACCTCGCCGATTTTGTGATTGACGCCGGTATAAAACAGGATACGCTCGGTGGTGGTGGTTTTGCCGGCGTCGATGTGAGCGCTGATGCCGATATTGCGATAGCGCTCGATAGGGGTTTTGCGGGTCATCACAGCTCCTCGTACACAACTGGTTTGGGTAGTCTCAGGTGCGGCGCACACAGAATATTTCAAGCAGTAAAGTTGTTTCCAAATGTGCGACGTACCGAACAGCAATTAATATAGTCTCTGGACTAAACTGCAAGCTTACATCTCACCGGGAATATCTGCATGACTGTCCGACCGAAAACCGCCCTTTTCCTATCCTTTGGCATGGCCCCCGTCCTCGCTTTGGCCCAGGTAGCCGCCACCGACACACCCGAACTTGAATTGCGCATCGAACGTTGCTCGGTACTGGGCGACGCCAGCGCGCGGCTGGCGTGCTACGACGGCCTGGCGCGCAAGACGCCCGGCGGCCAGGTAGCGGCCGCCCCGGCCACCGGCGGCCCGGCCACCGAGGCGGAAAAAGTGGCGGCGGCGGATGCGCCTCCCCGTACCCAGCCCGATGCCCCGCCGCCGCCACCGGAAGCCGTCCTGCCGCCGAAAGTGGCCGAGCTGACCACCATCCCTGCCGAAGACAAGGTCTCGCGCATGGTGCAGTCGTGGGAGCTGGACCGGTCGGCCAAGCGCGGCGTGTTCAATTTCCGTCCGCACCGCGACAGCTACCTGCTGCTGGCCAATTACAGCAGCGGCAATAACGACCAGCCGTTCAAGGAATTTTCGCCCGACGGCCTCGAAGCGCAGCACGTGGAACTGATGTACCAGCTCAGCTTCAAGATGAAGATGCTCGAGCAGGCGTTCGGCTATCCGGTCGATCTGTGGTTCGGCTACACGCAAGAGAGCTTCTGGCAGGCGTACAACCGGTCGGAATCAAGCCCGTTCCGCGAAACCAATTACCAGCCCGAGCTGATGGTGACCACGCCGCTGGCGCTCAACCTCGGTGGCGTCGATGTGCGCTTCCTGACCCTGGGCATGGTGCACCAGTCCAACGGCCAGACCTCGACGCTGTCGCGCAGCTGGAACCGGATTTACGCCCAGATCGGCGCCGAAAAGGGTAATTTTGCGGTCAACTTCCGCCTGTGGAAGCGCCTCGACAATTCCCGCTCGGACAACGACAACATCGACATCAACGACTTCCTCGGCCACGGCGACGTCACCGCCAGCTACCGTTGGGACGGCCACGAAATCTCGATGCTGGCGCGCCGCAACCTGCACACCAACCACGGCGCGCTGCAATTGGGATGGGCGTTCCCGGTGGCAGCCAACCTGAAAGGGTATGTGCAGGGCTTCAGCGGCTACGGTCAGAGCCTGATCGACTACAACTATGCGCAGAAGTCGATCGGCATCGGCGTGAAAGTGGATTTCTAGGTCGTTTTAACGGCGAGCGCCGCCACCGAGGATGCGCGCCGGCAGCATGACCACGGCGCGCAGCAGCTCGAATATGCCTTCCACGCCGATGCCGATCAGGCGAAACGGCAACGTCAGCAGCCAGCACAGCGGATAGAGCACCAGCGCCAGCAGCGCCAGCGGCCAGCACACCAGCAGCAGGACCAGCCATAATAAAAAACTGAACATATAAAAACTCCCGGATCACAATGGTGTCGATGCTGACACTGTAGTGACCGGGAGTTTTTGCTGCAACGATGGTGCGACCGGTTGCAGCTACGCGGGGATCAAGCGGGGAAAAGGCGGGATGAACGGGGTGGCGGACCGGGGTGGTGGACCGCAGTGGCAGACCTATTATTGGCCGACGCAGATGATCTTGGTCACGTACTCGTGCGCATTCGGCTTTTTCTTGGCCGACCACGCAATCGCCTCGTTGGCCTGGTCGATGGTCAGCACCGACGCCTTGTCCTTCGACTTGATGAACGAGACGCCCTCGAAGGCGCCTTCCTTGCTGCGCATCACCTTGGCAAACACCGGGGGCTTGGTGTCGCCGTCGGCGATCTTGTTTTGCTGGACGAGGTAGCGCTGGTCGATCTGTTCCATCTTCTTCAACTTAAAAATATAAAAGCGGAAGTATACGCTGTTCCCGTCCAGTCCACAGCAGCAACTTAGGCGTAAGCCGGCACGTGTGCCACGGATTGCGTGGCCGCCTCAAAAACCAGCTCGGCCTTGAGCGACGCCTGCAGCGACGGGATCGAACCGCCGGCGCGGTACTGGAAGCTCACTTCCAGCACATCGCCCGCGCGGGCCTTGACCGGCAGCGCCAGCGGCAAGGTCATGTAATGGTTGAGCCAGTCGATGGTGGTGGCCCGGTCCTGCACCACAGCCAGCACGTTCTTGGTGACGAAACGCATGGCATTGATCTCGCCGGTGCGCTCGACCACGAACTTGCCCTGCCAAGCATAGGTCAGCTGGTTGGGCTGGCTGAAGTCGATGATGCTGTACACGGCCGGATGGGCCATTTCCACGGTGCCAGGATAGACCACCTGGGTTTCCTGGAATTGCACGATCGGCGCATAGAAACCTTCGAAATCGTATTCCTGCTGCAGCGGCTGCACCGCCATGATCACTGCTTCGGGCAGGAACACGGGCAGCGGGCCGCCGAAGCGTTCCAGGTAGCGGCGCTTGAACGATTCGATCACTTCCACCTGTTTTTCGCGCAGCATGGCAACGTGGATCATTTCGCAGATCACCACATCGACCGGTTCCGGCGGCAGGTATTCGAAGGCATCGGCGTGGATGACTTCCACTTTTTCGCCGTTAGGGTTAAGTGCCAGCATCTTGCGGGCCTCGCGCACCATGTCCGGGTTGAATTCCACGCAATACACCTTGGCGGCCTTGGCTGCGGCAAACCACGACAGCACGCCGGTGCCGCCACCAAGCTCGAGCACCTTGGCGCCGGGCCGGACCGCGTAATCGATCGCCGATTTGAACCCGTGCATGCGGTTTTGGTCCATCAACATATTGTGATGGTAGTGGACTGGTATGAATTGCCCCAGATAGCAGCTTTCGATCTCGCGTTCGTTCAGCATGGATGTCCTCGATTTCCCTCTATTAACAAACTATGAATCGCACTGTGTCTGGATGCAATGCGGATAGGCTCATTATCAAGAATTTCGCTTCGGCATGATGTTACGAGATGGACAGGAATTACCCGCCAATTCTCGATCTATCGGTATGATTCCACCTAAATTACCTTTTAGTCACTATTGTCGGCACTTTCACCGTATACTGGGTGTTGCTTTCAAGGAGATAGTCATGTCGGTGCAGCAACGCAACAACGTCCATTGTCACGGCGATGGGGAACACACGATCATGTTCGTCCATGGCTATGGTTGCGACCAGACCATGTGGCGTTTCATCCACCCGGCGTATAGCCGGGGCTACAAGATCATCCTGCTCGACCTGACCGGCCACGGTGGCTCCGACCTGTCCGCCTACGACCGTAACAAGTATGCCGACCTGCACGGCCACGCCGAAGACGTGCTTGAGATTATCGAACTCTATGCGAAAGGCAAGGTGATTTTTGTCGGGCACTCGGTGAGCGCCATGATCGGCCTGCTGGCCTCGATCCAGCGCCCCGAGCGTTTCGCCGCGCAGGTGATGGTGGGGCCTTCGCCCTGCTACATCAACGATGGCGATTACGTCGGTGGTTTCAATGCGGAAGACATCGAACAACTGCTCAAGCTGATCGACGACAATTATTTGGCCTGGGTTCGGCACATGGCGCCGGCCATCATGGGGGCGCCGAACCAGCCGCAGCTCACGCGCGAACTGCTCACCCGCTTCGAGCATAACGATCCGGAGATCGCCCGCCATTTCGCCCGCGTGACGTTTACCGCCGACCACCGCGCGGACTTGGCCAGGTCGACCATTCCGTCACTGGTCCTGCAATGCAGCGACGACCTGGTGGCGCCGCGCGAGGTGGGCGACTACCTGCGCGACCATCTGCCGCTCTCGACCGTAAAGGTGATCAGCAACGTGGGCCACTGCCCGCATTTGAGCGCGCCCGAGGACAGCTCGAACTATATCGATGCCTTCCTCGAAGACCTCGGCTATTGAGGTTTGATGCCCTTGGCTGCCAGGTGGGCGTCGATGGCCTTGGCAATCCACGGCTTGTCGGCCTTGAGCGCGAAGCCCGCAGCCGTCAAGTGAAAGCCGCCGTCCTTGAGGGTGGCATTGGCCCCGCGTGCGAGCAGCACCTTGACCGCGTCTTCCTGGCCTTCGCGTGCGGCCATCATCAGCGGTGTCATGCCCGATGGCGACTCGGCGTCGATCTGGGCCTTGTGGTCGAGCAGCAAGTTGGTGATCTCGGCGCTGCCGCCCGCCGCTGCGTAGTGCAAGGCGGTCCAGCCCGACTGGTTGACCTTGGCGCCGCGCCGTAGCAGGTCGATCACCAGCGGCTGGTTCTTGCGGTAAGCCGCCATCATCAGGGCCGTGTTGCCGTTTGGCGCTTTCGCTTCGAGGTCGATGCCCTTCTGGTCCATCAAGACCGTGGCGGCGTCGTTGGCGTCGTTGCGGATGGCAACAATCAGCGCCGTTTCGCCGCCCAGGTCGCGTGCATTGGGATTGACGCCGGCCGCCAGCGACTTTTTCACGCTATTGGCGCGGTCCTGCTCCACTGCGCGGAACAGGTCCACCTCGCCAGGCGGCAATGCTGCTGCCAGCGCCGGTCCGGACAACATGATGGCTACGCTGGCCAGCAACCAGTAACGACGTTTCATCAGGCGGCCTCCTTGACGTTGAACAGTTTGAAAAAATTGGCCGACGTCTGTGCTGCGACCTCTTCCACCGGGATACCCTTGAGCCTGGCGATGTACTCGCCCACGTGGGCGACATAGCCCGGCTCGTTGGTGCGGCCGCGGAACGGCACCGGCGCCAGGTACGGCGAATCGGTCTCGATCAGCATGCGTTCGAGCGGCACCTCCAAAGCCACGGCCTGCAGCTCCTTGGCGCTTTTAAAGGTGACGATGCCCGAGAACGAGATATAAAAGCCCAGTTCGATGGCGGCGCGCGCCACTTCCAGCGATTCCGTAAAGCAGTGCATCACGCCGGCCACACCGCCGGCCTCGGGAGCGGCACCTTCTTCTCGCAGGATGCGGATGGTGTCTTCACTGGCGCTGCGGGTGTGGATGATCAGCGGTTTGCGGGTAATGCGCGACGCCCGGATATGGGTGCGGAAGCGCTCGCGCTGCCATTCCAGGTCGCCTTCCAGGCGGTAGTAGTCGAGGCCGGTCTCGCCGATGGCGATGATCTTCGGATCGTCGGCCAGCGCGACCAGTTGTTCGACGGTGGGCTCGGGCGTGTCCTCGTAGTCGGGATGCACGCCCACCGACGCATAGATGTGCGGATACTGGTGGGCCAGCGCCAGCACTTGCGGGAAGTCCGGCAAATCTACCGACACGCACAAGGCGTGGGTGACGCCGTTGTCGGCCATCTTGGCCAGGATCTCGGGCATGCGAGCAGCCAGCTCGGGGAAATTGATGTGGCAGTGGGAATCGATATACATGGTGCGATTGTACCGCTTGTCCCCAGTGCGCGGCTACAGGGTGTGCGTGGCGCGGGCCGAGCGCAGCGCCGGCCCCAGGATATCCTCGATGCGCTGGCGCAGCTTCTGGCCGCCTTCGTCATCCGGGAAGTGGATGCCCACGCCTTGCGCCTTGTCGTGGTGGGCGCCCACCGGAGTGATCCAGGCCACCCGGCCCGCCACCTGGTATTTTTCGGGCTCATCCATCAATGTCAGCGCCAGGAACAGCTCGTCGCCGAGCTTGTACGGCTGCTTGGTGGCGATGAACAGGCCGCCGTACTTGAGGAACGGCATGTAAGCGGCATACAGCGCCGCCTTCTCGCGGATCGCCAGCGACAGCACCGTCGGCCGGCCGGGCAGGCCCGGAGCGGCGGTGGAATCGAAATGGCTGTCAGCGGGCATGGTCGATCTCTCAGTGGGTGCAGGCGGCGGTATAGTCGAGCAACATATCCTCCAAAAACAGCTTCGGCGACAGCGGGTGGTCCGACGTGGCGCGGCGGTCGTTGACGCCCTTGATCACCGCCAGCAGCCGGCTGATATGGATTTTATCGGCCAGGCTGCCCAATTCGCGCTGATAGCGTGGATAGTAACGCACGTTGCCCGCCAGCTTGAGCGCACACACATCATACAGCCAGCGCTGCAACCATGACACCTGCGCCGTGAGCGGCACTTTTTGCAACTTGTCGGCCACTTTCAGGGCGCCTTCCACGCTGGGACGGGCCAGCAGTTGCAGCAGGGTTTCCAGGTCATCCCGGTTGCCCGATTCGGCCTGGGCCATGGCCGCCAGCGGCGCCCCGCCCTGCTCGCGCAGCCAGCTGTCGGCGTCCGGGACGTTTTGCTGCTTGAGCCAGGCCAGCGCCTGGTCGTGCGACGGCATCGGCATGGCAAACTTGCGGCAGCGCGACAGGATGGTGGGCAGCAGGCGATCGAGACTGTTGGACGCCAGCAGGAACACGGTGCCCGGTGGCGGCTCCTCCAGGGTTTTCAGCAAGGCGTTGGACGCCGGCATATTCAGCGCCTCGGCCGGATACAGCACCACCACGCGCAAGCCGGCGCGGTGGGTGGAGACGTTCATGAAGTCGGCCAGGTTGCGGATCTGCTCGATCTTGATCTCTTTCGACGGCGTCTTGGTGGACTTGGCTGCCTTTTTGCCGCCATCGCCCTCGCCTTCCTCGCCCTCGGGCGGCTCGTCTTCGAGCGCTTCGGGCCGCACGCGGCGGTAATCGGGGTGATTGTGCTGGGCGAACCAGCCGCACGACGCGCACTGGCCGCAAGCGTTGCCATCGGGACGCACAGCCTCGCACAGCAGCCCTTGGGCAAAGCGCTCGATAAAGTCGGCCTTGCCGATGCCGGCCGCGCCATGGAACAGGATCGCGTGCGGCAGGCGCTGGCGCAACTGCTGCAATTGTTGCCAGGATTCTTGCTGCCAGGGATAAATGGAATCGCTCATTCTTGGTATTGTGTTTTAAATCATGCGCATAAGCAAAGTAAAGATACTCCGCGCGGGTGAGCGATTGTACGCCACCGGGCGCCGTTTTCTTACTTTCTCATAGGCAAAATGGTATTCTATGCATCGATTCTGGCATCCACAGCCCGGCACCTCACGAATGGAGCACATGAAATACCGTCACCCTGGCCACTCCCGCTACCCGCGCCGTACCTTGAGTATTGTCGGCCTGGTCCTCTCGGTCCTGCTGCTGGCGGCCCTGTTCTACTTCAAGATTCCGACCGTGGCGCTGGACTTTGCCGGGATCTATGTAGTAGTGCTGGTGGCGGCGATCCCGGCGGTGGCGCTCACCGGGCGGGTAGGACTGATGGCGGCGTACACGGCGCTGACCGTGCTGTTCGGCGCGGTGGTGTTCTTGACCAGTGCGCCGATCATCCGTGCGAATGCCTATTACCAGATGCTGGGCACGGAACACCAGGCCAATTTCCACGACGCCCTGCCGCCGATCGATATCGACCAGGCGCCGCTGGTGTCGGAGGACATGGCCTTGCAGGCGATGCAGAAGCGACTGTCCGAGATCGCCTCGCTCGGGTCGCAAGTGCGGGTGGGTCGGCCAGTAAAACAACTGGTGCGCGACAAGCTGGTGTGGGTGGCCTTTCTCGAGCATAGCGGTTTCTTCAAGTGGTTTGCCGACGGCGGCACGCCCGGCTACCTGACCGTCTCCGCGCACGACCCGGCGGACGTGCAACTGGTGATGGAACTCAATGGCAAGCCGCTCAAGCTGCGCTATCTGCTGTCGGCCTACTTCGGCGACCACGTCGAGCGCCACGCCTACCTGTCGGGCCAGGCCACGGTGGGCCTGACCGATTTCGAGCCGGAAATCGATGATGACGGCGTGCCATATTTCGTCGGCACCACGTACGAGCACAAGGTGGGCTTCTCCGGCAGCGAATCGACCGGCATCGTCACCGTCAATGCCATCACCGGCGCCGTGGTGCGCTACAAGCTGGGCACGGAACCGAAGTGGGTCGATCGCATCCAGGCCGAGGAATTCATCCTCGAACAGATGCAGGATCGCGGCGAATTCATCCACGGCTATTTCAACCTCAACAACGAAGGCCGGCTGCGCGTCGATGGCTACCTCGACCTGGTGTACGGCTCCGACCAGCGCCCGTACTGGGTGGGCGGCATGACCTCGAAAGGCAATAACAACGGCCTCTCCGGCTTTTATTTTGTCGATTCGCGGACCAAGACGGTGCGCTGGTTCAAGGTGCCGTCGGTGTCGCAATACACGGCAGCCCATGCGACGGAGAACGTCAACCCGGAAAAACGCTACCAGGCCACCAACCCGCTGCCGTTCCTGGTGGGCGGCGCACCCACGTACGTGATGGCGCTGCGCGACGCCCAGGGCGTGTCCCGCGCGTTCGGCATGGTCGATATGCGCAACAACCAGGTGATCGGCGTGGCCGACACGCTCTCCGCCACGCTGCGCAGCTACCAGTCGAAACGCTCGACCAACCGCGTAGCCGCCGACATCGGCACCGAAGCGCGCGATGTCGAGCTCAAGGGCACGGTGGTGCGCATCTCGTCGGAGTTCCGCAACAACCAGACCATGTATTACATCACGCTGGCCACGGCCGAGAAAACCCTGGGCACGATCTTTACCGGCAGTTCGGATTTATCGGAGGAACTGGTGCTGACCAAGCCCGGGGACAAGGTGGAGTTATCGTATTCGGACAGCAGTACCCGGGTGGTGGGGATGAGCAAGTTTCATAACGTTGATATTCCGGGGCTGTGATGGCGTTTAAAACCCGCTTTTTGAATGGCTGATCTTGGCCGCAGCCGGGGTTACTTGCTCTTTTTTCCGGCTCCGAGTCTGATGCGTCCGATTAACACGGGAGCCAAACCGAAAGGGACAAACGCCAGGAGAAACCCGCCGAAAAAAATCAACGCTGTGTCGCCAACTGCTGCCCAGTCGGACGAAGCTGCTGCGTTGTATTCACTATTGAACGCGATAGTGCAGACTGCAAAACTATACCCAACGCAACACCTACCGCAGCGGGTCCTATCAACGTCTCGCGTTCGCTTTGTAAAAATTTCATTATGAGTTTACTCCAAAGTCAGCGGCGGGCCGGATTCAGACGGTTCAATTTTCATAGTGAAAAAATGCTGCCCGACACGCCGTTGTCGCCCCTTAGCGGAAGTTCGAAAAAAAGGCAGGCTGTTGATTTGCAGCGAAATCTGACCCACTTTGCCGCTTAATTTGCAACCGGAACTGACCCACGTTTAAGACACAATCCTGCTCATGATTTTGAGCGGGGAATTGGAGTGATCGACGTGGCACTACT